>Ga0255347_1000877_pt1 | contig 52407 bp, 49 predicted proteins | sample wastewater_treat_2_FD_192479 | JGI IMG/M metagenome (GOLD analysis project Ga0255347, IMG submission 192479) | Wastewater microbial communities from Lulu Island WWTP, Vancouver, Canada - plant24 | ecosystem: Engineered > WWTP > Wastewater > Unclassified | place: Canada: Vancouver, British...
TATTCTTGCACTGCCGCTATGCGTTCTTCATCTGTTAGCTTACTTCCTCTTGACATAAAATAACCCCCTTACAGCTTTCACACGCTTTTGTTTTTTCGTGTGTCTACTTTAAGGGGATTATATCAATATGCTTCGGGGCTGCTTTATTTCACTATTACTTTGTACCGAAGATACGGTCTCCTGCGTCGCCTACACCGGGAACGATGTATTTGTCCTCATTGAGCTTCTCGTCCATAACGCCTGCATAGATCTCAACATCGGGGTGAGCCTTCTGAACAGCCTCAACACCCTCGGGAGAGCATATTATGCACATGAACTTGATGTGCTTAACGCCCAGATTTTTCAGCTCTGTGATAGCTGCAACTGCCGAGTTGCCTGTTGCCAGCATAGGATCAACGATGATAGCGTCACGCTCGTTGATGTCATCAGGCATCTTAGCGTAGTACTTCACAGGCTCCTTGGTGACAGGATCGCGGAAAAGACCGATATGACCGATCTTTGCAGCAGGAACGAGAGTTGTAACGCCCTCGACCATGCCCAGACCTGCACGGAGAATGGGAATAAAAGCAAGCTTTCTGCCCGAGATTATCTTGGTCTTTGCAACTGCAAGAGGAGTCTCAAGCTCGATCTCCTTCAAAGAAAGGTCTCTTGTAGCCTCATAGCAGATGAACATAGCGATCTCCGATACCAGCTCTCGGAACTCCTTTGTACCTGTGTTCTTGTCTCTGAGCAGCGAGATCTTGTGCTGTACCAGAGGATGATCTATAATGTGTAATTCAGCCATAGTAATTTACTCCCTTCACTGTTTTTCTTCTATTGCTGTTATAAGGTCGATACGTCTCTGATGGCGTCCGCCCTCAAATTCTGTAGTGAGGAAAATCTCAGCCAGCTCGCAGGCAAGTCCGCAGCCGAGAGTTCTTGCGCCCATGCACATAACATTTGAATTGTTGTGCATACGGGTGAAGCGTGTAGAGAAAGAGTCCGCACAGAGAGCTGCTCTTATGCCTTTGAACTTGTTAGCGGCTATGGACATTCCGATACCTGTGCCGCAGATAAGTATACCCTTTTCACAGTTTCCCGCAAGCACCTCATGACAGAGCTTTTCAGCAACGTCGGGATAATCGCAGGGCTCACCGTCGGTACCCAGATCCATGAACTCAAAGCCCTGAACTGACAGAGCCTCGATTATAGCCTTTTTCATTTCCACTCCTGCGTGGTCGCAACCGATAGCTATCATATCAACATCTCCGATCTTAAAATTACGCTAAATTCTTGTTTTTCTCCTCCAGGTCCTTCTCAGCCTTTACCTTCTGGAGGTAAGAGACCTCAAGGCTGTCAGGGTCGATGAGCTTTCTTGAAACGCCTGCGAGGCAGACGCCCACAGCGCTCTGGAGCCTTCCCTGTGGAGGAGCGATAACGAAGGCGGGTGAACTGTAGGTATTGTAGAAGTCGGCAGCGCCGTCTCCGCAGAGCAAAGCCTCTCCCACATTCAGCGCCAGATACTCCGCAAGCTCGTCACGGGAGATCATCTGCTCCTCAGTGACCTGCTCAACGCAGAAGCCGTCGCTCTTGTATGTACAGGTGTAGACCAGCTCTCCCCTCGCCTTCATGATAGAGCAGATATGCCCCTTATAGGCGAGATTATTGCAGGCAAGTCCCAGAAGTGTTGAAACGCCGCAGCATTTCACACCGAGCCCGAAGCTGAGCGCCTTAACAGCAGCTACACCGATCCTCAGACCCGTGTATGAGCCCGGACCGTTTGCAACTGCAATGCCGCCCAGGTCAGAGAGCTCCTTCCCTGCCTGAGCCATTATGTCCTTTACCATAGGCATAATGACCTGTGAATGGGTCTTCTGGGTATAAACCGAGCTCTGAGCCAGAAAGAGCTCAGTCTCTGAGTCAAAAAGCGCTGCGGAAGCTGTCTTTCCCGATGTATCAATCCCAAGCAGCAGCAAATCTTCCACCGTCCTCGATAATTATTTCTCTGTCATTCTCACTTATGCTGTTTATAGTGATATAAATTGTGTCCTTTGGGAGAAATTCCGCGATATTCTCGGACCACTCCACTGCCGCAACGTTTTCCTCGAATGGGTAATCATAAAAGCCCGTAGACTCCAGATCCTCCTCGGAGTTTATGCGGTACATATCGAAGTGGTAGAGAGTCATATTCTCACCGCGGTATTCATTTACAAGTGCAAAGGTGGGAGAAGTAACGCTGTCTCCCAGCCCCATGCCAAGGGCAAGACCTCTGGTGAAGGTGGTTTTTCCCGCACCAAGTCCGCCTTTATAAGCTATCATATCTCCCGCCCTGAGCATAGCGCCAAGCTTTTCCGCAGCGGCTATGGTCTCCTGAGGAGAATGAGTGATGATCTTCATAAATACTCCGTCCGATCAGAAAAGTCCTGTGATATTGCCGTTATTGTCGCAGTCGATATTGAGAGCGGCAGGAGCCTTGGGCAGTCCCGGCATAGTCAGAATATCGCCTGTGTATATGACAACGAAGCCTGCGCCAGAAGACAGTCTTGCGTCACGGACAGTGATCTTGAAGTTCTTGGGCTTTCCGAGAAGATTGGGATTATCGGAAAGCGAGTACTGAGTCTTTGCAACGCAGATAGGCAGATCCCAGAAGCCGATGCTCTCGATCTCCTTGATAGCCTTCTCAGCCTGAGGAGTAAAGATAACGCCCTCAGCGCGGTAGATCTCCTTGGCGATCTTTTCGACCTTATCCTTGATAGTAGCCTCAGTATCGTAAACGGGCTTAAACTCGTTTCCGCTGACAAGGTCAATGGTCTCGCATACCTTCTGAGCCAGATCCTTGCCGCCTTCGCCGCCCTTAGCAAAGACCTCACACATAGATACCTCAACGCCCATATCAGCGCAGAAGTCCTGTACGAACTTTATCTCCTCGTCTGTATCTGTAGCAAATCTGTTGATAGCCACAACTACGGGAACGTGGAACTTGTGCATATTCTCAATGTGAGTTCTCAGGTTCTCGATACCCTTTTCCAGAGCCCACATATTTTCCTTTGCAAGATCCTGCTTCTGAACTCCGCCATTGTACTTGAGAGCCTTGATAGTTGCAACAAGGACAACGCATGAGGGAGCAAGTCCGCCGATACGGCACTTGATGTCCATAAATTTTTCTGCACCCAGGTCAGAGCCGAAGCCTGCCTCGGTAACAGTATAGTCGCCCAGCTTGAGAGCAAGCTTTGTAGCTCTCAGTGAGTTGCAGCCGTGAGCGATATTAGCAAAGGGACCGCCGTGGATAAAGGCAGGAGTATTTTCCAGAGTCTGCACCAGATTGGGCTTGAGAGCGTCCTTGAGGAGTGCAGTCATAGCGCCTGTGCAGCCCAGGTCCTTAGCGTAGATAGGCTCGCCGCTGAGGTTATAGGCAACGAGGATATTGCCCAGTCTCTCCTTCAGGTCGGCAACATCGGAAGCAAGACAGAGAATAGCCATCACCTCGGAAGCGACTGTGATATTGAAGCCGTCCTCACGGGGGATTCCGTTGGCTCTTCCGCCGAGACCGATAAGGATATTTCTGAGGGCACGGTCGTTCATATCCATGCAGCGCTTGAACATTATCCTGCGCTGATCTATCTGGAGCTGATTACCCTGCTGGAGATGATTGTCGATCATCGCGCAGAGAAGATTGTTTGCAGCAGTTATGGCGTGCATATCGCCTGTAAAGTGGAGGTTGATGTCCTCCATGGGGACTACCTGAGCGTACCCGCCGCCGGCAGCGCCGCCCTTCATTCCGAAAACAGGACCGAGAGAAGGCTCGCGGAGAGCAAGAACGGTGTTCTTGCCTATCCTGCGCATAGCATCGGCAAGACCGACGCTGATAGTGGTCTTACCCTCGCCTGCGGGAGTAGGATTGATAGCAGTGACCAGAATGAGCTTGCCGTTCTCCTTGTCTTCCAGCTTCTTGAAAAGGTTCTCGGAAAGCTTAGCCTTATAGTGACCGTATGGCTCGATGTCTTCCTCATCAATGCCGAGCGTTGCAGCGATCTCATTGATACGCTTCATTTCGGCAGCCTGAGCGATTTCAATATCAGATAACATAAGAAATATCCTCCGTGTCGTTGTAATAGTAATTTTATTATACCACGTTTTTTCTTTAATTGCAAGGTCTGGGGAAATATTATAGCAGGCTCAGTGAAAAAAGCCGAGCCTGCTATTTTTACCATATAACTCAAAGAGGACTGTACCCGAAGGTACAGTCCCCAAAGATTTAAGAAAGAAAAATGTGATAACATTAAGAAAACATCAACCCTTGACGCCGCCCAGTGCAACACCTTCGATGATGTACTTAGACAACAGGAAGTATGCAATGAGGATCGGTATTACCGTCAAAAGCAGACCCAGATAAACGGAACCGTACTCGGTCTTGTACGCGTCACCGTTGAGGAGGCTTACCATCATAGGCATTGTTCGCAGCTCAGGTCTTGTGATAAGGATCTGAGGCATAAACAGCTGGTTCCAGCTGGTTACGAAGGAGAAAATTGCCTGTGTAGCCATAGCAGGCTTCATCATGGGAAGCACTATCTGGTTGAAGATCCTGAATTCGCCTGCACCGTCGATTCTCGCTGACTGGAGTATCTCCATAGGAAGCGAAGGTATCATATACTGCCTCATGAAGAAAACAGTAGTAGGTGCTGCGATCGAAGGAAGAATAAGGGGAAGGAAACTGTTTACCCATCCGATCTTGTACATGAGTGAATAGAAACCGATACTGGTTACCTGAGCAGGTATCATAAGAACTGCCATGATAACGGTGAAGAACGGTTTTCTCAGTTTCCAGTCATATGCAACGAGTGCGAATGCGGTCATTGTTGAGAAATAAATATTGCAGGCTGTGGAACCTACTGATACGATCAGAGAGTTCTTAAAGCCGTCCAGAGGATTGAATCCGCGTCCCATAAGGATATTCCAGTTTGTTCTGAAATTATGTCCGGGAATGAAGGATACAGCGTGGCTCTGGATCTCAGCAGTATTTCTTGTAGCATTAACGATCATGATAACGAACGGGAAAATACTGAGTACGGTAAGGAGTATACAAAAAGCATAAGCAAATATCTTAAATGCATAGCTTGATGCTTTTTTGTTTACCACTGCCATTGATTGACTCCTCCCTTCGCTGCTCTTTTAGCTTCTTTCTTGGCTTTCTTGATCTCCTTATCGATCTTGATCTGATCCTTATCACGCATGATATAGAACAGAATAGCCGAGAAGAACGCGATTAACAGCCACATTAACATACTTGCTGCAGCCGCTCTGTTGTAAATGTAGTTGCCCGAGAAGGCAAGATTGTAGATAAATACGCTTGTTGTAAGCGTAGCTCTGTCGGGTCCTCCTGAAAGGAAGAGGAAAGGAATATCGAACATATTCAGTCCTCCGACAAGGCTGGTAATAAGTGTATACAGTAAAACTGTCTTAAGATTAGGTATCGTAATACGGAAGAAGGTCTGAACACCGTTCGCTCCGTCGATCTCTGCCGCTTCATAGATATCAGGGCTGATTCCGAGTACACCCGAAATAAGCACTATCATTGTATTTCCGTACCATGTCCAGAACTGGATAAACGCAACGATAAGCCGTGACGCCGTTTTACTGGTAAAGAAATAATAGGATGAATCCCTGAGTCCTGTCGAAACGAGGATGTCGTTCACAGGGCCTACAGGATAGTTGAACAGTGAATGGAAGAGGATCGCAACTGTTGCAGCCGTAATGATGTTAGGCATATAGAAAACGACTTTGAAGAAACCTTTTCCTCTGATCTCGTTGGAATGCGAGGTAAACCAAGCAGTCAGAAGAAGAGCAATTGATATCTGAGGAATAAAGTTCGCTATCCAGATACCTATAGTATTCTTCAGAGATACGCGGAATGAGTCATTCTTTAAGATCTCCTTGAAGTTTTCAAAGGGATGTTCAAGGAAATGATAATTGTCGTTAAGTACACCTCTACAATCGGTAAAACCGAGGGTTGCTGTATAAATCGTAGGATACAGCGTGAATATCAAAAATGCAACAACAAAAGGAATACTAAAGAGATATCCGTATTTTGAATAACTAATACCCTTGAGCTTCGTTTTCAAAGCCTAAAGCCTCCTTTTTATTTAGAGGGCTGTACCGCAGAAGCCTGCGGTACAGCGCTCAAGTTACTTAGTGAATATCGAGCTCGTCTGCAACTTCCTGCTTGAAGTCCTTGATAGCATCTTCTCTGGACTTGTTGCCTGCAGTATACTGACGAACCTGACCACGCCACTTCTGGTTGATCTTCTCATCGTGCTGAGTGAGGTTCTTACCGTTTGCGTACTGGTTAGCGGGAACGAATACGTCGAACATATTCTGGCCGCCGAGGAAGTCCAGTGAACCGTCAGACATAGCCATAACTGTGCCTGAAGCTACTGAGTCCTTAGTACCGCCTTCGCCGTTGAGAGTACCGTTAGCCCACATATACTGGAGACCGTCCTTAGTGCAGTCAAGAGTGATCCAGTCGATGATCTGTCCAACAGCGTCCTTCTTTGTTGAATCCTTGTTAGCGATAAGCCATGTACCGCCCCAGAAGAATCCGATAGGAGGCTCACAAACAGCCCAGTCGCCCCATGTACCGATAGATGTATCGAGCTCCTGGATAGCGTCGCCGTTCTCATCCTTCTCACCTGTGTCAACCCAAGAACCGCAGTTCTTAGCGATTGTGTAGTTGATGAGCCAAGCAGGACCGAAGAATCCGAGAACTTCCTTATCGCCCTCGCCCTTCATATCAGCAAACCAAGCATCCTGCCAGTCCTCTGTGTCGTTGTGGTAGTTGTTGTCCTTGAGCTTCTTGGACAGGTCGAGGAATTCCTCACGCTTAGGATCGATGTAGAGTTTATCATCGACGATCCAGCCCTTCTCAGAGCTGTTCTCAACAGCGTGCCAGATATCACCGTCGCCTGATACGATTCCGTAGCCCTTCTTCTTGAGCTCTTCAGCTGCCTCGAAGAACTTATCCCAGCTGCCTGAGCCGCCGCCGATCTTAGCGGAAACTGTAGCAGGATCGTCGCTGCCGAAAGCAGCCTTAGCTACTGAACGTCTGTAGATGAAGGCACCGCCTGTAGCCTGGTATCCGAGACCAACTACATCACCGTTGGGGTTAGTACCGATATCTACTGAGTACTGAGCAATGTCAGCGTCCTTGATCTCCTTGTCAACGTCGATTCCGAGATCCTTGTAAGGAGCAGCATAGCTTGACATATCGCCCTGTGTATACTTCAGAACGAAAGCAGCCTCTGCGCAGAAGAAGTCAGGAGCGTCCTTACCGCCGGCCTGAAGAGCCTTGTTAAGAGCAGGCTGGTAGTTACCGTCAGTTGTAGGAATGATTGTTTCCTTTACTTCGTACTTTGCAGCGAAGTCAGGGTGTGTTGCCATGAACTTCTTGACCATTCCGGGAACTTCGTCTGTGAAAGTCCACAGGTTGATAATGGTCTTGCCGTCCTTTGTGGTTGCCTCATCCTTCTTGCTGCAGCCTGTAGCAGCTACAGAAGATGCCAGAAGAGCGATTGCTGAGATGACCGATAATGCTTTTTTCATTTTTCTTGACCTCCAATTATAAAAATTGATATTATTTCAATCAGTCTTTACAGACTGAAAAGAACATTATTTACGATAGACTCCAGCATTTCCTGTCTGCCGCTTGAGAGTGAAGCTGTAACCTCGCCCTTTTCAAGAGCATACTTTTCGAGAGATGCGAAATCTGCCTTGCCAGCGATTATGTCAGCACCGATGCCTGTCTTCCATGAAGCGTATCTGTCCTCTACGAACTTGTCGATACGTCCGTCCTCGATGAGCTTGAGAGCAGCTCTGAAGCCGAGAGCGAATGCATCCATACCTGCAATGTAGCTGTAGAAGATATCCTCGGGAGTGAAGCTTCCTCTGCGAGCCTTAGCGTCGAAGTTGAGACCGCCGTTTGTGAAGCCGCCTGCCTTGATAACCTCGTACATACACATTGTTGTGTCGTAGATGTTTGTGGGGAACTGGTCTGTATCCCATCCGAGAAGAACATCGCCCTGGTTAGCGTCGATAGAACCGAACACACCGTTGTCTCTTGCAACACGGAGCTCATGCTGGAATGTGTGCTGAGCAAGTGTAGCGTGGTTAGCTTCGATGTTCATCTTGAAATCCTTGTCGAGACCGTACTTTCTGAGGAATCCCAGAACTGTAGCGGTATCGAAATCATACTGATGCTTTGTGGGCTCCTTGGGCTTGGGCTCAATGTAGAAGTCGCCTGTGAAGCCGATTGAACGTCCGTACTCAACAGCCATCTTCATGAGACGAGCCATGTTGTCGAGCTCAAGACCCATGTCTGTGTTGAGGAGAGTCTCATAACCCTCACGTCCGCCCCAGAATACATAGCCGTTACCGCCAAGCTTTACTGTAGACTCAAGAGCCTTCTTGATCTGAGCAGCTGAGAAAGCGAAAACGTCAGCGGAAGGAGAAGTACCTGCACCGTGCATGAATCTGGGATGATCGAAGCACTTAGCTGTACCCCAGAGGCACTTCTTGTCGCCCATTGCAGACTTCATATAGTCTGTAACGATGTCGAGCTGGTCATTGGTAGCCTTGAGGCTGCCGTACTCTGGAGAAAGGTCACGGTCGTGGAAGCAGTAGTAATCGATGGAAAGCTTATCCATGATCTCCTTAGCTGCATCTACCTTAGCCTTAGCTCTTGCAGCGGGATCTGACTGACCCCATGTCTTGTCTGTTGTGCCGCAGCCGAACATATCTGTTCCGTCGCCGCCCATTGTGTGCCACCATGAAAGAGCGAACTTCAGGTGCTCGCGCATTTTCTTTCCGTTGATGACCTCATCAGGGTTGTAGTACTTGAAAGAGAGAGGATCAGTACTATCCTTGCCCTTATACTGAATTTTACCGATATTGCTGAAAAATTCCATTTTATCCTCCATTTAAGCATTTATTTTCAGAGATGTGCATTCTTTTCCTGTCAGCTTTTTGCTGAGTGAGTCGGGCTGAGAGGTGCCTGCATAGAGGGTGAACTCCTTGCCTTCCTTTACCCATTCGCCCTTTTCATTGACAGCCATAAAAGCTCTTTCGGGAAGGGTGATCTGTACGACCTGACTCTCGCCCGCGTCAAGTGCGACTCTCTTGAAGCCGCAGAGGCTATGGTTGGGAACTGCGTTCTCCGAATTACCTTTGATATAGAACTGGACTACGTCCTCAACTGCACGGCTGCCTGTGTTGGTGATCTTCACCGATGCCTTGCCGTCTGCGAAGCTGAGCTCCGAACACTCTGTCTCGGAGTAAGTAAGTCCGAAGCCGAAGGGATAAAGAATATTGCCCTCGGCGTATCTGTAAGTACGGTTCTTCATGCTGTAGTCCGAGAAATCGGGCAGCTTTGAAGCGTCCTCATAGAATGTAACGGGAAGCTTTCCCGAGGGAGAGATCTTACCGAAAAGTATATTCGCAAGAGCTCTTCCGCCGAACTGACCCGGATACCACGCGTGTATGAGTGCATCGCAGTCTGCTTCTACATTTATTGCACTGCCTGCGGCAGTAACTATGATGACGGGCTTTCCTTTAGCCATTACCGTCTTAACAAGCTTTCTCTGTGACTCAGGGAGTCTGAGATCATTTTTGTCGCCTGAGGAGAACTCATTGCCGGTGTCTCCCTCTTCGCCCTCGATAGTAGCGTCAAGACCTACGCACAGAACAACTATATCAGAATGCTCTGTGATTATCTCAGCCTCAGACAGTCTGTCGTCGGGAAGAGCAAGGCCCATGCATCTGTCCTTATAAAGGTGACATCCCTCGGAGTAGATCACTCTGCCGTCAAACGCCTCCCTGATACCATTCAGGAAGGTCACATACTCATCAGCCTTGCCGTTATAGTTGCCCTCCAGAGCGGGAACGCTGTCGGCGTTGGGCCCGATGACTCCGATGGTCTTGTATTTACTGCCGTCCAGCGGCAGGATACCGTTGTTCTTCAGAAGCACCATAGAACGCTCCGAACATTCAAGAGCGAACTTTTTGTGCTCATCACAGGAAACAACATCGTAATCAAGTCCGTCGTATTCGGTGGACTTGTCGAACATACCAAGTCTTATTCTTGTTCTCATCAGCTTGACGCAGGACTTTCTGAGGTCCTCATCGGTGATAAGCTTCTCTCCGTAAGCAGCAAGCAGATGGAGATATGTATTACCGCAGTTCAGGTCGCAGCCCTTCTTGAGAGCGAGTGCTGCTGACTCGGGAGCGGTCTTGGTTACACCGTGATTGGTGTGGAAATCTCTTATTGCCCAGCAATCAGAAACGAAATGGCCGTCGAACCCCCATTCCTCAAGCTTATCCATGAGGAAGGTATTTGCACAGGCGGGTTCGCCGTTTACTCTGTTGTATGCGCCCATAACGCTTTCCACCTTGGCTTCCTTTACGAGAGCCTCAAAGGCTGCGATATAGGTCTCTGTCATATCCTTCATGTTTGCCTTGGCGTCAAACTCATGTCTGGTAGCCTCGGGACCGCTGTGAACAGCGAAATGCTTTGCACAGGCTGCGACTCTCAGGACCTTGCCTTCGCCCTGAAGTCCCTTGGTGTAAGCAACACCCAGACGAGTTGTCAGGTACGGGTCTTCGCCGTAGGTCTCCTGACCTCTGCCCCATCTCGGATCGCGGAATATATTTATATTCGGTGACCAGAGTGTAAGACCTTTATAAATGTCACGATCATCGTGAGCGGAATATTCATTGTACTTGGCTCTTGCTTCTGTCGATGTGACTTCGCCTGCCCTGCGGACAGCCTCCTCATCGAACATAGCAGCCATTCCTATTGCCTGCGGGAACATGGTAGCTGTTCCTGCTCTTGCAACACCGTGCAATCCCTCGCTCCACCAATTGTAAGCGGATATCCCCAGGCGCTCCACCGCAGGAGCGTCATATTTGAGCTGCTCAGCCATTTCCTGAACAGAAAGCCTGTCCGTAAGGTCCTCAGCTCTCTCAATTGCGGATAATGCTTCGTCCATGTACTTCTCCATCAGCATTTTCCTTTCTATTTATATTTTGCTTATAAACTCATCTATGACCTTTTCGGGAGACCATTCCGTGGTGGAGAGTTCCCATTTTTCCTTTATAGAGGCTGTCTCATTGGGCTGATAGCTTTTCAGCTCGCCCAGCAGCTCACATTCAAGGAAGAGATCATTGGTGTAAGTTTCGTAATTACAACAGAAATCCGGATAATTCACATTCTTATATCCGTCAAAGCTCATTCTGAAAATATTTCTGCCTTTTATGTAGAGCACCTGTCCCCCCGTTACATTGAAGCCGACCTTGAATGCTTTCTTCTCCTTGGGATCCTGCCTCAGGAGAGCATATTTGTCAGTCAGCACGAAACGATGATCATTTATTGCGGAGTAGCTCCACAATGCCATCGTTCTGTTGGGAAGGAAACCCTTGTCCTCTCTGCAAAGAGGAATGATCTCGGTGCCGCCTGCTGCAAGTCCCATAACGGACCAGGGAGCGAATTCCGAGGGCTTATCGGAGCAGTTGGTGATCCTGTTCTCAATAGTGACCGATGTTTTATCGTCCATAGAGATGACCAGTTCAAACTGCTTTTCAAATTTTGTCATTGCAGGTGTGAGGGTGAGCACTCCGCCGTCAAAGTGCGCCTCGACCTTTGAATTATCGGGAAGATAAGTTTCCGGCATCACCTCGGGAGCGCTCCATATCCTGTGGCCGCCGTAGGCGTACCAGACTCCGTAGCCGTTGTTTATCTCATAGAAGTTTCTGTCGATGTCTTCAAAAAGAACATTATCACCATCGGTGAACCCGAAGAAAACTATTCTCGGTCCCACATCTATAGTAGCGATGAGCTTGATAACACCATTATCGAGGCAAAGACATTTTCCGTAATTCTTGTAGTCGGTCTCATAGCACTTAACAGACATCACACATCACCTTTCGTAAGCTCTAATGCTATTATATACTACTTCGGCAATTTATACTAATCAAATATTGCGGCTGTTTATTCAAGAATTGCTAACATTGCACAAATTCTTCAAACCCACTTTACAAATACTATGATAATAGTGTATAATATATCCAGATATTACGGTGAATTATGAATATTGACATAAATTTCACAACAATTTTTGGTTAAGGAGGCTAATCATGATTAAAAATCTATCGGGCGATTACGAGACCGTTGAATACGAAAACCAAAGATTTGTCATGCTTTACGACAACGACCAGGTCGAAGAGTACCCTACTCACTGGCATAACGCCGTGGAAGTCATTATACCTCTGCACAACGGTTTTACGGTAACATCGGGCGGTGTTGACTACCACCTGAACGAAAAGGAAATAATCATCATTCCCCCGGGAGAGCTCCATTCCATGCCCGCCCAGGAAGGAAGGCGCATAATCTTCCAGTGTGACAACAGCATAATCAGCGATGTTCCAGCACTTGAAGCCTTAGTTCCCGTATTTTCCGAGGCTTTCCATATAACTCCCGCAGTCAACAAGGAGCTTTACATACTTTCCCGAAAGAGCATACTTGATATATATTCCGAATACTATTCAAAATCTGCTCTGGCAGACGTACGCATTTACCTGTGTCTCATAAAAATGCTCACTGCCGTAAGAGAGTATCAGCTCACTCAGGCTGCCGACGCCTTTACGGGAGATCTCTCAGGCAGGGACGACACCCGGAAGTTCAGCATGGTAATGAAGTATATCAACCAGAACTATATGTACGAGATACCTCTTGAAAAGATAGCCTCCATCGCTGGCTACAGCAAGTACCATTTTTCGCGTATTTTCAAGAAATACAACAATGTTTCCTATATACAATATATAAACAGCAAGAGGATAAAGGCTGCGGAAAGGCTTCTCATCGACCCGAACCTCTCCGTTACGGAGGTCGCCATGAGGGCAGGATTTGCCAGTCTGACCACCTTCAACCGAGCCTTCAAAAAAGCCAAAAACTGCACCCCAACCGAGTTCAAGACCTTGTACAAGATCTCTGATACCACATAAAAACGGATCCCGAAAACAGCTGTCGAAGCTGCCTTCGGGATCTTTTTATCGCAATTTCTGGTGTATCCGATCCACCATTCTGCATATTTTCCTGCTCAAAAGCAAAGGCAGTACTTTCGTACTGCCTTTTGCTTTTTAATGGAAGAAAAACTATATACCACCGCAATTATTGCTTATTATATGTTACCCACTGATAGTGTGCCTTGAGAGGTGTTCTGCCGTTGAATGCCTTGAGCCAGTCATCAACAGTTCTTCCGGGCCATGCGTTCATCATGATCTTACCGGGAGTCTTGGGGATATTCTGGTAAGCAGTGTAAACAGCCTTGCCGTCAACATACCATGTGATATGATCGGGCTGCCAGTCAAAGCCGTAGGTGTGGAATGCCTCAGATGAGTCAAATCCGAGATCATACATATACTCGTGCTTGCCAACACCGTTAGTGTAGTAGTTGAGCTGGACCTTTGTTGTGTCCTTACCCAGGATCTCGATGTCTATCTCGTCCCAGGGATTATCGTCTGAAGGACCTGTGTAGGTGAAGAATGAAGAAACAACGCCGTCATTCTTTATAGCCTGCATAGAGGTCTCATAGTAACCGTAGTGATAGAAGTTGTTTGTACGGAACTCGCCGCCTGAGTACTGAGGATTCCAGTCAGGGTTGCTGTCGTTTGACCACTTCTGGTCAACGCTGAGCTCAAGTGCGCCGCCGCCGATAACAGCGTTGCGCTTATACCACCAGCAGTCGAAGGGCTTGCCGTTTGTCCATCCGTCGGAAGCAAAGAAGTCACCTGCATTGCCTGTACGGAAGTCAGAAACCATAGTGGCATTCTTGTTCATGGGAGTGCCCTTATCCTGCATACCGCCGTATACAGCAGGAGCGGGTGTAGTTGTCACAACAGGCGCTGTAGTAGTTGTGGTTGTTGTTGTAGTTGTTGTGGTAGTGCTTGTTGATGTCGTTGTAGTCATTATAGGTGCAGGGGGATCAGTAACAACAGGTGTCTGTCCCTGTGCATATGACTCGGGAAGTGCAGGTATCAGGTTGAGAAGCTTCTTCTGGATAGAAAGCGGATCATTGCTTGTGATACCGGAACCGTTCTCGTAAACATCGCCGTTGAGTGCGCCCTGCTTTGTCAGGTGCTTGTCATAAGAACCGTTATAGCTGTACTTGTCGGGGTTAGCGAGGTGCTGCATGAGCAGGATAGCATCGCTGAGCTCCACGTTATTATCCAGGTTAGCATCGCCCCAGAGTGTTACATTTGAAGATGCAACAGGAGGAGTGGTAACTATAGGAGTTGTAACGACGGGAGTTGTGGTAACAGGCTGTGAAGCCTCGATGCTGAGGAGAGGCTTTGTACCCTTCACACCTGCATAAGCGCCGTCGATATAGAAATCTGTAAGGCTCTCGGGAGCTTCAACATAGAGCACCATGCCCGAAGCACCCTCGGGAATAGTGTAAGCAGAATTTGAAAGGTCTACCCACTGACCCTTAGGAGCGGTAACAGTCTTTACCTCGTCGTACTTCTCTGTGCCTGAAGCGTCAGTATACTGAAGAGTGAGCTTGAAGTCAACAGAGTCCTCGGAATCCTGCATTACAGCAGTACCGAAAGCGAATGTCTCGCCTGCCTTGAAGGGATTACTGCTGAGGTTCATTGAAGCGCCGTTCCAGTTGTCTGCACGTCCTGAAACCAGCAGACCCTTTGAGCTGTTGTAGCCTGAGCTTGATGTTACCTTAGCACTTCCGCGTCCTGTCCGGTCACCTGCACCCGACTCGAAAGCCTCAGTGAGATAGTAGCCGTTTGCATCGGGCTCTATGGGCTTCTCGGGCTCGGGCTCCTTGCCCAGAGTGATAGTATTCTTATTTACACTTGCCTGACCGTTGCTCTCCCAGCCTTCAACATTGAAAGCGACCTCGTACATCTTACCCATCTGGAGACCCTTGGACTCCCACGCCTCAAAGTGCTTTGAAACGCTGATGGTACCTGATGTTCTGCCGCCGCTGCGGACGCTGAAATACTGTACGAAGGGCTTGTTACCTTCAATTGTATAGGAGTTTCGGTTCTCCTTGTAGATGTAGTAATTTGCACCGTCAAGACTAACTGTGCCTAAAGGACTACCTGCTCCGGGCTGTCCGTTAGGAGGACACCAGTTTTTCCAGTCCTCAACGATGTAGTACTCGACCAGAGGATTCTGTGTCCAGCCGTAGATACAGAGACGTGAGTTGCCCTGGCTGCTTGCGGACCAGCTTACATCGAATTCACAAGTGATCCCGCCGTAATCCTGGAAGTTCTTTGTGCTTCCCATGTCGATACCGCGGCGTGCAAGGAAGTTACCGTTAGGTCCTGCACAGTTCCACTGTGTAGTGAATGTACCGTTGTCGCCAAGAGTCATTGATGACGGCTGGCTCGTATCTGCTGCCCAGATCTCATAGCTGTAGCCGTCGGGACCTGTGCCCTTATGCTGTCCTGCACCGTTCAGACTGTAGGTCGTACCTGCCGCTACAGCAGTAGCGCCGGCAAAAACAGACGATGAAGCACAAGCGATGGTTGCTGCCAGACTCAGGGCAGCCATTTTAACGCCATTGAATTTCATAATATATCAGCCCTCTCATTCCGTGACATAAGTCACTGTTTTATTTACATTAAAGCAGCACGGCCTCGGTCACCGGAGAGGTGTCACGGGTCATGTTGCATTTTGTGCTTTCTTGCGGTATTCAGAGGGAGTAAATCCCGTCTGCTCCTTGAACTGTCTGGCGAAGTGAACATAGCTGTGGTAGCCGCTGCTTGCGGAGATGTCATTTATGTTCATATTGGTAGTAGAGAGCAGCATTTTTGCGTAGCTGACCCTGCTCCTTACCAGATCCTCGATAAAGGTCATACCGAAGTGTTTCTTGTAGGCGTGCTGGAAAGCCGAACGGCTCATGCGCACCTCATGGGCGGTGCTGTCCACATTGCGCTGCTCGTAGGGGCGGCTGTAGATCTTGTTTCGCACCGTTGATATAAGCTCGAACTGAGTGCTCCTTCTGCCTGAGACGCTGTTGATGGAGCTCTCTCTTATTTTAATGAACATCAGCTTCATGAAAAGCTCAGCCGACTCTGCCTTACAGGGATTATCGGAATACTTCTCATAGGCGATGGATTTTACGCAGTAGCTGAGGAACTCAAGAGGCATTTCCATAGGAGCCTCCAGAGGGATGCCCATCCTGAGGAATTCCTCTTCCTCTCCCCTGTCATCGAAATCAAAGTGTACCCAGTCATTCTCGAACACACTGAGGGGAACGCAGCGATAGCGCTGAGGTCTGCCCTTTGGGTAGATGAAGACGGTACCGGGTGAGGTAGTGACCTCCCTGCCGTCTATTTCAAAAATCGCGGGAGTCCTTACAAGCAGGAGAAGGTAGTCTCCGCTCCCGTCGGGTCTGTCAATAAAGAAGTCTGCGTCGTGGCAGTGATCGAAGCCAACATTATTAATTATCATTGTCAACTCTCCATTTTCTGAATTATTCTGTTTTTGACAAATCCCTATCTTAAAAATCCGTGATCCATGTTATTTTCTACAATGATTATACCACTTTCAAACCTATAAATATATTATTTTATTGTCAAAATTGGCAATTTTATGACATCTGCATAAAATGTTATCCCCTGCAGAAGCAGGGGATAGTCACAGATCATTGATTTTCCTTACTGAAGTCAGGGAATTTGTATCGTTTCTTGTACTCCTTTGGCGTAACACCGAGATATTTCTTGAATATCTTGATGAAGTAGCTCTGTGAGCTGAAGCCCAGAAGGTTGCTTATCTCAGAGTCGGTATACTCCGAGAAGGTAAGCAGGTTAGCAGCTTCCTCAGCCTTGGTCTTGCTGACGTAGTTGCTGAACGCGATACCTGTTTCCGACTTGAAAAGCCTTGAAAGGTAAGCAGGGCTTATTTTAAGGTAAGCCGCAGCGTCCTCGATCATGATCTTTCCGTGGAGATGATCGCTGATATAGTCGAGGGCGCGGACGATCTGCTTTGAGTAGATGCCGCTGTTGCGCACACGTCTCATGTGGCGGGTATAGCCCTCTATCATCTCCTGATGCACCGCGTGGACTTCTGCTTCCGTGCGGCACTCATCGGATTTCATTATATATATGTCACTGAGGTTGTAAGCCTCCTCAAGAGTCATTCCGCTGTTGATGCAGAATCTTGCGATAAGAGCAGCAGAGATAGCAAAGTGGTATTTCAGGTTCCTGAGGGGATCCTTGCTGAGGATACCGTAGCCCTCGCTGCAAAGGGGAGTCGCAAAGACCTTTACCAGCTCGATATTGCCCGAGCAGATACTCTCATAGCAGGCTATCTCGCGGTCAAAGGGCGCGTGCTCGAAGCCCTCCTCACGCTTGAGGAAAAGATGGGAAGATATATATTTCTCTGTATAGTCACTCATGTCAAAACACCTCTCCGATATAATATGGATACCCTTCACGCAAGGCTCTGTCAAGCCTGCGGGGGACGTTTTTCCTTCTTATACATATTATATCATATAATTATGAACTAATCTACCATTTATATATCCGAAGATAGCTCACCGCAGGATACTGCGGTGAGCCGTCGGTGGTCAGCTATTACTGTCCTGATTCATGGAAGAAATAAGGAAGTGCGTTGTATACATAGTGTCTTACATGACCCCACCAGTGTTCTTTGCCTTCTGCTGCGAAGTAGTAGAAGTTGCCCTTGGAGAAGTCCGATGTGAACTCAAACTGGTCAAGCTTCTTCATAGCTTGTATCTGAGGATCAATATTGGGATAAGCCATATCGTTCGTGCCTGTTGCCGCGAAGATGAAGTACTGATTTTTCTTCAGCCCCAGCTTGTCAACAGCGTCCGCCATATCCTTAGCCTTGCCCTCAGCGCTGTTGGGACCCCAGTGGTCGCCGCTGAGAGGCATGAAGTAGCCTACGATGTCAAGGTCATTCTTGAACACAGCCCATGTGGAGACCGCACCCATGGAGAAGCCGCCGTATGCTCTGTGCATTCTGGAAGCCTTCATTCCTTCTGCGGTGGTATCCTCCGCATAAGTGGAGTACTTGCTCTCCACAAAGGGGATAACGCTCTGACGGAGCTCCTCATAGAAGTTCTGAGCAGAGCTGCCTGTGCCGTTGAAGGTGGGAGTTACCACGATAAGGGGCTCAAGCTCACCGTTCATTATCATGTAGTCAAGGATATTCTGGAGATTTGTATCGTTCTGGAAGAACAGTGTATTCTCGTTCTCACTTCCGCCGTGCATGAGGTAGAAGATATTGTACTTCTTGCTGGGATCATAGTTATAGGGAGTATAGACATTCAGTGACTTGTTTCCTCTGATACCGTTGTAGGTCTCCTTTGTTACCGTTCCCTGCTGAGGACACCTCTTCTCAGTGTAGTCAGTGGGAGCGTCCTTGTACCTGAGGTTAGCCTCATAAGCAAAATTGCTCGGAGGCGGCTCGGGAGTATTGTCGGGGAACTCCTGTATCTTGCCAAGGATATACTGCTGGAGGAGCACAAGGTCATTGACCTCGAATTCCGTGCTTCTGTCAACATCAGCCAGCTTCACAAGGTCTGCGGACTTGTTTGACGAAAGTATAAGCTTTCTCGCAGCGATCATATCCATGGAGTTGATAATGCCGTCGGAATTTACGTCGCCGAGAATGAACTGACCGCCCACAGCGCCCTCTATCTCGGTGCCTGCCGCAGCTATCTTCACATCGTCAACGTAGAAGCTTGTTGAGCCCTTGTCTGTCTCAACATATATGTATACATTCTCCGCGCCTGAGGGTATCCGGAAGCTTGGATTCGCAAGCTGAGTCCATTTGCCCTTCATGGGAGAAGCACTTGCAATTTTATCGTACTTTGTAGTACCGTCCAGGTCATACTGCATGGTGAAGTGGAACAGCTGACTGTCAGCGCTGCCCTCATCATACATGACATTTGCGCTGAAGCTGTAGCTCTCGCCTGCTCTGAAGCTGCTGCCCAGCTTGTATGTTGCGCCCTGCCATTCACTGCTTCTGTCCGAGCAGCAGAGGGATTTGCTGCCCGTAAGAGAAGCCTTGGACGAAACCGCTACACTCGCGCCGGCTCTGCCTTCCCAGCCGTCATCGCCGCTCTCAAAGGAGCAGCTCAGTAGGTAATCACCGCTGTCACCCGAAGTTGCAGGTGAGGTCGTAGTCTGGGGAGTTTCCTCGTCATTGCCGAAGGTCCACCAGTCCACATTGAACAGATAGCCGCTGCCGCCTGTATACTTGAAGAACAGGTCATGCTCGCCGCTTGCACCGCTGACATCGCATGAGACCTCTTTCCAGTCCTGCCAGCCGCCTGTTGCGGGTACAGAGCAGGTACCTATCTTTTTCCCTGAAAGGCTGTCGAGATAGATCTCTATATTGCCGCCGTCTGTAGCAGACGCAATATTCGCCCTGAACTTTTCAGCTCCGCTGCCGAAATCCACACTGCTTACCTTAACGTAGTCGCCGTCCTCGATATTGGCAAGGTCGAGACCGCCGTTGGTGCAGGTCTCAGTCTTTACGCCCTTTGAGAAGCACATAGTCTCGCCTTCAACTCTCTTGAAGGGATCTACGCTTTTCAGCTGCTTCGGACCTGTCTTTGAAGGCGAAATTGTAGGAATAGAGCCATCAGAGCCGTAGGTAAACTCATCAACGCAGACGCTTCTGTCGAAGGTGCCGCCTCCTGGGAGACTTGCGTCGTGATAGAACAGATATGAGTGACCCTTGAAATCGATAACTCCGGGGTGGTTGGTGAAGCAGTTATGCTTCTTCATGACCTGACCGCGGTATGTCCAGGGACCCGTAGGCGAAGGAGCAGTTGAGTAGCCGATGCTCTCACTTCCGTCGCTGCCGTAAAAAGCAGCAAACACCAGATAGTAAAGGTCTCCTCTCTTGTAGAACCATGGACCCTCACCATAGGAGCTCTGCTTGGATGACGGACCGAAGGTATCCTTGTTCATGTCAAAATGCTTGATCTCGCCGTCGAGAGTGACCATATCCTCCTTGAGCTTTACGTAGTAGCAGGTAGGATTTCCGAACATGAGCCAAGCCTGACCGTCGTCGTCAATGAAGACCGTCGGGTCGATGTAAGCCCAGTCGGGACCACAGAGCGGCTTGCCCAGAGCGTCCTTGAAAGGACCTGTGGGAGAATCCGCAACAGCAACACCTATACCGCGTCCGCCTCCCGATTTGTTTTCGAGAGTCACATAGTAATAGAATTTACCGTTGCGTTCGATGCACTGAGCTGCCCAGGCTGAGTCCTGTTTGCCCCATGAGAAGCTGTCCCATGAGAGGATCATTCCGTGGTCAGTCCAGTTCTGCATATCCTGTGAGGAGTAGCAGTGCCAGTCGGGCATATGATAATTGTCGGAGTTATCCGCATCTCTGCCGGTGTACAGGTATACCGTATCACCGTAGACCATAGGTGCGGGATCGGTGCTGTAGATGGTCTGGATGGCAGGATTGTCCGCATTTACATATGCAGGCGGTGTGATAACTGCTGCAGGTATAGCCAAAGCTGCGGCAGTCAACATTGAGAGTAGCTTTTTCATAAGTACGCCCCCATTTTCAGATTTTTAATTACCCTTCTTTTGTGCATTTGTAAAAGATATACATAATACACATTTCTTTATTTATTATCTAAATTATAATTGTCACCCTTGACACGTTATATCATTATAATGATAATTATGGTAATTTTTCTACTTCAAATAGCATTTTTGCGCTATGAATATCATGATTTTATCTTTAAACTAAATTTCTCAAAAACTTCCGTTATTTTGTCCACCTATTCTTCAAAATATGGGTTGTCAATCTTTTGGTTTAGAAGTATTATATATAGTTACCCTTTCGCTTTGTCCCTATTAGACCGATATTTTCAGATTTACCGCAATTTTTAGTCACTTTTGACCAAGGTCACAAATTTTGACTTGTTATTTCATAGTTTATTAATATATAATAGTATCAAGATAAAAAAAGAGGAGTTTGGGCACTCCTCAGGGGATTACTAAAATCATGACATTGCTTAATTAAACAAAGGAGTGATTTAAGTGAAAACAAGCAAATTTATCAGCGGGATAGTTTCAGCATTATTAGTCGCTACAAGTCTTCCCGCAGCTCTGCCCTCAAGCGCCGCAGGTGAGACCTACAGGCTCAACGGCGCCGGTCAGCACAAGGGCACAGGCCCCGACGGCTACAGCTATGAGATCTGGGCAGCAGACACAAGCCAGCCGTCATCAATGACTCTCGGCGACAACGGTACATTCTCAACAGAGTGGAACTGCGCAGGACCTAACGGAAACTTCCTTGCCCGCCGCGGTAAGGATATGGGAAGCACAAAGAAATTCCAGACCTATAACGGGATTACTTGTGACTTCGACGTAAGCTGGTCAGCAGGATCTTCAGGCAACTCGCGTATCTGTATCTACGGCTGGACACAGAATCCTCTCGTAGAGTACTACATCGTTGAGGACTGGAAGAACTGGTGTCCTCCAAACGGTTCCCCCGGTGCAGGCAGTCCTTTAGGCACAGTTGATCTTGACGGTGCAAAGTACTACATCTACAAGGAAAACCGTAACTCCTACACTATCGAGGGTAACAAGCCCTTCGTACAGTACTTCAGTGTCCGCAGCAGCGGAAGAACAAAGGGTACCATCAGTGTTTCCAAGCACTTTGAAGCCTGGGAGAGCAAGGGCCTCCAGATGGGTAATATGTACGAGGTTGCTTTCAACGTAGAAGGTTGGGAGAGCAGCGGCAAGGCTACAGTCAACAAAAATACCATCACATTCGGTGGAGGCGATCCCGACCCTACGCCTACAGTTGATCCGGATCCTGTAGAGCCCGATGCAAACGGATACTACTTCAACACCGACTTTGAATCAGGCAGTGGCAGCTGGACAGGCAGAGGCAACGCGACCCTCACCTCTTCCACAGGCTATAACAACACAAAGGGAATCCTTGTATCCGACAGAGCCAACGAATGGAACGGCGCAGCTATAAACCTGGATTCAAGCACTTTCAAGGCAGGCGAAACATACAGCTTCGGAATAATGGCAATGCAGAATACTGATTCTTCAGCTACAATGAAGCTCTCTCTCCAGTATTCAGGCAGCTCAGGCACATCCTACGATGAAGTCGCATCAGTCAAGGCTTCCAAGGGACAGTGGGTATCCGTTGCAAATTCCAGCTACACTATTCCCGCAGGCGCTACCGATCTCGTTCTCTATATCGAGACCACAGACAGCCTTGCAGATTTATATATTGATAACGCTTTCGCTGCCAAGAGCGGCACAAAGCCCAGCGTTGTTCCTTCTACAAGCACACCCGTAACATCAACATCCGATCCTGTTGTATCAAAGACCGACAAGATCAAGATCATGCCCGCAGGCGACTCTATCACCTTCGGTATGGGCGATGACGGCGGCTACAGAAAGTTCCTCGACTACTTCCTCAAGGAAAAGGGCTACACCAATGTGGACTTCGTAGGTCCCGAGGGCTCAAACAGCGCTTCATTCAGCTATAACGGCAAGACCGTTACTTATGATGACAACCACGCAGGCTACAGCGGCTACACCATCAAGCAGCACGCAGGCGGCTGGAGCAATGACAGCGGTCTCTATGAGAAGCTCAAGAACAACGACGCAGTCAAGAAGGCTGATCCCGACATTATACTCCTCATAATCGGTACAAACGATATGACTGCTAACCGCTCCATGAGCGAGTGCGAGGACGACCTCCACACCCTCCTGGACTATATGCTGGGAGATATGTCCTCAGACGGCATGATCTTCCTCTCCACCATTCCCGAGCTCAGCGCTTTCGGCGGCGGAGACAACACCCAGAAGATAGCCAATTACAACAGCCTTGTAAAGAAGGTAGCTCAGGAGTACAGCAACAGCGGCAAGCACGTTACATTTGCTGACATTCACGGCTGCCTCAACGGCACAGCAGACCTTGGCGACGGTATCCACCCCAGCAAGGCAGGCTATGAGAAGATGGGCAAGTACTGGGCAGGCGTTATCGACGAGTACATCTCAGCTTCACAGCCCTCAACTCCCGTGGTACAGCCTTCAACAGGTATACGCGGCGATACGAACCAGGACGGCGTAGTTGACGTATTCGATCTTATCCCCCTGAGAAAGGGAATCATGGCAGTAATGGCAGGAAGCGGCAAGCCCGCTCCCAACTCAGACGTCAACGGCGACAATGACGTATCAGTTGCTGACCTTGTTACACTCAAGCAGTTCCTCCTCGGCAAGATCGACAAGTTCCCCGAGGCTGCTGTAACAACGACTACAACAGCACCCAGAGTAACCACAACTACCACAACAAAGACCATTTCACAGGGTCAGAACCTCAACGCACAGATCCGTCTGGATATGCCTACTTCAGTGCCCAGCGGCAATGAGCAGAGCAACAAGTGCAAGGTCGAGAAGAAAACTTATAACTGTAAATTCACCGGCGGACAGAAGAGCTGTAATGTAATTCTTCCTCCCAACTATAATTCATCCAAGCAGTACCCCGTAATGTACGTTCTCCACGGTATCGGCGGCAACGAAGACTCCATGTTAAGCGGCATGGGTGTTCAGGAGCTCCTTGCAGGACTTATCAGCAACGGCAAGGCAGAAGAAATGATCATTGTTCTTCCCAGCCAGTATACAAGCAAGAACGGCTCACAGGCCGGCGGTTTCGGTATCAATCAGGAAGTATGCGAAGCTTATGACAACTTCCTCTATGACATCTCAGACAGCCTTATCCCCTTCATCGAGGCTAACTACCCCGTTAAGACAGGCAGAGAGAACAGAGCTATCACAGGCTTCTCAATGGGCGGCCGTGAGGCTATCTACATCGGACTTATGCGTCCCGACCTCTTCGCTTATGTTGGCGGTGCGTGTCCTGCTCCCGGAATAACACCGGGCAGCGATATGTTCATGACTCACCCCGGCTGTATGCAGGAGAGCGAGATGAAGTTCAGAGACGTAGGTCCCGAGCCTAACGTATTCTTCATCACTGGCGGAACAAACGATTCTGTTGTCGGCACATTCCCCAAGCAGTACAGCGACATTCTCACAAGAAACGGTGTTGACCATGTTTACCAGTCCATACCCGGCGGCGGACACGGCGACAACTCAGTTAAACCCCACCTCTATACATTCTTCAGATACGCTTTCAAATAAGCGTGGGGACATGATATAGTAAGCATAAAAACAGCGCTCAGAGCAATTCTGAGCGCTGTTTTATTACATTCACAGTACCAGATCAGCCTTTTCAGCGGGGCTGTACTTTTCGGCGTAGAATCTCTCTGCAGGGAAATACCTGTTTTCGTACTTCTCACGGATAGCGATCTCGTCACCGATATAGCCGTCACGGAGGAGGACTCTCCTGAGCCTTGTCTCCTCGGGAACGTCAAAATATATAATGTAGTCAAAGGCGCCCTCAAGCTCCCGGCGCTGAAGGAAGATACCCTCGGTAATGACCACGCTGCCCTCGGGGATCTGAATGCTTTTCACAATATAAGTGTCATTGTCCTTGTCATACAGCTCCACAGGGGGAAGCTCTCTCCCCTGACTTACGGGACCTGCCACAGCCTCAAGGAAGTGATCGTATCTCCACTGAAGGTAGTAATACTGCTCCCACTGAGGATAGTCATCATTATACCTGACAGCTCTTGGGTGGATAAAGTCATCGATGTGGAATATCTCCGCATGGACGCCTTTTTCCTCCAGAAGGTACTTCACCTTCTCCGCCACAGTGCTCTTGCCTGCGCCTCCCAGACCGTCCAGCCCGACCATAAAGGTCTTGTCGGTGCTCCGTCTTTTCATAATCTCGTCTGTGATCCTTACTGCGTTCATATTGTACTCCTTATAAAAAATTAAAGGCAGCATCACCGCAGTGACACTGCCTTTTTTGCCTGGGTCATGAAGCTGCCTTAACGATAGCCTGTTTCAGCTCGATGAGGTCGAAAACGTCAACAATGCCGTCGCCGTTGAGGTCGGAAGCCTTGTACCGCTCCTCAGTGAAGCTCTCAGTACTGCCCAGCAGATAGCTCTGGAACGCCTCTGCATCGGAAGCATCAAGGGAGCCGTCGCCGTTCAGGTCGCCCTGGGGCTTGTCCTCGGGTGGATCCTCCTCTGCAGGGGGATCGGCGGGAGGATCTGAGGACTTTACCTCGCCGATAGTGAACTCTGTGTTCACCAGCTCATAGGACTTGCCGCTGTTATCCTCAGCAACTATTTTGTATATGTACTCTCCGTCATAGAGAGCGTTGAAAACTATATTCTTGTCAAAGTAAGTGGAAAGATCGCACTTCACAGCATTGGGAGCCGCCTCAGCCACCTGGCTGGTAGCCTCTCCGCTCTTGAAGTAAACACCGCCGCTCACCTTAGTGATGGGCAGATTTGAAGTGATAACGCCCTTGAGCGAGAATGCCTTGCCCTTGGGAAGAGAACCCTCTGGAGCAGCCACGTTCTCGATCTTCATATCGGACTCAACAGGCTCGGGAGCCTTTTTCAGCTGCATATAGTCCATGGAAGCATAACCGTTGACGCCGTTATATTCAACAGCAGCCCACTTTCCGTCTCCCTTTGAGACATTGAACTCCGCATTCGCAGGTATAGAGCCCACGATCGAAGAGCTTGTATTGGGACCCGATCTTATATTGAGGTAGGTCACCACATTCTTGGTGGTATAAAGACCTGCATACTCCTCAGATGCATCCCACTGGGGTCCGGAAGAGGCGAGAGGAGGAGTTGTAACCCCTGAACCGTCGTTATCCGAGTATGTGAAATAGGTAAGCGGATCGTAGTATGTACGGGCAGGATATGCACCCAGCAGGGTATCGCAGATACCGAAGTGGAGATGATTGCCCGAGGACTCCCCCGTGCTGCCCACCTTGGCGATAATATCGCCCTGATTTACCTTAGCACCTGCGCTTGTGCAGAGCTGTGAAGCGTGTGCATAGAAGGTATAAACGCCCAGATCGGCATGATACAGAATGACTGTATTACCGTAAGCGCCCTTCCAGTCTGCGGAGATGACCTCTCCGCTGCAAGCGGCATAGATATTGGAACCGCCTGCTGCTTCAATATCGATGGCATTGTGATAGCCCGAAACATCATTAACATTTCTTTGTGGATTGAAGTAGGTGGTAATGTTCTTGTACTTAGGCTCTGTAGGCCAAACCGCGTAGTTTGCAGCGCGGACTGTTCCGATGGGAGTACATATCTGTACTGTGAAGAGCACTGCAAATGCAAGCATAACAGCAGCAGCTCTTTTGATCACATTCTTCATAATATTTTCTCCTTACATAGTAAAAAGTAACTGAACAATATATATATTACCATATTTTTGGCAAAATGTCAATGCAAAACCGTAATTTCTGACAAAGGGAGCAATTTTTGCCTGTCGCCGGTCATATTCTGTCACCATTTCATAAGATTTCTTCATATTGGCACTTCCACTTGACAATCGGCGAAAAAAGGTTTAGAATTATAATGTCAGCATATACTAACCCAAAGGAGTGTATAATATGGTAAAAACAATAATGAAGATCGACGGCATGATGTGCGGGATGTGCGAGGCACACGTAAACGACGCTATCCGCGCAGCAGTTTCACCCAAGAAGGTAAACTCCTCCCACAGCAAGGGAATTACCGAGATAATCTCAGAAAACGAGCTTGACAGCGCAGTTCTCAGAGAAGCGGTAGAGAAGGACGGCTACAAGGTGCTGGACATCACCTCCGAGCCCTATGAAAAGAAGGGACTTTTCGGCAGAAAGTAAGCCATCCTGACCTTGCATAAACTATACAAAAAGCTCCCCGAAGCCTCGGGGAGCTCTTTTTATGTGTTGTCCCTGATAAAGAAATCCTGGACCTTTTTGGTTATCAGTGTCATATACCTGAGACAGGGCTCTGCGATGATAGAGAAGTTCACACAGAGAAGGATACAGCGGTTCGACATTGAAGTGATAGCGAACAGGTTGCTGACGAATATCATACAGCAGGCAAGTCTCACGCCGCAGAATATCCATATGCCCAGCTTGTACACATCAAGGGGCTTGGAGATCTGGTAAACTATCATCATACCGACGATACTCATGAGAATGGTTGAAGCCGTAGCAATATCCGTAGGCGCCACGCTGAAGATATTGCCGAAGTATATCATAGCGCCGACAACAAGTACATCAGTCAGTGCCGCAGGCAGAGCCTTCAGCAGGATATTTGTGATGAACCTTCCGCGTATGAGGTCACGGTTTGGCATGAATGACAGGAAGAAGGCAGGAAGTCCGATAGTGAACACGCTTATGAGCGAGATCTGCGAGGGCATGAGAGGATACTTCATACCGAAGCAGATAGACAGTATAGCGATTATCAGCGAGAAGATATTCTTTACGATGAAAAGGCTTCCCGAGCGCTCCAGGTTGTTTACCACCTTGCGTCCCTCGGCAACAACGTCGGGCATCTTTGAGAAGTCTGACTCCAGGAGCACCAGCTGTGCAGCCTGAGCGGCAACATCACTTCCCGAAGCCATAGCCACGGAGCAGTCTGCGTCCTTGAGAGCGAGGACATCGTTTACACCGTCTCCTGTCATGGCAACGGTCTTGCCTGCCTTTTTGAGAGCCCTGACGAACTTTCGCTTCTGCTCGGGAGTAACACGTCCGAAGACGGTATACTTTCTCACAGCGTCCTTGATAGCGTCATCTGTGGTTAGCGTAGTAGCGTCAACATATTCCCCTGCATTCCTGATACCTGCCTGCTTGGCGACCTCAGAAACGGTCACTGGGTTATCGCCTGAAATGACCTTTATCTCAACACCCTGCTCGGCGAAGTATTTGAAGGTCTCGGGAGCATTCTCACGGATAGGATTTGACATCATAACGAAGCACACAGGCTCAACGGGAGCTGTAAGTGCCTTTCCGTCGGGAATGCCTCTGTATCTTCCGAACACAAGAACACGGTAGCCCTTGCGGCTGTAGCTGTCGATAACGCTCTTGAACTCCCTTATATCTTCCTTGAGCACGAACTCGGGAGCGCCGAGAACGAAGGCTTCGCGTTCAAAGGTAACACTGCTGTATTTGAACTCTGAGGAGAAGCCTGTGGTAGAGATCGCCATTCTTCCTGCGGGACGGTGGAAATGCCCCTTCATAGCGGTCATGGTCTGGTTATCGGACTCCTGTGCAGCGGCAAAATCGCTGAGAAGTCCCTGTATCACATCGTCCGCATAGTCATCGGAAGCCGAGACAACGTCTGCAACTGTCATCTCATTCTGGGTGATAGTACCTGTCTTATCCACACAGAGCACATCAACTCGGGCAAGAGTCTCGATACATTTCATATCGTGGACCAGTACCTTGTTTATAGCCAGCTTCATAGCACTGATAACAAGGGAAACGCTGGCGAGGAGGAAGAGTCCCTCAGGGATCATGCCTATGACAGCCGCGACCATGGACTGGACGCTTTCCTTGACATTATAGTGGTTCACATAGTAAGCCTGATAGAAGAGGATAATGCCGATAGGAATGATAGCCACGCCTGCGAACTTTACTATCTTGTTGAGTGAGCGTATCATTTCGGACTGCTCGCCCTTCTTGGACTTCTTTGCCTGAAGGGTCAGTCTTGAGATATAGGAATGTCTGCCCACCTTTTCAAGCCTTGCGCGGCAGCTTCCCGAAACTATATAGCTTCCCGACATGAGGGTGTCGCCCGGTTTCTTTGATATTTCGTCGGACTCACCGGTCAGCAGCGACTCGTTTACGGAAACGTTTCCGTCCACCACGATAGCGTCGGCACATATCTGGTTTCCTGCCTTGAAAATGACTATATCATCAAGCACAAGTTCCTTTGAGGGGACGCTTATGACCTGTCCGTCGCGGACCGCCGTGCTCACAGGAGCATTGAGCACCGTGATCTTGTCCAGAACTGACTTTGAACGAAGCTCCTGAATGATACCTATAAGGGCATTTGCGATGATAACAGGCATGAATGTCAGGTCTCGGTATGAGCCCACTACAATGAGAAGCACAGATAGGATAACGAATATAAGGTTAAAGTAGGTAAAGATGTTGTCAGCGAGAATTTCCTTCACCGTTTTTGAGGGCGACTCAACAGGCTTATTGTCGAGTCCCTCAGCGATACGCTGTTTTACCTGAGAGGCGGAAAGTCCCTCATCGGGATCCGCCTTGAAGCGTTCCGGGTCGGTCACCTCGCGGAATTCACTGGTTTTCATTATGTCGATAAACACCTCGCAAAATATACTTTTTTAATTATAACACATAATTCAAAATAAAGCAACACACGGAACAAAAAAATATTAATAACAATTGCCTCAGCTCCAATTTCAGCGCCGTCACCCATATGCAGCACAGCAGTTGACAAAGTTGCCCCACCGTGCTATAATAGAACATATCCCGAAAGGAGTAATGAATTATGAACAGCACTGTTTCCGTAAAGGAACCACATAGACCATTCACCACAAAGGAGCTTGTACTCACCGCCATGTTCACGGCGCTTATCGCAGTCTGCTCCATAATCTCCATACCAATAGGAGAGATCTCATTCACCCTCCAGACCTTCGCGGTGTTCTGTGCCCTTAACGTCATAGGAGGCAGAAACGGACTTTTCTCCGTTCTGGTGTACATACTTCTTGGCTGTGTGGGACTTCCCGTATTCTCGAAGATGCAGAGCGGCGCCGGAGTCATAACAGGTCCCACAGGCGGCTATATACTTGGATTTGTCCTGATGGCGCTGGTATACTGGGGAGGCACGAAGCTCTTCGGCAAGAGTCTTCCTGTAAGAGTAGCTCTTATGGTCGTCGGACTTATCCTGTGCTACACCTTCGGCACCATCTGGTTCGTATTCGGCTATACCAAATCAGGCAGCGACATGACATTCATACACGCTATGGAGTTGTGCGTACTTCCCTATATCCCGGGAGATGCAGTGAAGCTGATACTTGCACTGGTCATCACAGAGCGCATAAAGAAACACGCGGATATATAAAACCGTCCCCGAGGCTTAAATGCTTCGGGGACGTTTTCATTGCTGTATAAAATCATAATTTGCCGCTGAGCGAGCGGCGGCGCTAAGACGTCCGTGTATCAACGAAAGGGCAGTTGCTCCTCGACACGGGGAATGCTTGGGGCGCTCATGAACGGGATTCCAAAGGGACTCTGTTCCTTTGGCGGAGTCCAGAGGCGGCGCCTCTGGCAGGGTTCAAGGGGCAGAGCCCCTTATTACGTCAGGCGCCTCGCAAGGGGTGAATCCAAAAACAGTCCGGTGGACTGTTTTTGGAGAGGGGACGCCTTGTAAGAGAAGGCGCCCCCTACATTATGCTAAGGGCTAAGGGCTCAAATCATAATTTAGCTCCGCTAAATTATGATTTACTTCACTCCTGCTCCAGAAAAGCTTTCAGGGCTTCAAGACGTTCCTTTGCGATACGTCTGCCTATGCGGTAGACCTCGCGCATGACATCGGGGTCGTGCTCAACGTGTCCCACAGGCAGAGCCTCATCGGGAGCGATAACGAAGGCGGTCCCCTTCTCCTCGGCACCGCGGATATACTTTAGCTCACTGTTGTACATCTTGTGCCTGTTCTCGGCAGCCTTTATAAGCTCCGGATACTTATTGTACTTTATCTTCATAAGACCTATGCCGCTTGCAGGCTTCTTGACGTAGTCGCGCGGCTGTGTGAGCACTACGACGTTCCTGTCGTAGCCCCTGCTCTCCATGAACCTTAGCGGGATAGAGTCGGAGATACCGCCGTCCAGCAGCTTATAGCCGCCCACCTCAACGATACGCGCAACAACGGGCATAGAGGCGGAAGCTCTTATCCACTCCAGCTCGTCGTAGTCTATGGGACCGCATTTGTGGTAAACTGCCTTGCCTGTGGTAATATCAGTAGCTACCACCCAGAACTCCATAGGAGAAGCTGCAAAGGCTTCATTGTCGAAAATATCCAGCTCCTGCGGCACTGTATGATAGCAGAACTCCGCACCAAAAAGGTCTCCTGTTTTTATGAGAGAGCGCTTGCTGCAATAGCGCTTGTCCTTGCAAAACCGCGTATTATAGCGAATAGCTCTGCGTATCTGTCCCGATTTGTAGTTGCAGCCAAAGGCAGCGCCTGCGGAAACCCCCACAGCGCCGTCGAGGATAATATTGTTTTCCATGAGGACGTCGATAACGCCTGCGGAGAAAAGTCCGCGCATAGCGCCGCCCTCGAGAACGAGTCCGTATTTCATAGCTTACTCCTTATAACTTGCCATTATTATTCAATACTGACAATTATTCGTATACTGATTCAGTCATTCCTACAAAGTTGAAAACAAATTCTGAGTTATACAACGGTTTTCCGTTGAAAATACAGCATTTCCGAACCTATAGTGAAAGCACTTTTTCAGAACGGAGATGATGCTGCCCACATTGTAACGGGCATAAAACAAAAGAGCTGACCAAAGACAGCTCCTTATATTTTCAGTTGTCGCTGAGGTCGTATGGAGGCTCCTCGTTTGAGAGAGCAACTTCAATGACCTTGCCGTAAAATCCCGCAGGATTGAGAAGTATCTTCTCGCCTATGAGCTTAGCCTGTGTCAGGTCGGGGGCATAGAGCTTCAGGTCCATAAGGTCAAAGCTTGAGTCGATACACCTTACATGGGTATAGTAGCCGTTTCCCACGGGCTCATACTCTATCTTCAGCTCCTTTTCATACTGAATACGCGCAAAATAGCGGAGCGCAGCCAGTACCAGCTTGTCCCTGTAGGACTTGGGAGCATAGTTTTTAAGCTGCTTTGCACACTCTCTGCCCTTGGGCTGGAGCACATAGCAGTCCTCGTCCTTGTCGTCCTTTTCGGCTGTGATATGTCCGTTTTTCAGGAGATAGCCGATGGAGTCCTGATAGTAGAAATAGTTTATGATACCCGTTCCGATAGCTATATCATAGAGCTGGTCGGGACTGACGGGTCTGTCTATTTTGTAGAGAAGATAGCAGAGGAGGATATTGAGGGTGGGGATGTCCCTTATCTCAGTATCGGCACGTTCTGCCATTTTCATAATATTTTCGTCCTGCATATAATCACCTTAACAGAAATTAGGATAGTCCATCATATGGGAAAGAAGGGCAATATTCACCGCAGCCTCCACACAGGGAACTGCCGCAGGGACATTGCAGGGAATGTGCTTTACGCTCTCTGCGGTCTCGCCGGTCATTTCGCGGTAGTTCACCGCATTCTGCTGACCGCCCAAATACTCCGAGGGACGGAAGGCAACTCTGAGAGTTATGGGCATACCCGAGGAGATACCTCCGATTATGCCGCCGTGGTTATTGGTCCTTGTGACAACGTGACCGTGATCGTCCACATAGAATTCATCGTTGTTCTGGCTTCCCACCATTTTTGCCGAAAGGAAGCCTGCTCCGAACTCCAGTCCCCTGACATTGGGGATACCGAAGATGAGCTGAGCGATGCTGTTTTCAAGTCCGTCGAATATGGGAGAGCCGATACCTGCGGGAACATTCACCGAAGCGCACTCGATAACGCCGCCGAGAGACTCGCCACCCTCGAAAGCCTTGTTGATGTCCTCTGTCATCTCCCAGCCCTTGCGGTCGTTGATGACGGGGAAATCCTTGTTCCTTACGCTGAGTATGCCGTCTCTTGTGATATTGACGGGGTCAAAGGGATTATCCTTGATGTTGTGTATCTGAAGAATATGTGCGCCTGTGTAGATACCTCGTCTTTCCAGTATCTGGGCGCAGACAGCTCCCGCAAAGCAGAGAGGAGCTGTAAGTCTGTCGGAGAAATGTCCGCCGCCGCGCACATCATTGAAGCCCTTATAGCGGAGAGTACCCGTATAGTCGGCATGACCGGGTCTCACCAGATTATCGGGCTGCTCATGCTGAGGTGCGGATATGTCGGTATTCTGCAAGAACGCACAGAGGGGAGTTCCCGTAGTGCGGTCATTGAAGATACCCGACATGATATGGGGCATGGAATTAACGGCAGGAGCGCTGCCGCAGGAATATCTTCTTGCCATGAAGCGTGCAAGCTCCTCGGCGTCAATATATTCTCCCGAGGGAAGGTTGTCCACGGTAACGCCTATGGCGGGTCCGTGAGCCTCACCGAACATGGAGACAGATATCCTATTATTCCAGAATGATGACATTTGCTTTACCTCCAAGCATATTGTAGTCGTCAAAGAAAGCAGGGTAAGACTTTTCAGCAGCCTCAGCTCCCGTGATGACCACCTCCCCGTCGATACGGGTAGCAGCAATGGCAGCCGCCATTACTATCCTGTGGTCCCCGAAGCTGTCAACTGTACCGCCGTGCATAGCACCTGTAGGGTGGATAATGAGACCGTCGTCGGTTATCTCCACATTTCCGCCGAGAGCATTGAGCATGGCGGCAGTGGTCTGAAGACGGTCGCTTTCCTTGATCCTGAGTCGTTTAGCGTTGTATATTACCGAATCGCCGCTGCCGAAGGCACCAAGCACCGCAAGTATGGGTACAAGGTCGGGAATATCCGAGCAGTCGGCACTGTAGTGTCCGATACTGCCATTATAACACATATCGCGTATAATTTCAAGGATTTTCTTGTCGCCCTGAACGCTGTTTTCGTTGAGATTTCCAAGCTCCACCTGTGAGCCGAGGGCATTTGCCACGCAGAAAAATGCTGCCTGTGAGTAATCTCCCTCTATCCTCTCATCGTGAGGAGCATAGCTCTGACCGCCCTTTATGCGGAAGCCGCGGTCGGTCTCCTCAACTGAAACGCCGAATCTGCGCAGGGTATCAATGGTTATATCCACATAGGGACGGGATTCCAGATGTGAGGTGAGAACTATCTCGGAGTCGCCCTCAAGAAGGGGCAGCGCAAAGAGAAGTCCCGTGATGAACTGTGAGGAAACATCCCCCTCTATCTCAAAAATGCCGCTTTTCAGTCCGCCGGATACGTTGAAGGGCATGGTGTTGTGGTAGTCAAAGGCAACACCGTTTTTCCCCAGCTCCCTGATGAAAATGTCTATGGGACGCTGAGGCAGCCTTCCCCTGCCGCGGAACTCCGTATCGCTGCCCAGTGCAGCAGCTATGGGGATTATAAAGCGGAGAGTGGAGCCGCTCTCGTTGCAGTCGATAACGCACTTGTCCGCCTTACGGCTTCCCGAGCCTATAACGGTAATATCTCCGCCGTCTACGGTGAACTGAGCACCGAGGGCGGTCATAGCTCCGATAGTAGCCTCAATGTCCTTGGACATTGTTACTCCGCTGAGATGTGAAACTCCGTCTGCCAGCGCAGCGCAGATGATCGAGCGATGTGCACAGCTTTTAGAAGCGGGTACACTTAGTTTTCCGCGGAGTACCGAGGGTCTGATACTTACGTCCATGGTCAGCCCTCCATAAGGCGGCAGAATTCAGTGAAGGGCACCTTCACTATCTCGCCCTTGCCTATCTCATTGCAGATGATGTAATTTATGTCCTTCGCCTCGTTCTTCTTGTCCTTGGAGCAGAAGGGCAGCAGCTCGCCCATTGGAATATCGCTTCCTGTGGGCAGCCTGTAAGCCTTGCAGACCTTTCTGAGCCTTTCCGCCAGCTGTGGTGCAAGACGGTCGGTTATCATGCACATTCCTGCGGCAACTGCCTCTCCGTGGGCAATGCCCTTGTAGTTGTGCCAGCCCTCTAAGGCGTGTCCGAGAGTATGACCGAAGTTGAGCACCATGCGCTCTCCCCTGTCAAACTCGTCGTGCTCGACTACGATACGCTTTATATCTATGCAGGCATAGACCATTTCGTCCATTATTTCGTCAACTGTATCGAGGTCCTTGGACTCCATGAGTTCAAAGAGCTTTTCGTCCCTTATCATGCCGTATTTTATGCACTCGCCCATGCCCTCTGCAAGGGTCTCGGGCTTGAGAGTTTTCAGTATGTCACTGTCGCAGATGACAAGTGCAGGCTGCTTGAATGCGCCCACAAGGTTCTTGCCCCCTGCAATGTCGATAGCGGTCTTGCCGCCCACAGATGAATCCACCTGTGCAAGAAGAGTGGTGGGTATCTGCACGAACTCTACTCCCCTGAGATAGGAAGCAGCGGCAAATCCTGTAATATCGCCGACAACTCCGCCGCCGAGAGCTACGATGATGTCGCTTCTGGTGATGTTGCTCTCACAGAGGAAGTCGTATATCTTTCCCAGATTTTCAAGGCACTTGGACTGCTCGCCGTTGGGGAAAACAAAAACGCTGCACTCAAAACCCGCAGCCTTCATTGAGTCAAGGGCAGTCTGAAGGTGGAGCTTTTCCACAATGTCATCAGTGATGATGGCTGCCTTTCTCGACTTTGTTACCTCTGATATATATTCTCCGCAGTGAGCGAGCCTCCCACGCTGTATGAGCACCTCATAGGGGTGACTGGTCTTTACGCTTATTTTCTTCATTTTACCGACCTCCGATACTTGACCGACCGCCGTAAAACACTGCGGTCATCTTAGAAAAATTATACCATAGCACAGTTAAATTGTCAACGCTTTTCCACTCTAAAACTTTTATCCGCTGAAACTATTATTTTCTTGTCATCTCAGCTGCTGCTCCATACTTTAATATCTGACTCAAAACCGAAAAGCAGCGGCTTCTCTTTGGTGATTTTCAACAACAAAAAATAACATTCAAAAACTGACATTGTATTATTCACACTATGTTCATAAAATATCAATCATTATGGCATTTTCTTATGATATAATTATGATGTATAAAAATATAATCTGATGCAGGCTTATGCCTGTTCGGAGGGGATATGCATGAATACAAACGAGTATCTGACAGCACTTGAGAAATTCATAAACGGTATGTACCGGATCCCGGATACACTTGTTCCCGAAACTTCCGAGATAATGGAGGATCTGTGCTACGTCCTCAAGATCGGCAAGATTGATTTCGTTGCCTATGACAACGAGGCTTCGGAGCATATGGGACTTTTCAGGAGCTATTGCTTTTACGACTGTGGGGGCAGCTGTGACGGCGATTACATCACAAGGCGTCTTATCACTCCCGATGATAATATAGCAGTATATAAAATAATTCTCCGCGACGGAGCCGACGAGTGGACTCAGCTGGACCGTGCAAGAATTGAGATATTCATCTCTCTGCTCAGCACCTTCAACGCAAGAGGAAGACTCCTGAAGCTAACTCACAGGCTCACATTCTTCGACAGCGAGCTCAATATGTACAACCTCAGACAGTTCATGAAGACTGTAAGACAGCTCTGCAAAGAGGAGATAATCGAGGATTATACCGCCGTTTACTTCAACCTCAAGCGCTTTTCCATCGTCAATCAGCAGATAGGACGCGAAAACGGCACCCGCGTCATGAAAAAATTCATCGGCATGATCGACGATCTTCTTGACCATAAACATGAGTTCGTCTGCCGTATCGGCGGCGACAACTTCATCATAATCCTTGAGGATACTAAGCTTGAACCCGTTCTGAAGCTACTGAACGGCACAGGCATCACCATTGACGACAGCAGATCGGAGCGTATCTTTATCTCCGCTACCGTCGGCGTTTACGTCATCCCCGATATGGACAGCTTCGTCCTGCCCACCGATATAATGGACAGAGTAAGCATGGCTTTCCATATTGCTAAGCTCACACAGGATGTGGTGTTCTTCGATGACGCCCTCCTCACAAGGAGCAAGAGAAATAACGACATTACCGCCAGCTTCCCCAAGGCTCTTGAGGACGAGGAGTTTCTCGTCTACTATCAGCCCAAGATCGCTCTTGATGGCAGGAATATCGCAGGCGCAGAAGCACTGTCACGCTGGTTCCATAACGGAAGGCTCATTTCTCCCGCAGACTTCATACCCGTTCTCGAACAGGGACGCGACATCTGCAAGCTGGATTTCTACGTTCTGGACAGAGTTTGCAGGGATATAAGAAGATGGCTGGATACAGGCAGAAAGGTTGTCAGGATCTCCGTCAACCTTTCAAGACGGCATCTCTCGGATATGGACCTCCTCGATCGTATCGTGGAGATAATCGACAGGCATAATGTGCCCCATGAGCTCATAGAGATAGAGCTCACAGAGACCACCACCGATGTGGAGTTCAAGGACCTGAAACGCACTATCAGCGGTCTACACACAACAGGTATCTCAACCTCGGTAGATGACTTCGGTATCGGCTATTCCTCGCTGAACCTCATAAAGGAGCTGCCCTGGAACGTGCTGAAGCTGGACAAGAGCCTGCTCCCCGACCATAACAGCAATAACGATGAGCAAAAGGGCATCATGTTCAAGTACATCGTCGCCATGGCTCAGGAAATGGGACTGGAGTGTATCGCGGAGGGCGTTGAGACCAGAGAGCACGTCGACCTGCTCACCTCAAACTGCTGCAAGCTGGCTCAGGGCTATTACTTCGACAAGCCCCTCCCCGTTGAGGAGTTCGAGAAACGGCTTTACGAGAATTATATCTATGATAAATAACGCTAAGGGCTGCCTTTTTAGGCAGCCTTTAATTTTGGTATTGACAATCTGTAATATTATGTGTTATAATTATAACAATGCGCCGGTGTGATGGAATTGGCAGACGTGCGAGACTCAAAATCCTATCAGCATTTTTTCAGGATTTGAGTTGTCAACGATTTGCTTAATCTCACAAACAGCGTGATTTCCGTGGAATTTGGTGTTCTTGGTAGAATGAACTTGTCAGTGTGTTCGATTTTTCTACCAAATTTCTACCATTTTTCCGTGGCTTTTCTGAAAAATGCGGTTTGATTCAAAATCCGCTTGTGGTTTTTGGTTCTTTTTGAATCCGCCTGTTTTTCTTAATCGCTCTAACGGCTAAACTATGAGGAAATTTGATGATTGTGGTAGAAATGACTTGTTAGGGTTTTTAGTATTCTACCGTTTTTCTACCGAATTATCAATGACCTTTGAAAGTGGTCTTTCAGAAAAAAACTTAATAATGCCGATGTGGTGGAATGGCAGACACAGTAGACTCAAAATCTACCGCAGCAATGTGTGCGGGTTCAAGTCCCGCCATCGGCACCATATTTAGACGTCACAATGGAGATATTTCTCATTTGACGTTAGTGAAAAGCATCCCTATTTATAGGGGTGTTTTTCTTTTTGCATTCCTACCTTCCGTCATTGCTCGCTTTCTAATAGCGACTCAGCAGATAGTTGATAGTCATGCTTATTATTTGATTTTTCGACATTAACCCACTCATACCCTCATATCATACCTCTTCACCATATCTCACCCTCCAATATTTTCTGCTGACCATATATAAAATCAAGCCGATAGCTTTTATGACTATCGGCTCTTTTTATTTTAATTACTAAACAATGAATCGTAGCTTTGCTTGATTAAGCCTTTAATATCTACAAAATGCTCAAAGACGAAGTGTATATCGGCAATCTGCTTCTTCAGAAAACATATACCAAAGACTATATCTCGAAACAACGTATGGAAAACCGCGGAGAGAAGCCAATGTACGAAGTTATAGGCAGTCATGAGGCGATTGTTGACGAGAACACATTTTATCAGGTGCAAGAAGAGATGATGCGCAGAAAAGCAGTAAACGATAGTCGCCAGAAAGCAGATACACCTGCATACAAATCGCAATTCACTTCTCTGCTTATATGCGGAATTTGCGGCAAAACTTATAGGCGAAAGAAGAACTGCGGAAGATATGTTTGGACTTGCAGCACTTATCATGACTTCGGTCAAAAGTATTGCAATTCTAAACGAATACGAGACGATATCCTTACCGAATCAGTAACCAAGGTTCTCGGAATTGAGCGAATTGATGACATAGACATCCGTTCAGTATTAAAAGAAATCATAATCTGCGAGAACAATATTTTAGAGTTCCACTTTAATAACGGCGAGGTAAAAACGCTCGAATGGAAGCAAAAATCCAGGAGTGAATCCTGGACTAAAGAAATGCGAGAAGCGGCAGGAAGAAAGACCGCTGAAAGATACAGGAGGAATAAAAATGGCAGTAATTAGAAAAATTGAAGCCAAAATTCCCGAAGCGGCTTTTACTAACGATGGCACAACTCGAAAGAAAAGAGTCGCCGCCTATGCTCGCGTATCTACCGAGCAGGACGAGCAGCAGTCAAGCTATGAAACGCAAGTAAATTTCTATACTAATTATATCCAAAGCAACCCGGACTGGGAGTTTGCAGGAATCTATTCCGATGAGGGTATTTCAGGAACAAATATCAAACACCGCGATGGCTTTAACCGCATGATCAAAGATGCTCTGTCCGGAAAGATTGATGCTTTCACTACGGATAGGATACAAACAAATAAAAGGTCAACCGCCGAAAAATACGCAAAATTGCGACATTTTCGGTAGTTGACCTTGTTTTGCTATTGGGAGTGGCAGGCTGCAAGATTGATAGACTATCTCTCACTCTCAAATGAAAGGTTTTCCACAAACAACACTATGCAAATGAAAGGTTAAGCTTTCGTTTGAAAGTGCAGGGGCTTTTATTTGAGGGTGCAACCACCAATCATTTTCTTAGTGTTGTTTGTGCAGGAAATGCCGTAGATACGAGGAAAGGCGAAGTATAGTTTCGTTACAGAGATAGCTCAAAGTTTTCCACAAACAACACTATGCAAATGAAAGGTAGGCTTTCGTTTGAAAGTGCAAATAAAATGTAGAGGTAAAGGAGATGACGAGCCTCTGAAAAAAAGTCTGTAAAAAGTCAGCAAACTGTGATAAAATAGAAATAATAACACAGGAGGCTGATTTTTTTATGGCAAGAAGGAAAAGAGAACCGATGAGTGAGGGAAAGAAAAATATCATAGGAATGCTGCTTGAGGAATACGACATCAAGTCTGCAAAGGATGTTGAGGATGCCCTCAAAGACCTTCTTGGAGGGACGATCCAGGAAATGCTTGAGTCCGAAATGGATGAGCACCTGGGATATCAGGAATATGAGCGTTCCAGCAATCCTGACTATCGCAACGGCAGGAAAACTAAGAAAATTCGCGGAAACTTCGGAGAAACTGAAATAGAAGTACCGCAGGATCGTGACGGCAGTTTTGAGCCCAAGGTCGTAAAGAAGCGTCAGAAGGATATCTCAGGCATTGAGCAGAAGATAATATCACTGTATGCTAAAGGCATGACCACACGCCAGATAAGCGAAACTATCGAGGATATCTACGGCTTTGAAGTCAGCGACGGTATGGTATCAGATATCACAGACCGCCTTCTCCCGCAGATAGAGGACTGGCAGAAACGTCCATTGGACGAAGTATATCCGATAGTATTCATCGATGCAGTACACTTCTCAGTACGCGATAACGGACAAATCAGGAAGCTTGCCGCAAACTGAGCTTCAGCGCTGTATCGTTCATCAGGTAAGAAATACGCTGAAATACGTCGGAGAGAAAAACAAGAAGGAGTACGCAAACGACCTGAAAACGATATATCATGCGCCTTCCGAGGATGCTGCTCTGGAAGCCCTCGACCGTGTCACAAAAAAATGGGAAGACGATTATCCCAATGCTATGAAGAGTTGGTACAAGAACTGGGACGTAATATCGCCGATTTTTAAGTTCTCCTCCGACGTCAGGAAGGTCATTTACACCACCAACGCTATTGAGAGCCTTAACAGCGGCTATCGCCGTCTGAATAAGCAAAGAAGTGTATTTCCGAGCGATACAGCGCTCCTGAAGGCTCTGCATCTTGCAACGCATGAGATTGCCAAAAAATGGACTATGCTGCTGCGAAACTGGGGTAAAGTCCTGGGCGAGCTGGAGGTCATGTACCCCGACAGGCTCGGCTGAGCCGCCGGATATCAGCCTGATTCCATTCCGCTGCACTCCATTCCAGCAGGCTGATATCCAAAGAACCTTGACAAATTACAGTATCCATTGTATACTGTAAAAAATCTGAGCGGCTAATTATTCAAGCCGCTCACAACATAACGTTTTTATCACAGTTTTTGAATTTACAGAGATTTTTTCGCAGAGCCGCTCAGGGCTATGCTTGACTATGTGCATGAGGGTGATACGCTCTATATCGAGAGTATCAGCCGTCTGGGACGCTCCACGAAAGACTTGCTGAACATCATCGACACTCTTACCGACAAGGGTGTTACCCTTGTCAGCCATAAGGAGAACACCGACACGCCTACGGGCAAATTTATGCTTACCGTGTTCGCAGCACTCTCACAGTTGGAGCGTGAACAGCTCAAACAGCGCCAGCGTGAGGGCATCGAGATCGCTAAGGCTCAGGGCAAGTACACCGGGCGAAAGCCTATCCCCACCGACTGGACGAGGTTCGGGCAGCTCTATGGGGAATGGAAGTCGAAGAATATCACTGGCAGGGACTTTATGCGGAGAATGGATATGTCGGCAAACACCTTTTACCGCCGTGTCAGGGAGTATGAATCCACTCACGGCATTGCCGAGCCGACCTCAGCTTGACCGTCTGGCGAACGGAAATGCCCCACAGCACCGTCCGAGTCTGCGGAGCGGAAAACTTAACCGCCAAAAAGAAAAAGCCCTCAGAAACGCTTACAGAGCGTTTCCGAGAGCTTGCGGTTATTCAGTTCCAATAGGGTTTGTGCCTGTTGTGGTATGCTCCACAATGACTAATCGGACTTGTGTGGAACGGAAAACGGGTGCGCCATTAGGCTATGGTATAAGAGATAGCTTTGTTCATTCATTGATTATAAGTACAAAATATTTAGTATCGTAATATATCATTTGATAGAAAAAACCATTTTCATGGTGTAAATCCACTAAAAGGTGTCTCTTATGTTTCAGTTCTAATTTTTAAAGTATAACTCCATACTATATTACTACATACTGATAATATCAGATGAAAAGCACTTTCAATAACAGGAATAAAGAATATTGACAGCACTAATATTTGAGTGTGCATCATTATCTTGTCAATAAAGAAAGCGAATGCAAGAAATGTCAACAACATACTTTCTATTGATATTATCGCCAATAATATCTGTTGTTTTACCTTGAAAAAAGAAACAAAAAGCATATTACAACTATTGAAAGCACACATACATAATATGCATTTGGCGAAATGAGCGATTTATTATAATTATTTAGTCTTAAAATAATCAATAGTGCAGGCAACACAATAGTGCCAAACATATTCATCATTGGAAAGACTATAACCCATCGCTTCTTGGCTATATTTTCACGTAGATACTTTGGACCGAATTTACGTGGTAATCCAATACGATCGAATATACAAAAAAGCATATCATAACCATCGCCGTTATTAAATATAGATGAATTTGCGAATGCTTGAAAAATAAAGATAAGCGCAGCAACTAGGCAAAGATCATAAGAAAGAACTGAGTATAATATCAACGAAAAAGCTGAAGATAAAAAATTCATTGCAATTCCGGCGTAATATATTTTTATTCTATTTCTTTTTATGATATTTTCTATACCGATAATTCTGGTATATCCGTAAAACACTACATGGCGCTTTACACCGATTACCAATTCCGGAACATACGCCCCATTGTTAATTGCTACAATCATATGTGAGCATTCATGTAGCAACAATCCAATAATAAACAGTATAAATACAAAAGGAATATATACTACATCTTTCAACTGCAAATTACTAATGAAAGAAAATAATTTATCATAGTGTAAACTAAACATTGTAACCCATACTGGAAATGCAAAATATGAAAGGATAAACTCTAATGTTTTTGTAAAAGAATTTGAATTGATTTTTTTATCAAGTTCGTAAAAACTTTTTGTTCTTAAATTGCATCTATTTGAAGACTGTTCTGATAACAATCCAGATGATTTCCAAAAATCTATTGTTGCATTATCAGGTGTAGTTTTCCCTTCAGTATACAGCATCAACAACCGAAACTGTTCTTTTACTAATGATGTCATTCTTTTTGTATATTTATTATAAAGTAACACATGATCATCATTTGTTTCATATATTACATAATCATCTTTATTAAACATGACCACACCTTATTTTTCCAATGCCAAACCTTTTTTACGGTAAACAATCATAAACAGCAATGCAAAAGCGACAAAATTGCATCCGAATATAATAAAGTCTTTTGATGTTATGTTTACTGTATCTACTCTAAAACTATAAATAAAATCATATATTCTTTGAGAGTATAAATAGTCTGAAGCTTTTTTTAGGTCTGAACTAAAATTTGACATCATAGGTAATAAACCTATTATCATAGACACTGGTGAAGAAATTGTTCCAACTACTATTTGACTCTTAGCTACAACACCGATTATTGAACCTAACATTGAAGAACAACTAACACCAATAAACGATATTAAAAGCAATTGCAAACCTTCCTTAAGTGCTAAATTCAGAAGGAAATAATACGGAACTGTACTTACCATTAAAAAAAACAGTAAGCATAAAAATACACCGAGAAAATACTCAATCGCATTAACGCCAGATAATAACAACACTCTCAATGTCCCTTTTTCTTTTTCCTCTGATATCACACTAGAAAAACAAATAATCGGAGACATGATAATATGCATTGTTACAAACGTAGGAAAAATGAAATCCAGCACCTGTTTGTTATTACTTTTAAGTACAAGGTAGAAAATCAATAACAAAATCGGATACATGAGCATCATAAAAATCAGCATTTTATTTCTGGACATATCCGAAAATTGCTTATACAATACTGCTTTTAAATTATGAAAGCTCATACATTCAGCTCCTCTCCGGTCAGTAAAATAAAGACATCCTCTAAACTGGTATCAGTTGAGTTGATAGTTGCTACATTATTGGCTTTCAATTGTTGAACAATCTCATTTATATCTTTATCATCCCATGAATACTCTTTTTCTTCACCATTCTTAAGTTTTAGTATAATATGATTGTTTTCATTATACTTTTTGCATATCTCATGGGGGTTGCCGTACTCAATCATCTTCCCGTGATTAATTAAAGCAACATTATCACACAAGTTGTATGCCTCTTGCATATCATGTGTAGCAATGATGATTGTTGTCCCATTATTCCTTAGTTCTAAAATGATATCGTGGATTTTTTTGTGCTTACAGGATCTAATGCACTTGTAGGTTCATCAAGAAATAAAATATGCGGATTATGAATGATTGAGCGTACGAAACTTAGTCTCTGAGACATACCCTTAGAAAGTTTATTCGCACTTACATTCCTCGCATCAGCAAGACCTACACGTTCAAGCCAATAATCAATTTGTTTTAATTTTATATCATGTATCATTGCAATTATTTTTAAATTAGAATAGCATGACAATCTTTGAAACAGTCCGCAATCCTCCAAATCGATGCCTAGTTCATTATAGATGTCAAAATTAAATGCAGTGCTTAAACACTCTTCAATCTTAGCCTCTCCTTGACTAGGAAGCAATTGACCTGTTAAGACTTTCAACAAGGATGTTTTACCTGCACCTGACGGACCTAATAAACCAAATACTTCTCCTTTACTGATAGTGATATTGATGTTATCTAAAACCTGCTTCTCCTTAAAACTCAGATTGATATTTTTGCATTGAATGATAGGTTTATCGTCCATATACCCCTCCATAATAATGTTCAATATAAATAGCATATAAAAATGATATTATATCATATTGCTTTCAGCTATATGTATGCAAATAATGTCTTAACTAAAACAAGGATCTCCAAAAATGAGATCCTTGTTTTACAATTTTCATGTGTAAATCTCTCAAAAAACTATTGATTAACGAATGATTTTACGGTAATTACCAGTTGCTCTCATAGTTACGAGAAAACATATTAGCAACAATTAGTGATTTGCAGCAGCTGCACCACCAGCAGAAGCAGCAGCACCTGCAGCACCTCCAGCGGCACCAGCTGCTGCGGACTTCACTTCTTCATTTCCAGTCTCTGTCAGTCCACTTCCCTGATCAATTGCATTCATTTCTTCTTCGGTCAGCAGACCATATTCCATCATATCCATAATGCATACCTCCTAATAATTCTTACTTCAAAATTGAGCCCATCACTGTACTTACAAGATAGCCAAATCCAATTGCAGCAACTGCACCGACTGCAAGGGAACTGATTACCTTTACAATGATTTTTCCGATGCTTTCCTTCTTTTCTGTTGCAATACAGTTACTCTTTTCCATTCTGAAATCAGCCTCCTCTACACTGACAGTGTACTCATAACAAGCGTTAGCTAAATATTCTCAAGCCATACTTGCTGTGGTATACTGTATTTTTAGTTAAAAATTAGAGCTGCGAAGCTGCTGAACCTGCCCATGCACCAGCTTTTGCAGCTGTCACAGCTTTTGTTGCAGTACCAATACCCTGAAGATCAACATACTTATCCTTGCAAACTTCATCATTCACTACTTTGCAAATGTCTTCATCAGTAAGCAAACCAAGTTCAGTCTCTGTAACACCCTGAACATTCTTCAAGTCTTTCATAGTTATTCTCCCTTCGGATTAATTAAAATATTGACCGATAGACATCTGATCAATTGGATTATTTTGCTGAGCACCCTTCAACTTTTCACGCAGAATGAAATAATTATCAGCCTTTGAGAAGGCGTCTTCATATTGTTTTGAATATGCTTCATAAGAAGGATACTGTTTAATAATCACGTCTTTTTCTTCACCAAGAAGTTCGTTCACACGATCACACACCTGTGGCTCCATGAAGTTTTTAAGATAGCTGATTACCTTTCCCTTATCATTCATAACTTCCATACCACTACAGTAGTAATACATTACCTGATACAATGTCAGCTCATCTTTGGTAACAAATTCATCATACTCCGGTGTATTCAAAACATTCAACATACTCTTCAGTCTAACTGCAGCTTTGTGATAATCACCATTCAAAATGTGACACATTGCGATCATATATACACAGCCTAACCCACTCTTGGAACACGGAAGCGGTTCGCCCTTTTCATACCATGAATAGTATGTTTCGATTGAATTCTCAAGGATACTTGTTAAGAAATATTCAAGAGTAGCAATCAAATACTTACTGGTTTTAGTATTGATTAATTCCGGTTTCATAATCAGTCCACTGACAAAATGACGAGTATTATATGTTCTGTAACGACTGTCATCTGCATCGAACATTTCCGACAGACCAGGAATGATGATATGAACTGAGGGAAAGCCTAAATAAGATACGTCTCTAATCAAGATATCATATCCATCACCGAGGATTTCCTGACACCATTCAAGCATAATCTGTGCGTTGGAAAGATTAGAAACATCCTTGACTTCTTTAAATTCATATGTATTATCAACACCAAAAATCTGGTATGGGAACTGTCCCTTACCAACCTTATAAGTATTGTACATATTCATCTCATTGTCAACGTCAATATTATAGAAGTCTACCTGGCTACGACCAGAATATTCGAGAATGTCTTGTCCTTGAGCAGCTTCTGTGAATGTGCGTTCAATGGCTACACCGAAATCAGGATGGCATCCAAGCTTCACGCCATACTTGCCCGTTCTTTTATCAACAATAATCAGTGCCGCTACTGGATATTTGCCGCCGACTGAACAATCTTTCAGCAAATATTTGTAATTCTTGTTTTGAACAAGTTTTTTATACATCTCATACACATACGGAAACTTTGCAATACAACTTTCAGGAATATCCGGAAATGTAGGCTTCTCAAAGAAAATCTTTCTTTGAACATAGCGCTCAATAATTTCAGAAATTCCCTGAACAACAGCTTCTTCAAATGTATTACCAGCACTCATGCCATTGCTTCCATACGATAACCGATAGACATTCTTGGGGAGATACATCAACTTTTTGTGTTTCACGCTATAAAACGGAACCGTCAAATACGACGTATCATCTCCACGCATATATAGATCAACTTTCTGCACTTTTTTGAACGCTTCAACCTTTTCTTCCAGACTTGCATCCTGAAGATTGCGTTCCTTAAAATACATATCAAAGTATGCGTTGTTTTCTTGCGAAATCAATTCCTCAGGTGTCATCACTTTTTCATCAATAGAAGAGTCAAAAGAATAACTGCTTTTTTTATCTAATGAATAAGCCGCCCCAAGCAAATCGTTCTGATATCGTTCAAAAAGCTCTGCATATGCACTTGCCAGTGCGAATTCTCTTGTTGTGCCTTTACCATTTGCACCTAATGACGTTCCTTTGAAAGTTACACGTAATGCCATGTACCTATTGAACTTTCACTTTGCCATTCTTCTTCACATTCAATTCCCATCGAACTGAGAATACCTTTCAGTTTGTCAACAGTTGATAGCGGAGTTGTTTCTTTATAGTGCATTTCCTGAATTTTGCTCATGTATAATCACCTAATAATTTATTATAATAACTTTCATATGATTTAAGTTAAGGTGAATCAGTACTAGCTATATTTGCACCGATTCACCTTACTGCTACAATCAATTATCTGTTGACATAACCTGCTGCAGCGCCACCCAAAGAACCAGCAGCACCACCAGCAGCTGCTCCAGCAGTTGCACTACTAACCTCGTCAGCATCCTTGATCTGAGCGTTCTCACCACTAATCGATTCGATTTCTTCTTCTGTAATCAAGCCCATCTTTTCAAGTTCCATAATGATTTCCTCCATTTTAACATTTTCGATACATCATAATTAATGTGAATTGCATTGCGCCGAATTAATCTTTGCAACACGCTACAAGTTGTAAGTATTATGCCTTGGCGGCACCACTCGCAGCAGCGGCACCACCAGCAGCAGCGCCTCCAGATGCTCCAGCAGCAGCCGCTGCTGACTGAACCTTGTCAGAATCAAGCTCAACATCACTTTTCGATTCAAGCTCGTCCACTTCTTCGTTCGTCATTAAACCAAGCTCATCGCCGATCATTTTCATTTTCTCCTTTCTGTTACATATGTGCGGCGGCAGCACCACCTGCACTTCCAGCAGCAGCACCGCCTCCAGCGGCAGCACCAGCGGCAGCACTTTTGAGTTCGTCAGTATCCCCCACTACACCATCGGTTTCAACTTTCGACAACTCATTCATTTCTTCGTCAGTAATTAAGCCAAGATTTTCGTAATCCATATCTTCACCTTCTTCCTTAAGCGTTCTAGATATTATCTATGACATCATACTTCTATACTAATTTTATTCTATATCATTAATGTTATTATGTCAAGATGCGTCAAGATATTTCTCTTTATTTTACATTGAAACAATTGTACAAAGTCAATCTTTCGTTATTTTGCACAAATTTCATTAAGCAGACTAAGACTTCGTAACCGCCAACCAGACCAGCGGGCAAAAAAATGAGCCGAGATCAACTACGGCTCAAATCCCGTATTCGGTTCATCACAATGAATTGCAGTGAGTTACTGTGAATTACTGTGCGTGAAATACTGTCAGTTACCATGAAATACTGTGAATGAGAAGCTGTTACTCAACCTCAGCCATGTTTTCAACGATCTGATGATATGTTCTGTGGCAGGTTTCAGGCAGAGTAGCACTCCACGGCATGATGCTGTCAAGCTGTTCGTCTGAGGGCGTTTTGCCCCACGAAGGAAGAACCAGCATCAGATACGAGAGATAGCCAAACACATTCAGACCGTTTCGCTTGGCTGTTTCGATCACGCTCATAAAGAGGGCACTCGCATCTGCACCCTTATCCGTCGCAGAAAAGAGAAAATTCTTACGGTCGATCACAAAAGGCTTCACGGTGCGTTCTGCAAGATTATTTGTCATTTCCACTTCGGGATGATCTAAAAACAGAAGGAGCTTGTCTTTCTGATTCAGGGCATAGGTGACCGCCGCGCCAAGGTGTGAACCTTTGCTCGGTCTGAGTGTTCCGATGAAGCTGTAGAATTCTTCTATGATCGGTCTTACGTAACCGCCAACCAGACCAGCGGGCAAAAAAATGAGCCGAGATCAACTACGGCTCAAATCCCGTATTCGGTTCATCACAATGAATTACTGTGAGCTGCTGTGAATTACTGTGCGTGAAATACTGCCAGTTACTATGAAATACTGTGAATGAGAAGCTGTTACTCAACAACAGTAACCTCCGACGGTAAGTTTGTGGTTGAGATACAGAAATGAAAAAAGGACGGTCGGCATGACCGTCCTTTTCGTTGTTGATTGTTATACAAATTTATTCCCACAACTTCTCAGAGAGAGTACTATACAGTTATTGTTACAGCAAAAAGAACAAATATTTTTAGAGGCTTTATTCTTTCGGGTACAAGAAGTCATGATATTTTGTGTATCCGTCTATCAGGCATATAACCCCAATGGCTATAACTATGAGCATAATCAGTATTTCCATGATAATTTTATATGCATATTGTTTTGTATTGTGTGTACGACGATACTCAATCATTCTATCTCTTACTAGATAAGAAAGAAAAAGTCCGATAGCCACACCGATAATTGAACCAGCAAATAGCGATTTTTGTGAGATAGATTCTGTTATATGAATATTGAAATGGTTCATCAAAAAACGTGGTATTGCATCACCTAATAAAAAACCCCATATTCCTCCTGCGGGACAATAAAAATAAAGTCTACCATTATTATGTTGAATAACAGCCATCGCTTATTACCTCACTTATCTGTTATACTTATACAAAATACCATTCATTGCACTAATACTCATTTCACACTGGTCGATTATATCGACAGCTTTTGCCGCTTTGCTGTTCTTATCATTTTCAGGTATGCTGTCCACAAACTTGCGGCGAGCGTGCGACCAGCAGCCTGCGTGTAGATCGCTATCAGAAGCTTTGCTGACGCTCCTGTGCAGATCACCCACATCTGTCCCAACTTTTTCACAGGCTTTCCCTGTATTTTCAGGACACGCAGCGTAGTCTCATCAGCGTTCAGGACGGGTTCGAGGTAAGCATACTTCCAGAAGTGCTTCACAACAGGTATAAGCCATTCTGAACTTTTGATGATCCAGTTTGCAAGTGATGTGCGATTCAGGTAGATGCCCTGCATCTTGAAGTGCTGTTCCATACGGTAAAGCGGTTCGCCAAGCAGATATTTCGCCTCAGCGATACATGCGATCAGCTCTGCTTCCGGCAGACCGCTCGGAATGACAGGCGCAGGAGTCAGATTCGGAGCCTTCACAATATTCGCCTTATCTCCGTACTTATCGCAGTGTTCACATTTGTAGACCTCACGAAAGTATGTGATCTTAAAGATTTTCGCAGGGATAATGCAGAGCCGTGTAGTGATGTACTCTTTGGAAAACGGCACGAGCTTACTGCCGCAGACCGCACATTTCCGCTGATCTTCGGGGAGTGTATGTACAATCTCTTTCGTTTCAAGATCACCGCGCAGTTCATTTCTTCCCCGGTGTTTTCCGGTTTTCTTCGATTTTTTTGTGATGGAATCCTCGGTAGGCTCGGCAGCAGAAAGATTTGAAAATTCTTCCGCTTCGTTGAACACATTATCATCCAGATCCATTTGTCCGTTGCAGATGAATTTCGATTTCTCGCTTTTCTGCCCGAAGAGCATCTTGTTCCGTTTGAGTATCTGCTCTTCCAGATGCTCGATGTGAAGAGCCTGATCCTCGTTCGATTTTTTCAGCTCATCATTTTCTTTTTCAAGCTCAGAGCACTTCTGCACAGCGGCTTCATATGCTGCTTTCAGTTCTTCGTATGTCATAGCAAAAGCACTCCTTTCCCTGAAATTCCAGACGGTTCATGATACTCTGATTATACCATGATTTGCCCGATCTTTCAAGAAAAAGAGTGTGCCCCCATACCCGATTTGATAGACAACCCCTGCGTGAGCCAGATGAATTGTTCACGGGTAATATTCCTGACCTCCTGTTCATTGTGCGGCCAGGAGAATTCCCCGTCTTCAAGACGCTTATACAGCAGCAGAAAACCGTCATCTTCCCATAAAAGCACCTTCATACGATCTCTGCGCCTGCCGCAGAACAGAAACGCGCTGCTTGCGAACAGGTCGAGCTGAAACTGCTGTTGTACAAGTGCTGCCAGCCCGTCAATGGACTTCCGCATATCCGTATGTCCGCAGACGATGTAGATATTGTCAGCAGTTAAGTCTTTCAGCATTCTTTCAGACCTCTCAGCAGCGTAAGCAGAAGCCCCTCGGATATATCTGCTGGCATTTCGACTTCGATCCCGTCTTTACGGACGATTACCTTTTGTGCGAAAGCTGGTTCTGCCTTCTCTGGCTCAGCACCGCTTGCAATACATTGTGTTTTCATGGTAGCTGTAGTACAGGTGACGCTTTGAGAAACACTCAGCGGTACGATCTGCTGCAAGGGCAATTCAGTTCGTTTCAGCAGTTCTTTTCTCACCACATTCAGGCGTGAGTAGTATGTGTGCTGACTGATCCCCTTTTCCTTGCACCACGCTGTTACGGTCATACCACTGCTCTGGCATTCCTGTATCTGCTCTGCCCACTCCCTGTGACGAAGCTCGGTCTTTACTTCTCTGATCGTTGGCATATTCTCAGCTCCTTTCGGGTAGAACCCTTTGGAACTATTTTATCGCTTTTTTAGCGCCAAATCAACGTTAGGGTGTGGTTGGCGGTTACGCTATAATATCAATTTGCTATTTTATTGGATTAATTTGCGGACTTCCATTAGCGCAAAACCAAGAATATTTTGACCTACCCATTTAGATGTGTCAAAGCGTTCTGATTCGTTTAACCTGATACCGCAAGCCCAGTTCTTATCACTATGGGCGCATTCCACAAGGTATGCATCCTTTGTATTGAGAAGTTGCTCCTCAAATCAGCGTTCTGGCTGAATTTTGCAAGCAGACCGCGCATCGCAATTGCCTGTCTTGCACCCGCCCAGATTCCGTTGATATAACCAGTGCAGAGCTTGCCGAGCTTTTGTTGTTCAGAAGGATCATCTGTCAATAGCACCTTCCTTGCTGTGGTTTGGTCGCCAAAGAGGAGGCCCCTTTTCGTTCAAAATCTCAAGACCTGTGTCAATGATTCGTTTATCTAAAACTGCAAAAACGATTTATATGCTGTGTTCAGCGTTATTTTCATAATCCTGACAAGCCTGAATCACCTGTCTCCACGCGTCCTCAAGCGGATAGCCGTAGATACCGGCAGAGATTAATGGGAATCCGATAGAACGGCAACCATTCTCAGCAGCAAGCTCCAGAGAACGTTTATAGGCATTGTACAGTGCTTGTGGCTCTCCGTTCTGACCACCTCGCCAGATCGGACCGACAGCGTGGATGACATATTTTGCCTTTAGGCAAAAGCCGCTAGTAATGACAGCGGAACCTGTATCGCAGTGCTTGAATACATCACAAGCTGCTTGAAGTTTATCATAGCCAGCCGCGCTGAAAATTGCCCCGCATACACCTCCGCCTGCTTGAAGATGCTCATTCGCAGCATTCACTATAGCATCTGTGGATAGATCTGTAATACTAATTTGTTCGATGGTGATCATAC
>Ga0255347_1000878_pt1 | contig 52407 bp, 25 predicted proteins | sample wastewater_treat_2_FD_192479 | JGI IMG/M metagenome (GOLD analysis project Ga0255347, IMG submission 192479) | Wastewater microbial communities from Lulu Island WWTP, Vancouver, Canada - plant24 | ecosystem: Engineered > WWTP > Wastewater > Unclassified | place: Canada: Vancouver, British...
GCACCAAGCAGTTGGTCGTCATCAAAATCGGCCCGTTAAAGCTCTCGAACTCCTTGTCTTGCTTCCACCAAGCGCTGCCGTAGTTGCCGGCGAAATGATCATACTTTTTAAAAGCTGGGTAGTATTGGGCCGGCAACATCTCTCCATGGGTGTACACGTCCACGCCGGTCCCCTGAGTTTGCTCCAACAGCTCCTCAAGGTCTTTCAGATCGTGGCCGCTGATCAGGATCCCCGGGTTTTTTCGCACCCCAATGTTCACTTTCGTGATCTGGGGATGCCCGTAGGTGGTCGTGTTCGCCCCGTCGAGCAGGCTCATCGCCGCGACACCGTACTCGCCCGTTTCCAGCGTGAGGGCAACCAAGTCCTCGGCGGAAAGCCGGGTGCTGAGCGTGGCTGCCAAAGCTTTCTGGATGAAGGTGTGGATTTTAGGATCCGAAAAACCCAACACCTCGGCGTGTTCGGTGTAGGCGGCCATCCCCTTCAATCCGAAGAGGATCAACGCCTTGAGCGACCGGATATCCTCGTCGCGCTCCACCAGGAACCCGACGTCCGCGGCTTTTTTGTCGAGCTGGGCTTCTTCGCGGAAGGTCCACGTCGCCGCATCTCGCTCGTCGTCGGAGAGGGTCGCCATAGAACCACCGAGCGCCTTTTTCAGAGACTCCCGTTCCGCAATCGCGCCCCTGATGGCGTCGATGAAATAACGGCGGTCGAAGTTCGCGTTCGTAATCGTCGCGAAAAGCCCTTCGATGACGCGACGATCGGCTTCTTTCGCGCTCACCCCCGCTTCCCTCGCTTTGAGGGCATAGACGGACAGGCCTTTGAGCGCAAAGATGAGCAAATCCTGCAGGTTAGAGACATCTTCGGTTTTGCCACATACGCCACGGACGGTGCATCCGATGTTCTTCGCCGCCTCTTGACACTGAAAACAGAACATACGGGACATTCACGCGCCTCCCGACTTTTTCGCTTTTCCGCTTTCTTTGAGCAGCACCTTGGGGTTCGGGGCTTTCACCACGAAAAACTCCAGAGCCTGTTCGCCGGCGTTCGAGATTCTCATCCGCGTTTGATAAGGCACCGCGAGGATGCGGCCGGCGGGATAGACTTGGGCTTCCTGCGGTCCCAAGGCTATGGTCATCTCTCCCCTCGCGACGATCAGGTAGACGTTCGAATTTGAATCGTGTTCGGGGACGGCATCCCCCTTCGCGAGGACGATGTGGTTGATCATCGCGTGGTCGTCGTCAACGACGACCTCGATCGTCTTTTTGTCGGACTGCGTAACGGGAAATACTCTTTCTATCATAAAACCACCTCCTGTGGGAACGCCGAACTTCAGTTCGGCATGTTTTTTCTTTCGCTTTCCTGGGAACGCTCTGAGAGCGCCTTGGGAACTTCGACTTTTAGTTCGGTATGTCTTTTCTTTCGCCTTTCTGGGAACGCTCTGGGAGCGCCTTGGGAACGCCAACTTTTAAGTTGGCGTGTCTTGGAAAACAGGGTTCGCACAGAGACCACAGAGGCACAGAGGAGGGATTACTGAGAGCGCCTGGTGGCGTTGACTTCCTAGTCGGCTTACCTTTGGTCTTCGTAGTAAGGTAAACTTGCCGGACTAAAGTTCGGCGTTCCCAGGGCGTTTCTCTGTGTTCTCTCTGTGTACTCTGTGCCCTCTGTGCGACACATCTTTTAGTTTTGGAGAAACATGCCGAACTAAAGTTCGGCGTTCTCAAGGTGCTCTCAGGCGAAATAGTTTCTTTTCCGCCCGAATTATATTATAATCGAAGGCGAAAAAACAGTATCCCAGGTTACGTGATGGAGGAATGATGTTCGAAGAGTTGACCCCGATACTCCTCAAAGCCTCACTCTTTGTCGGGCTCACGCCGAAAGAGCTGAACGCCCTACTTAGTTGCGTTTCCGCGTCTACAGCCGTGTATAAAAAGAACGACGTGATCGCTCACGGCGGGGACCTTTTCCAAGGGGTGGGGATGATCATCCGAGGGGAAGCGGTCGTGACCAAGGAGAACGCGCTCGGAGAGCGTCTGATGATGACACACCTGAAAAGCGGGGACTTGTTCGGGGAGATGCTGCCCTTCGCCGGCGATGGGCACTATATCGCCACCGTCGAAGCGAAGACCGCATGCTCGGCCCTTTTTATCCCCAAAGACAAGGTCTTTCCGAGTTGCTTCAGCCTGTGTCACAGCCACCGTGTGATGCTTCAAAATTACCTGAAGATCGTCTCGAAAAAGTCGCTGCTGCTCAATCAGAAGATCGAGTACCTGCGTATCCGAAGCCTACGCGGGAAGATCGCCGCCTTCTTACTCGATATGTATGAACAAACCGGGAGCCGCACATTGGAGCTGCCTTTTAACCGGAATGAGATGGCCGAGTTCCTCAACGTCTCGCGCCCGTCGATGTCTCGTGAAATGGGGCGGATGAAACACGACGGGGTCATCGACTTCCGGAAGAACACCTTTCTGATTTTAGACCCAGCCAGGTTGAAGGCCTTCATATGAGGGAGTGTCAAACCGGAGGGCGGGTATTCGCCACGAGCGGAGAAAGGGAGGAAACGCGATGCAGATTCGCCGTCTTGAAAAGCACGCGCACATCGACCAAGTGATCCGGTGTTTGGAACAGGCCTTTCAACGCCCATATTCCGAGCCTCGCGACCGGTTGTGGTTGGATGACGAGAGCAATTGGCAATGGATCTGGGGGTTGGAGGAAGAGGGTCGGATTGTCGGCACCTACATCAGCTACGAGGTTCGGGTATGCCTGCGAGGAAAAGCCTTTCGGGGACATTACCTGGACGCCCTGACGACCCTCCCGAACCATCGCAATCGCGGATGGATCAAAGAGATGATGTTGCGCGACTTTCAAGACTGCCGCGAAAACAACATTCCGGTCATCCTACTGGACCCCTTCAAGCACGCCTACTACCGGAAATATGGCTTCGACACGATCGCCGACTGCAAAAGTCTGACGGTACCCTGGAGTCTGCTCTCGGACATCGTGCCGAAAAGCGAGGGCGAGGACGGCTACTCGGTCCACTTCGCCAAGCTGAGCGTCGACGCGTACGCGCAAATGGCTTACGCCGAAACACGCCGTCGCGCCTTTGAGAACGCCTATTACACGGAGATGATTCGTCCGGCGCCCTATGAAAACGCCGTGTTTTTAGATCGGGACCTCTGGATCGCGATCGCCTTAGACAAGGAAAAACGGGCCCAAGGGTACTTGTTGTTCACCTACGAGAATCGGGTGCTACGCGTCCAGAACCAGCGTTTTTTCACACTGCGCGCCTTCTACGCGCTGAAGAAGCTGATTCTCCAGCACCGAGACCAAGTGCGGGCGATCAAATTCGACCGCGTCCCCGCGGATTTCCCGGTGGATCGCTTGGTACACTCCTACTGGCAAAACGGGGAGAAGATAGAGTGGACGGAGATGAGCTCACGGATGATGCGCGTCGTCAACATCCCCGCGCTCCTCGTGTCTTTGGCGGATCAGGATGCGTTAGCCCGATGCCCCTTCGGCATCGTCGACCCGTGGCTGGAGGTTCCCGAGCCCTACCGGCCGGGACCGGACAAGTGGACGATGAGTGTCGCGACGTTGGCGCAGCTTGCTGCCGGATACCGATCTGCCACCCACCTATACCGACAGGGAATGATCTTGGAGCCGGGGGAAACAGAAGACGCGCCCCGGGATCGGATATGGGAAACCGCTGACGCGCCCGCCGTCGTGAAGGAACTGGAGCGCCTCTTCCCGCCAGTCACTCCCTTTCAAACGGAAAAATGGTAAACGAGCGCGGTTCCACCACATTCAAGAAACTGAGATTTGATCCGATAAGGTATCAGCGATCCTCAAGAGCGGGTTCCGGTAACAGGAACAACGGAATAACTACGGAATCAGAACTAATTTTGACAAAACGAAATAATCGTGGTAGAATTGCTTAGTTTATCGTTTACCCATCTTTTGTTATAAACAAACTTTTTATGATTTAGACTCAGCAATGAAACGGGATAAGTTTGTGTGGTTATTCAAGTACGGCAGTTTGGGCGCGAACTCAAAAATAAATTTAGGAGGAGTGAGACTATGAAGAGAAGTGGATTTACGTTAGTGGAATTACTGATCGTTATGGCCGTCATCGCGGCGCTGATTTCGGTCGTCGCCCCGATGGGTCTGAATGCGTTGAAGCAGGCGCGAACGGTACAGGTGGCGACGGATTTGAGAGCAGTGATGAACACCGTGATCGGAAAAGTAGCGGCTTATGGGAAATTCGTGACGTCGGTAGCGGGTACTTATGATAAAGACCATGGCGGGTATAAAACAGCGATCGTAGTTGCGACCTCTGGTACATCGGCTTATACTTTGACGGTTAGTGGTTGGGGCGAAAAGTTCGACGCGGAATACTTAAAAGCTGCCTTTGGCGGAGATTTTAACGCCGGTGTACTGACAGTAAGTGTATCAGATTATATCTATAACAACTGAGCCGCCACTGTAATCGAGCCTTTTCCGCTGATAGCGGTTTTGCGTTCCAAAATCCAAATAGATGGGTGACCCACCCATCTATTTGTTTTGTTAGGAGGGGATCCAGACGCTCGCGTTCACCCTGTTCTTTTTCATTCCTTCCTTGTTGTTCCCCGCGTGGATATATGACCCGCGACACGCGAAGCTCTTTGTACTTTCGCTGGCGGTCTTTGTCTGCCTGTACCGCCTGCTGAAGAAACGTCGTTTCGCGTTTGAAGCGCCGCCCCTCCTTCTCGGAATCCTTTGCGCCTTTGCCCTCTTCCTGATCCCGGCGATCCCTCTCCATAACGAGATGGCGCTCCTGTTTTTTGGGATTATGTTCTTCATTATCATTGGCGCCTCGGTCTTTCGGTTCGAAGACTTCAGGGCCGCCGCCGTCCAAAAGTGGACGGTCCTGTCCGCGCTCTGGATTTCGTTTATCGGCATCCAGAACTTTTATGGGATCACCTTCTTCAACATCTACGTCCCATCGGCTTTCGATAGGTCCTCGATCATCGCGACCGTCGGGAACGTCAATTACGTGTCCAACTACCTCGCCTCGATTCTGCCGGTCACGATCGTCACGTATTTAACGATGGAAGACAGGCGATGGCGTTTCCTCGCCTTCATCGCGACCGTCGCCGCTGCCGTCACCGTTCTGTGGGGGCAGACCCGCTCCGTTTACCTTGGACTGTTCGTCGCCTTCCTTGTCCTCTTCTCTTTATTGGGGACTTCCGACCGGCGCCGCCTGCTGACCAAACGCAAACTGACGGGTATGACCCTCGGGCTGGTCATCATCCTCGCGCTCTACGCCTTTCCGCCCGGCGTGCCGGAAAACCGAAGGCCCCTGCGGCTGTCGGTGAGTCGGGCGCAAGAGCTTCAACTCCCCTATGACGAAGCCACAGGCAGCCTCTACCGTCGTGTCTTCGAATGGAAGACCGCGTTGGAGATGTTCACCCACTCTCCTTTGTACGGTTGGGGTTGGGGCTCCTACATCCTACTCTCCCAGGATTTCCAGGTGAAAGTGACCGAAAAAGACCCCGCTTATTTCGGGTTCTACGAAAAAAGCGCGGAGGCGCACAGCGACTTCCTCCAGATGCTGGCCGAGACGGGAATCATCGGGTTCGGGGTATGGATCGCGTTACTGCTGTACATCGGGATCTTAGGCGTCAAGCGCTGGCTCGCGACGAAAAACCTGATGATACTGGCCGCCCTCAGCGGCTGGTTGATGATCCTCGTCCACGCTTTAACGGAGTTCCCGTTGCACATGATGCCCTCCGCTGGGATTTTCGCGGTGTTCAGCGGGTTTTTGGTGAGCGAGGGTAAACGGAAGACCTTCCCACGAGCCGTCGGATTGGCCTTCCTGTTTTTAACCCTGTTTTTCTCCTTCATCGCCCTGAAAACGGCCCTTGCGGACAGCTTTTACGCGTATGGGATTTATCAAAGGGAGAAGGCGCAGAATCAATACTTGAAAGATATGGAATCCGTCGGCCGGGCGATCGTGCTCTCTTCGAAGGGAAGCGAAGAAACGCCCGAATGGCTCGAGGATGCGATTCGCAAAGAAAAAGCCGCCGCCGCCGAACGATTGTCTTCCTCTTATTATAGCCAATACCTGTTTTTCACCAATGCCCTGATCGCGGATCCCGGTCTTTCGAGCGCGACTTACGAAATTGCTACGTTGATCGGCAAGATGGAGGAATTGGTCCCGCGTCCGCCCTTCCTGCTGTTTGATTTCCCGCCCTTCCGATACACGGGTGTGTCCGCCTTGCGGGAGGCACCGACTGAATACCCCGAACTTGGGCGTTGGGTTTTCAAATTGAAAGTTCAAGAACGCGAGCGAATCGAGTACCTTTACCGATACTTCCGGGGCCTTTGCCTTTCTATCAACTCGATGATCGACCCCGCCGTTTACCTCAATATCGGTCGCTCGGCGAATGAGATGCTCGTGCTGTACGAAGAATGGGATGTCGAGGAACCCGAGGAAAGGGCGCTTTGGTTAACTTGGATGCTCTACGGGTATGAGAAGGCTTTCCGGCTGAACGGCGCCCGTCAGTACACCGAAGACCTCGAGCTGGACCACCTGGACCTCGAATACTTAGACGCGGTGATCCGCCACGGTGTCGACGTCGAAGAGCGCGTTACCGAGGTACTAGGCTTCAGGCGACGGCTTGCCCAGCATACTCTGAAAAAAGATTGGAGATTTCCCAAAAAATGGTATAATTACTTTGTCGAAAAAATGGATGACGGTTACTTTGCGGGACGCCCGACCTATCGAGACCGATTTATCGAGGTCTTTGAAGAGTACGCCCGGCGATATCGAGAAATGGAAGGGTATTTCCGCGAAATGGATAACGCCTTACAATCGAAAGAGACGAAGATTAGCGCCGCGGATAGATACGAGCTCTATCGAGATATGAAAGACATCGAACGGTTCCTTGAAGATTTCGAGCGGCGGTTTTCAAACGGCGCTGCGGAGGGATAGGAATGAGAAGAGCTTTCACGATAGTCGAACTCTTAATCGTCTTGGGCATCATCGCCTTACTCACTTCTGTAGTCATAAAAGTATCTGCCGATGCGGTCATCCACGCTCGAGCTCTCCAAGTAGCCGTTAATATCACCGGTATTATGAGAGCGGCGCAAAGCCGGTTGTTGACAAACAGCGCAACCACCGCCGATCTTGCTGATTTGGATATCGATCTCGAGTTCCCTGACGATTACGCCCTCGATATGGTCTATCGAGATAGTGATTCGTCCGTCGAAGTCAAGGTCTCTTACACCGGCATCGTCAGCAAAAGCCATATCTCCGGCCTCCTCGCTCCTGACGCGACAGTGTCCGAGACCGAAAATGAAATCGCCTATTCCAAGGTCTTTCCCGTCTATTGGTAGGGAAGGCCGCGTCTTGCCCGACGTTTACTCTGAGCGCCCATGCGACCGAAGGGGCGCGTCCTTTTGGTGTGGCGCCCTAATTCGGAGTCATCGGAACCGCCCGGATTTTTCCGGAAAAACGAAATCACACCTTTTTTTGCAGGGGCCGAAATAAAGGTGATATAATAGCCCTACATATAAGCGTGGAAAATGCTTTTTTTAGGAAAATACATAAGGAAAGGGGGTGTCCTGATCCTTTCTAAAAAGAGAGGACAGGGAATTATGCGTTCGAAAAGGTTCTATTCTTTACCCGTATTTCTCCTCGTGCTGCTGTTGGCCCTCATCGGCTGTTTCCCCGTTGTAAAACCCGATAAGACGCCGCCGGTGGTGGAAACTCCGGTCATCACCTTATCAGCCACGACGGTTCCGGATACCGGCGGCGGTATGACGGTGACGGTCAGCGTTGCGGCGCAAGATGCGCACAGCAACCTGAAAGACGCGGTGATCACCTTAACTTGGAACACCGTCGGTACGGACTTGCGAGACAGGGGAAGCGTGACGAAAACGGTGGCCTATCCGGCGGCTAAGACCGGAACGGCAACCGCAGCCTTCTCGGTGAACTTGTTGGGCTCAGACATCACGTTGCCGGTCGGGATTTACTCTTTCAGCGCTTCGGCGGTAGTACAAGACGTGAAGCTGAACAAAGCCGAACCGAAGTCCGCGACGGCAGCTCAAAACTTGACCGTGCAAAAATCGTCCGAGCATTCTCCGACGATCAACGTGACGTACACGCCTACTTCAGGCGGGAAAGTGGGTATCCCGTTCACGGCGACCGTCGTAGGCGCAGATACAGACGGCGACCTCACTTATTTAGAGTTCTACATTCTGTCGGACACCGCGACGGTGGTTTCCAGAATGGCGACCTCCACCGGTACGACGAGTTTGACGATTACGACCGAGCAAATCACTCTAGCGATGCTCGGGATGGGGCCCGGAGACTTCTCCAAGACCCTCTATTGGTACGCGCTCGCGCGAGATGCCCAGGGGCACGTGACCCAATACACGAACAAATCGATAACGGCCCAGCGGATGGACTTGGCGGTCATAGAGTCGATCGGTCACGTCCGAACGCCGAGTGAGCCGAATATGCCATCTCACTATCGTGTATTGGCAGGCGCCACACCACCGGCTATCAGCGAGCTTCAGGAAGACCAGCGCTTGCCGATGCAGTTCGGCGTATCGAAGATGCGCATCAACCTGATGGATTCTATCGTCTTGGCAGGCTACAAAGCCAGGGGGTATATCTTCACGACCACCAGCGAGATATTCGATGCGACACCGGACGTATGGCGAGCGGAAGGGGCCGTGGGTGCCGACAAGATGCTCTACCTCGACATGGTCAACTTTTGGCGCCAAGTCGATTTAGACACATCCAAATGGTTCGTTCTGGAAATATTAAACAACGCCGGAACCCCTATAGTGCGTTATATTTGGAACATCAAGGCGCTCGGTGACACCTTCGAACCGATGGTCTCGATCATCGATTCGGGGAAGGACTATCGCGAAGGCGTGCCTTTAGAGTTCACGATCTGCGCGACCGATGAGTTTCTCGAGGCAATCACCGACCTGCGCGTTCGGGTCAATATCGGTCAAAAAGGGTGGAGAGACCTCGAAGACGTCGTGAGCGACATGAACCCGGCCGTCGATCAGAAAGAGGGCTGGCTCTTCGCGGTTCGTTACCATGTGAAGGTCCAAGTCTTCCCGGGGCTGACCAATTACGCCAGCGGTCTCGTGGACGACGGCGTCGACTACATCGTCAGCAACGCGATCGCATCCCTCAACGGAACTGGAGCGCACCAGAACGCGAAATGGTTCGACGTCTTTCACGGAAAGATCCCCGGTATGCCCACAACAGCGGCGGGTCGTTCCGAATACTGGTGGAAGACGGACGGGTACGGCCATATCCTTGCGGAAGACGACGACAACGGCCACTGGCCCGGCAACCGCACCCCGGACGAAGAGCCCTACGATCCCACACCGAGCCACAATACGGATGAACTAGACCATAGGGCGCTCCCAAAATGGTCTTACGTCTATGAGTTCACCGACCTGGACACGACGCGCGTCAACGAAATCCGCAAAGAGGCTTTCGTGGAAAACACGACCTTCAAAGTGTGGATCTATCCGGAAGTGGTGCGTGTGAATCGAGCGGACATCGAAGCAGGCGTGACCAAACCCGAAGTCCTCGACGTCGTGGACGTCTCGATCGGACCCGGAACCTGGCGCGACCAGCACGTGGACTACCAGATGCAGATAGAAATAGCCGACTGGCGTTGGGGCGGCGAAAACCCGGATATAGGCAAGGTGTCGCAATCGGCGAACTTCACGATCGATGAGGACGAAGAAACGCCGCGCATTCAGATATCCGGTTCCTATTCGGACGACCCGTCTCAATCCTTCAAGCATTTGTTCAAAGACCAATGGCAATGGTATAGCCCCGTGAAAAACTACGCGGTGCCGAACTTTTTTGTGCACGAACTCGAGGTCTTCACGGGCGCGAGCATCACCATCAAAGCCCAGGACGACATCGCCTTACACGACCTCCTGGTCTTCTACGATTCCGAAAACTATACCACCTGCGTAAGCAAAATCGATAGCCCGAAAGCCGATTACATAGGCAGGAATGACGCCTTTTCCCACCCCTTAACCGGCTTCGATTATGTGTATGACGAAGGGATGCTCGCCTACCGGCTGATCAAAGGCAAAGAAACGACTGGAGAGGCTACTTTGGTTCCCTTGGTCTACCAGTCCTTACCTGCGACTCCGAAGGCCTTCCCGATAGAGGAGCCGCGTATCCTTCGGATTCTTGGAAAAGACTTCAAGATTAACGGCAAGATCATTTCTCCGATCTTCACCTTAGATAAGAACTACGAATACTACGTGAACTTCACCAACGATGACGTGGTAGACAGTTGGGCGATCGCCGCGCACCAAAACACCTTCGGGAGAGAAAACGACATCATCCGCGCGAACCCCGTCGACAAGGAATATGAGACGTACGCCGGCGAGTACTCCACGGTCTTCCTCGGCTCGAAGCTCAACACCCCGGGGACCAAGGAGGATCAAAAAGCCGAATTCACCTTCCGCGTCCCGGATGTCACCGGGGACTACTGGCTTTGGATCGTCGCGCGAGACCGCAGCGCCCAAGACACCAAGCTGTTTGACTATCCTTTCGACGAAAGACACGACTATAAAGAAGATACTTACTTGGGTGAGTACCCGAGTTACGCGACGAAGAACCGCCAATGCGAGATCTTCGGGACGTGGTTTGACGACGGCAGCCCCAACTTCGACAAGATGTATTACGACGACTCGATGTCGGAAGACGACGCCGATATGGTCATCCTGCTCAGACTGCGGATCAAGTCTCACAGCTGGGACATCGTGCGACTCGATATACACGAACCCGATTTGGTGAGTTATCCCGTTATCGATGACTGCGGTAATGACATATGGTATATGCATTCATACCATCCGAAACTGGTGCCAAACGAATTCGACGAAGCCGATCTGAAGATACCGGTCTATGATTTGCCACGAGACATCTACCCAGTGTACAAATGGGTAGAGGACAAGGATGAAGACCCGATCGGGCTTTTCCTCGATAACAATCAGTTGAAAGTCGACTCGAAAGACGGTCCCTACAATCTCTGGAAGGTCACAGACTGGGTTAAACGCGACATCCAGTACTTACTCAGCAGCCAAATAGACGGATTCGAATGTTGTGGCAATCCCTGCTTAGTCCGCATCGAAGGCGTGCCGGTCGTCGGCGGCAATGACCCGACAGATTTCAGGGTCAAGACCCACGAGGACATCACCAAGCTCTCTATGTATCTGATCGAAGGGGAGTATTGGGACACGCAGTCCGTTGAAAGGGACTACGGGAACCTGGACGTCAATCCGAAAGTTATCGCGAAGACCACGAAGATAGCCGATCCTAGCAACATCTCACAATGGGGATTCTGGGAATGGACGCTGGATTGGAATGCCCTGAAGCTGACGGGCGTGGAAGCCACCTACACGATCGCCGTTCGAGGCTATCACAAGACCAGCGATGACAAGAGCAGCTTCTACGAACAGTTCCAATGGCCGATCTTCGTCGATACCAAAGGCCCGGTATTGAAGCTGTATAATGTTTTGGAAAAACTGGGTCAGAGCGCTACTGGTGCGGTCCTAGATAAGCACGAAACGCTACAACTGAACATACAGGAAGAGATCCCGCAGCGGACCTTCTACGATGACGCCTATCCAGTCGAAGATTGGCTCGCGATGCTGGCGATCGACAGAGGCGGACTCTTCTTCGAAGAAAACAAGGGCGTGCCCACGAACAGTTATTGCGCGATCAACGATCGTAGAGGATGTGAACCGATATATACCGATTATTCGAATGCGACGATAGACGAGTTCTTCATCCTACCGTTCGATCCCTTTGTTTCCAGTTTCAGCAACATATACGATTGCTGGGACTATCGCATGGCCGAGATCCGCGCCAAAGACCTTCGCAACCATTTGGTGAAGTTATGGGATCCGTGCTGCGCGTGCAGTTATTACCCATTGTTTAGCAAGTATTCCCAGATGACGCCGATCGCCTCAAACTCCTACTTGCTGGGATACCCCGGTTTCGATATGAGAACTGAACTCTGCATAGAGTACGATCACCTCACCCTGCGCAATTCCCTGAAATATCTGGAACCCTATGTCAGAGACGTCGAATACACCAACGCGCTGGGTATTCGCAGCATCCTGTATAAAGAGTATATGGCAGACATCTACAGCGAATTCCTGAACGATGACTTCTGGTATTGCAACTATTACTTCAACACCTTCTGTGATATAGGAGATATGAGAGAGATCGGGCTATTACCGGAAGTGGCCCTATTCCACAACATCTACATCCGAGACTACTGCTGGTTCAACAAACAGCTGGGAGACGCCGCGTGCTTGGCCGCCGAGATGTTGGACGAACTGGGGAACAAGGGATCCTGGCAAGGGATGATCGAACCGAAAACCTTAACGGACACCTTAGAGGCAACGGTGAGCAAATCACTTACGAATCCTTGCCGACTCAACCGCATCACGGTGAGCGGCGCAGCCACAGCCCTGTTGAAAGCCATAGGCGTGAAAGAGCTCGCCAAAGACGGCATGCCCGCCGGTCCTTTCGTTTCGGCTACGATCTCCCCGTTGAGTAAAACCTTCTCGAAACCGATCGATGGCGTTCTATTGCCGAAGTTCGCGTGCGCTCGTGATTTACAGATCATCGGGACCACCCACGACGGGTACAACATCGGTTTCACAACCAGCGTCTCTTTCTGTTATGCTGGAAACAAGCCGACGATAAAAGCGCTTCCCTCGCCGGCCGATCTCTCTTCCGGAAAGGTAATCGATATCGCCGAACGACTCAAATCTTTGGGAAAAGAGGTATTGGTGCCGTTACTCGGAAAGGATGAGAAGTACGCGCTGGAGGGATTCGACGGCACGGCGACGGTGACCGTGAACGGTGTGATCACGACCGACGACGACAACCTCGACAAATATACCGTGTACTACCAGGCGTATGCCCAAAAAGACCACGCTGTGCCGGTACAGGTGCCCGGATTGAACGGGGTTTATGACGCGTTAGGCTTAAAAACCTTCACACTTCCGATGAGCGTATCCGAAAGCGCGACGATGGGTTCTGTCTCGCTGGCCGCGACTGCCGCCGACTGTGGATGTAACCTTGAAGATAACGTCGCGACTTCGCTTAAAATTTGGTACCAAAACCCGAAAACCTTTGTGGTGAGCGTCGAACCGTTGACCTCTACCGCGCCGGCAACGGGGATCATCGTAAAACTACAAAGCGATATCCTGTTCCTTTCCAAAGATGAGATACTAAACAGTTTCGAATTCTGGAAAAACGGCGTGCAGCTTACCAATAAAAACGTATGGATCTACAACGGGTCTTCGAAGACTGAGATCACCTTACCCGGAAGAGCGCACTGGTTCTTGTTCGAGGTCTCGCCCTTCAACCCGACCGCGTCCGCGCGTTCCGAGCATGAGGGCCTAAGCGAAAGGCTCACGCCCGAAGGCAACTGGATCTTCGAAGTGCACTGCCGCAACCTGTACTCGGTATACGGCGGCTACATCGACAAGTTAGAAACGATGAACCGCTATCCATCCATACCGATTAACCTCTTGCCGGCCAACGGAGCGGTGGGACAAAACCCAACGGTAACGCTCAGATGGACGCCGAGTGTCGACCCGGACGGCGATAGCGTGCGGTACGACGTCTACTTGTGGCAACAAGACAAAACTCAACAGATCGTCTCCACGAACCAATCGCAGACGAGCAAGACCGTATATAACCTGGAGAACGGGAAGACCTACCGTTGGTTCGTCTTGGCGAAAGACGGGCGCGGCGGCACCTCCGCCAGCGAGGTCTGGAGCTTCACGGTCGGTAGCGCCGCGTTTGTGACCATTACAGCGCAAAGCGATCCAGCCGCGGGCGGACAGGTTCGCATAAACAGCGGCACCTGGGGAGTAAACCAAAGCGCGCAAGTTGTCGCCGGCGGGTACGCTACCCTACAAGCGGCAGCTTCAACAGGTTATGTCTTCGAAGGATGGTATGACGGTACTACCCTTCTTAACACCCAGACCTCCTACTCTTACGGGCCTGTCGTGTCGCCGAAAACAATAAAAGCGAAATTTGTCGCGGGAATCCCCGGCGAAGCGAAGATCTATCTGGAGAAGGTAAACGAAAACACTTTCCAGATTAAATCGACGATACCCTTTACCGTAGGAGCAAGTGTTCTCATGACCTTCAACACCGAAATCGCCTTCGCAAGAGATTACTTCGACCCCAAAGGAATTATCAACGGATCCACTTCTATACCGCAGCCCCTTTTGCCTGACGGGACACTCGGAAACGGTGTCACCGTGGTATACTCAAACGTGGCGGAATACCTGAACGGCTCAAAGATCGAACTGAGCGCTTCGGACTTGGTTATCGCCACCGTAACCTTCCCAGGCACACCGCAAGGGCAAGTCACCATTCTCGGATTCGAACACGGGGGACAAACGGTCCAAATAGGGACGCAAAACAGCGTATACTTCGGAGGTAGCTCTACCTCCGGAGTGTACCTCGAGAAACTGCCCGGCAACAACGGGTTTGTCATCAAATCCACGGATGTTTTTACCATAGCGGCAAACATAGTCCTTGACTTTGATACGACGCTGGCTCCGATTTTGGCATCCTCCGAGTTTTCTCCCCGTGGGAAAATCGGAGGTATGGTAGACAATCCGATGGTTTTAGATCAAGGAGCGCAGGTAGTATTCTCAAACAACGCGGAATCGTTGAGCGGTTCGGTTTTAACCGTCGGACCCGGCGGCGTCATCGCGACAGTGACGTTTTCGGGCACGAAGACGGGATCGATCCGGTTAACCAAGTTCGATAACGGCGGGGGTCAAGACAGACCGATTTCCTCATTGAACCAAACATTGAATTTTTAGAGAATAAAAAATACAAAAAGGGGGTTTAGTTATGAAGAAGAGTATATTCCGACTATCGATCGTCATAGTGATTCTCGCCTTAATGCTCGCCGGATGTATACTGAAGCCGAAAACCTGTGACATCCAGGCGACGGTCTACGGACCGGACGGTTTACCGGCATCGTTCGCGAGCGTCAAAGTGGGAAACACCGTACTTAAGGCGGATGCAAACGGTACGGTCCGCGCGAAGGTAACGTCCGGGAAAGTCGCGTTCAGCGCTTTGGAAGCTGGAAGCCAGTTGATCTCCAAAGAAGTGACGATCGACTCGAATCGCTCGATACGGTTGGAGCTGGACCAAAGGGCGAACACATACGGGTTCATCTATCGCAAAGTCGATGGGCGCCTGAAGGCGATCTACGTGATACCCCAAGCGTTATCCCCGAAAGCGGCGGTCTTCGAGGGGAAACTGGGCTTGCAGGCGGAAGAAGCCGGAAAGGGGCACTTTCTCTTTACGCAGGAGATAGGAGACAAAACGCGTATAGAATGGTCGCCGCTTCTCGAAGGCGAATCGAAGCACGGGTTATACTACGCGTTTTCGATTCCGGTAGAGGGGGAGATCGAAGGCCAGGTTAGGATATATCAAGGGACGGACCGCTCGGTGGGCGACCTTCCGGAAATCCCGTTAACCGACGAAGAGCGCGCGATACACCCTGATTCGGTCTTGGCCGCGGTTGGGGACGTTGTCGCGCCTTTCGGGCGAGTGGACGTACAAGACCTTGTGGATTTCCTGACTAACTGGAAAGGGGCCTTTCAAGCGAAGTACGATTTAGGTTCCATATCGACGATGGACTTTGACAGGCCCAACGCCACCGCGACGCCGAAGCCCTTCAACGCGTCGGGACTGGTAAAAGACTCGGCAGTAAACGTCTATGATCTTCTGGTGCTGCTCAACGCATACAAATTGGCGACCTCAGAAATCGCCGGCTTCACCAACATCAACAAACCCTTCCCCGTCACGAATGTGAACGCGGTTGTTGCGGGATCGGGCTACAACGTGACGTGGTCGATACAGCACGTCAACGACGTGCAGGAATCATTCGACGTATATGTTGGAGACACGTCGGGCGCGTTGACGACACTGGTCGGGACAGCGACGCCGAAAACAGCGACATCCTACACGATCCCCAATTCGGCGCACGCGGGCAAATACGTGAGCGTGGTGGCGAAGAACGGAGCGTTTTCTTCCGAAAAGGCAGCCGGACCGGCCTTACCTCCAAACACGGTGACGGTGAACGTTACCTTTGAAACGCTTCACAGTTTCATCGTCAGCTTTTCAGAAGCATACGGCAGCCTTTCCCCCGCCAATTTCGCCTTATCGATCGGCACGGTGACGGGGGTCACGCCTATCAACGCCACACAAGCGCGGGTAATGTTGTCCGGACTCTCTTACGGAATTACGGTAACGATTACCGTAAGCGGTGTTTCCACAAGCTCCGGAAAGGCCATACCGACGCATACGCAAAACGTGACCATCCCGGGGGTATCGCAATTTTATGAACTGGTTTTAGTATGCGATGCGACGGGCAACGCCATTCCTTCGGACGGGCTGAGCTCAACGATGTTGACGGCCACGCTCTACGACAAAGCGACAGGGCTTACTTTGCCGATAACGGCCCAAGTTCAGTTCACGGCGACGTTAGGTTCCTTGAGCCAGGCGAACGTGGGACTTTCCGGAGCAGCGGCTTCGACGCAGTTGCGCTCGGTATCATCGTTGGTAGAACTCACTTCATACGTCAAAGCGACGATAATCAGTTCCACCGAGAGACCGGAGCTAGTCGGGTTGGAATCCAACACTTTGGTCGTGTTCTTCGTACCGGGTGGGACGCTCCAGAAAGTGCGCGCGATAGGCGCCGGCGCTTCTTGGGGAGACCGATTCTGGGTAGATTTCAGCGGGCCGGTAAGCGCGCAACTCTATAAAAGCGTCGTACTGAGTCCGGGATGGAACGCCGATATCCCCTATGGAATACGGTACATTCCCAAACCGGAAAACCCAGACGTACACTATCCCTTACACATCATCGACGTCATACAGTCATCTCCGAACCGGCTAACGTTCATATTCGACGCCGACCATTTTCACCCGATTTTGCTTCCCTTAAACGAGCGTTCTATGGCGCCGGGCGTATCCAACGCGCTGGACAGCTGGCTTGGGTTCATCCCTTCCGCGCTACTGGGGATTACGAAGCAGTATCGATTGCTGGATAGGAGCTATACCTACGAGCCGCTCGATACGGATGATCCGGCTGGGCCGAGCGTGGGGAACTTCTTCAGAGATAATATCGTGCACACGATCTTCTTCCCGGAAGAAGTGACTGGGGTGGTGGAACAGAGCAACCCGATAGGGTTCCAATTTTCAGATGTCACCGCGCCTTTCGTATACGGATTAACGGTGGTCGATAACTGCAACCTGATCGTAGAATTCAGCGAACCGATCTGCGAAACCTTAGCCGAGACCCCGAAAGAAAAAGATGATAACCCGCATTTCACGATCGACGGGAAGCGACTATACTTCGTTACAACGCCTGGACAACCGGATATAGACCATGCTGTTTCGACGAGTCGGATTTTGATCACCGATTTGTATGTGGGGAAGTATGACGCGGTCGCCAAAAAAGATGACCGGCATCTCGTGTTCATCAAAATTTACCCGGAAGATCATTTCAAACTCGCAGTAGGCAACCACATCCTACAAATCCATAACGTCGGAGACTGGGCTGGATGGACGGACCCCGATCAGAACCGGATTTCGACGCAATCCTATCCATTTACGGTTAATCCGGACACGGTGCTTCCGGTGGCAGAAGTGATAAGACAATCGCCGGAGCAGTTCCTGATAAGATTCAACCGAAAAGTCAAGATAGAAGCCGGGAAAAAGCTGAATGAGGCGTTAATCATCGAAACGCCCGCCATTCCGCCTTACTCGAAGATCACAACGAAGATGGTGCCCAATTCGTTCGGTTCTCAAGGTCTAACGCCGCAGGAGAATATAACAGTGCCCGAATACATCGTCACGGCGATCAACGAGGACGGGACGGCCTACGATTTAAATGGGAAGAAAGCCAATCTCGAACCTTACGCTTTAGGTGAATCGCTTCCGGAATGGGACCTGTTCCTGGTGGAATTCATACAAGACTGGAGCGTCATCATCGGCGATATCACGAGCGGATATTGGAATACGGGTTCCGACGGGAAACGGCCCTATAACCCGTTGACTTTCCGGTTCAACTACTGGGAGACCACCACCGGTTTGAAGATGACGCCAACGGATATTCCCGTCGCCAATCCGTTCGACGGCGTTTCGCCGAAAGTGGTCGAAACACGGGATTTGTTCGCTATGAGGCCAAACATGCCCTTCCGGAATGATCCCGATCAACCGGCTACGTTATTCCCGACGTACCCTCCAGCTCCTCAATCACTACCGGACGATTCTAACGAAGGAACGCGATTGAGCGGCATTACGGCTTTTGAGAACTCCGAACCCGGGAAGTACATCTATGTGGAGATGGACGAACCGGTGCAGCTCATATCTCGCCGTATAGACGATCATACTAAGAATACCGGTCGCTCCAATCCGACGACCCCGAACCTGACGCAACAACCTGGGCAGGATAAGACAAAAGACGTCAATCAAATCGATGGGATGCCGCCTCTGACGGTACAATTCAACTACCGCGCGGACCCCAGCATCACGACGACCGGGGCATTGGTACCGGGCTCCGTCAGCCAGGACGACAAATCTTTCGTAGTCCGACCGGTTACGAAGCTGACGGCCGGCGTTTGGGATATGTATATCCAGCACATGCCCGACGACCACGGGAACTCCTATGAGACGATCGCGATAGAGGTTAACGTGCCGGTTTCTACGGTCAGTCCCAAAGTCGCCTGGATCGGGTTCTTGAACGACGTGTGGGTACCGCACGACGGGCTGAGCGGCGGAGAGATTCGGGACGTCATCCAAATCAAGTTTACCGACACGATGAGCGTGGGGGCCTCGAACGGGGTAGATAAGACGACGAACTACAAGTTCCGGGGGTATGGACTTCCAGCCGGTTCCTACATCTACCAAGGCATTCACGGGTTACTCGCGGGGCCGGGCCTTGCGCCGGGCACGACCATCATCGCCCTGACGCAGCAGTTGAACCATGCCGTAACCACCGGGTGGGACGGTGTTACGATCGTAATGCCCAGAGGCGCTTGGGATGGGATGTACGGAGGGACGGACTTCTCGTGCAACATCACATTGGCGGAGAACTTCAAGAGTAAAGACGGGAGGACCTTAGACCCGACCTCGCGGCAGGTGGAACTCACGCACACCTTCGATCCGAAGCTGACGCCCGCCTTCCCGGGGAAGAATCCCGCGATCAATGATGACCCGAGCAGCAATATCTACCCATATAACGGATCGTACTATCAAGCGGTGTACGTGAACAACCTCCCGATGAACCTGTCGCTGAAGAGCTCCGAACGGCGTTTCATCATCGGCGCGGTCGCGTTGGATCTTGTTACAGGCAGTAACTATACACCGCCGCACGTTCCGGATGGTCGGGTCGACACGCTGGCGTTCCTGCTCGACCGGCAGATATTAGACGCGAACCTGAACCCGAACCAGTACGTGTATGTGAACGGAATCCGCAGCGAAAACTTTGTCGCGGCACATGAGGATGCAGAAGCCGAGATCTTGGCCTCTATTGCAGCGTTCACCACGGATCCGCAGGTCGTGATGTGGGAGATGGATTTCCCGATATCCCAGTCTCCCAGCGAGAAAAACGACGCGTGGGTCTTCGTGGAGCTCAAAGGCGACGCGCAATTCCCGGTAGCGAGCTTACAACGAGCCGATGAAAGAGACTACGAAGGCGTCGTGATCACGTCGAGCTCCGGGAACAAGCTGATCGGAGGCGGCTCTTGTCGGCCTTTATACCAAGTCAGAAGTACAATCCCAGGAGGTGACTCACGCGCCCGTGCGGCAGATGTGCCTGCTAACGAAATCTGGGTATGGGGAACCAACGACCCTAACTTGGCGCCCGAATGTTTCAATCATTGGTTCCAAAACCTCCCTGTCGGCAAAAACACGTTGCTGCTCCTTCCTTCCGAGTACGCGACAAACGTGTTGATAAACCAGTCCGGTACGTATAAGAGCCTCAACAGCGGTATCCCCGGATACAAATCAACCCGCGGGCCGGAGGCGATTGTCAGAGCCCAGAGTTCTTATGAAGCACGAGTTGGGACCGTTCTCCCTCATTACGGATGGGCGATTGAAAGGCCGAATTCTTCTTCTGAAATCGACGTCGAAATAGACGGCTTAGTGTTCCAACCCGCCGCAGATTTTGAGATAGGTAAAAGCACCCTCTATACGAGTTTGATATCTGTCGGTGGGGACTCAGCTCATCAGCTACCAATTCCGAATAATGTGAAGATACGGAACAATATCTTCGATACTTCTATCATCAATACTTCGGCAGCAGTCCCGGTCTCGGTCCCGATGCCGACTTTGGCAATTACCATCGGGGATCTGAATGGAGCCGGTGCTGCGGCAGCCGAAGGAATAAGGGTTGACAGGAACCTGATTGTGTTACAGCACCAAAATGAAGCCAATGCGAACGAGGTTGGGATAGGGTTGGGTGTCAGCGGCATCTCGTCGAATCCCAACCAAATAACGAATAACGTCTTTTCGATCGCTGGCCGGAACCCAATATCTGGAGGGTCTGCGCCAATAGGGATTTTCGCCCGCCCGTTATCCGTACTTGGCGTCGATACAGTTGTTAATCACTGGAATATGACCGGGAACACCTTCAAAACAACTGGAACGGGGTTTTGGAACAGTATGATGGAATTCGGAAGTGATGGGGGCAAAGAGATACAAGAAGGGATTTTCCTGGTACAAAACGTTTTCGGTGGGAAAGCATACAAAGCGATACGCTTCTTCAGGGATAATGCCAATATTACCGTAGAACTCGGGAGTACGGGGAATGTCTTCAACGGTACGTATGACGGACTACCGACACCGATTGACGTAGGGGTCTGGATCTTCAATAATCCAAATCCCGCATTGAACGGTACACTCTGTGTGAATGGTGTGGATGCAAATATCGGGGGTACCTACTACTTGAACGAACGGCAGGTACAAAACTTATTGAAGTGATGCACGCGCCCCCCTCTGTCGAGGGGGGCTTTTTGCATTTTTAAGAGGTAAGGGATGAGAAGAAAAAGAACGTTCAAACCTGCTTCTGTATTCGTAGCGATTTTCTGCGCCATAACGTTGTGCCTGTTTTCCGGTTGCGCCCTCGTCACCAAGATATTCACCGCGAAACCGACGGTCCCGCGGCTGCTCTATCCCCTATATAACGAGAAGGACGTGACGATCTCTCCCAAACTGCGTTGGACCGGTACGGGCGCCGATGTATACTATGTTTACCTGGGTGAAAACGAAAGGTTGGATTCCGGAGATTTGGTGGCAGAACGGAAAAATAAGGAATACTCCCCTCTGCCTTTGGCTTTTAATAAGACCTATTATTGGAGAATAGACGCGACGAACGAGGGGGGGACCGTTTCTAGCGAGGTCGGCTGCTTCTCGACCCTCGAAAGCTCCGTATCCCTTTATCCCTCCGAGCCCTCAAAAGTAGCGGAGACTCTCGTGCGTCAAGGGTCGCAGTACAGTGCCCAACTGGAGTGGTCTGCTTTACGCGCGGACTACTACAACGTCTATTTCGGGGAGAACCCGGAACCTGAGTTATACCTTACGAGAAAAGCCGAAAACCAGATTTTGATAGAGGGGTTAACGCCCTATCGCGCCTATTACTGGCGCATCGAGGCCGTCAACGCTTATCAAGCAGTAAAAAGCCCCGTTTGGAATTTCGATACGAGCCCAACGGAATTGTTGCCGGTCGAGGCTCTCTATCCCGCGAATGACGCCGCGGATGTCGACACCGCCCTACTTCTGAGATGGACAGAAACGCTTTGCCCCGTCGGTGGAGAGGTCGTTTATAAGCTGTTTTTCTCGAACGACTCAGCTTTTTCCCCGGAAAAGACGTTGGTCGAATCGATGTCCCGTAATTACTTCTTTGTCGATCAGTTAGACTATAAGTCGGATTATTACTGGAAAGTGGAGGCGCGAAGCTCGGCGGGGCAAGCGCCATCCGAAGTGTTCCGATTTTGTACACGTCGGCCGTTAGCTCAAGAATTGCCAAATATTCCCGATCAGCCGTATCCTTCGGATCACTCGTTGATTTGGACGGATACGCCTGTATTAACCTGGTATTGCGAACGCGCTGACGCTTATGAGTTGCATTTTGGAACGCGCCCGTCGTCTCTCACACCGGTCGCAACGAGCATTCAGTCGAAAAGCTTTATTCTACAATCGTGCGAGCCGGGATGCGACTATTATTGGAAAATTGTCGCTTCCAACCGGGCGGGACAAACAGAAGGCCCGGTGTGGACATTCCGAATCTCTGCTCCATTACCCGGGCAGGCCGAAGCGCTGTTCCCTATGAACGGGGATACCGAGATCGGCCTTTCACCATCGTTTCTGTGGAGCGTCAACTCTGACCCCAAAGCGATTCCGATTCTTTACGATTTCTATTTAGGATTAACCCCGCTTCTAGGAGAGCCAGAAAAAATCGGATCCGATTTGTTAGACGCTTTCTATGTCGGCGCGCATCTAGAGAAGAATAAGCGGTACTATTGGAAGGTGGTTTCCAAAAACACTTACGGAAGTGCGGAGTCTTCGGTTTTCGATTTTTATACGATCGGAGAAGAGACCGCTGCGAACTCATCGATCCCCTCTTTTCCTTATCCGGCGGATAATGCCAGTCGCGTTGCCAAAGCCCTTACGTTTGCCTGGAATTGCGATCGTGCGACGGACTATAGCTTTTGGTTTGGATTGTCCCCAGAGAACTTAACACAATTACAAGAAAACTTGAAGTCCCCAACACATCAACTCTCATCCTTACGACCAAACACCGTGTACTATTGGAAAGTCGTCGCTTCTAATTCCGCCGGGTCAGTGGAAGGTCCCGTCTGGCGTTTCAAGACCGAAGCCGACGCGCTCTCCGCTCCCCGGGTCATAAGCCCTTCGTCAGGCGCTTCTGGACTGGAACTGAATCCAACCCTCCAGTGGACGCCCGCCGTTTCTCCGTCTGGAGAAAACGTCACCTATTCGCTTCATTTTGCGGAAAACCCCTTGGAAATAGAGAGCGCACTGATCGCTTATAATATCGATTTTACCCAGTTTAGCCTAAGCGAATTGAAGAGAAGCGCTGCTTATTTTTGGAAAGTCGTGGCTAGATCGGATTCAGCGGTATCCGAATCCAATGTGTACTCCTTTTCCACACGTGGCCCTACGGAGGATGAATTACCCGAGGTCCCGAAAAACCCCTTTCCATATTCTCTGTCGGTAGATATCCCTAACAGTTTAAAGCTGACTTGGGAAAGCCGTAACGCGGAAAAATATTCTTTGTATATCGGGACGAACCCCGGTGATTTGCAACTAATACAAACGGGCATAACGACTCCTTGGTTTTGGCTAGATTCGCTTCTCGAAAATGCCTTTTATTACTGGAAAGTGGTCGCTTCTAACGTTTACGGCTTTACTGAAGGGCCAATTTGGGTATTCGAAACGGGAAAAGAAGACGAAGAGCCTCCGAAGGTCCTGCAAGCGACGCTTTCACTCCCTTATATCGCCGATGGGAGTATCACAACAGGGACTATCGAAAAACTCGGGCTTCGCCTTCAAGCGGAAGATGACACGGCGTTGAAATCTTTCACCGTGGATCTTTTCTATCGTCGCAAAGGCCAAAGCGCTTGGGATTTGTTAGCCCAAGTTTATGAGAAAATCGATTCCGCGACTCCTTACCTAGAACGAAAAATGTATTTTACCCTATCGGCTTCTCCAGGAGAGGCATTTGAAGAGATTGGAGAATACGAACTTTACGCGTCTATTGTTTTGGAAGATGTGTCCGGAAAAACAAGCTCGCCTTATTCTACAGAAAAAATCGGTATAGAGGTCTATATGGATTCTCCACCTATGCCGTACGATATCGAAGGAAAGTGGAGCGGTTCCTTTTCAATCGTGTACATCGTCGAAATAAAGGGTTCGATCGATATATCCATTAAAGCGGTGTCGACGAATCTTTTTACTGTTACCGTTACCTTTGAAGGGAAAAAGTATACGGGTGAAGGTCGATTTGACCGAAACGGGGACCTTCGTGGAATAGCGAGTATAGAAGGGGTGTCTGTCTTGCTCTTGGGTAAATTCGATAGCCCGACTTCTATATCCGGGTCCGTCTTCCTCGTCGGAAACAACGACAAACTCAATCGTCTAGGAAGTTGGCAAGCAATAAAACAATAAGAGTTGACGACTATCAAAAATTAGCTATATCGAAGAGTTCAAAAAGCGCTATCCAAGAGTTCTAAAAAGTACGAAAAAACCAAAGGAAGTGGTACAACGTGCGGGCGAGACGATACTTATTCTGTTACCTCATTGGATCACTGCTGGTTTTAGGGTTGATGGTTACGGGCTGTCAGCTATTCACCAAAAAAGGGCTGAGTGACCCCGTTCTCGATCTCCCACTTGACCAAGCGACAGGCGTCCAGCTACCGGTCGCGCTATCCTGGGGCGCGTGCGAAGGGGAGGAGCCCATCCGGTATACGGTCTACCTCGATACGAACCCGAATCCGACGACGCCGCTTGCCAATGCGCAAGGTATCGCCCAGACGAACGTGGCGGTAGCGGATCTACAGGCGGGAGCAACGTATTATTGGAAAGTGAAAGCGTATAATAGCCAATTATCAAAATACAGTGCGACCCGCCGGTTCACCGTAGCCGGAACGGCTCCTTCCGTTCCGGTATTGACTTCTCCGGCGAACGGGAGCCAAGTCCTGTCGGAAGATGTGCTGTTACGATGGAATGCGGCATCGGGGACCGAACCGCTCGTCTACGACATCTATTTCGGAAACGCCCCGGACATATTGCCTTTAGTTGGCCAAAACCTTTCGGGAACCTCTTTTACTAGAACCGGATTAGCGAACGGTTCCTATTATTGGCGGGTGGTGGCGAAGAACGACTACGGCGAAAGGAACAGCGCCATCTGTTCCTTTTCTGTTACGCATACCGTACCCGTACCACCGAGCGCGCCGATCCTTCTACACCCCATCAACGACGCGGCCGTCGCCGTTCAACCGGTTACCCTGCAGTGGGAAGGCTCCTCGGGCGACGCGCCGATTAGGTATGACGTATATGCCGGCACGACGGAAACCCCGACCGCGGTAGTCGCTGGAAACGTAACCGCGACGGCCTGGACGATGCCGGCGCTTCCGATCGGCAGATACTACTGGAAAGTGATCGCGAAAAACGATGCTGGGCAGGCATCGAGCGACGTCTGGGCTTTCGATATGACGAGCACCGAATTCGCGACCCTGACCGCGCCCGTTCCCCTCACTCCCGCAAACGGAGCGATCGTTGCCCAAAACTTTGCGACCCTTAGGTGGTCAGCCTCTTCGGGAGCGACACCGATCACCTACGACGTGTATTTCGATCAAAATCCGTTTCCTGTCACACTCGTGGGGGCGGACCTCGTCGGTGTCGAACACCCGGTTACCGGATTGACCGAGGGCCCGTATTATTGGCGGGTAGTCGGGAAAAACGCTTATGAGACCGCCGAAAGCTCGACCGCTTCCTTCACGGTATTCATACCCTCTTCTCCGGCCACGGTCTACCTAGAAAAGATCGACGCGAGGAGCTTCAGAATACGCGCGAGTCAGCCATTTGCGTTGTCCGAGAGCGTTTCGATGACCTTCGACACCCAAATACCGCTAGAATCGGGTCATTTCTTCCCGCGGGGGATAATCGAGGGTTTGGTCTCTAACCCGGTGGTGCCTTTACCGAATGTCGGGAGCTCCGTGGACGTCATCTATAGCAATGTCAGCGGTTACTTGAACGGCAATCCCCTCACGCTCTCTCCAGAGGATTTGACGATAGCAACGGTCACCTTCGAGAATCCTCCGACGGGCTCGGTTTCTATTATCAGGTTCTCCAACGGCGCGCAGGCGGTAACGATAGGGGCAACCGACACGGTATTCTTTACGAGCGGCGGCCTGCAAGGAGTTTACTTAGAAAAACTACCCGGCGGCGCCGGCTTTCGAATCAAAACCGTTTCCCCCCTGACTTTGGGAGCGGCGATCAATATGAAGCTGATTTCGACGCTAACTCCCGCATTAGAGAGCGCCGAGTTCACACCGAACGGGGAGATCGCCGGTGTCGTGCCTAACCCAATCGTTAGCCTGCCCGATATCGTGTACCAAAATCAAGCGGAAGATCTGAACGGAACGGTTTTGTACACAGGCGGAAGCGACTTGACCATCGCGACAGTGACATTCGCCTCTACGAAAACGGGGTCAGTGGTTCTCACGGAGTTCCGGAACGACGGGGCAGCGGTACCGCTATCCTCTTTGAATGGAACTCTCACGTTCTAAAAGACCGATACATCTAGGCGGTTTTTTCGCTTTGGGATTACCGTTTATGGTAAAATAGATAAAGGAAGCGTATACGCTTTTCGAAAGGTGGAGAAGCGAGTAAATCGAGATTTGCGAAATCGGAGGTAGGGATATGCAGAACAAGCGAATGTGGATTTTATATTTGTTGATTGCGACAGGCATCCTTTTAACCGGTTGTGTCTATTGGTATATCGCGCCGTCCGAGCCGCTAGCCCTATTCCCTGCGAATAACTCGACGGGCGTTGAAACGGCCGTCACTTTGCGTTGGACGCGCAGCGAAGGGTCAACGCCGATCGCGTATGACGTATACTTTGACACGGATCCGAACCCGACGACGTTGCTGACACCGGCGGCCGGGATCGAAGCGACGGCGGTCAATTCGCCTGCGCTGCAGGAGAATACGGTCTATTACTGGAAAGTGGTAGCCCGTAATCGCGGCGGGCGGACCGTCAGCAATACGTGGAAATTCACAACCCTGTTCACGAGCGTTCCGCCTTCTGCTCCTATCCCTTATTCGCCGGCGAATGGGGTGGCTCAGTTATCCGTTCCGGTCACGCTCTATTGGAACGCTTCGGCAACGGGCACCTCCCCGATCTTTTACGATGTATACTTGGACACGAACCCGAACCCCGTCACGAAAATAGTCGACGGCACAAGCGCGCTGACGACCGTTTGTTCGGCTTTGCAAACGAACACGACCTATTATTGGAAGGTCGTTGCAAGGAACAGTCAGGGATCGGCTCAAAGCACGATATGGAGTTTCTCGACGTATAATCCCGGAACAGGGCCGTCTACCCCGGTTAACGTCACGCCGACGGCAGGCGCGACGCAGGTTTCGCTTAACCCGGTACTAACCTGGCACACCAGTTCCGGCACACCGCCTATCTATTACGACGTCTTTCTCGACACAAACGCAGTCCCGACGACGAAAATCGCGAACGGATTGACGCAAACGACCTACGCGCCGGGCCCACTTTCACCTTCAACGGTTTATTACTGGCGCGTGGAAGCATACAACGCCTACGGGGGACCTGTCGGAGGTCTTACGACGAGTTTTACCACACAAGCGTCAGAAACGGATCCGAGCTCTCCGATAAATCTGTACCCGGCACATAATGCTGAGGGCATCCCCTTGCAATTGTACTTGGTATGGCAACACAGTAGCGGAACCCAACCGATTACCTACGACGTGTATTTCGGAACGACGCCCACGCCGACGGAAGTGATAGGCCAGAACGTCACGCAGAACTTCTTATCGACGCCGGCGCTCACGGCGAATACAACGTATTATTGGTATGTCGTATCCACCAACGCCCTTGGCTCTTCGACGGGGACGACGACGGCCTTCACCACAGCCGGAGGAAGCGGGTTGCCACCTACGAATTTGACTTTACTGTCTCCCGCCAACGGGCAGAGCGCGGTACCCCTGAGCACGACGTTGATGTGGTCTTGCCAGGGAACGTTGCCAATCACATACCACGTATGGGTTGGTGAAACACCCGCTTTGTCGGGATCTACAGATTACAAAGGCGCGACAACGACCCCGAGTTACGCGCTCAGCGGATTGACGCAAGGGCGGACCTACTATTGGAAAGTATCCGCGACGAACGCCTACGGAGCGGGCGTGACGAGCTCGGTATATAGTTTTACAACCGCCACCAGCGTCCCCGTAGGTCCGATCTATCTAGAAAAACTGCCTTCCGGGAACGGATTCCAAGTAAAATCGATGAGCTACTTCACTCCAGTAACGCCGTTTGTGATGGTACTCGATTCATCGACGATAAACTTCTCGAATATGGCGATGCTCCCCGATATTGCGCGGAAAGAGACGTTCGGCAATTTCTCGGTGATACTCTCTACCGATGCGAACGAAATCGCTACGAGCTTGTCCGGATTCTCCCCAAGCAATCTGACGCTTTTTACCATCATCACGACGGCAATAGGGACGATTCAATTGAACAATTTCACTTCCGGCGTCGATGTCCCCATCGATCCCTCAAGGCAGAGCGTCACATTGCCTTAAGGCCATAAACCAATAGCGTTCGGGACCGCCCGGAAGCGTCCGGGATCACCGAGCATTATAGATTATCGCGGGGTAACTAACGGGACCCCGCGATTCGCTTTGTGAGCGCTTGGTGGCGCAGACTCCGTGGGGTAATCGCGGGGTAACCAGCGTGCTGACTTCGGAAGCCCACGAAGTCTCGCGATCCCCCTTATGTTTTTTTACATCGCGATGTAGTCGGGGTATCGCGCCGTCGCAAAAAGAAGGGACGCTTACGTCGCGATGCCTGTATGAGGTTATCGCAGGGTAACCGAAGGGACCCCGCGATCCCTTCAAGCAACTCAGTATCCGTCTTTTGTCTTTCTCAGAATCGTATCGCGCCGTCGCAAAAAGAAGAAGCGCTTACGCCGCGATGCTGCGCCTGGGAGCGGTCTCAGAAAAACAAAAGATAAAAGACATGCCAAACTGAAGTTTGGCGTTCCCAGGCGCTCTCAGATATGTTCTAATCTCTCCTCTGTGTTCTCCGTGTTCTCTGTGCGAACCCTGTTTTTCAGGACTTGTACAAAAGCGTATCGCGCCGTCGCGAAAAGAAGAAGAGCTTAAGCCGCGATGCCAACAAGGATCATCGCGGGGTAACCGAAGGGACCCCGCGATCCCTTCAAGCAACTCAGTATCCGTCTTTTGTCTTTCTCAGAATCGTATCGCGCCGTCGCAAAAAGAAGAAGCGCTTACGCCGCGATGCTGCGCTTGAGAGCGGTCCCAAAAAAACAAAAGAATAAAAGACATGCCAAAGTGAAGTTTGGCGTTCCCAGAGCGTTCCCAGCTGTTCTCAAGGCGCACCCCGAAAGGCGGGGCGCGGAAAACGTTCTGACTGCCAGCGCTTCCCGTTTCATTTCTGAACCTCTGGCTATTCTCTCGCATATTTTTTCCAAATCGCGTATAATTAGGATAGAAAAGGCACTAATCGGCAAAAGGATCCTCTAAAGAATGGAGGTGTCTCTATGAGAAATTGGATCATTCTGTTTGTTTTTTCGCTTCTCTTGCTCACGGCGTGTATGTTTTTTGAGCAAAAGCATTCCGTGACACTCGCGATAACGGATATCTATGGCATGCCGGTATCGTACGCGCGTACGACTTGGGTGTCCTCAAACGGTTTAGAATTCCACTTTCAAGCCGACGCGCGGGGTGTAGCGTACGCGTCGTTGCCCGCAGGCCGCTACCAGGTGAAAGTCGAAGACGGCTTCTTTTACCATATCGATGAAATCGTCGTTTCAAAACCTGCGAATCTTGCGACGAGCCTCTCTTCGTATGATAAAAACCATATCGCTTGCGTTACGAGGTGGAAAGATGGCGACGCGGTTGATATGCTGGTCGCCGGTTCGGGAGTTTGTTTTGCTCTAATGGAGGTCAGCGGTTGTGGGTTCATTTCGACAGAGTTTCCGCTTTTCGTTTTACCTCAAATAGGCGAAGACGTAGAAACACGGGCCACGTTTTGGGTGAAGTCGCCCGACTCGGATCTTTCGCCCCTCGTTTATCACGAATTGCCAAGGGGAGCGTCCGCGAGGATTCTCGAAATTTATCCGCAAGAAGTCCTCTCAAGAACCGTCACAGCCGAGGATTGGGCGGAAGGGCCAATACGGACCGTTTTCCCTGTTACTTCGCTGAGAAACGCCGGTGACCTCTGTCAGGGCTCTTCTTTGATTTCGGGGCAAGACGGAATCGTCAATGTATGGGATTTGATCTATCTACTGAATCGTTACAAGACGAACGACCCTTCCGCCGATATCGGCCGTATGGGAGACACGCTGACTTTGCCTCCTACCGGGCCTTTCGTGGCGAACGTAAATCCGGATGGTTACGTAGACGTTTGGGATTTAATTCTGCTTCTCAACGCTTACGGAGCGACTTGGGATAAGGTGAACACTCCTTTCCCGCCCGTTATCGATTCGGTTGTCACGACCCCCACGCCGAATACTTTTTCGATCCAATGGCATCCGGTTTTTTCCAACGATGTCCAAGAGCAATACCGACTTTTTGATTTGAACAGCCCAGGCCAGTTTTCAACGTCAACAGCCGCATTGAAGACGGTGTCTAAGTCAGTCACTCAAACCACGTTCTCGACAACGAAATCGCATATCGCTCTATGCGCCGTCAATACATCGGCAGGCTACCCAAACACTTTTTTCAGCTCTCCGACGTTTTTTACGCTCCCCGCGTCTTCTCTACCGCAACTGTTTTTCCAATCGCCGACCTATTCGGTTCCCGTGGGCGGTACGATCACCGTGCGTTTACTGGCTCAAGGGTTGCCTTCTTTTCAGACAATCGAGCTGTTGCTGGGCTTCACAGGCGATTTACATCTATCCGAAGTAACTGCAGGGACGGTTTTCAATACGAACGCGCGGTTATTGAACGGCCAAAATCTTTCCGAATTTTACGTTCACGCGACGCACTTGTATGGACAGAGCAACGCGCTCTTCGAAGGCGCGCTATTAACTTGCACGGTCGTGGCGAATACCTCGGGGAGCCTGTTCTTTAACGATGCGCGGGCGATCGACGCCTCTTTGAATGTGTCTACCCTGCAAACGGGGTCACCGGTCACCATCCAAGTCTATTAAGGGAGGGATTCGAGATGAAAAGAACGTTTCTATGGGTTCTACTGATAGGTGTTCCTATCTTATCCCTTTTCGCGGTTCCCGCTTTTCCCGAACCATTCGAAGTCGTTCAACCTGACGGATATCGTTTTTTAGTGCAAATCATCGGAGATGAGTTTTTCCATTACATCATAGAAACAGAAAGCGGTTGCGTGATCCGCTTGGATGAGGAATCGAACTACTGGGTTCACGCGCCATTACCTGGGGTCGAAGACGACTACCCCTTCTTGCCGGTTCAAGGAGGTTCTGCCGGGCGTATCGCGCCCCCTTCTAAAGAGGCCATCGAAGCAGCGCGTGAAAAAGCCTTGACAAGCGGGAATTTTTATCTCGAAGCCTCCCAACGCAAACGTTCCGCGCCTACGACCGGAACGGTGAAGATCCCTGTGATTCTCATCAACTTTTCCGATCGATCAACAATGTATACCAACGCGCAATTCGATCAATTGATATTTGGTAACTACCCTGCCCTTGCGCCTAATGGGTCGATGAAAGACTACTACAATGAAGTGTCTTATCAGCAGTTAACGCTAACGGGTTCGGTATTAGGCTGGTATACTTCGGCGCACGGACATGATTATTATGGTCAGAACGATGCAAACGGGCAGGATTTTGACCCTCGCGCCCTGGTGACCGAAGCCGTCCTCGCGGCCGACCCCTTCGTCGATTTTTCTCAATTCGATAACGACTCCGATGGTTTCGTGGATATGGTTATCGTGGTCCATCAAGGCCGAGGAGAAGAAGAATCGGGGGTTCCCACGGACATTTGGTCTCATCAATGGAGCTTGAACTATCCCGGTTTATTGGTGGACGGGGTTCGCGTATCCCAGTATACGCTGCAACCTGAGAAGTACCAGTCACAAATGACGGCGATTGGTGTGATCGCGCACGAGACGGGACATGCGTTTGGGTTGCCTGATCTTTACGATTATTCCAATGCGACGAACGGGATCGGACGATGGGGGATTATGAGTTCCGGAAGCTGGAATTATCTAAGCCAGCCCGGAGATTGCCCGGCTCATTTTTGCGCTTGGTCAAAAAAAGACCTCGGTTGGCTGACCGTCGATTCCGTGAACGGATACAGCGGGTCTAAAACGCTGTTGCCTTCAGTTACAAGTAAAACGGTTTTGAAATATGCGAACCCTTCAGATGCATTAGAGTATTTCCTGATGGAAAATCGTAAGCTCGCGGGTTTCGATCGAGGACTTCCTGGCGCGGGTATGCTTCTGTTGCACGTCGATGACAAGGTGGACAATAACGACTTGGGCGCTTGGTCACATAAACGCGTAGATGTGGAAGAGGCAGACGGGTTGAATCATTTGGATACGAAGGCCAACTCCGGCGACGCCGGTGACGTGTTTCCGGGAACTTCCAACAACACAGCTTTCAACGATACGAGCAATCCGAACGCTAAATGGTACAACGGTTCTAACAGCGCGCTGCAGATTACTCAGATTCAAAAAACGGGAGATCAGATCAGTATGAACTTCACGGCGCCTGTTTCGACCTATTCGCTTACCGTTCAAACGGCTCCTTTCTCTTCGATGGATATCTCTATCGCCGGGAGCCCTTACCTTTCCCCAAAAACCGTGACGTTGCCGGCCGGCACCTATCAAGTGCAGATTCCTCTGTCTAACAGAGACGAGTCTTCTCTTGTTCCGGGAACTGATACGCGTTATTCTCTCCTGCAATGGGAAGACGCATCGACCGATAACCCCAGATCGGTGACATTATCCACAAACCGGACGGTTACCGCTACGATGGCTAAACAGGTCTATATCAAGACCGAAACCTCTCCGTCCGGAATTGGAAGCGTTCTCGGAGAGGGCTGGTATAACGCGGGCTCGACAGTGCAATTTAATTCTCCTACGATTTTAAACTACACTTTTTCTCACTGGGAAGTCGACGGAGTGAACTCCGGAGGTTCCGCTTCTTTGTCAGTGACCGCCGATTCTCCGAAGCTCGTTCGCGCCTACTACGTGCCGACGGCATCAAGGACCGCACAAATTGCCTTCATCACTCCGAAATTTCCCCTTGCCGGCGCTGCCCCAGTTTTAGTCAAGCTAATGGAAACTACGGGAGTGAAGAACCTTCTGATTAGTTTCACGCTGAATCAGGGGACTTATGAGAATTACGAAGCGTTCTCCGCGGCCTGGGATGTAGTTAACGCTTCTTGGACAGGAAGCACACTCTCAGTGTCCCTGCAATCAAAAAAGGCGTCGCATACGGGCCTGGGTTCTATTATGAAGATAAACCTGACCGGTACGGCGGGAACCTATCCGAATTTTACGGTGACGATGAGCGGGACCGATAATTCCGGAAATCCGGTGACTATTACGGAGACTCGCCGAAACCATTTTTGCGACCTGAATCTAGATGGAATGGTGAATCAAGCCGACTGGTTGGCGTTTAGCCAGCGCTACGGTCTTAAACGCGGAGACGCCGGATGGGATAGCATCAGCGTGTACTGTGACTTGGACAACACGGACAGCGTCGGTTCCACGATCTGGGATTTGGCCCTTTTCGGGCAGCATTCCGCAACTTCTCCTTAATAAACCGACTTTTAAATATGATTCATGTTAGTCTATTCATCGGGCTCCCGTATTCTGGCAGTTGAGAATACCGTAAAGAAAAAACGGTAAGAATGAGCAAGAGGTTAAAGGGATAGTCGTTTCTCTCTCGATATTTGACTCGGGTTCCCCTGAATAAACTCTACAGGGGATAGTGGTTTTCTTGTTTCGCAGTATGAATCCGTAACGGCGAAAAACGAAGGGAAAAAGGGGGATTCGTTATGAAGAAGAGTCTTTTTATTCTATCGGGCATATTGATGATTCTCATCTTCTTGTTCGCCGGATGTACTCAAAAGTCGAAGACCTTCGAAATCCTGGCGACAGTCTATGGTCTGGATGGGACAGTTGCTTCTTTTGCCAGCGTGAAAGTTGGGAATACTGGTCTTAAGGCGGATGTGGATGGGACAGTCCGTACGAAGGTATCGCCCGGGAAAGTCAAATTCAGCGCTTTTGAAGCCGGAAGCCAGCTGGTCTCCAAAGAAGTGGTTATCGACTCAAATCGCGCGATTCAATTGGATCTGGACCAAACGACGGACACATACGGTTTCATTTATCGCAAGATCGAAGGAAACCTGAAAGCGACCTATGTCATTCCTCTAGCAATCGCTCCGTTAGCGGCGATATTTGAAGGGAAATCAGGTTTACAAGCGCTAGAAGCGGGTAAAGGGCACTTTCTTTATTCCCAGGAAATCGGAGACAAAACGCGTATAGAATGGTCGCCATTGCTGGAAGGCGAAGCGAAGAACGGGTTATACTACGCCTTTACCATTCCGGTAGAAAGTGAGATCGCGGGTCAGATCAGGATATACCAAAGCGCAGGCCGCTCGGTGGGCGACCTGGCGGAAATCCCGTTAACCGACGAAGAGCGCGCGATTCTTCCCAATTCGGCATTGATGGCGGTGGGGGATGTCGTCGCTCCTTTCGGAAGAGTGGATGTATATGATCTTATAAATTTCCTCGAAAATTATAAAGGGAGTTATCAAGCGAAGTACGATTTTGGTTCTGTAGCCACGATGGACTTCGCCAGACCAAATAACGGGGCAAATCCTCAACCTTTTAACGCTTCGACATTAGTGAAAGATTCGGCAGTAAATGTATACGACCTTATCGTGCTGCTGAACGCTTTCAAGCTGTCGACCTCAGAAATCAGTGGTTTTACTAATATCAACAAACCCTTCCCGGTCAAGAATTTGAACGCAGTTCTCACTGGGTCGGGGTACAATGTTAGCTGGTCGCCCGGATTCCCGAATGACGTTCAGGAACAATTCCGACTATACGGAATAGACAGTCCAGCACATTTTTCCACTTCAGCGCCTGCGTTGGCAACGGTTTCGAAATCAATAACTCAGATATTGGTCTCAACGACGAAACCCTATATCGCTCTGTGCGCCGTCAATACATCGCCTGGGCAACCTGACGCGTACTATAGCGCCCCGACGTTTTTTGCTCTACCCGGATCGGCTGATCGCTTCAAGCTCGCCAACTCCTGGGGAATCGGGGGAGTTGACGGCGCAGATCGTTGGGAGAAAGTCCCTGACGGGTTTTTGTATATGACCTTCAATGCAGCCAAAGCGGCGAATCTTGAAGCGTGGTTCTACCGCCCCCGATCAGGTTATCATCCGCTGGCGGTAGCCGTTATCGGTATGACGCATCCCGTTCGTAATGACACAGCCGTTTTTTTAGGGGTAGGTAATCCATCGAGTCCACGGATCGAGAAGAAAGTCTACGGCCTTCGTAGCTACGGTGGCCCATTTAATTCTGCCGGGGGCCCATACCCCTATCCCGACAATCGAATCGTTGTGGATATCACGGAGTTCCTCCCCCTCAACGGGGAAAGCGTTTATTTACGTGTATTCGATTCCGGCGGCTCTATTCAGACAGGTACCATCCTCTATTTTTCCGTCGAAACCTATGTCAGCTACCCCACAAACTTGTTATCTCGGTATACTTCAGCGCAAACTCCTAAACCCACAAGCAATGGCGGCTATGTTTACGTTTCGACACCGGCGATCTCTTTTTCACCCATAACGCCGCGACAGACAGACTGGATCTGGGAAATGTTATATCAAGCCAGCGATCTCCTAACGATGGAGAATATCTCTCCTTCGATGGTTCGGAAACCCGGGGAGCTTAACCGGACTGTTGATGAGATGGGAACAGGACTGCTACATCCTACTGAGGAGCAATGGCAGGATATCGTGGAACGAGGTTTCGTGCGTATCGTCGATTCTAATCGTTTGGTCGAACTGGTCGGTAGAGACCAACTAAGAGGCGGGGTGGACCATTCGCTCTCTCCATACTTCCCGCCTATCGGAAACCAGGGATATAAAGGCTCTTGCGTCAGTTTTTCCACGGGGTATTATATTGCCACATTCTACTTAGCGCGAGAATTTGGATGGGACCTTTCTGGCGCAACCTGGAGCGGCGCGTGGCCGGGCGCGCCTTCGGCCGCTTACCGAAACCGCATTATGAGCCCGGATTTCTTGTTCTTACAGCTCTATGAATACGATGCTTTTACAGAAGCTCCTTATTGGGGCAGCTATTACGTGGACAATATCGTTGCGCTATCACGTATCGGGATTAGCAGCTGGCTGCAGCTTCCCTATTTAGGAAGCTACCCCACAAACTTATCTGAGTATCAAGGGTGGCCTGGAGAAGACGCTTGGAGACAAGCCCCTTTATTTCGGATGGACTCACCCGCGCCAGCTCAAGAGGTCGCATGGTATCTTCAGGTGAAGAGCGATACGGATATCCAAGCCCTCCAAGCTCTTCTAGATTTGGGAATTTTGATCAGCGTCAGTGTAGATTCATCTCAATACAAAAATCTATCTGACGAAGATCTTTGGGACATTAATAACTATACCAAGCCGGAAAGGGGCGATCACGCCAATACGATTGTAGGGTACCGGTAAACCGCTACCTCTTGAGCGCTCGATGAGGCTCTTTGCCCGAACAGGAGAGTAAGCGCAACTGCTTGGGTTAGTGGAACCGTGATCCAGCAGCACGTAGAAGAAAAAGGGCTGGAAGTACACGTCCACGTTGATTTCAGACGAGAGCGTAGTTTCCAAATAAATGCGTGTTATACAGTGTACACGATACGATCATCCGTCCGTACGACCAACGCCGTAGATGATCTTTTTGGTCTTAGGGAAACTCAAGTTTGAAGCGCCAAGGTTGATATAACTGTGTTCCTACCCATATAATTCGGAAGAAAAACTACTTATCTAAAACGACTCTCGCGAAGCCGATCAAGATCAACATAAGACGCAATAAGATTAAATAAACGCGGTTGAAGGCAGCAGACGAGAGGGGGCTATCTGAAAGCCGAGGGGTTTGTTCAACCAAACAGGGGAGGGAGCGGAATGAAAGAATCGAAGAAACGGGTGATATTCTATTTCTTTGTGTTTTGCTTACTGATCGGACTCTTCAGCGGATGTTTTCTACCGGAAGAGAAAGCGACTTACCTGTACACCCTCGCGATAAAAGACACAGAAAACCGAATGATCCCGTACGCGGAAGTGACGGTAAAGGACGAAAGGGGAAAAGAACTCTACCGGGCGGTTGGGGAAACAAACGGGACGATACAGTTCCGAAGGACAGAAAAGCGGGTAAGGATAGAAGTAAGCAGCCCGTATCTGACCTATGGGGGAACCATTGAAGGGAACGAGGACGGGAAAGTGAACACGATCATCCTGAAAGAAGAGAAGGAAGAAAAGGCGGGAGGGATCACCTGGCGGTATACGGAAGGGGTACTCAAGCCTTACCTATTCCTACCGAAAGGGACCGGGGTCGTAACATTAATCGCAGAAACAACCGGTGTTGAGGACACCGGAGAAATAGCGGAAAGGCGGCTGATCCGGTTACCGACGCGGGGAGAAGGAACGGAGAAAGAATACCTGTGGTATTCTCTGGAAGCGAGCGGTGAACTGATACTGGTAGAGATCAGCTCGATCAAGGAAAGTTGGAAATATGGGGAAGACCCGATAAGGTATATCGAGGCGCGTGAACTGGGAGGGGCGGTGCTATTCGCGCGCGGGGAAGCGGTGGGTCCTATAGAAGAACGGGGATACATCGCGAATGAAGAATTGACGAAAGTGGGGGACATCTCCCGACAGGGCGGGAGCGTAAACGTACCCGACGGGATCGTCAACGTATGGGATTTGCTATACCTACTGAATAATTACGGAACAAATGACGAGGCGGCAGACTTAGGGCGGATTGGGTCAAGCGTCACGGTACCGCCGAACGGACCTTTTTCACATAATTTGAATGCGAACGGGCCCGATGGGACCGTTAACGTCTGGGACCTGCTGATACTATTGAATGCGTACGGATCAACGCGGGACAGCATCAACACGCCATTTGCGCCTATCAATGCGGAGGTTGAAAGTTTAGGAGGGAATCAATACCGGGTCAGTTGGGAGATACCCTACGCGAACGACTGTCAGGAAGGGTTTTACGTGTACACCCTGGACACGACAGCGGGATTCGTGCCTACGACCAATCACACCGCGCTGGCCACCGTTGTTGAGAAAGAGGCGCGGGAAGCCACGATAGAGACGAGCAAAAACTATGTAGCGATTTGTGGGTGGAATAATCCTGAACCTACCGATATAGGGAAGCATTTCAGTAAGCCGACGTTTGTACCTATTCAGACTACTACGGTACGGTTCGCTGACCCGATATTAGAGGCGGCGGTACGAAACGCGGCGGGGTATACGGGACAGCCTACCGGCCCGATTTATATTGAAAATGTCCTAGGGATAACCGCTCTGAACGTAGACGGTTCTAATACGCAAGCGGAGCGGGATGGTCTGAAGGATAGGAACTCCGAAACGCGATGGGAAAGGCGGGAGGACGGAACATCCTTGAAAAACGAAGAAAGACATCGGCGGTTTGGCGAGGGGGATACCCCCGGAGACCCATCACCCAGGGATTTGGGAGGACTCGTATCGCTGGAGGGCATCCAGCATTTAACGAACCTGGTGAGGCTGCTTTTCGGGAACAACCAAGTGAGTAACCTCACGCCGTTACAGAGCTTGACGAACCTGCGATATTTGTCCTTCTGGGGCAACCAGGTAAGCGACCTCACGCCGTTACAGAACCTGACAAACCTGCGGGAGCTATACTTCGGGAACAATCAGGTGAGCGACCTCACGCCGTTACAAAACCTGACGAACTTGGAGCAGCTGTACTTCTGGAACAACCAGGTGACTGACCTCACGCCGCTGCAAAACCTGACGAAGCTGCGCGATCTGGACTTCTATAACAACCAGGTGAGCGATATCGCGCCTTTACAAAACCTGACGAACCTGAAGTATCTGTGGTTCTTTCAAAACCAGGTGAGCAGTCTTACACCGCTGCAAAACCTGACGAATCTAGAGATGCTGTCCTTCGATAAAAACCAGGTGGGCGATATCGCGCCTTTACAAAACCTGACAAACTTGCAGCGCCTGGACTTCTGGGACAACCAGGTGACTGACCTCACGCCATTACAAAACCTAACGAACCTGCAACGTCTGCGTTTCTCCAAAAACCAGGTGAGTGACCTCACGCCGTTACGAAACCTGACGAACCTGCAGCTTCTACACTTGTTTGATTGCCAGGTGAGTGACCTCACGCCGTTACAAAACCTGACGAACCTGCAGGACTTGTGGTTCGATAACAACCAAGTGAGTGACCTCACGCCGTTACAAAACCTGACCAACTTGCAAGCTCTGCTCTTGGGAAGAAACCGAGTGAGCGATATCACGCCAGTACAAAATCTGACCAACCTGCAAGAACTGACCTTCTGGAGGAACCAGGTGAGCGACATCTCGTCATTACAAAATCTGACCAACTTGCGGATTCTGAACTTCGAAAACAACCAGGTGAGCGATATCGCCCCATTGGTGAATAACGACGGAATCGGCAGTGGTGATTCCATATTTATGCGACGCAACTTTCTCGACCTAACTCCCGGGTCACAAGACATGGAGAATATCAATACCTTGATCTCACGCGGGTGCGAGGTCGACTACTATCCGCAAAACTAACCGATAGCTTCCAGGGGCCCGTATCGGTAGTAATGGGAGGAACCTTGAGCGAGGGGAAAAAGTAGTAATCGACAAAAATGAACCCCTATTTCGCTCATACACTGGGAACGCTAGAATTTAGTGCGGCGTATGCTTTTTTTACCTTTCTGGGAACGCCGAAATATAGTTCGGGATAGTTTTTATTGGGTGCACCTGGACGCTGCTCTTGCAGGAGCGACTTGGGAACGCCAAACTTTAGTTTGGCATGTGTTGCTTTCGCCTTTCTGGGAGCGCCGCACTTTAGTGCGGCATGTCTACCTTTTTCACAAAAAGCAAAGGCACGCCAGTTTGAAAGCCGACTTTCTCTGTTTATTCTCCATCTTTTCTCTGTGTACTCTGTGGACACTGTGTGAAACCTGTGTTTTCTCTTTTAAAACGTTCCACATTAAAGCGTGGCGTTCCCCAATAAACACGCGCCATTTAACAAAAAGGTACCGCAGTCAAGAGGATTGTCTTCAAGAGGGTATCTCCTTAACGTGTCCCTTTTAACACCCAGAAATTTAATATACACTCAACTTACTAATGAAGATATATATGTTATATTTAAACGGTTCTTCTTTTAGAATTCTCCGGGTTCTCCCGAACTAAATATGGATAAGAATAAAGTTATAGCTAATAAAGAATGAGATACTGAACGACTACGATAGAATTCCCAATGAACAATACTACGAAGAAGAAGATAGAAATGGAAAAGAGACTTCCGGTTTTTTCGAAAAAGTACTTGGGTTTGTGGAACCCGTGGTCCATCAGCTATGTAGAACAAAAAAGGCCGAAAGTACACATCCACGTTGATTTCAAACGAGAAGCGAGATTTGCCTGTAAATGCGAGCTATACGGTGTACTCGATACGATAATCCGTCAGTGGTGACAAATGAACTTGCTGCAGAATCATACTTACCTGCACGCGAATATCCAGAGAATCAATACTCCGGATGGCGTCGAGCAAGTACAAGTACACTAGCCTTTTTGGGCAGGGATATTTTTCCATCAATGGCCAAGTACTGCCAACAATCGAAAGTCCTCGAAATGCTGAAGGCCGCCCAAGCGATTTTGACGCGTCTTAAAGGCATTATGGCATATTTTACCTAACCGTGTGACCAACGCTGTAGATGATCTTTTTGGTCTTCTGTAAACTCAAGTTCGAAACATCAAGATTGATATAACTGCGTTTTTGTCTATATAACTCGGAAGAGAACCGAAAACAAAGACGAGAATAGCCAACCAGACACACCATTAAGGTAGACCAAGCATTAAGTGCATCGAGGAGAAGTGAACGAAAAAGGGGGAGTTAATGTGAAAAGATTCATGGTGAGTGTTGCTGTCTTATGGGTTGTGATTGCGATGTCGGCTTGCGCGTGGTTACCTTGGTTTATCCCCGATCACGTGGAAGGGGGCATCTTCCAAATGGGAGACGAAGTTGGAGATATATGGAAGTGGTGTAGACCGGCCCATACGGTTAATCTGACATATAACTATTGGATTGGGAAATACGAAGTGACTTTTGATGAATACGACGCCTACTGTGTGGCGATGAGAAAGAGGCTTCCGAGCGACGAGGGGTGGGGTCGAGGGACGCGGCCAGTGATCAACGTCTCGTGGTGGGACGCGATCGGGTACTGCAACTGGTTGAGTGTAAAGGAGGGATACGCGCCAGCGTATGATCAAAACGGTAATCTCCTGGACAGAAATGGAATCCCTTGCGAAAGAGGAACGACAGACATCTCAAAAGTGGAAGGGTATCGATTACCGACGGAAGCGGAATGGGAGTATGCCGCGCGTGGGGGACAAAAGCAGAAGCAATACCTATATGCAGGAAGCAACGATCTTGATAAAGTAGGATGGTGCATTTGTAATTCAGGAAGTAAAACACACTCGGTCGGGGAAAAGAAAGCGAACAGCCTGGGGCTATACGACATGAGCGGTAACGTATGGGAATGGTGTTATGACTGGTGGGATGAAGATTACTACTCGGAAGGGGATCAAATTAATCCGATAGGGCCTGACAGCGGCGTCCACCGGGCGATTCGGGGAGGGTGCTGGGGTTACTTGTATTTCGGCTTCCGCGTGGCGTTTCGGCTCGCTAGCAATCCGATGAGCCGCAGCGACGAAGTGGGTTTTCGCCTCGTTAGGACGCTTTTTTAGCTTCTAACTTTTTGAGAGGGTTTGACCAGTTTTGTAACAGAAAGGGATGTCAGGCGCCGTTTCTGCGTTCTATGCCTGCTTTGAGGTTATCGCGAGGTAAGTGCCTTTTACGCCCCCGCGATCCGACCTGTGAACGCCGCACTTTAGTGCGGCATGTTCTAAAAAGAAAAAAGATGGTTTCGCACAGAGTACGCAGAGGGCACAGAGAGTACACTGAGAACCCCCTTGGGAACGCCAACTTTTAAGTTGGCATGTCTTTTCGAAACCAAAAATGGGTTCTGAACAGAGGGCGCAGAGAGAAGATTGAACCCGTGCCGAACTGAAGTGCTGTGTTCTCAGAAGTGCCAACCCGAAAACCCATGCCGAACTGGAGTTCAGAGTGCCTATGGCGTTTCCAGCCCACGAAGACGCGCGATCCGCCTTTGCGCTCAGCGCTGTTGCCGCGATGCTGTGCATGGAAACGTTCCCAGAAAAACAAAAGACCTGCCAAACTGAAGTTTGGCGCTCCCAGAGCGCTTCCAGATAATTTCTAATCTCTCCTCTGTGTTCTCCGTGTTCTCTGTGCGAACCCTGTTTTTCAGGACTTGTGCAAAAGCGTATCGCGCCGTCGCGAGAAAAAGAAGAAGCGCTTACGCCGCGATGCTGTGCTTCGAAACGTTCCCAGCAGTGTTCCCAGGGACGGCCTAGAAATATCGGGGTTGCATTCTCCCTTTTTTTCCGCTATAATATTCTATCGGGGAGATTTTTCCTTTCCATTTTTCGTCTAATAGATTTGGGTGTTCTTTTTCTTTTTGTGATTCGGTATCACGGTTTTTTATTCGATATGTTTTTATTTGAGTCAGGGGGGTCATTCTATGAAAAAAGGACTTTTTTTCTCTTTTTGCTTGGCGCTTTCGCTACTCTTCTTGTCGCTTAGCTTGAGTTCTTGCTTTCTTAAGGGGCACGCCCCACAAAAAATACTCCTCTTTTTACACAGCACTCCGTATGACGGCATCTCCGTTAAAGTGAACGGCGCGCCTTATGAGACGAACACGCAGTGCGCCGTTCAAGCGAACAATCCTGTGATTTTACAGGTCGATCAGTCGAAAGCTTTCGATCTGAGCGGGCGAGTCGGCGGTGATGATACGCGTCTGATCTTTGAGCGTTGGTCTTCCGGTGAAACCGATCCGATCATCGGCCTAATCCCCCAGAAGAATGCCACCTATACGGCACATTTCGGGGTGGAGTACTATGTGAGCTTTGAAAGTAGCGCCACATCTGCGCGGGGGGCTTCTGACCCGTCCGGTTGGTACGCATCCGGCACACAGCTGCAGTTGGAGGCTCCGTCTATCGCCGGCAAAGATTTTTTACGCTGGACAGTGAACGGGGAGAGCGCGGGGAACGCGAAAACTCTTTCGTTGCTCGTCGATAGCCCGAAAGCCGTGGTGGCCGTCTATGAGATGATGAAACAACCTCCCAGCAGTTTTACCACTCTTTCTCCGACCAACGGCGCCACGCAGGTGAACCACGAACCGTACATCCAGTTCCTCTGGAACGCCAGTGTGGATCCTCAGGATAGCTCCGTCTATTACAACCTCTACCTCGGAGAAAGTGCCCAGACGATGGAAATCGTCGCGACCGGGATCGCCGGAACCTTCTATCACCACGATCGTTGTGTCGGCTCGAAGACCTATTATTGGAAGGTCGAAGCAGTTAACGCGTATGGCTTGAAAACGTCTACCGGGGTGATGCGTTTTTCCACAGGCGCGTTCCCGCCGTCAGTACCCCAACCGGTTTTCCCAAGAGATGGCGCGGTCGATGTGCCCTACTCCTTCACGTTGGAATGGGAATGTACGGGCGGCGCGCATTATGACCTCTATTATTGGATCACCGAGTCGGCCAGCACGTTGGTACAAAACATACGCGAGACGCGATACACACTGAACTATCTGGAGCAAGGGGTGACCTATCATTGGAAGGTCATCGCCTACAACGCTCTGGGGAGCGCTCGGAGCAGCGTATGGCAATTCACGGTCACGGAGTCCGCCATACCACCGTCCAACGCGCATTCTCCGTCGCCGCGAAACTCCGCCATCGATCAGGAATTGACTGTTACTCTTTCTTGGGGTCAGCCTGTGGTTGGAGCCAAGCCTTTCACCTATGACGTCTATTTCGGACCGGCTCCAACATACGATATTGAACCGAGGGCGATGCGTCGGGTTCTTTCGGATAGCCCGAACACTTCGGTGACAGTCGAAGGTCTGGACCCGGGCACTCACTACATTTGGCAGGTGATCTCGAAGAATCCATGGGGCGTTTCCGCAAGTGTGATCTGGACCTTTATGACGCAGATCGGGGTGCCTAAGCCCTCAGAACCGTCCAATCCCACGCCCGCTACGGGCGCAACGGAGGTTTCCACCAATGTGACCATGTCGTGGAACCCTTCCGTGAACGGCGCCATCACTTACGACCTCTATCTCGGAACTGCGACGAATACCCTCGACAAAGTCTGCAGCTCGCTCTCTAACCCCAGCTACCAGCCGGCAAACCTCGCGCTCGACACGACCTATTTTTGGAAGGTGATCGCCCGAAATCAATCGGGTTTCCAAGAAAGTGAGGTTTGGTCCTTCACGACGGCAACAGAACGCGCCGGCGTTTCTTTGGAGAAGGTCAACGAAACCACCTTCCTCCTACGGGCGAATCGGTACTTTCCTCTTGAGAGCGCAGTGCGATTCGCTCTCGATGGGCCTTACGAGGGGTGTACGGCGCTCACCATCTCTCCGATACAGTCTTCGTCAGGATGTCTTGGAGAGGGGAAAATATTCAATTTTGCGGACGCGCGCAGCTCTTTTTCTCATTTTTCTCCATCGAATTTATCCATAGCAACCGTTACGTGTAATGCCCCTGGAACGCACGAGTTGGTATATTTTTATAACGGTAGCGATGCGATCCCGATTCTTAACGCGACGGTCTCGCTACCGTAATAGGCGGCTCTTATAGACCGACAACGCGCCGCTCCCTCCCGGCGCATTTTTTTGATGCGTTTCTCTGGAGCGAAAAAAGCGATTAAGGGGTTTCGTACGGAGGACACGCCTGGGTACGCCAACTTTTTAAGTTGGCAGGTTTTAAAAGATAGTCTCGCACAGAGGGCACGGAGGGCACGGAGATTGCTCGTAAACGCCCATACAGATGAGTAAAAATCCAAAAAATAACCAGGCCGAACTAAAGTTCAGCGTTCCCAGTCCGTGAAGTCTCGCGATCCCCACTCTGTCCATCCCAAAAACGTATCGCGCCCTCGCGAACAGAAGAATCGCTTACGCCGCGATGCTGCGCTTGGGGGCGCCCTCAGTGAAAACCAAAAACATGCCGGACTAAAGTCCGGCGCTCCCAGAGCGTTCCCACGGCGTTCCCGGAGCGTTTCGGCAGCGCTCCGAAAAATCCGGCGCTTCGATTGTGGTATACTCGTTTCAAACCCATCGTAGGAGGACCAAATGCGGACGTTCTGCACCGAAGGGCCCGTGGACCCGAAACTGTATTATTACGTTCCCCGAACGGCGCTGATCGCCGAAGGGTTGAAGAAGGTCGAACAATGGCGGTATTTCACCATCTTCGCCCCCCGTCAGAGTGGGAAGACCACGTACTTCCAATTCCTCATCGAAGCGATTAAAAGAGAAAAACCCGATTGGTTACCCGTGTGGGTTTCTTTCGAAGCGTACGGGGATATTGAACTCTCCTATTTTCTCTCTTCACTACGCGATCGGATTCTTCGTGGGACGGAGCTGCCAGAAGAGACCGTTCTAGATTTTTACAATATGGACGATATCGCCTTGAAATTGCGTGAAGTCGCTAGGTTTCAAAAAAAAGAGTGGGTTATTATCGTCGACGAAATCGAAGGGCTCAAAAACCTGAAGGTGTTGAACGGTTTTCTTCACCTGATCCGCTCGATCTATCATGAAAAACAAGCGATCGGGCTACGCAGCGTGATTCTGACCGGGGTGAGCAACATCACGGGGATCATCCAGGACACCGCGAGCCCCTTCAACATCGCCGACCAGATCCAAGTCCCCTATTTCACCCGGGAGGAAGTCTACGACCTACTGGCCCAACACGAACGGGAGACGGGACAGCTCTTCGAACACCCCGTCAAAGAGGGCATCTACGAGCAAACCTTAGGCCAGCCGGGCCTGGTGAACGCCCTCGCTCGTGACCTCGTGGAGAAGGAGTGCCCAAACGGGGAAAACATAGAACTGCGGTCTTTATATACGACCCTCGACGATTTCACCGAGTATTATATCGACAAGAATATCGCCAATATCATCGCCAAAGCGAAACTGTATCCCAAAACCGTCGAAGAGATTCTCTTTGAAGAACCCCTTCCTTTCAAGATTACACAGGAAGATATCGGTGTCCTCTACGCGAACGGCGTGATCGATCGCGACCCCGAAGGAAATTGCTATATTCCCGTGCCTATCTATAAGAAGGCCCTGTACCACCACTTCAAACCCAAAACCAACGGAGAGCGAAGGCACTTTAAAAGCCCGATCGAGACGTACAAGAAATACGTGGACGAACGGGGGCTCTTGGATGTGACGAAGCTCTTGTGGCGGTATATCGCCTACGTGAAGAACCGTGGAAACATCATCTTCAGTCAGAGGAAGGCGAGCGAAGGGGTCTATCATTACAACATCGACGCGTTCTTCAGCACCTACGCCGAATTCGCGGATGCGAAACGCTTCGTGGAAACGCCTGTAGGCGGAGGGAGAGTCGACTTGCTCTTACTCCAGGCTGGGAAGACGGACATCATCGAGATCAAGCGGTATGACGCGGACCAGTACGAAAAAAGTCAAGGGCAGTTGAAAGCGTATCTGGAGCGGAGCGGATTAAGCGAAGGGCATCTGGTGATGTTCTCCGAGTACCACGAAGCGGAAAGCTACGAGAAAGTGGAGACGGAGGGCAAGACCCTTCACCTCTGGGTCATCCCGGTCAAGCGGCCCGTGCCGTCTGCGTAAGGATTATCACGGGTTCCCAGGCCGTTCCCAGGGCGTTCCGACGGTGGTCCACATAGACGCTCCGCTTTACAGTGGGGAGCATTTTATAGGAGGGGATTTGCGTGAAAAAACTGGCGGTCGTTTTTTTATTGCTTCTCTGGGTTCTAACTCTTTTTGCGGGTACGGAATTGATTATCCATTATCATCGGTACGACGGCAAATACGACGGGTGGAATCTTTGGATCTGGGGGGAGGGCGTCAACGGGCAAGCATACGATTTCACAGAAACTGACGCCTTTGGGAAGACAGCCCGGGTAACACTCGATCAGTGCTTTGACCGAACTGGCATCATCGTCCGTTTACGCGAATGGATGGACAAGGACGTCGCGGAGGATCGCTTCATCGATACCCGTTCGGGTCACGCCGAAATCTATATCCTCCAAGGCGTGAAGGAGTTGTTTACCTCTGAACCGGATATCTCTCCACGTATTTTCTTTACCGGCGCGGTGAGTGACCGGCAGATACGCGCTTTTATGACCAACGAGTTCGATACGAAACAGTGGGAGGGGAAGGTGTCCGTTACCGTCAACGGGGAGCCCCGAGCGGTGTCCGATGTAGAAAAGGTGATTCCGACCGACATTTCTAAAACGAATTTTATCAAGATCACATTAGCCGAATCTCTTTCGGTTGATGATTTGGCCCGGGACGTCCGGTTGTCCGTCGAGGGGTTCTCTCCCGAGCGCATCGTGATGATGGGCGTTTTGGATGCCCTCGTCGACGAGGGGGAGATGGGGGCGCTGTACTCCAAGGGTCAGACCACTTTCCGGGTGTGGTCTCCGGTCTCTCAGGCCGTGTCGGTGCGCCTGTACTCCAAGTGGGACTCCGCGACTCCCGATCGGGTCGTGGCGATGGAGAAAAACTCCGTCGGTACGTGGAGCGCATCCATCTCTGGCGACTTGAACGGGTGGTTCTATCTGTATGAGTACGACAACTACGGAGAGACACGCCTCGGGCTGGACCCCTATTCGAAAGCCGCGTCGATAAACGGGAGAAAATCCGCGGTGGTGGACCTGGAGCTTACCGAACCGGAAGGGTGGGGGGCGGACGGGACGGTTCCTTTCGGCGCCCAGGAGGACGCGATCATCTACGAGGTTCATATCGCGGACGTGACGGGCTTGCCGAACAGCGGTGTCGCCAAAAAGGCCACTTATCTGGGAATGGTGGAAACCGGCACGAGGGGCCCGGATGGCGTGCGCACTGGTATCGATCATATGGTCGAGTTGGGCGTCACCCACGTACACATCCTGCCCTTCTTCGACTTCTACACCGGAGAAGAATCGAACCGTGACTTCGAGGCGATGTATAACTGGGGTTACGATCCTTACCTCTTTATGTGTCCGGAGGGGCGGTACGCGAGCGATCCCTTTACCCCCGAGACTCGGGTGAGGGAGGTCAAGGAGATGGTCAAGGGATTCCATAATAACGGTTTAAACGTGATCATGGACGTTGTCTTCCCGCATACCTACGGCGTGGGCGAGCTGTCCCCCTTCGATCAGGCTGTTCCGTATTACTATTACAAAATCTCTAAGAGCGGCGCGCATATCAATGAGAGCGGATGTGGCAACACGACCGCTTCTCAAAGGCCTATGATGCGCAAGTTCATCCTTGACGCCGTCGAGTATTGGGTGGAGGCCTACCACATCGATGGATTTCGGTTCGACCAGATGGGGTTTATGGACATTCCCACGATGATGCTGGTGGAAGAGCGGTTGCGCGCGCTGAACCCGTACGTGCTTTTGTATGGCGAAGGCTGGGGAGACGCTTTGGCGATAGACTACTGGGGTTGGCCCGAAGACGATCGAAAAGAGGGGAACAGCGTTACTCGACTCGTGAAAACGGCCGTGGCGGGGACGCCCTTCGCCGCTTTCAACGACGATATTCGTGACGCGATTCGGGGCTCCGTCTTTGAACCCGCCACACGGGGGTTCGTGCTGAACGCCCTCGCGAAGGTGAAGAAGATCAAGTCGGGCGCGGTGGGGTCGATCGATTTCAGTAAAACCGAAAAAGGGTTTGCCGACGATCCGCAGCAGACCATCAACTACGCGGCTTGCCACGACAACCACACCCTCTGGGACAAGAATACCTTAGCCGCCAAAGCCGACTCGAGCTATGCCTGGACGGAAGCGGATCTGGTCCGCGCGCAGAAACTGGCAGGCGCGGTCTTGATGACGGCGCAAGGTGTGGCCTTCCTTCACGGCGGTCAAGACTTCTGCCGGACGAAGAACTTCGATGAAAACTCCTATGCGTCGCCTATCTCGGTCAATGGGTTCGACTACGCCCGAAAGGCCGAATACCTCGATGTGTTCGAATACTACAAAGGGCTCATCGCGCTCAGAAAAGCGTTTGACGCCTTCCGTCTGCGAACGGACGAAGAAATCCGAGAGCGTGTGCGCCTATTGACGAATAAAGAGCGTATGGTGGTTTCCTACATAATAGAAGCGCCGGCAAGCGACGGGTATCGCGAGATCCTGGTCGTTTTCAATGGCAGCCCGAAGGCCGCGGAGGTGGAATTGCCCGAAGGACGGTGGATGGTCCTCGTCGACGACCGAGTCGCGGGCGCGGAAGTCCTCTATACTCTGGAAGGCGGGCTCGTCTCGATGCCCGGCACCAGCGCTTGGGTGATGGCGCGCTAAATTTTCTGGCGCGAATGGATTCTTGTAGCGTGAGCGTTAAAATCCTGATATAACCCTTCTAATCAATGGGCGGGATGGTAGTTCGCTGCCTAAGATGTAGCGGCAACCCCTTTCGCCCTTTTCTCATTGGTTGAAATTTCTCCACGCGCTTGGCAATCCCTTATCGTTGATTATTCTTTTGCCAATATACTATATACCTCTAACAACTTTTCTAACTTTTAATTATTCTTGCAATCGTAAAGGTCGCATATGGTATAATTGTGTTGGATATCTGACTAAAGGAGGGGTTGTTTTGAAAGGCGTATACAGACCTAAAACCACTCGGGGAAAGATTCTTCTGTACTTCTTACCGGTCACCATCGGATTGTTAGCCATGGTCACCCTTTTCATTTATTTGGAATCCAATAAGATCGTGAAGGGGTCGGTGCTCGAGTCGGCTGAAAAACTGACCGAATCGAAAGCGTCAGAAATCACCGAATGGCTTCGCGGGCGGATGTCCGATTTGGGTATCTTGGCGAACACTGTTGAGGTCCGAAGTGGCGATTGGAACACGATGAAGGACTTTTTGGCCAACGAAGCGCGGGTGGATAGTGAAAACTATGAAAACTTCTTCTATGCCGGCTTAGATGGTAACTATCAGATCACGCTGGGTACTCCGGCGAACATCTCGGATCGAGAGTACTTTCGAGCCGTCATCTCCGGAAACGTCCGTAGATACATCAGCAACCCCGTCGTATCGCGGGCAACCGGTAATCAAGTGTTCGTGGCGGCTTCGGCGGTGAGAGACGAAAATCAGCGTCCGATAGGCATCATCGCCTCTTCTATCCTTTTACGCCGGATAACGGAGATCGCGTCCGGTATCAGGTTAGGTCAAACAGGCTACGGCTGGATCGTCGACAGCACGGGGATGTTTATCGCGCATCCAAACAGCGATCTGGTTTTGAAGATGAAGATAGCGGATCTGGATTCGATCGGTTATAAAGGCGCGGCGGAGAGCGGAAGACAGATACTGAGTGAGCGAAGCGGGTCAGTCGAACTCACCAATAACAAAGGGGAGCCTTTAACGGTCATCTACCAAGAGATCGCCGAATCGCCCGGTTGGCGTCTGGGCATTTCGATCCCCACAAAAGAACTGATGGCCAAAGCCGAGACGCTTAACCTCTTCGTCATAATCGCTATGCTGGCTGTGATCGCGGTTATCACCTTGCTGTCCGTTGTTGTGGGAACTATGATTGTTAAGCCCATTCGGCTTCTTTCAGACAAGGTCTTGCAGTTTGGGAGCGGGAATTTGACCGTAGACTTTCCCATCATCGGTCGAGATGAAATCGCGAGTATGGGAAAGACCCTACAAGAGATGGCCCGCCGCCTCCGCGAGTCGATCGGTTCGATGCATGAAATATCTGAATCTCTGTCGAATTCCTCGAAAGAGATGACCGGTATCTCCGACACTACCCAGAGAAGCGCTTCGAAGATCGCATCACAGTCCGTAAAGATCGATAAGAACGTCCAAAGCACATCGGACTCTATCCAAAAGGTGACCGCCGAGATCGAAGAGCTGACCGCCTCTGCGCAAAACATCTCGAAGAGCGCGCAAGATTTGACTAAGCAAACGGAAGAAGTATCTCAGTATGCGAAAAACGGGGAGCTTTCGATGTCGAACATACTGGAGATCATCCATAGAACGTCCAAGCAGACGCAAGAGTCTGAAGCGTTCGTGAAAGAGTTATCGGATAAAGCGAAAAACGTCGGAGAGATCGTCGATTTAATCGGATCGATTTCGGAACAGACCAATCTGTTGGCTTTGAATGCGGCTATCGAAGCAGCCAGAGCGGGAGAGGCGGGTCGGGGATTCGCCGTCGTTGCTGACGAGGTTCGTAAACTGGCTGAGGAAAGCAGAGCGGCGACCGGCACCATCTTTCGCATTTTGAAAGAGATCGATCGCAGCGCGGCGCAGGTCAGCGAAGCGACAGAAAGAACTGTGGAGCTTGTTCAGGGGACTACCACGCAAGCCGATTCGGTTACAGCGCAGTTTGCGCAGATTACCAAAAAGGTAGAGCAGATTCTGAACACGACGCGCCGCTTGGCCGAAAGCTCTGAAGAGCAGAGTGCCTCGGTCGAGGAGATGGCAGCCGCGATGGATACCTCATCACACGCGATGGTTGATGTTTCCCAACAAGTCGAATTGATGAGTGTGGATATAGAAGAGCAAAAAACGCTATCTCAGAGAGTCAACGACTCTGGAAACGCTTTGGCGCAGCTCTCTCAAAAGCTTTCCGAAGAGACCGTACGATTTAAAGTATAACGCTGTTCCGACAACATCCGACTAGTTATGTGTGGGTCAAGTTGTAGGGCGCTATCAAGAAACAAGGTCTGATTCGATCGCGCGATTTTTAGTCCACGTAGACATCGCGGCGTAAGCGCCCCTTCTCTTCGCGACGGCGCGATACGCTTTTGTGCGGGGGCATCGCGGCGTAAGCGGTTCTTCTTTTTGCGACGGCGCGATACCCTGGTTTTGTCCGTTCCAAAGATCAAAAACAGGGTTCGCACAGAGGGCACAGAGAACACAGAGGAAAAGCTGGCTTGGGCCAGGACTCTCCCGGAAAAAGAAAAGACATGCCGGACTAAAGTCCGGCGTTCCCAGGGCGTTCCCGTACGCAGCATCGCGGCGTAAGCGCTTTTTCTTTTCGTGGGGCCTACTTCCAGTGGGCCTTTCTCTGGGAACGCCAACTTTTAAGTTGGCATGTCTTTAGAGAAAAACAAGGTTCGCACAGAGGGCACAGAGAACACAGAGGAAAAGCTGGCTTGGGCCAGGACTCTCCCGGAAAAAGAAAAGACATGCCGGACTAAAGTCCGGCGTTCCCAGGGCGTTCCCGTACGCAGCATCGCG
>Ga0255347_1000879_pt1 | contig 52339 bp, 54 predicted proteins | sample wastewater_treat_2_FD_192479 | JGI IMG/M metagenome (GOLD analysis project Ga0255347, IMG submission 192479) | Wastewater microbial communities from Lulu Island WWTP, Vancouver, Canada - plant24 | ecosystem: Engineered > WWTP > Wastewater > Unclassified | place: Canada: Vancouver, British...
TTTCCTTCACATCGGTTTTCATCAGGCGGCTGGCATTCTTGCCATAGAGCACATGCTCCGGACGCCCAAACCCACGGAAGAAATCACGGTCAAAGTCATCAAAGACGTCAAACAGGTTTTCACCAAACACGGTAGGAAGATAAGTACTCATAATGCAAACCTCCAATTCATTGGCCTTGTACGCTTGGTTCATTGCCACGCTTGCAGGGTCGCATTCATTCCATCTTGTTCGGGCTCTCTCTCGATCCCCCTTCCTTGATGGTGCCTATATTATATATTTAAGGTCAAAGAAAGTCAATATTTTAAGAAGGGTTTTTCTTCATATTTTTCTCGTTTTCCGTGCATTTCACGTAGTATTGACTCTGTTTTGAATTATTTCTGTGGATTTCATTGAAATACTTCGTTTTTCTTGCACAGAACATCAACGAAAAAAGGGGAACCCACTGGAAAAGCAGGTTCCTCAAGCATTTACTCACTGGTGATCTCGCAGTATTCCCCGGAAACCCATCCGACCCGGCTTCCGATCTTTACCGCCTGCCAGCCGTTAAAGGCGCTGGCCACGTACTCCAGCGTTGTGCCCGGCGCGACGGCGGTAATACGGCTGTAGCTGGTGCCGTTGCCCGTGCGAATGATCACCTTGCCGCCGGAAGACTTGATAAGCACCCGGATGGTGGTCTGCCCGGCGACGGGCTGTTCCTGCTCCGGTTCCGTCTGTGTTTCCGTCATGGCCTGCTGCCCGGCATCGTCCTCCGCCACTGCGGCCATCAGGGCGGCATGGGTCTGTTCACCGTACTTCGGAGGAAATTGATGCGATGTGCACTCCGGACTGGACAAAAGATGTCTTTCACACTCTGAAGCCGTTCATGAAAAAATATGTTCCTGGTGTGACAGACAATAAAGGAACGGATGGATGTGTTCGATTCAGATCTGAACCATTCATCTTTGGTGAGCAGCAAGTCCTGATATCAAAGGAATGGTATGAGCGCCAACGCCAGTTTTTTATTGATTGGTATAACTCTTTAGCTTGACGAATGGCTTCCTTCTCGCTTCATTATATGCTGGTATGATACATGAAATCATGCCAGTTTTTTATTTGCGGACATTCAAAATCCCGATTTCCTGCCATTTACGTCAGGAGAAGACCTCTCCGAGTACGCAGATGGAGGCGGTTGACCGATGACCGACCAGGAGAAGCAGCGCATCGCCGTTATGCGCAGCGCCGGAGAAAGCTATAAGGAGATCGCGAAAACGCTGAATCTCTCCCTCAATACCGTGCAAACCTTTTGCCGCCGGAACCAGCTGACCGGTACACGCGGCGGCGTTTCCGCTCCCAAAGATTTATCAGCCGCACCAGCCACATATGGGTTGCTTTCGACCCCGAAAGGCGGTAATAGTACTGCTGTTGAGACGCCGGAAAGGCTTGAAAAAACTGGCGTTTCAAGGAAGCAGCCCGCTTTCAAGGTCAAGCTGGAGTTCGCGGACGCGGACGATGCATCCGCCGTTCCGGACGTCCTGCGAATGCTGATGAAAGGGAGATGGTGAAATGAAGCGGGTCATTTGCCTCTATCGCGTCTCCACGGTCGGCCAGGTGGATCACGACGACATCCCAATGCAGAAAATCGCCTGCCGGGAGTACGCCGCAACCCACCAGGACTGGGAGATCATTGACGAGATTTCGGAAAAAGGCGTTTCCGGCTACAAGGTCAGCACGAACGCCCGCGACGCGATCATAGAGATCAAGAAACGCGCCATGGCCAAGGAGTTCGACGTTCTGCTGGTTTTCATGTTCGACCGCCTGGGCCGCCGGGAAGACGAGACGCCATTTGTTGTGCAGTGGTTCGTTCAGCAAGGCATCGAGGTCTGGAGCACCCGTGAGGGTGAGCAGCGGTTTGATACCCACGTGGATAAGCTGCTGAACTACATCCGGTTCTGGCAGGCGTCCGGTGAGAGCGAAAAGACGTCCATCCGCGTCAAAACGAAGCACCTGCAGATGATCGAGGACGGACAGTACCGGGGCGGACTTGTTCCTTACGGCTACAGGCTGGAGCAGCTTGGGCGCATGAACAAGAAGAACAAGCCTGTCCCGGATCTGGTCATCGACCAGGACGAGGCCGCCATTGTTCGGGAGATTTTCCACCTGCTGGTGAACAAAGGCTACGGTACAGTCAGGGTGGCCAAGTACCTTAATGATAAGGGGATCAAGACCAAGCGGAACAAGGGTCCCTGGCGCGGCACCGCGATCCGGGCGCTGATCGACAACCCGATCTACATTGGCCATATGCACATGGGCGAAACGCTTTCTCCGAAGTTTGAGAACCTTCAGATCATCGACGATGACCTGTTTGCCCGGTGCCAGGAGGTCGTTAAGGGGCGCGCCACCATTTTGAAGAAGGATATGTCGATACCGGAACGGACGGACACGGGCAGCATGCTCTCAGGCATTCTTTACTGCAAGGAGTGCGGAGCCAAACTCTACTACAGTCATGGGAAGTCCACGAGAAAGATGGCGGACGGTACGACCAGGGTTTATCTTCGGGAAGCCTACCGCTGCTACACCAAGCTGAACCACCCGAACGGCTGCGCCGGCCCCAGTTCTTACAGCGCCGAACTGATCAACAATGCGGTGCTCAAAGAGATCCGCCGATTTCTGGGTGTGATAAAGGCCATCCCGCAGGAGAATCTGCTGGAAAAGGCGCGGGAGAAGCATGACGGTGTCAACGAGGTAGCCTACCGGCAGGCTGAGCAGGATTACTTCGAGGCTCACAAGCAGATCACCGCGCTGGAGGAACAGGCGATTAAAGCCCTGACCGGGGAAAACAGCCTGGACATTTCCATCGTGAATTCCATGATGCCGAAATACAGAGAAAAGATAGAACAGGCCCAGCGGCGCATGGAAGAAGCCAAAGCCAAGATGGACAAGGAAAAAGAACAGAGCAAGGAAGCGCGGCGTGAGATCGGAGACCTGGTTTCCTGGGCAGACGCCTTCGATGAAGCGGATCCGGAAACCAGGAAGATGATCATCGCGCGGCTGGTTGAGCGGATTGACATCGGCGCGGATTATTCGATCAGCATCCGGTTCCGGATCAGTATGAAGCAGTACACCGGCGAGGTAGCCTGAAAACGCAAAAAGCCCGCGGGGAGCACGAAAACTCCTCGCGGGCTTTTTGTCGGTTTCCATCATTCTGTTTACATCCACGAAATCCGAAAATGACGGTATGACTGCCATCTGAGCCACGCGAAAATCGTGTAGCTTCATTGATGGAGCAAACCGTTTACATCGCGGAAAAAATCTCCGCCGGGGAGGTTTTGAACACCCCGGGGGAGAATACAAAAAAGAAGAAAGTCCCTGATTTCTCAAGGACTTTCCGGGTTGGTGGTCGCAACAGGACTCGAACCTGTGACCCCATCGATGTGAACGATGTGCTCTACCAACTGAGCCATGCGACCATACGCTTTGCGTAAAAGTTACCAGTGTGTTCTACCAACTGAGCCATGCGACCATGAGCTTTCTTACAAAGGTACCAGTAGGTACTACCAACTGAGCCAACAGACCATAACCATTCTGGTAACCTTACCAGTGCGCCCTACCAACTGAGCCAACAGACCATAACCAAGTGGGGGACGTCCGGGGGCAATGTTCTCATTGCCGTCCGACGGCAGACACTCACGACAGTGAGGGGATGACGTCGGAAAATTTTAAGGAACGTCGATACTTCCTACCACCTGGTTCTACCAACTGAGCCAACAGACCATAACCATTCTGGTAACTTTACCGGTACGTCCTACCAACTGAGCCATGCGACCTAATTCCGAACTTTTTAGCCTTATCCGCTGAAATCGTTCGGTCATTTCAGCTTCCTGCGCAAGTCGGTCTTGTCTACCAGTGGGCCGGTCACTTGAGATACTCATGAACCGGCAGTTTGATAACTTGACCAGTGGGTACTACCAACTGAGCCATGCGACCATGTGCTTTCCTACGAAGGTACCAGTAGGTACTACCAACTGAGCCATGCGACCATGCTTTCTTGAACAAAGGTACCAGTAGGTACTACCAACTGAGCCATGCGACCTGGGGTGGTCTGATGCCGTTCTTAATTCAAATCCATCAGCAAAGATGCAAATTGAGATGACTGAACGAGCAAATAGATAATATCATCACATCCTATATCCGTCAAGTTCGAACTATGCATTTTCATGTCATTGTGTGTCCTGTGAGTGTCTTGTTGTCCTGTTGTCCTGTTTCCTGTTTATACTCGTTTATAAGAGATTGCGTTTGACAATCTGCCAATGGTATGAATATAATACATAGGACGTTGATGGGAAGAAGCGTATGGCGCCTTTACAGAGAGCGCGGCCCCGGCTGAAAGCCGCTCAGGACAACCTGACGCATGACACCCCGGAGTCTCCTGTGAGAACAGGCGTTTTCCGCGATAAGGAGCAAGAGAGGCGCCCGCACAAGGCGCAAGCAGGGTGGCAACGCGATGCAATTCGTCCCGCGCAACAGCGTGGGCGCGTTTTTTTAGGAGGATGCAATGCAGATACAAAGCCCCAAAGGCACCCGCGATATGCTGCCAAAGGAAAGCTACCTTTGGCAGTGGATTGAGAGCGTCATGCGTGAGGAGGCGGCACTGGCCGGCTACCGGGAGATTCGTACGCCTGTGTTTGAGTATACAGAGCTGTTTGAGCGGGGTGTGGGTGATACCACTGACATTGTCCAAAAAGAAATGTATACCTTTCAGGATAAGGGTGAGCGCTCCATCACGCTCAAGCCTGAGGGAACAGCAGGCGCGGTGCGCGCGCTGATTGAGCACAAGCTGTATGCGGAGCCATTGCCTGTAAAGATGTACTATCTGAACAATCCGATTTTTCGATATGAAAATCCGCAGCATGGGCGTTTGCGTGAGCACCACCAGTTTGGCATGGAGTGCTTTGGCGTGAAGGGCCCAACCGCTGATGCTGAAGTAATTCTATGCGTGTTGCGGATTTTGGAGCGGCTGGGGCTTGAGAACCTGCAGGTTCATATCAATTCCATAGGCTGTCCTGTCTGTCGGCCGGCATACCACGCGGCGCTGCGGGATTATCTGGGCGCGCGCCTCGCGGATTTGTGCCCGCAGTGCCAGGAGCGTTTCGAGCGCAACCCCTTGCGCGTATTGGACTGCAAGGAGCGCGGCTGCCAGGTAGTCGCCGCCGGAGCACCCAGCATTCTGACACATCTGTGCGAGGAGTGTGATACACATTTTCAGGGTTTGCAGGCCTTGCTGAACGCGCGGGGCCTCTGTATAAAAACCGATCCGCACATTGTGCGAGGATTGGACTACTACACCAAGACAGTGTTTGAAATCATCATGCAATCCCCCCGCGGGCCGATCGCCTTGTGCGGCGGCGGACGCTATGACGGCCTGGTGCGTGAGATTGGCGGACCTGATATGCCGGGTGTGGGATTTGGGATTGGCACGGAGCGCATCCTGCTGGAACTGGGCAACCAGGGCATTACGCCTGAGGCGCCCAATGTGAGCGATGTTTTTGTCGCCAGCCTGGGAGAGGAAGGACGTTTGCCTGCCTTTGAATTGGGTATGAGCCTGCGCCGGGAGGGATTTTCAGCTGATTTTGATCACATGGAGCGCAGTCTCAAGGCGCAGTTCCGTTACGCGGATAAGCAGGGGGTCCGCGTGATGGTCATCGTTGGCGGTGAGGAGCTTTCCCGGGGCATGGTAATAATAAAGAACATGGACAGCGGCGAAGAAATCGAGGCGCCGCTGGGACAGGCCGCGAACGGGATCAAACAACAATTGACTAAATAAAACTATGGAGGCAAACAATGGCAGTATTGATGGGTGACTGGCGGCGCGATTTCCGCTGCGCTGAGGTTGGCGAAAAGGATATTGGTCGCGAATTGACCTTCATGGGCTGGGTGTCCCGGGTGCGCAACATGGGCGGCATCCTGTTCGTCTGGCTCAGGGACCGTTCCGGTGTGATTCAGCTGGTGTTTGATGCCGAGCATGTGGACGAGGCCACCTATCGCCTGGCTGAGTCTCTGCGTGGCGAATATGTGCTGGCTGCCCGTGGCACGGTGATCGCGCGTGACCCTGCTGCGGTCAATGAAAAGCTGGCAACCGGCAAGATTGAGGTTCAGGTAAAGGAAGCCAAGCTGCTCAATGAGTCTGCAACGCCGCCGATATATACTGATGATGGCATGGTAGAGAATGAGGCGGTTCGCCTGAAGTATCGCTACCTGGATTTGCGCCGCCCCAGCATGCAGGCGATGTTGCGCACACGCTCTGACACTGTCAACGCGATTCGAAACCACATGGTCAAGGAAGGCTTTGTGGAGGTGGAAACGCCCATCATGACCAAATCCACGCCTGAGGGGGCGCGGGATTTTCTGGTGCCAAGCCGGCTGCATCCGGGCAAGTTCTACGCGCTTCCGCAAAGCCCGCAAATCTATAAGCAGCTTTTGATGCTCTCAGGGCTGGATCGCTATTTCCAGTTTGCGAAATGCTTCCGCGATGAGGACAGCCGTGCTGACCGGCAGCCGGAATTCACTCAGCTGGATTTGGAAATGTCCTTTGTGGAGCCACCGGATGTTCAGCGCGTGGTGGAAGGTGCCTTTGCCGAGGTGTTCAAGACTGTAAAGGGATTGGATATCCGTTTGCCGCTGCAGCGGATGACCTGGAAGGAAGCCATGGCGTCCTACGGTTCTGACAAGCCGGATTTGCGTTTTGGGATGAAGATTCATCATCTCAATGAATGGGCGGCCGGCTGCGGCTTTTCCATTTTTGAAAATGCGGTTGCCAACAGTGGTATTGTTTGTGCGATAAAAGCCGAAGGAGCAGCTGCCCGTCTGTCACGCAAGGACATGGATGCCCTGAGCGATCATGTGAAAACATATCATGTCAAGGGCCTGGCCTGGCTGGCTCTGGGTGAAGACGGCAGCGTACGTTCAAGCTTTGCGAAGTATATTGCGCAGGAACGGTTGCAGGAGCTGTTTTTTCTATTGAGCGTCAAACCCGGCGATGCCATCTTCCTGATTGCTGATGAGAAGCTGAAAGCACTGACAGCCATGGGCCAGTTGCGCATCAGGTTGGGTCACCAGCTGGGTCTAATCGACCCGCAGGCTTTTGAGCTTCTGTGGGTGACAGAGTTTCCGCTGCTTGAGTGGAACGATGAAGCGCAGCGATACACAGCAGCGCACCATCCCTTTACCATGCCCATGGAGGAGGATTTTTCCCTGCTGGAAGAGCACCCTGAGCAGGTGCGCGCCAAATCGTACGACCTGGTCATCAACGGCATCGAGATGGGATCGGGTTCCATCCGCATTCACGCGTCTGATTTGCAGGAGCGCATGTTTAAACTGTTGGGCTTCAGCCATGAGCAGGCCTGGGAACGCTTTGGCTTCTTGCTGGAAGCCTTCCGTTATGGCACCCCGCCGCACGGCGGCTTTGCCTTTGGCATTGACCGGCTGATGATGATATTGTTGGGCAAGGACAACCTGCGTGACGTGATCGCCTTCCCCAAGGTCCAGAACGCGTCCTGTCTGATGATGGATACGCCCTCCCGGGTCGCTGAGGACCAGCTAAAACAGCTGCGATTGCAATCCGAGTGAGCTATACCCAATTGCCGAGTGAGCTATACCCAATTGCGTGATATGGATTCTTCCGCGCAGATTGTGGTACAATGTCAAAGGGTTAATTGATCCAAAGGCTGCGCGATGCAGTGCGTCTGCGGATTCAAATACCGGAAAGTGACAAGTATTACCTTATGAGGCAAACCTTCGCTCAGGTTGATCTGGATGCCTACCGGCGCAATATCCGGTCTGTCAGGAACATTATAGGCCCTGATGTCAAACTTATGGCAGTTGTAAAAGCCAATGCGTATGGTCACGGCCTGGTACAGATCGCGAAGGCAGCCCAGGACGCCGGTGTGGATTATCTGGACGTTTCATTGGTCGAAGAGGGCATCGTGCTGCGTCAGACCGGCATCCATCTGCCCATCCTGGTGTTGTCCGGGCTGACAGGGCCTTCTGCTGAGGAAGCGCTGAAATCCTCGCTTTCTCTGACGGTTTTTACCCTTGACCAGCTGACGGAGGTTTCAGCAGCAGCCGGCAGGCTTGGGGTACAGGCCCGGGTGCATTTCAAGCTGGATACCGGTATGAACCGTATCGGAATGAAGTCACTGGACGAATTGCGCAGCCTGATGTCGGCAATGGAATCTTTGCCGGGCATTTGCCTGGAGGGAGCCTATACCCATTTTGCCTGTGCAGACAGCCCGGATACTGACATGACAGATCGCCAGCTGGCCCGCTTTCTTGAGATGGCTGAATTATTGCCTGACGGTATATTGCTGCATGCCAGCGGCAGCTCGGCTGCGCTTAACCGGCCGGATGCGCGGCTGTCCATGGTTCGCGTTGGTATTGCGTTGTATGGTTATTCCCCGGTGCCAACTGCGGTGCCGCTTCAGCTGGTTTTATCCTGGGTGGCGGAAATCACCCATGTCAAGGAAGTATCCCCCGGGGAAACCATCAGCTATGGCGCGACGGTGTCCGCCAACCGGCATATGCGCGTCGCCACCTTGGCGCTTGGGTATGGGGACGGATATAGTCGGCTGTTGTCCAATCGTGCGCAGGTGCTTATCAACGGTAAACGATGCAAGGTTCTTGGCAGAATCTGCATGGACCAGACCATGGTGGATGTTACGGATGCAGGCCCTGTGGCCGTTGGCGGGCGAGCAACCATCATTGGACGGGACGGGGGAGAATCCATTTCCGCGCAGGAACTGGCGGATTTATCCGGCACCATCCCTTATGAGACCTTGATTGCTATTTCACCAAGGGTGCCGAGGGTTTATTTACATTCATAAAGGAAGGTACGAGTTCATTGCCTACAAGCAAATCCGGCGCTAACAAAAAACAAAAGCCACTGATCAAGAAACCCTACCTTAAAGGAAAGGCTTTCAGCCGTCTGGCCCTCAAGCGAGGCCTCCGCATCCTGGGTTATCTGGTGCTGTCCGCTGTGTTGTTTTTCTTCCTGGGTCAGTTGCTGGTCATTGACATTGATTGGCTTCGCACAATCATCAACCTTGTGGTTATCGCTGCCTTTGCCGGCTTGCTGTATTCCACCGGTGCGCGCGATGGAGAAGGCGATGTGGCGTTTGCCGAGATTGCCCTCATCCGCCAGGCGGATGGGCGTGAAGTAACGCGTGAGGATCTTGAGCGATGTTTTCATCCGTACAAAGGGTTCGTGACCGCCTTTTCCGGTGCGCTGCTGATTGTGCTGATTTGTTTGGCATATGCTCTGCAGGCTGTCAAGGACACTTATGTGTTGGGGCCTTTGCCATCCTGGGTGGCAGCCTATGAGACCCGTGCGGACATTGGCCCGGCGCTTTTGTACTATCATGACCGCGCGGCTTTTGGCTTGGCAGATGCCTTGCGCATGGTGGTCCGTCTGTTGATTTTTCCCTTTGTCAACATAGCTGGTGTGCGAAATGCTGATGCCATCCTGATTGTGGAGCGCCTCTCGCCGTTGCTGGTCCTGGTTGCGCCGATGTCTTATGGTGTGGGTTACGCGCGGGGTGAGCGTTTCCGGGCCTTGATCCACTCTGGCATCGCATCCAATGCCAAACGCGCAGCACGCAAGCGTCGCAAGGCCGCAGCCTCACGGCAGCAACAACGCAAGGAACCAAGGCAATTGGTTTGATGGCGATCAGGATTCTGGGCGGGAAATATCGTTCAAGGCTGCTCCGGACGCCGCCTGGGCATGATACCCGCCCTACCCGGGCCATGGTGCGTGAAGCAGTGTTCAATATGCTGCAAGGACAGGTGCGGCATGCCAGCGCACTTGATGTGTTTGCGGGATCGGGCTCCATGGGCTTTGAAGCGCTTAGCCGCGGCGCTGAAAGCGTTGTGTTTTGCGACAGGCGCCAGGAAGCCATCAGGGTGATCCGCGATAACGCGAGAATTCTGGGCTGTGAGCAACAGGTATGCTTGCTGAAGGGCACTTGGCAGACCAGCCTGCGTACATTGGGCAAAGAGGAAATCAAGTTTGATTTGATTTTCCTTGATCCTCCCTATAAAATGGATGTGTCAGAAGTGCTTGGAAGCGTTGCCAAGGAAGGCTTGCTGCATGAAGAAGGGGTGGTTGTGCTTGAGCAGGGTACACATGACGACGATTGGATGCCTGTCGGTTTTAAGATTTTTAAGCAGCGGCGTTATGGCACTACCCGGATTTATCTCTTAACGCCAGGAAGTTGACCACATGAAAGCGATTTTTCCCGGCAGTTTTGACCCGGTCACCAGGGGGCACCTCAATCTGATCAAGCGCAGTTTGCGTTTTGTGGACGAACTGATTATCGCGGTCATGATAAATCCGGACAAACCAGGCATCTTCCCGGCTGAGAAAAGGGTATGGCTGCTGGAGCAATCCTGCAGGGAATACGGCTTTACCGGTTATCGTATTGTAAATGACGAAGGCTTGCTGGTTGATTTGGCAAAGCGGGAGGGCGCTGGACTGATCATCCGGGGTGTAAGGAATTTATCAGATTTTGAGAGTGAGACTGCCATGGCCCGGGCCAATGCGGCATTATGTCCGGAGATTGAGACTGTCCTGCTGAGCACGGACAGCGCAAGCGCCGATATCTCATCCACATTGATTCGGCAGATCGCTTCCTTGGGAGGAGAGGTCAGGTGTTTTGTGCCCGATTGCGTGGCACTTGCATTAGAGGATTTGAACAGACACTAAACAAAATTACAGGAGGAAACACCATGTCAAAAACAGAAGTATTTGCCCTTGCGGATGAGCTGACGCTCTTGCTGAAGAACGCAAAAAAGATCCCGCTGACTGACACGGTTATGGTCAATCAATCCAATGCCGTGGATCTGCTCCAGCGCCTCATCTCATCGTATGACCCATCGCTGGAGAATGCGCAGGTTATCATCAACAACGAGGCGCATATTTTGGCAGACGCAAAGGCCAAGGCCGAGGAAACGATTCAGCAATCCATGGCTCAGGCACAGGGCACGGTGAATGAGTCAAACAATTATGCTCAAACCACCAAGCACAATGCCGATGCCTATGCCGAGCAAACCCGAAAGGCCGCTGAGGATGAAGCCAGCGCGATGCTGGCTGACGCACAAACGCGTGCCCATCACATGGTGGAAGACGCTAAGGCCCAGGCAGATGAGCTGGTGTCTCAAACCACCGTGTTGGCCCGCGCCGAAGCGCAGGCGCAGGAGATTCTTGAGAATGCCAATCAGCATGCCCAGGCGTTGCGCAGCCAGACTCAGCAGGAATTGGATGGCGTTCTGGGCCATGTAGACAACACCATTGCCGCCCAGCTCAACGAGCTGCGCCTGATCCGTCAGAATCTGGCCGGCGCCCGGTATGATTCGGATGAGAATTGATCGCTGAATAAGCATATTTACCTAATATTGATTCCCATCTTTATTGAAAAAGTGCATTTTAGTTGTTCAAAAGGCTGTGCAATCACACGGCCTTTTGAATAACTGGAATGTTTAATAACATCAGCGATGTATCTTGCCGGTTATTTCAAGGATTTCAACACAGCTTCATAAGCGGCTGCCAACTGGGGATCCGCCAGGTCCGCTGTTTCAAACAGCTTGTCCTGGAGTTCCTCCGGCATTTCCACCACCAGGTCGGGGGTGATGCCTTCCTTGTGCACCTTGCGTCCCAGGGGAGAAAAGTACTGCGCTGCGGTGAACTGGAAGCCGGATTTGTCATTGTCCAGCGGCACGACATACTGGATGACACCCTTGCCAAAGGTGGTGGTTCCAACAATCTGCGCGCGTTTATGATCCTGCAGAGCAGCTGCCAGGATTTCGGACGCGGAGGCTGAGTTGCCATTGACCAGGACAGTCAGGGGCATGGTGTCAGCGCCTGGTTGGGTGACATGCTCCCTGCGGCGCTGTGAACGATCCTGTGTATAATAGAGCAATTTTTTATCCAGGAAAATATCGCCAATGGTTTCAGCGTCTCCTACCCATCCGCCGGGATTATCACGCAGGTCAAAAATCAGGTGCTGCATGCCCTGAGCCTTCAGATCATCATAAGCCTCCCGGAAGGCTTCCATGCTCCCGCCTGCAAACTCATACAGGATGATGTAGCCTACCTTGCTGTCGATCATTTTGTGCTCAGCGCGGTTGACCACAATGTTGGCCTTGACCAGGTCGAAAGGAATCACCTCGCCGTTTCGGATGATCTCAATATGCACCTTTTCGCCAGGGATGCCGCGCATGATATCTACCGCGTCCTGCATGGTGGCGGTGGATACGCTGATGTCCTCCACAGTATAGAAGATATCGCCCTTTTTTAATCCGGCGCGCTCAGCCGGCGTGTCCTTGAACACACGCACAATGGTGACAGAGCTATCCTTGTGATTGCCCAGCATCATCACGCCGATGCCTGCGTACTTGCCGCTATCGTCCTCCTTCATCTTTGCCCATGCTTCCTGGGGATAATAAAAAGAATAGGCATCACCAAGCCCGGCCAGCAGGCCTTGAATCGCGCCGTCCATCATGTCCTGGGTGTTGGGCTCTTCGTAAAAATAAGCATCTACATACTGCTTGACCTCATCAAGCAGCGCGTATTGCTTAAGCCGCTCATATTCTTCCCTGGGGATGGTTACTGTGTCGCTCCTGCCGGAGCCAAACCAGTTGGCGCCGGCCAACAGAGGAGCCGTGACCATTAATGCTATGAGAACGAAAACAACAAGACGGGACTGCTTAAGGTTTTGTTTCATAAAATATCCTTTCATGAGGGCTTGCCGATAGAATTTTGATGCTTTTTGCGCAGATCGTTGAGCAGTTTGAACAGCATGGCGTCACGGAAATGGCGCAGGTCAAGACCGGTCACTTTTTGAATCTTATCCAGCCGATATACCAGCGTATTGCGATGTATATACAAATCCCGCGCAGCGTCTGTCAGGTTGAGATCCCTGTTGATGAACACATTCACTGTATCCAGCATCTCTTCGTTGAACAGCTTCTCAGTGGCGGGGTTGAACAATTCAGCGATATAGGGCTCGGCCGGCTGCGGCGCGCAGTCCATCATAAAGCGTTCCAGCACCAAATGATCGTGATCGAATATTTGAGATTTCAACTCAAACAGATTGCCAACCCGGATTGCCTGATCCGCTTGATTATAGGATCGGGTCAAGTCACGCAGGCTGGGAGCCATCCCGCCAATGCCAATGACCGCCTGCAGTCCCAGTTCATTTTGCAAGGTATCCTGAAGCGCCATGGCATACTCCACCAAATCCTCATGCTCATCCTCGTTGAGCGCGCGCACCAGCGCCAGGCTGTCATTGCCCAGCGGGACAAACAAATCATTGTCCACCTGAGGAACGTACTCAGCCAGCTCCTCGTGGGAGACCTGGCGGCCAACTCCGGGCAGGCTCAGCAGCATCACGCGCCGGGGAATATCACGGAGAATATCATCCCGGCGCATGAGGCTTTCCAACTCACGCTGTGTCAACTCCCCTAACAAGAGGCGCTTTAAAGCGTTGCTGAATTCGCTTGTGATACCCTGCTCATACTTGAATGCTGACACCAAACGCGCACACAAGGTCAGTAAATCATGAGCCTCCGGTTTGTCTTTTGTAGCCAGTGTCAGCATCTCATAGCCGGGCAGGGTTAAAAACAGGTAACCGGACTTTGAAACCGGGATGTTTTCCTGCAGCGAGGCGGGTAGCATGAAGGTGTCCGGTTGCTGGGGCACCAGGCAGCGCCCTTGCCGATCCAATAAAAAGACCGAATGATCCAGCACGGAAAACAATTCATTGATTTTCTGCAGCACTGTGTCCGCCAACAACCTCACCTCACAAACAGACTCTTTGTATTATAACATTTCCGAGACATGATGACAAAGAAATAGTTGCCCGTGTTTTCGGCCGTTCATGTTGCCGTTCTTGCCGTTCATGTTGCCCCGGCTGGTACAAGGACATCCCCCTTTTGCTTGCATTACCAAGTAATCAATGGTATTTTAATCTATGCGCATTTTACTTAATCATCAGCGCAGCACATTCAGGAGGACAGCTATGAGCTACCAGGCGGAAAAGATCAGCGGAAACCAGTACAAAATTTCGTTTACTATCCCATCCGGTGAGTTTGACGCTGCGATGCAGCAATCTTACATCAAAAACCGCGGCCGCATCAATGTGCCTGGCTTCAGGAAGGGCAAGGCGCCGCGCCGGTTGATAGAAAATATGTATGGTGAAGGCATCTTTTATGATGACGCCTTTGACGCGATTTTCCCGAACTTGTATCAGCAGGCCGTGGATCAGGAGGATATATTCCCCGTCGACCAGCCTGATGTTCATGTGGATCAAATTGGCTCCGGTAAGGATTTGCTGTTTTCTGCCACTGTCTATGTCAAGCCCGATGTCAGTCTGGGCGATTACAGAGGGTTGACTGCGACGCGCCACCTGCACCCTATCAGCAAAGAGGAGATTGAACACCGCATCAGTCATGACATAAGGAAGACGACCACCTATGAGGATGTATCGGACCGCGCGCTGCAGGAAGGCGATACTGCCAATATCGATTATCTGGGCAGCGTTGACGGCGTAGCATTTGAAGGCGGCCAGTCTGATGGCCATGAGCTTACCTTGGGTTCAGGCGCTTTTATACCGGGCTTTGAAGAACAGCTTGTGGGCATGAACATTGGCGATGAAAAAACCATCACAGTCACCTTCCCCGATCAGTACCATTCACAGGAACTGGCAGGCAAGGAAGCCCGGTTTTATGTAAAGGTCAATTCAGCCAAGCAGGAAGTCAAGCCTGAAATGGATGATGAATTTGCGCGCGATGTATCGGAGCATCAAACCTATGAGGAATACCATGCTGCCATTGTCAAGGAATTAGAAGAACGCAGGGACAGGAATGCCGAAACAGCTGTGGAGAACGAATTGGTTCAAAAAGTTGTGGACGCCGCTGACTGTGACATCCCCCGGGCCATGGTAGATCGTCAGATAGACCGCTTGTTGACGAACATGAAGATGCGCATGCTTTACCAGGGCATCCGCATCGAAGATTACTTGATGTATACCAATACGACTGAGGAAGACCTGCGTGGTCAGTTTGAAGATGACGCGCGCAACAATATCAAGACTGAACTGGTCATTGAAGCCATCGCCAAGCAGGAAAGCCTGGAAGCCGACCAGGAGGATGTGGATGCCCAGATTGCCCGCTATGCGGCTGATTCCCATCAGGAGTTTGAAACCTACAAGGCCGGCCTTAACGAAAGCCAGCTTAAGAACTTCAAGGATTTGGCCCAACACCGGAAAGTAGTGGATTTGATCAAGAACAGCGCTGTCATTGACGTTCATGAAGCCGAAGAAGCAGATGAGCCGATTGATGTTCGGGAGGTGGTCGAGTCTGTGGCGCAGGCCCTGGACAGCGAGGAAGAGGCGCAGGATGGACAGGCAAAGAAGGATGGAAGCAAAGCTAAAAAGGAAGACAAAGACCAGTCTAAAGAAGTCTGATACTGATTCCAATCCACATTACATTTTTGTTCCGAACTTTTTGCCGCCCTTGCGTGTCAGTCGACTACAGCACAGCCAAAGACAACGCTTTCGGTGATATCTCAGCTGGACAACAACGCCCCTCATTGCTTTGGATGCAATGAAGCTTTCTCTAACAAAACATTCGGAGGTACCATGGCAGATTATTTGATTCCCTATGTGATTGAGCGTTCCGGCAATGCGGAGCGGTCGTATGATATATACTCCCGCCTGCTCAAGGACCGCATCATCTTCCTGTCCGGACCGATCCATGACGGCATGGCGAATGCCATTGTTGCGCAGATGCTCTTCCTGGATATGGATAATCCCAACGCGGATATTAACCTGTACATCAACAGCCCCGGCGGTTCAGTAACTGCGGGGATGGCCATTTACGATACGATGCAGTATGTGAAGGCGCCGGTGCGAACGGTCTGCATCGGCATGGCTGCTTCCATGGGCGCCTTCCTGCTCATGGCAGGCGAGAAGGGCAAGCGCATGGCTCTGCCCAACAGCGAGGTGATGATCCATCAACCCTCCGGCGGCGCGGAAGGCCAGGCGACTGACGTTACCATCCGTGCGGAATGGCTGTTGAAGACCAAGCACAAGATGAACCGTATGATGGCGGAGATGACCGGGCAGGCACTGGAGAAGATCGCCAATGATGTAGAGCGCGATTTCTATATGTCTGCCCAGGATGCCAAGGCTTATGGCATTATTGATGAGATATTTGAACCGCGCAAAACGGGGGATGACAATGGCTAAAGAGTCCATGGACAGTCGAAAACCACCGCGTTGCAGCTTTTGCGGCAAAGCTCAAAACGAGGTCAAGCAGCTTATTGCGGGACCTAATGCCTTCATTTGCAATGAGTGCGTGGATCTGTGCAGCGAGGTGATCCGGGAAAGCAAACCCCGCAAGATTCAGCCCGGAGAACTGCCCAGGCTGATGCCTCCGGCTGAAATCAAGAAGACGCTTGATGAATATGTGATTGGACAGGAACGGGTCAAGCGCGCCTTGTGCGTGGCTGTCTACAACCACTACAAGCGTATCCGTTCCAATGCCTCAAAGCATCCGGACGTTGAATTGCAAAAGTCCAACATCCTTCTGGTTGGACAGACCGGCACCGGCAAGACCTATCTCGCTCAGACCCTGGCGCGGATTTTGAAGGTGCCCTTTGCGATAGCGGACGCAACCTCCCTTACGGAAGCAGGTTATGTCGGCGAGGATGTAGAGAACATTCTCTTGCGATTGATTCAAGCGGCCGGCGGCAATGTTCAGGCTGCTGAGCAGGGCATCATTTACCTGGATGAAGTGGATAAAATCGCCAGAAAGAGTGAAAATGTCTCCATTACCCGCGATGTGTCCGGTGAGGGCGTGCAGCAGGCCTTGCTAAAAATTTTGGAAGGCACGGTAGCCAATGTGCCGCCCCAGGGCGGGCGCAAGCATCCCCAGCAGGAAACAATCCCGATTGATACCTCCAATATACTCTTTATTTGCGGAGGTGCCTTTGACGGGCTGGAACATATCATTGCCAGCCGGACTGGCAGCAGGGCTGTCGGCTTCGGCGCTCCCGATACCGAAGCAGAAGAGAAGCGCGTTGGCAAGTTGCTTTCTCAGATGCGTGCGGAGGATCTGGTGAAGTATGGCTTGATTCCTGAACTGGTAGGCCGGATGCCGGTGATGCTGTCACTGGACAGCCTAAATGAGGATGCGCTTGTTCGTATCCTCACAGAGCCCAAGAACGCCTTGATCAAGCAATATCAATACTTGTTCGAATTGGATGGTGCAAAGCTGGAGTTTGATGAAGATGCCTTAAGAGAGATTGCCAAACTGGCGGTAGAGCGTAAGACTGGCGCTCGCGGGCTGCGGTCCATTTTGGAAGCTGCTTTGATGGATACCATGTTTGATTTGCCTGGTTCCCCGGATGTCATCTCCTGTACCGTTACCCGGGATACTGTGATGAATGGCGCAGCGCCTCTGATTGTCAAAGAGTCAAAAAGCCAGTCTATCGCCGGCAAGAAAGCGTCCCGACAGACCAAACCACAGCAATCCGACGCTTCCTAAGCGCCTGCCTCTTCCTTTTTGCGGTTGCATTGGACAGCGGTGTTTGTGATATGCTCACATCGCGCCGGTGTCAACGTTTGGGAAGAGGCGTCTTTAAAGGAGAACCAAATGTCTGACATCCATGCCAACAAGAACATCAATTTTTTGCCGTTGCGCGGAACCATGGTGTTTCCGCATACTGTGATGCACATTGATGTCGCCCGGCCCAAAAGCATCGCATCGGTCTACGCCGCGATGGAGGATGACCAGCGAATTTTCCTGGTCACGCAAAACAACGATGAAATTGATGATCCGGGTTTGAAGGATCTGTTCAAGGCCGGTACCATCGCGCGCATCACACAGGTTTTATTGCATCAGCCTGGCAGTGGGCTGCGGGTGTTGATTGAAGGAGAAAACAGAGCCCGGCTTCTTGATGTGGAGAACGATGAAGAGCGCTGGATTGCCACTGTGGCTCCGCTTGTGTCCACCGCCCGGCAGGAGGATGAGGAGATTATCAAAGCCTTAATCCGTCTTGTCAAGGAGACCCTTGACGGTTTTTCTGAGGCAGGCAACCGCGTCAGTGAGGACTTGATTCGCTCCATAAAGCGCATTGCCAATCCGGATGAAATGGTGGATGTCATCGCGGCCAACCTGATAAACGACCAGAATGAGCGCCAGCAGTTGCTGGCTGCGGACTCGCTCAAGGAACGCCTGGAATCGGTGTGCGAGTTTTTGGCCCGCGAGGTGCGAAACGCCAACATTGACCGCATTGTGCAGATGCGAATTCGTGTTCAGGTGGAACGTTCCCAGCGTGAATTCTATTTGCGCGAGCAGATGAAGGCTATCCAGGACGAGTTGGGCGAGGGCGATGATGACGATGTGGAGGAGATGCGCAAGAAGCTGGCGCAGATCCCATTAAACGAGGAAGCCCGTGAAAAGGCAAACAAGGAGCTGGATCGTCTGTCGCGCATGATGCCAGGCAGCCCGGAATCCACGGTGTCCGAAAACTATCTGGAATGGCTGATGGAACTGCCCTGGGGCAAGTATTCCAAGGATCAGCTTTCCCTGCCCCATGCCAGGCGCATCCTGGACAAAGATCACTATGGAATGGAAAAAGTAAAGGAACGCATCATAGAATACCTGGCTATCCTCGCAATGCGCCACAAGGAGGAGGGCAAGGTGGTGCCCAAAGGCCCCATTCTGTGTTTTGTCGGCCCGCCCGGCGTAGGAAAGACCTCCATTGTGCGCGCCATCGCCAGCGCGATGGGGCGCGAGTTTGTCAAGCTTTCTCTGGGCGGCGTGCGTGATGAGGCTGAAATCTACGGTCACCGCCGTACCTACATTGGCTCTATCCCCGGGCATATCATCAGCGGTATCAAGCGAGCGGGCACGATGAATCCGGTCTTCCTGTTTGATGAGATTGACAAAATGTCCAGCGACTACCGCGGCGACCCGGCCAGCGCCATGCTGGAGGTGCTTGATTCCGAGCAGAACTTCGCCTTCCGCGATCATTATCTGGATGTCCCCTTTGATCTTTCACGCGTCTTGTTTATCACCACGGCCAATACCCGTGATACCATCCCGCCGGCACTCGCGGATCGGATGGAGATGATTGAGGTATCCAGCTACACCGAGGAAGAAAAACTTCAAATTGCCAAGAAACATCTGCTGCGCCGCCAGGTTGCAGAGAACGGTCTCAAGCCCGGCAGCGTCAAAATGGGCGCTTCAGCCATCCGCGCCGTGATTGAGAACTATACCCGTGAGGCAGGTGTGCGTAGTCTGACGCGCGCCCTGGCAAAGGTTGTGCGAAAGGCCGCGGTTTATCTTCTTGATACCGGCAAGCAGACAGTTACCATCAAACCCGATATGGTCGAAGAATTTCTGGGTCCGCCACGCTTTTTACGCGAGCAGCCGGATAAGGCTCCCCTGCAGGGCGTGGTGATCGGATTGGCTTACACTGAAGTAGGCGGTGAACTGCTCAAAGTCGAGTGTGCTGTCATGCCTGGCAGCGGCAAGCTTTCACTGACCGGCCATCTGGGTGATGTAATGAAGGAGAGCGGACAGGCGGCGTTATCCTGGGTACGCGCCAACAGCAGTTTGTACAATTTGCCACAGGATTTCCACAATAAAATGGACATCCATGTCCATGTGCCTGAGGGAGCTGTACCCAAGGACGGTCCCTCTGCAGGCATTACAATGACTGTGGCCATGGTGTCTGCGCTGAGTGGCAGAAAGGTGCGGCAGGATCTGGCGATGACAGGTGAAATTACCCTGGGCGGCCGTGTGCTGGCTATAGGCGGCGTCAAAGAAAAATTGCTGGCCGCTTATCGGGCCGGTATCAAGATGCTGGCTTTGCCTGTAGAAAACAAAAAGGATGTCAGTGAACTGCCCGGATATATTCGTGACTTTTTTGATATTCATTATGTTGCTGACGCACATGCGGTACTGAATCTGGCTTTGGTGGATGGCAATGGAGATTAAGTCAGCTGTTTTTGTCACCAGCCTGTCCAGATATGGTGAATTTCCAGGCCGGGGGTTGCCGCAAATCGCGGTAGCGGGGCGCAGCAATGTTGGGAAAAGCAGTCTGATTAACAGCTTGTGCCGTGTGCGCGGCCTGGCAAAGACCAGCGCTACTCCAGGCAAAACCCGTTTGATCAATGTCTTTCTTATCAACAATAGCTTTCATTTGATCGACCTGCCTGGTTATGGTTATGCAAAGGTATCTAAAAAGGAGCAGCAGAGCTGGGGGAGGATGATGGAGGAATATTTCAGCCAGGCTGAATCGCTCAAGGCTGTGCTGCACCTGGTGGATATTCGCCATGCGCCAAGTCAGGGTGACAGGCAGATGAATGCTTTTCTCTATGCAAATGGACTGGAATTTATCCTGGCAGCAACCAAATCCGACAAGCTTTCCCGCGCGCAATGTGGCAAAATGCTGCCGGTGATTGCACGCGATTTGGCCGTTCAACCCTGGGACATCATTCCCTATTCCTCACAAACCGGCGAAGGAAGGGACAAGTTGCTTGCCCGGCTTGAACAATCGCTGAAGGCGTGAAGCCTTCAGACAGCGTAAAGCAAGATAAAAGAGCTTTTCGCGCTCAATTGCCAGCACACAGCTTAAGGTGATATACTTCCCATAAGAAATACCAGCGGGGGTGACCATTATGATTCACGTAAAAATCATAAAGCCCAATAAAAAGGACTTGAGGCCATTTATCCAGCTGCCTTTTGATATTTATAAGAATGACAAGAACTGGGCGCCGCCCAACCGGCAGGATTTATTACGTTCCCTGACCGGAAAGGATAATGAGTTTTTTACCAGTGGCATCCAGCGTTACTTTCTGGCATATGATGATGAAACGCCGGTCGCGCGGGTGCTGGCCGGAGTAGATTTGCGCCTGTCCACCCGCGTAGGGGAGACGAGCGGCTATATCAGCCTGTTTGAATCCTATGAAAATTATGAGTACGGTCAGGCTGTGCTCGAAGCGGCTATGCGCTTCCTGCGTGAGCACGGCGTGGTCAGCGTCTTTGGTCCTGTTGCTCCTCGCTATGACTTGCTTTACCGCGGCGTGCTGGTGGATGGTTATGATGGACCGCCAGTCATGTTAAATGCATACAATACACCGGCAATTCCTCAGATTTTAGAAAAATTCGGTTTCAACAAATGGCGTGACTACCTGGCATATGATATCCCCGTTGACAGAATCCCTGCTGAGCGTATTCTGCCCATGGCCAACCGCATTCGTGAGCGCTTTGGTTTTCGGGTTGAGCAGGTGGATTTTACGCGTTCCAACCTGATTCGCGTCGCCCAGGATTTATCCGCTGTCATCATTGAGGCCACCCCGGATGAGGCGGGCAGTTACCTGCCCACGCCGGAGGATTTATTGCAATTGTTCAAACGCATCAAGCCCTGGCTGCGCAACCAGATTGCGGTCATGGCCTACGCCGGCACCCGCCCGATCGGCGCGGTGATCGGTTTTCTGGATGCTACCCCCTCGCTCCTTGGTACAAATGGCCGCCGCACACCTTTCAACTGGTTACACCGCATAGTTAAAACCAGTCAGACAACTGTTGCACGCTGCCCTATCCAATATGTCATCCCTGAATTCCAAAACAAAGCGGTCAACGTTGTGTTGCTGGCGGAGGCTGTACAAGGCGCCAGGGCGCTTGGAATCACCCGGATTGAAGGGTCTCTTGTGGATGAAACCCATATGGTGTCCATTAACAATACACAAACAGTGGGGGGTAAGCTATATCGGCGCTATCGTGTCTACGGGCTTCGCCTGGCCTGATTCACATGAAACAGCGCCACATGAAAGCGCCATATGCGCCATGTGATAGCATGAAGTTGATATTCATTCCGGTCTGTGCGTGGTGATTGTAAAAGGCAATTGCTTTTGTTATACTGTAAACAATTCCAAGGAGGTGAAAGACATGGTCCAAAAGAAAGACAATCTGCCCGTCAATACCGAGCCGGTTGTAGCTGACGGCGGTACCATTACGTATGCTAATGAAGTCATTGCGATTATAGCCGGTATCGCAGCCAGTGAGATTGATGGCATAGCAGGCATGGTCACAGCCGGTGGTTTTGGTGACATTATCAGCAAGAACCGCAACATCACGCGTGGTGTAAAGGTTGAGGTGGGTACGCAGGAGGTATCAGTAGACCTGTATACCATTGTTGAATATGGCCAGCCCATTCAGAAGGTAGCGTCTGAAGTGCAGGAGAATGTACGGAAATCTATTGAATCCATGACCGGACTGAAAGTGGTTCGCGTTGATATCCATGTACAGGGTGTGAGCTTTGAAAAGGATAAGAAAGAGAATCAAAGCCGCATTGAAGCGGCCAACATTCCGCATTTGAGCGAAGCATCCCAGGAGAAAAAATCACGCAAGGCAGAAAAGGAAGCAAAGCCTGCGCAAGAGGCCGTTGCTGATGCTGCGGAAAAGGACAATGCGCCAGATAAGAAGACGGCAAAACAACCTGAGATAAAAGCAGAGAAGCTGGAAGAAAGCACACCTCCCAAAGCACAACCTTTAGCAGAAACAAAAGCGCCTGAAGGAGAAACAGCGACCGCGGAAATCCTTGAGGATAAAGCTGTCAAGGAAGAACCTGTAGTAAAGAAAGAAACAGCAAAAGAAACAACCAAGCCTGTGCAAACTAAAAGCGACAAGGCGCCGGTGTCCAGGGCCAAGAAACAAGCTGCGCCCAAGACACCCAAGACTTGATTCTGCCTGTGTGGTGTAAATGAAACTGAAGTTTGCCCACCGTTTGGCCTTGTATATTGGTGCTGTAGTTACCCTTTCGCTGGGGGCTGTTGCGATACTGCTTGGCTTGCTCAACAACCAGCTGGTGCTCTCTGAAGAAGGAAAGAGCTTTTTCTCGCTGGCCAGGCTCGGTGTATTAGCCAGTGGTCTGTTTATGGTCGCTTTTTCTTTTTTCTGCTTGTCTCTGCCCGGGCGCATGAAGCAGGACAAGGCAGATTATGTGGTCCAGAAAACATCCACCGGGGAGATGCGAATCAGCGTACAGGCCATTGAAAGCATTGTGCAAAAGAGCTTATCTCAGTATGAAGAAATCAAGCTGCAGCAGCTTCAGGCCAGGCATACACGTGCAGGCATAGAGATTGAGTTGAAAGCCAGCATCGCCAACAACATCAATATGCCTTTAGCTGTTAATGCTGTTTCGCAGCACATCCGCAGACAGCTTAAGAACACTGTGGGCATAGAGGCAAAGGAAGTCCGCGTTGTCATTGATAAGACTGATCTTGCAGCCAAAGACTCGCCCTACAAGGCGACTGATGCGACCATGAGTCTCTCTATGGACAAACCGAATGACCACAGCCGGGTTGGACCTGTTCCCGGCACTCAAACGAAAGAAGGCCAGCATGGAAAAATTTGAAGAAAAAATTCAAACAGCGATGACTCCCGGAGCGCCTTGTGCCAAATTGTATTTTGGCCTCTTGTTTTTCGTAATCGCATTACTGATTGTCATCTTTGGATTGTGGAAGACGCTGTTCATTGCGGCTGTGACTGCGCTGGGTGTTTTTATTGGGTCTGCTGAAACACTGGGCAAGGCTACTGCCAAGCTGATTGACAAGGTCTTTCCTCACAAAAACCAAAAGGTTGTTTACACAAAGGAAGATCTGGAAAAGGTTCGCAGGGCAGCTGAGATGAAGCGCGAGGCGCAGGAAAAAGCCGCGCAGGCCGCGCAACAGGATGAAGGGAAGGCCTGACGATGGCGCTGCACGCTGCGCGACGGATTGCGCTGCAATTGGTTTTTGCGCGAATGTTCCATTCCGGAGATAACGCCAGCGTGCTTGAAGATCAGCCGGATATGCAGAATATTGGGGAGGATCAGCACTTTATTGATACTGCCCTGCAAGGCATCGAGCAAAACGCTCCCCTATATGATGATATTATTCAATCCTTCAGCCCCAAACGAGCGCTGGACCGCATCCCGGTACTTGACCGCGCCATCCTGCGGCTATCGCTTCATGAGCTGGCTCAAAATCAGGCGCCACCGGGTGTGATTATCAACGAAGCTGTTGAGTTGGCAAAACGGTATGGTGACGAGTCAGACAGTCGCTTTGTCAACGGCGTATTAGCAAGTTATGTCAACAACATTAAACTCTAAAAGGCTTGACAAGCCTTTTTGTATATGCAGGTGCTGGCAAGAACTCCGCTATCTGGGTATTGTTCCTGTAAGCCCTGCAGCTTAAGGAGGTAACCGGCATGGCAGTCATTCTCAGTGGAAAGGAATTGTCAGAAAAGCTGACCTTGCAGCAGCAACAACGCGTAGCCAAACTGGTGAAACAGGGCATCCATCCCGGTTTAGCTGTTATTTTGGTCGGAGAGGACGCTGCCAGTCAGATTTATGTACGCAACAAGGGCATCGCTTGCGACACCATCGGCATTTATTCGCGTACGATCCGACTGGCGGGGGATTGCACACAAAAGGAACTGGAATCCGCCATTGATGAACTGAATCATGATGCACAAATTCACGGCATCCTGGTCCAACTTCCCCTGCCACGTCACTTGAACGAGGAAGCGGCTCTGGCGCGTATACTGCCGGAAAAAGACGTGGACGGCTTTCACCTTGTCAACGCAGGCAAACTGTTTACTGGACAGGAAGGCGTCATTCCCTGCACGCCCAAGGGCGTGCTGTACATGTTGCGCCATGCGGGTATTGACCTGAAGGGTAAAGAAGCTGTTATCATCGGACGGTCCAACATTGTGGGAAAACCAACCGCAATGCTGTTGTTAGGCGAGCATTGCACGGTTACCATCTGTCATTCCCGTACCCGTGACCTGGCTGAGCATACCCGCAGGGCGGATATATTGGTCGCTGCGGTTGGCAAGGCAAAATTTATCACTGCGGACATGGTCAAACCCGGAGCTGTCGTGATTGATGTGGGTATCAACCGCGTGGACGGCAAGGTGGTTGGTGACGTGGATTTTGAGGCGGTGGAAAAAGTGGCAGGTTTTATCACACCGGTTCCCGGCGGCGTGGGGAAAATGACCATCAGCATGCTGATGGAGAATACACTGGAAGCAGCATGCGCCCAAGCCCGCTGACGGTCTCCGCTCTCAATGAATATGTCAGGCGTTCCCTGGCAGGCGATCCGATGTTGCAGGGAATAGCTATTCAGGGGGAAATCAGCAATTTCAAACGACATGCCTCTGGCCACTTGTACTTTACCCTCAAGGATGCAACCGCCCGGATTGGATGTGTCATGTTCCGCCAGTATGCCCAAATGCTGCGTTTTGTGCCAGCAGACGGTATGCATGTGATGTTAAGCGGCTCGGTCAGCCTGTATACAGCTTCAGGCGCCTACCAGTTTTACGGGGAGGCCATGTCCGAGCAGGGCGCTGGTGTGCTGTATGAGAGCTTTATGAAAATTAAAGACCAGCTGCAAAGGGAAGGCTTGTTTGATGTTTCGCTCAAGCAAGCCCTGCCTCTGATGCCGCGGGGAATCGGGATTGTCACTGCATCTGGCGGGGCAGTGCTTCATGACATTGTCACTACGGCAAGAAGACGCTTTCCCGGTATCCAGCTGTTCTTAAGGCCTGCTCAGGTACAAGGACCGCTCGCTGCGGCTGACCTTGCCATGGGACTGGAAGAAATCGCTTCTCTGGAGCAGGTGGAGGTGATTATCATCGGCCGCGGCGGCGGTTCGCTTGAGGATTTATGGGCTTTTAATGAAGAAGTGCTGGTACGTGCTGTAGCGGCATGCAGAAAGCCGGTTATTTCAGCTGTCGGACACGAAACTGATGTGACGCTGTGCGATTTTGCTGCCGATGTCCGCGCTGCCACGCCCACAGCTGCAGCTGAGCTGGCTGTGCCCTCCCGGATTGAATTGTCCCAAAGGGTGGATTACCTGCGAACCGCGCTGACTATCCAGGCCACCAGGCGTCTGAGTGAGCTGCAATCGCGCTTGCAAGGGCTGCATGATGCACTCATGGTCAACAATCCTGAGCACCGCATCCAGGCTGCTTTGCTTCAGCTGACAGCGCTCCAAACAAGAGTTTTTCACCTGGCTGAATCAGCCTTGCAGCATAAATACGCCGTCACGCTGTCTTTGATCGCACGTTTTGAGGCCTCCGGACCCCGGCAGATCCTTCAGCGAGGCTATGTGATTGCGATGGATAGGGGTAAACCTGTTCAGAGTGTCAAGCAAGTAAGGGAGAATCTGGATTTGCAGTTTTATGATGGTTTGGTTACTGCCCGGGTCACCGGTATCAAACAGGAGGCACAACCATGAAGAAAGAACAATCCCCCCAGCGCTTTGAAGATAAGCTGAGTATGCTGGAGCAGATGACTGCGCGCATGGAAGAAGGCGAACTGGGGTTGGAGGAAATGTTGAAACTGTATGAAGAAGGAGTACGACTGTCCTCAGAACTCAAGAGTGAATTGGATTCCGCCCAGGCTAGATTGATGGAGCTGAAAGACGGGCAGCTTAAGCCCCTTGCCCAGGATCCATGAGCACATTCTCAGAGCAATACACATATTTTCAGGCCTTGGCTGAGAACGTGCTGGAAACAAGCGTTGTTTTGCCTCAGGAAGCCTGGTCTCTGAAGGAGATGCCGCAGCGTTTGGCAGAAGCCATGCGCTACAGTTTGCTGTGCGGAGGCAAGCGAATACGCCCGGTCTTGTTGCTGGCGGCATACCAGTCTAATCAAGATGATCTCTCACCTGTTTTGCCCTTTGCAGCAGCAGTTGAGTGTATACATACTTACTCCCTGATTCATGATGATCTGCCCGCCATGGACAATGATGATATGCGTCGCGGACAACCTACGAACCATAAGGTATATGGAGAGGCCTTGGCAATTCTGGCCGGGGACGCCCTGTTGACGCTGGCCTTTGAACTGATGGCGTCCAGCAAGCTCCCGCGCGCATTGGACGCGGTGCGCATTTTGGCTTCACGCGCCGGCGCAAACGGGATGATTGCAGGACAGACCTTGGATATGGATCAAAAGGTTTCCGGGAACACCGCGGGTCTGGTTCGCTATATACATCGCCGCAAGACAGCAGACCTGATTACTGCGCCAGTTGAAATGGGGTTTGTGCTGGGGGGAGCGGACGAGCGGGTATTGACTGCAGCCCGTGCTTACGGCCAGGCCCTGGGAATGGCCTTCCAGATCACCGATGACCTGCTGGATCTGAAAGGTAACCCGGAAGTGACCGGAAAGGCGATCGGTCGAGACAGGGCTCTTGGAAAGCTGACCTGGCCTGCTGTCGTTGGAGTGGAACAGGCGTACAAGGACGCTTGTACAACAGTAAACGAAGCGGTGAACGCAGCGGACAATCTGGGTAAAAACGCCGGTTTTTTTCGCTCGCTTGCCAACAGCATCCCAAAACGAGTAAAATAAAACAAGCGACTGATTTTGGGGAGGCTGTTTTGAAGGAACTGCTAGGCAACGGTATTCTGCTGTGTTCCATCACTGCTTGGGTGATCGCCCAGGTCATCAAAACCATCATCGACTGGCGCATCAATCAAAGGTTGAACTTCAGACGTATGTTCAGCAACGGCGGAATGCCCAGCGCTCATACGGCAGTGGTGGTAGCCATGGCAGTCATGATTGCGCTGCGAGAAGGAATAGGTTCCACCGCTTTTGCGATATCCTTTGCATTGACAGCCATTGTCATCAATGATGCCGTAGGCGTGCGTTATCACACGGGTGAGCAAAGCAAGGTAATCAACAAAATCCTTCATCGGATGCTGGTGGAGGGTAAGCCGCTGACAGACGAGTCTTTGCACGAGCTGGTTGGCCACACTCCGACCGAGGCCTTTTTCGGCGCTGTCATTGGTTTGATTGTTCCAATATTTTTCAGATAGAGGAGAAAACAATGCTTGATCAATTCAGGGAAGAAGTTGTCACGCGCCGCACCCGGACCATGGAGAACCTGATGATGGTATTTGCCAACATCATTATGGTTGTTTCTGCGATCTTCGCCATGTTTATGCTGCAGACCCTGATGATGCTGATTTCAACACATGGCCTGCAGGCTGGCATGATTGTCAACATCCTGATCACCTTGTTCTTTGCAGCCTCTGCTGTGCTTCTGTTTCTGTTTCGGGACAGGATCCGCACCGAGTATGAATACACATTCACCAACGGCATCATGGATTTCGCCCAGGTGTTCAATAATCGTAAGCGCAAGCCATTGGGTACCATGAACATCCGTAATGTGGAAGCCTGTGGAATGGTCAGTTCCGGTTCCTTCCGCCGCTATTTGAATACACCGGGTGTAGTGCGCCTGAACTGGTTTTTGAACCGTGATGCGGATTTGTTTTACTTCTATTTCGTTAAAGACAGCAAAAAGTCGCTGCTGGTTATCGAGCCCAGTGAAGAAATGATTAGCTTAATCAAGAAGAACGTAGGGCAAGGGAAGTTTCAGACCAATTGAATACCTTGATCTATTTGGACAATGCTGCCACTACGCGCCCCTGTGATGCGGCGCTTGCTGCGGTCAACACCTCTCTGATGGAGGCGTATTTTAATCCGTCTGCAAGCTATACGCAGGGCTTGCACGCGCGCAAGTCTCTGGATGCCTGCCGGACATTGATTCGGTCCGCGCTCAAAGCGCACAGCGTGTTATTTACCTCCGGCGGCACAGAGGCAAACAACCTGGCCATCCTTGGAAGCATGGCAGGCCGGCACAAACGGGGAAAGGTTCTGTATCTTTCGGTCGAGCATTCTGCGGTGGCTGCAACTTGCCAGAGTCTTGCTAAAACTCATGATGTGCGCGCAATTCCGGTTGATGGTCAGGGATTGATCAATCTTGACGCCGCGCGCGAGATGATGGATGAGGATACAGCGCTGATATGCGTTATGCAAGTCAACAACGAAGTGGGATCTGTTCAGCCTTTGCAGGAGGTGATTCGTCTGCGTGATGAGCGCTGTCCGGATGCCTTTTTGCATGTGGACGGGGTGCAGGGCTTCTTGCGCTTACCTGTCAGCCTGTGCTCTGGCATCGACAGCTATGCCCTGTCTGCGCACAAGGTGCATGGCATAAAAGGCTGCGGTGCATTGGCGCTGGCTGAGCGTATGAAACTCAAGCCCCAGCTGTTTGGCGGAGGTCAGGAGGGCGGCTTGCGCGCAGGAACAGAGAACACAGCGGGTGTTGCAGCGCTGGAGGCAGCCATCCGCGATTATCCGCAGGAAAACAGTCTCTACCTGCTTAAAAACAGACTGAAGTCTGGTTTACTGTCGTTGATTCCTGAAGCCACGGTCAACGGTCCGGACGCAGATTCAACGCAGTCCTGCGGTCACATCCTGAACATGTCCTTTCCGCCTGTACGCGCTCAGACCATGTTGAATGCCCTGGAAGCCAGAGGTGTCCTGGTCAGCCAGGGATCGGCCTGTTCGTCCGGATCACCCAAGCCCAGCCGAACCCTACAGGCCATGGGGTTGCATAAGGAACGGATGGACAGCGCTTTGCGTTTCAGCCTTGGCCGTTTTACCACCTCACAGGAGATTGACACTGCTGTTGACCTGGTTTGGGAATGCTACCAAGAACTGAAGCAATTCACCAGGAGATAAAAATGAAAAAGCATCTTTTGCTTGTTAAGTATGCTGAAGTGCACCTGAAAGGACAAAACCGGCCTTTTTTCCAGCGGCTGTTGCTGCGAAACATCCGCGATGCGGTCAAGCCGTTTGGCGGAAAGGCACAGCTGCATGACAGCCGGATTTTTGTATCCGGATATCATGATGAGGAAGCCTGCGCGCGGCGTATCAGCCGTGTGTTTGGCGTACATGCAGTCAGCCCTGCGGTCCAGATGGATAAAAACGACTTTAAGAAAATTTGCCAGACTGCTGTAGAGATGACGCGCGACGTGCGTGGCAGCTTTAAGGTGGCTGCCAGGCGATCGGACAAGTCCTATCCGATGGAATCTCCGGAAATTTGCATAGAAGTCGGAGCCTATGTACTGCAGCATAATCCCGGACTGCAAGTAGATGTCCACAGGCCTGAGCATGTTTTACAGGTAGAAATCCGTGATGATGCGCTGATATATGTCAAATCTATTCAAGGCGTAGGTGGTCTTCCCGTCGGCAGCAGCGGTAAAGCCATGCTTTTGCTCTCAGGCGGTATTGACAGCCCTGTGGCTGGTTATCGTGTTGCAAAACGAGGTGTGGAACTGAGCGCGGTATACTATCACTCCTTCCCATATACCGGAGAACAGGTCAAGGACAAGGTCATCGCGCTTGGACGTATTTTGACTGATTATTGCGGACCTATCAACTTGTATATCGTCTCATTCACAGAAATTCAGCAAGCAATACACGAAAAGTGTCCTGATGATTTTACCACCCTGATTATGCGTCGTTGCATGACGCGAATCGCCGGCATCCTGGCTCAAAAGGAGCGCGCTCTTGCGCTTATCACAGGAGAGAGCATCGGGCAAGTGGCCAGCCAGACTTTGGAAGCCATTGCCTGTACGGATTCGGTGGTCAACCAACCGGTTCTCCGCCCGTTGATTGGTTCGGACAAGCTTGAGATTATCCGCGAGGCTGAGCGTATTGGCACCTATGAAACCTCATGTCTGCCCTATGAGGACTGTTGCACTGTCTTTACCCCGCGCCATCCTGTCATACACCCTAAACTGAAACAAGCGGATTATGCTGAGAAACCGCTTCTGGAAAGCGGTCTGCTCATAGATATGCTTGACCGGGCAGTGAACAGTGCAGATTTGATTCGCATTTATCCGGACGCTGAAGAAACGCGGAGTGTCAAGTAGAAATACTTGACAATTGAATTGACGTGTGTATAATGCCAATGGCCGGGAAAGGAGGCGAGGCGCTTGTGGGTAAAGACAGGCTGAAAAGGAAAGTCGGTTATGGTTTGCTGGCTGAATTTTACGCGCCTTTGCTGACTGATCGCCAGCAAACGCTGCTGGAGCTGTATTGTGACGAGGATTTGTCCTTGTCGGAGATCGCAAGCCAGATGAGCATTTCCCGTCAGGCGGTGAGTGAAAATCTCAACCGTGCCTATGAACGCCTTGATGAATTGGAGCAGCATTTGCAATTGTTGAGCGGTTATGTCGCTATGAACAAGCGGGCGAAACGCTGTTTGGAACTGCTGAACCGTGTGGAGGCCAGTCCCGAAACCAAGCGGTTTTTGGATGAGGCGATAGACGCACTTCTGAAGGATGGCGGACAGAAAGGAGACGAAGATGGCGTTTGACAGCCTTTCCGACAAGCTGCAACGCGCTTTTAAGAAACTGACCGGCAAAGGCAAGTTGAACGAATCCAACATCAAGGATGCCATGCGTGAGGTGCGCCTGGCATTGCTTGAAGCGGATGTTAACTATCTTGTGGTCAAGGATTTCATCAAAGCGGTAACAGAGCGCGCTGTGGGCAGTGAAGTTCTTGCCTCCCTTAACGCTGGTCAGCAAGTTATCAAAATTGTCAACGAAGAGCTGACCAAGCTGATGGGAGGCGCAAACGCCAAACTGACCTGGTCATCTTCGGTTCCCACCATCTATCTGCTCTGCGGCCTGCAGGGCGCAGGCAAGACCACCATGGCAGGTAAACTGGCCGGATACCTGAAGAAAACAGGCAAGAAACCACTGCTGGCCGCCTGCGATATCTATCGACCTGCAGCCATCAAGCAGCTGCAAGTTGTTGGAGAAAAGGCGGGTGTCCAGGTGTTTGAAAAGGGCACGCAGGATCCTGTCCTTACCTCCAAACAGGCAGTAGATCATGCGAGATACTATGGCCATGATGTGCTGATCATTGATACCGCCGGGCGCCTGCATATTGATGATACGCTTATGGATGAGCTCAGCCGCATCAAAGCCGCAGTACGCCCGCAGGAAATCCTGCTGACTGTGGACGCGATGACAGGCCAGGATGCGGTCAACGTAGCCAAGTCTTTTAATGAAAAGTTAGGCATTGACGGCATTATTATCACTAAATTGGACAGTGATACCCGTGGCGGTGCAGCCTTGTCCGCGCGCGCCATTACCGGCAAGCCCATCAAGTTTGCCGGCACCGGTGAGAAGCTAAGCGATATTGAGCCTTTCCATCCCGACCGCATGGCTTCACGTATCCTTGGCATGGGCGATGTGCTGACGCTGATTGAAAAGGCTACCGAATCCTTTGAGGCTGCCGAGGCGGAGAAGGCAGCCGCCAAGAGCAAACAGCCCCAGGATTTAAGTCTTGATGACTTCCTTGAGCAGCTGCAGCAGCTCAAGAAAATGGGGCCCCTGCAAAATGTACTGGGCATGCTGCCAGGGGTGGGCAACAAGCTGAAGAATGTTGAGGTGGATGAGAATGCCATGAAGAAGCCTGAGGCTATCATCCGCAGTATGACTGTACGCGAACGCAGGAATCCGGATATTCTAAACGCCAGCCGGCGCAAGCGTATCGCTGCTGGCGCGGGTGTCAGCGTCGCTGATGTCAACCAATTGATGCGCCAGTTTGAACAAATGCGCAAGCTGCTCAAGCAGATGACGGGCAACAAGCGCGGCCTGGCGCGGGGTATGCGGGGCATACCGTTTATGTAAAGCGGTTTTCGCAGTGTGCTGAATATCCTTTTGTACGCCGCTGACCATTAATCATTCGAGGAGGAACTTTTCCATGGCAGTCAAAATTCGTCTCAAGAGAATCGGAATGAAAAAGCATCCCTTTTACCGCGTGGTCGTCACCGATGAGCGTAACCCGCGTGATGGCAACTTTATTGAGGAAATTGGCACCTATGATCCCATGAAGCAGCCTGCTGAGATCAAGATCGATAACGATAAGGCAGTGGCCTGGATCAAAAAAGGCGCGCAACCCTCTGATACCGTGCGTGTGCTGTTGAAAAAGACAGGCGCCATTGAAGGCTGAGGAACTCATGAGAGAGCTGGTTTTGTTTTTGGCTCAATCGTTAGTGGATCAGCCGGATCAGGTAGTGGTCACCCAGACAGAGGGGCCTGAGGCCATCATCCTGGAACTTAATGTAGCGCCAGATGATATGGGCAAGGTCATTGGGAAACAGGGCCGGATTGCCAAAGCCATTCGCAGCGTGGTCAAAGCTGCGACCGAGAAAGGCGGCAAGCCGGTCTTCGTGGAGATTCAGTAATGGCTCAGGAAATGGAGGAATACCTGTCCATCGGGCAGGTCCTCCGGCCGCAGGGTTTGCATGGACAGGTAAAAATCAGGCCTGATACTGATGATCCAGGCCGCTTTTTAGCTTTGGATATGATCTATGTGCGTGACAGCGACGGCGGACTCCAATGCTTGAACATCCGCAAAGTTTCTGTCCGCGGCAGTTTTGTTTATGCCTCAATTGGTGAAGATCAAAGCATTGAGGAAGCGGAACAGCGCCGTGGACTGGAGCTGTTTATCTCCAGAACACAAGCTGTGCCCCTGAGTGAATACGAGAACTTTATTGCCGATTTGATAGGCTGTGCCATGGTGGATACGCATGGCAGAATGATTGGCATATTAAAGGATGTCCTTCAACCAGGAGCCAATGATGTGTATGTGATAGAAACGCCAGAGGGCAGTTTGCTTGTGCCGGCCTTGCGCCATGTCATTACGCAGGTGGATGTCCCGGCCCGCTTAATTACTGCCGATGCTGAGCGGCTCGGGGAGGTCAGTATCCTTGCGGATTGATGTGCTGACCATCTTTCCTGAGGTTTTTACAGCTCTTGATACCAGTATTATCGGCAGGGCAAAGGAAACAGGCCTGCTGGATGTACAGGTGACGGATATCAGGGCATATTCTGCGTCCAAGCACCGCAATACTGATGACTACCCCTATGGCGGCGGCGCTGGAATGCTGATGACTGCTCAACCGATAGTTGATGCGATGCGTGCGGTAGCGCAGGAACCCTATGACGGTCTGCGTATTTATATGAGTCCGCGCGGCGTGCCGCTGAACCAACAGCTTGCTGCAAAGCTGAGCCGGCAGAACCGGCTGTTGGTTTTGTGTGGACATTATGAAGGAGTCGATGAGCGGGTCTTGTCTCGCTATATTGATCTGGAGGTATCTATTGGTGATTATGTGTTGACTGGCGGTGAGCTGCCCGCGATGGTGATGATTGACTGTATTGCCAGACTGCTGGATGGTGTCCTGGGCGATAGCAAAAGCCCTCAGGAAGAGAGCTTTACAGACGATTTTCTGCTGGAATATCCACAATACACCCGGCCACGTGAGTTTGAGGGTATGGTTGTGCCGGAGGTGTTGCTTAATGGCAATCACGAGCAAATCGCAGCCTGGCGCAGACAACAACGCTTGTTGATTACCGCAGTGCGTCGGCCCGATTTGCTGGAGAAGGCGAGTTTAACCGAAGAAGAAAGGAACTGGCTGTCATCACAAGGGTTGCCTTGAAACTCTTGTACAAGTTCAGTTTAATTTGCTGATTGATTTCTATGAAATCAGTTAGTTTTTTGTTTTTTTGGGTATGATAAGCCATAGATTATACGACAGGAGGGCATGTGCGTGACGATCCGCGAAATGCTTGAGCAGGCGGAACTGTTGAACCTGTCGGAATACGCTGCTAAAAGCTTGGATTCGAAAGGCAGAGCCCATCCTGCCAGTGAGGACAATACCCGTACCGAGTTTCAGCGCGATCGAGACCGTATTATCCATTCCAAAGGCTTCCGGAGACTACAGTTTAAAACTCAGGTATTCCTAGCGCCCGAGGGTGATCACTATCGTACCCGGCTGACTCATACACTGGAAGTGGCGCAGGTCGCCCGCACGATTGCCAGGGGCTTGCGCCTTAACGAGGATCTGACTGAAGCCATCGCCCTGGCGCACGACCTTGGTCACACGCCTTTTGGCCATATCGGGGAACGTACCTTGGATAGCCTCAACCCTCAGGGGTTCAGGCATAACCAGCAAAGCCTGCGGATGGTAGACAAACTGGAAGGAGGCAACGGCCTAAACCTGACTTGGGAGGTCCGCAACGGCATTGTCAACCATTCCAGCTCCATGAAGGCTGCTACCTTGGAAGGCGTTGTTGTCGCCAGATCTGACCGCATCGCCTATATCAATCATGACATTGATGATGCGATTCGCGCAGGTTTGCTTAAAGCAGAGCAACTCCCGCAGGGCGCCATTCGTGTGCTGGGTAAATCCCACGGTGAAAGAATCGACACGATGATTACCGATATTCTTATCAACAGCAAGGATAAACCTGAGATCACCATGAGCTCTGCGGTACAGGAGGCAACGGACTTGATGCGGGATTTTCTCTTTGAGAATATCTATCAGGATTCCTGGCGCAGCGATGAAGAAAAAAAGTGTGATTTTATCATCAAACAGCTCTTTGCTTATTTCTCCAGTGATCCTGATAAGATGCCTCCTGAGTACCGTTTGATAGGTCAAGAAGAAGGTGTTGATCGGGCTGTGACTGACTTTATTGCTTCCATGACAGACCGCTATGCCATCAGGTTATTTGAGCAGCTGTTTATGCCCGAGGCATTTTCCATCTTATAAAATCACTGAAGAAAGGCGGTGTGAGAAGTGGCCCCCCGTTTTCCTCGCGCCTGGGTTGTCCAGGTTTACGCTGCTTCCAGCATCGTTGATATTGTCTCCAACTATATACATTTGCAAAAGAAGGGGCAACGTCATTGGGGACTTTGTCCATTCCATAACGAGAAGACTCCTTCCTTCTCTGTGAATCCGGAACTGAATCTGTATTACTGTTTTGGTTGCAAGGCGAGCGGCAACATTGCGCAGTTTGTGATGGAAATGGAGAAGCTTACCTATCCCGAAGCGCTTTTGTATCTGGCCAAAACCTTTAACTTGCCTGCTCCTCCGGTTCTGGAAGAGGATCCATATGAGGAGGAATTGCGAAGCCAGCGTGATCGGCTGTTGGAAGCCACGCGTGAGGCCGCGGTGTTCTACCACGAACAGCTGTGGCTGCCACAAAACAGCGCGGTGTTGGATTATTTGCACAAACGGGGGCTGGATGACGCGGTGATCCGCCGTTTTGGCCTGGGTGCCAGCCCGAATGAATGGGACAGCCTGCTGAATCATTTATTGTCAAAAGGTTTCACTCCGGAGGAGGCCCAGGCCGCCGGGCTTGTGACCATCAGGCAAGCAAGCCGTTATGATACTTTCCGAGACCGAGCCATGTTTCCCATTATCAATCGCTATGGACAGACCATCGGCTTTGGCGCCCGAGCGATGGGGGCGGCCCAACCCAAGTACCTTAACACGGCTGATAACGCCATCTTCAACAAACGTTACAATATGTATGGCATCAATCTGCTGCGGCGTATGCGCAACCTGAAGCAGCTGATAGTTGTGGAAGGTTATCTGGATGTGATTACGATGGCCCAAGCCGGCATACCAAATGTCGTTGCTACGCTGGGTACTGCATTGACGCCCGAACAGGTACGGCTGGTGAAGAATTACGCACCTGAGATCTGGATTGCCTATGACGGTGATGAACCGGGGCAGATGGCTGCCCATCGTGCGCTGGATATTCTTTCTCAGGAGGGTGTGCCTGCACGGGTCATCCGTTTTCCCGACCAATTAGATCCCGACGACTTTATTCATCAATCCGGCGCAGAGGGTTTTTGGGCCCTGAAGCCTCTGCAAGCAATGGCCTTTCGCCTGATGCGCCTTGAAGCACAGTTTGACATGACCGGCGAAGAAGGAAAACGTGCTTTTGCGATAGATGCCTGTAATGAACTGAAAATTATTCATGAACCGGTTGAACTTGATTATTATCTGGGTAGAATATCTTTGAAAACAGGGATCGCTAAGGAAGTGCTTGCGCAGCAGGCACGGCAAAATCGCACTGGGAAAGCGTCTGCTGTTCAGGACTCTGTTTCAACAAGAAAAGGCTCACAGGATGATCCACAGGTTAATCAGTCTGAATTCATGCTGGCTGCCCTGCTGGCAAGCGGCAAGCTTCCCAAGGATTTGGTAGTGCAGGATGATTTTGAGGATGAGCGTCTCAAAGGCATTGTTCAAGCGCTGTTGGAAGGCAAGCTTCCGGCTGCAATCCTGGAGGATGTACAGGATGCGCCAACGCGGTCACTGGCAGGTCGGCTGTTTAATTCCCTTCCTGAACATGACGCGGCAGCAGCTCTGGCTGCGGCGGAAGATTGCCTGTATGCCATCCGTGTTGACAAGCTGACCCAGCGTATCCGGGAATTGACCGAACAGCTAAAAAGCCAAGATGCTTCACAAAAAATTCAGACCTATCAGCTTATTGGCGAGTTGCGAAACGAATTGAACAACCAGACAAGACAAGTTCACCTAAGAAAGGAAGTGCGCTCTTGGACTCCAAGCTAAACGCGAAACAACAAGTCAAGCTTTCTGAATTCTATGAATCAGCAAAGGCAAAGGGCCAGATCAATTTTGAAGAGATGGTCAATACCTTGTCATCGCTGGACATAGAGCCGGAACAGTTTGAACTGGTGCTTGACACACTGGAAGGTATGGGTGTCCAGGTCATCAAGGATGGCGAACTGGAAGCCGGGAGCGGCAAGGAGGAGACTGAAGAGGAAGAAATTGACCTGAGCATCCCCGAAGCTATTAACATTGATGACCCAGTTCGTATGTATCTCAAGGAAATTGGCAAGGTGCCCTTGCTGACTGCCGAGGAGGAAGTTGAACTGGCCAAACGCATGGAAGCGGGAGACGAAAGCGCAAAGCACGAGTTGGCGGAAGCTAATCTGCGATTGGTAGTATCCATTGCAAAGCGCTATGTAGGACGTGGCATGCTCTTTTTGGACTTGATTCAGGAAGGAAACCTTGGATTGATCAAAGCGGTGGAGAAGTTTGATTTCCGCAAGGGTTTCAAGTTTTCCACCTATGCTACCTGGTGGATCCGCCAAGCGATCACCCGTGCCATTGCCGATCAGGCACGTACGATCCGCATCCCTGTTCATATGGTGGAAACCATAAACAAGCTGATTCGCATATCCCGTCAACTGCTGCAGGAATTGGGCCGCGAGCCTACCCCTGAGGAGATCGCCAAATCCATGGGCATTACTGAGGCCAAGGTGCGTGAAATCATTAAAATCGCGCAGGAACCGGTTTCGTTGGAGACGCCGATTGGCGAAGAAGAGGACAGCCACCTGGGAGACTTTATACAGGACGAAGATGCCCCTGCGCCAGCTGATGCCGCTTCAAATGCTTTGATGAAGGAGTTGCTGTGGGATGTTCTGGATACTTTAACACCCAGGGAAGCCAAGGTGCTTCGATTGCGCTTTGGATTGGATGATGGCAATCCCCGCACCCTGGAGGAAGTTGGCAAGGAGTTCATGGTGACCCGTGAGCGCATTCGCCAGATTGAGGCCAAGGCCCTCAGAAAGCTTCGGCATCCCAGCCGCAGCAAGAAGCTGAAAGACTTTTTGGATTGAGGCATGTGTATTCTTCCCAGGCTTGATGCGCGGCTGGCCTGCATAGCGCAGCAAGTACCAGTTTGCGAACTGGCTGCTGACATCGGTGCGGATCATGGCAAGCTGTCCTGTTGGCTGTTGCTGTCCGGGCGTGTGCGGAGAATGATTGTCAGTGATATCAGCAAAACATCCCGCGAAAAAGCGCGGGATTTGTTTGTGTCATACGGCCTGATGGAGCAGGTATGTCTTACTGGTGCGGACGGCTTGCATGCCCTGCGGGGAAGGCCTCAGACGATTATTATTGCCGGGATGGGGGGCAATTTGCTGCAAAGCATTCTTTTACAGGACGTTTGCCTGGATGGTGCGCGTCTGGTGCTTAGCGCCCATACAGAGTTGCCGCTGGTGCGTGATGCGCTTGTTGAGCGCAGATATCAAATTCTGCATGAAACCCTGGTGCTGGCTGATGGTCGCTACTACCGCGTGATTACAGCTGAGCCAGGATACATGACGCTGACGGCGAAACAACGGATCATGGGGATTCATGTCCGGGCGTCAGCGGGTGTTTCTCTGGAGGCATACTATCGTTGGCAAATGCAGGTGGCTGCGAGCTGGCGGGGGCACAGGGGAATGGCTTACCGGGCCTATTTAAAAGAGGAGTTGAATAAAAATGGCTAATCATACCGTAGGGAGCATTCTGAATTGGCTGAATGAGCAGGCTCCCTTTGAGACCCAGGAGGATTTTGACAACGCCGGACTTCAAGTAGGTCATCCGGACCAGGCAGTCACCAGCGTCCTGCTGGCACTCGATTTGACTTCGCAGGTAGTTAAGGAAGCAGTCCAATTACAATCGCAATTGATTATCACCCATCATCCGCTCCTGTTTGCCCCGCCGCACGTTCTTGACTTGTCATCGCAGGTGCCCAGCCTGATTGCACAACTGATTGCAAACAATGTCGCGCTGATTTCAGCACATACCAATATCGACCAGTCCGGAGAGTACTCCGCCAGTTTCGCGCTGGCGAGCCAAATAGGACTTCAAAATATCCGCCGGGAAGGGAAATATGTCTTTTTGGGTGATTTGCCTGAACCTATGATGTCGGACGTGCTGCGGCAAACCCTTGTGATATTGTTGGATGCGCCGGTACGCCAGTACGGCGAGAATCATCAGGCTATCCGCACCCTGGCCATCGCTGGGGGAGCTTATAGCGAGGGTTATTCTGAAGCGATGCAGGCAGGCGCGCAGGCTCTGCTGACAGGCGAAGTAAGACACCACCATGCGGTATCAGCTGCTGCAATGGGTTTTTTGCTCTATGATGGTGGGCATTTCGCAACTGAAGCCCCCATGCTGCCGCAGATGGCGATTGGTTTACAAAAGAAGCTGAATACGGTACAATATCCTTTACAGGTTCATTTATCACAATGCAAACCTTATCGTTTGCAATGAGCTTGCAGAAGGGAGGTAGAGATGACACAACTGGATTTACTTTGGGAGTATCAGCTTGCTGATACTGAAGCGGATAATATGGCACAATCAATACGACAATCTCCCAAACGCCAGAAATTGCTCAAATTACGTGATTATATCCGCGAACAGCAAGAGAGTCTCAATACGCTGGAGAACGAGCTGCATGCGATGAGCGACCGGATGGATGTACTCAAGGAAGCCATTTCACTGGCTGATGATCAATTAAAGGATTTACAGAAACGTGTCCAGGATGAGCAGCCAGGAAGCAGTCAAGAGATTGCCCAATTTATCACACAGGCTGATGAGCTGTTTAACACCTTAAACGATTATGATCAGGAAATACGCCGCGTGCGTAAAAGTGCGGAGAACCGTGACCGCCGTCAACGGGATATCAAGCTGCGTGCCATCAGATCCAAGGAAGAGTTCGATCAGTTGCGTATCGAGTATGACCAGGAATACAAGGAGAAGTCGGAGATTTTGGAGCAGTTGCGAGCAGTCGCAGAACAAAAGAAAAAGGATATTCTTCCTGAGTACCTGGCCCGCTATACCGCTATCAAGCAGCATTCAACCCCGCCCATGGCCAAACTGATCAACGGCCAGTGTGGTGGTTGCAACATGGGGTTCCCATCTTCAGATTTGGCGGCCATCCGTGCTGGCAAGCAGGTGGAGTGTGAAACCTGTGGACGTTTGATTATTGGCTAATATTTTTGAGGCAGATAAATGGTCGCGTGCCTTTTGGCATGAGGAAAGTCCGAGCACCACAGGGCAGGGTGCCAGCTAACGGCTGGTGGAGGCGACTCCAAGGCAAGTGCAACAGAGAGATACCGCCGCAAATGCGGTAAGGGTGGAAAAGTGCGGTAAGAGCGCACTGGCGGCCTGGCGACTGGTTCGTCATGTAAACCCCACCTGGTGCAAGATAAAGGGAGGCATATGAAGCGGCCCGTTTCGCCTCCGACCATCGCTACAGCAGCCTGGCGACTGGCTGCGAAGATAGATGACCATTCCAGACAGAACTCGGCTTACAGTCTGCGCTCATTATTACAGATTATCTTGAACGATTCTTAAACGCTTGGCGGCGACGGTACTGCTGAATGGCCAACCGGATTTGGTTCAGTATGTCATCACCAAAAAACAGCAGGAGATTAAGAAGGCTCGCAATGATGGCTGCCCTGATTGGCCAGGGATTGTTTATAAACTCATACACATAAATCGCCCCATTTAACAGGGCCAGCCACTTAGCCCTGATGGGCAGAACAAAATACAGCAGAATCTGAGCATCCGGATACAGGATCGCGAAACTAAAAAACAAGGACAGGTTTAAATAACGATTGGTTCCGTAGCTAGTCAGCATACCGGCGATGATAGCGGCAATCGCACCAAAAAAATAGTAGATGAGAAAACGTCTGACGCCCCATCGTTCTTCCAGTGTAGTGCCCAGAAAATACAAAATAGACAAGACAATCAACACATGCAATATACTGTCATCAGCGTGGATATTCGTGGGAATGAAGAGGAAAGTAATCAAACGCCAAGGCTGACCGGAGAGGACTTCTTGTGCATTTAGCTCCATCCTGGAAATCAGATGAAACTCTTTAAATAAGAGGTTTAATACAAATACACCTGCCATTGCGAATATCAAATAAGAAAAAAAGGGGCGTATTGGCAAACGATACAATCTTCGTTCCAGTTTGTTTATCAGTTTAATGGTTATCACCTCATTGATAGTAGTGTATTAAACACATCATAACGGTGTAAGACTGTCCGGTCAAGGGTTTAGCGATCCGTTGTACACGGATTGCCTTCAAAACAAACCGGGAAGCATTTGCTCCCCGGAGTATCATTGCGAGTTCTTAATTCTGTGCTTATTCTTTTGCTTCTTGTGCTTCTACCAGCACCGGAATCCGGCGTGCAGTTTTCTCAACGGGCTTCTCCTTGGGAAGGTTCACATAAAGGATGCCATCCTTGTACTTGGCACTGATGTTTTCCACATCTATGTTCTCAAGATTAAAGCTGCGTTCCATATGACCGCTGCGGCGCTCGCAATACAGCTTGCCTGTGTCTTCCTGGTTGACTTCACTTTGGAAATCAGCGCTGATGGTCAACATGCCATCATCTACTTCAAGCTTAATCTGCTCTTCTTTCAGCCCCGGCATCTCGGCTTCAATGACATAGGCATCATCAGTATCGCGCACATCCACACGGAAAGAGTTGGTTAGCATACTCTCGGCACCATTGAAGAAGTTGCGGAAGAAAGGATCGTTAAAGAAGTTCTCAAATGGTCTGGCTGGCTTGGTTAAATAGCGGCGATAAGGTACCATTGTAAACATGTTTCATTCCTCCTTGAATCAATCATCATATCTTGGAGCCGTACTTATCCGGCACTATTAGTATACCACATAGGTCAAAGAAGGTCAAACTTAATATATGAACAAATTGTTAATCCTATAGGATGAATTATCACAGGGAGTATCGAACACACTTGCGGATTGGAAGGTACTCGCATAAGATGAGCACATGAGCATGAATTCGTTGGTGGAAACCATCAGGGACTCCTACTTCAGGATTGGCTGTCCCAAAAGCATCCTGGTGGCTTATTCAGCCGGCGCAGATTCCCTTGCCCTGTTGTTAGGATTGATGACTGTAAAAAATGAATTACCGATTGAGATCGTTTGTGCTCATGTCAACCATGGGCTGCGCGCAAGCGCTTGTGCTGATGAGAAGCTGGCCATAGACATTACACGGCGCTTAGATATCGCTTTAATGGTCAAACGCGTTGAGGTTTCCAGAGAAGGCAACCTTGAAGCAGCGGCGCGAGAAGCGCGGTATACCGCCTTAAAGCAAGCCATGCGGGAAAGTGGGGCACAGGTCATTGCCCTGGCTCATCATGCTGATGACCAGGCGGAGACGATGATGATGAATCTGGCACGCGGCAGCGGACTCGATGGTTTAGCTGGCATGAATGAGTTTCGTCCACCTTATTGGCGTCCCCTGCTAAGCATACCAAAATCGGTTTTGATTGATGCTCTCAAGGGTGCAGGCATGCGATGGGCAGAAGATGAGAGCAATCAGGATACTGTTTTTCTACGTAATGATCTTCGTTTAAATGTGTTGCCAAAGCTTGAGCGCAGAGCTCCTGGTGTAGCTGTGCGGATGTCACGTACAGCCGGATTATTGCAGGATGAAAAGGACATGTTAGAAAATGAAGCGGCTTCATGGCTGTCCTGTTATGCGAAAGCTGAACGCCCCTTTTTCTTTTTGATGACAGGTCCATTAAATAAATTACACTTGGCCATGCAGCGCCGTGTTCTTCGCGCGCTGTGCTTTCAGGCTGGTGTTATGCTTGATTATGAGCAAACACAACGTGTTTTGTCCTTTCTTTCATCTATGCCAGGAAGCATCCTTGCTTTGCCAAAGAATAATCTGGTTTTTTTGAGTTCACAAAGGTTGCATATTCTGTCCGATAATGCGAAACTAATAGACGTTGTCTGGCAACAGCCACAACGAGCGCTCCCGGGGGAGGGACTGGGTGATGGTATGCATGAGCAGGTGGTCGACGCGCGTTTAATTAATGATGCACTGATGCGGTCTGTCCGGCCGGGAGACAATATCCGTCCATTGGGTGCATCCGGCAGACAAACAATGCAGAAGTATCTTAGCGCCCGCAAAATTGACAAACCCTTTCGTGCTTATTGGCCGGTGTATGCTGTAGAGTCCAAGGTTTTATGGGTGCCTGGTTGCGGTGTATCTCACGAGGCTGCAATCCATTCAGATGAACAGCCAAGAACTAAGCTGGTGTTTGCTCAAGCCCTGCCTCATGAAATTATAACGGATGGAGATAAATGATGATGACAGATCACTTCTTGCGCAATGACCTGGACCGTATACTATTAAGCACAGAGGAGATCTCAAAGGCGGTTAGAAAACTGGGTTGGGAAATTTCAAGGGATTATGCAGGTACTGAACCGGTCTTTATCTGCATTCTTAAAGGTGCTGCCGTTTTCTTCTCGGACCTGATCCGCGAGGTTGATCTGCCACTGACCATTGACTTTATGGCCATTTCAAGTTATGGCAACAGCACCAAGACCTCGGGTGTTGTCCGCATCCTCAAGGATCTTGATTATGATGTACTTAACCGTGATGTGTTGGTAGTAGAGGACATCGTAGACAGCGGACTTACACTTTCTTACATCAAGAAGGCACTTGGCGAGCGGGGGGCCCGTTCAATCAAATTGGCGACTCTGCTGGACAAGCCCATGCGCCGGCGTACAGAGCTGAAAGTAGATTACGCCTGTTTTACTATCCCCAATGAGTTTGTGGTAGGGTACGGCTTGGATTATCAGGAAAAGTACCGCAACCTGCCGTATGTTGCTGTACTGCATCCGCGGGTGTATCACGAAGAATAATGAGCGAATGTTTGTGAACTGTACAGTTTGCGTGGTATAATTCATAGCGAATTAGACTTGAGGAGGACAGACCTTGCGTAAGACCCGTGGCCCATTTGGCTACTTGATCATGATCGCGGCATTTTTGCTGTTGGCCTATTTGATTTCGGACAGTCTTCGGATACCGGCTGACCGTATCACCTACCCTGAGTTGTTGGCAAAAATAGAAAATAACGAAGTTGAGCGCGTATCCATCCGTGGAACCAGCCTGATTGGACTCAACCGCAACAGTTCCATCGCGCGCGCTGATTATCCCGGTCGATATGATTTTGAAACCACCATAGGTCCGGATTTTTTTAATACCGTGCTGACAATGCATGCCAACAAAAAGGCGCTATTATTAGAGCGGGTCAGCATCAATGACCTGGATTTCAGCATTGATTATCTGCCGCCGGAAACTACCCCATGGTATATGGAGATGTTGCCCTACATCCTGACCATGGGTCTTGTGATGGCATTTTGGTTTTTTATCATGCGTCAGCAGGCCGGCGGTAGCGGCAAGGTGCTGAATTTTGGGAAAAGTTCAGCCAACATGGTTGATCCGACCAAGAATAAAATCACCTTCGCTGATGTTGCAGGCGCTGAAGAGGAGAAAGATGAATTGAAAGAGATTGTGGATTTCCTCAAAAATCCGCAAATCTATATGGATCTTGGTGCGCGCATTCCCAAAGGCGTACTTCTTGTGGGCCCTCCGGGCACCGGTAAAACCCTGCTCGCCAAGGCCGTAGCCGGCGAGGCCAAGGTTCCCTTCTTTTCTATCAGCGGCTCCAACTTTGTAGAGATGTTTGTAGGTGTGGGTGCGAGCCGTGTAAGGGATTTGTTTGAACAGGCCAAGCGCGTGGCGCCCAGCATCGTTTTTATTGATGAGATTGACGCAGTTGGACGTCATCGCGGCGCTGGCCTGGGTGGCGGGCATGATGAGCGCGAGCAGACCTTGAACCAGTTGTTAGTTGAGATGGATGGATTTACCACCAATGAGGGTGTCATTGTGCTGGCTGCAACCAACCGTCGCGATATCCTGGATCCTGCATTGCTGCGTCCCGGCCGCTTTGACCGGCAAGTGACGGTACACTACCCGGACATCGCGGGGCGCGTAGCGATATTGAAGGTACATGCGCGCGGCAAGCCGCTGGCAGAAGATGTGGATCTGGATAACATCGCCAAACGCACACCTTTCGCTACCGGCGCTGATTTGGAAAATATCATGAACGAAGGTGCCATTATAGCGGCCCGCTACAAGCAAGAACAGATTTTCCAGGAGCATCTGATTGAGGCGGTGGAGCGCGTCCAGATGGGACCAGAGAAGAAGAGCCATAAAGTGCTTGAGGAAGACAAGCGCATCGTTGCCTACCACGAGGCCGGTCATGCTGTTGTCGGGCATTTCCTGCCACTTTGCGATGAAGTGCATACTGTCACCATTGTTCCCCGCGGCGGAGCAGGCGGCTTTACGCTTTCCCTGCCTGAGAAGGAATTTGACATGCAAAGCCGTAAAAAGATGCTGCAAAGTGTGTCCATGATGCTGGGCGGTCATGCTGCTATAAAGATCATTGAAGACGATGTCTATACCGGCGCGCAGTCTGATTTGAAACGCGCAACTGAGATTGTCCGTACGATGATTACCAAGTTGGGTATGTCGGATGAAATCGGCACACTTTACCTGGGCAATGATCAGGAGATTTTTGTGGGCATGGAGTTTGGACAGACCCGTGAGTTCAGTGAGGAAATGGCTACCCGTGTGGACCATGAGATCAGCAACGTGATGAGTCGTTGCTATGAGGTTGCCATGAATACCCTCCGCAGCAACATTGAAAAGCTGCACGGCCTGGCCAACCTGCTCATGGAAAAGGAAACCATTAACCGGGAGGAATTTCTGCGTTTTATGGATGTTGGTGATATAGAACCCCTGCCATCCACACCATGAGGAGTGTTGCGTTGGGTTCTTCCATTTGCCGTGCTGATTTGCATCTGCACAGCACTGCATCAGATGGGAAATATACTCCGGCGCACCTGGTCCGCCTGGCTCATACGGCAGGAATCACACTCATGGCCCTGACTGATCATGAAACTCTATATGGTGTCGAGGAAGCCGCTGCCGCTGCTGCAAAGCTTGGCATCATGTTTCTTCCTGGGGTTGAGATCAACACTGCCGCTGAGCATGAAGTTCATGTGCTGCTGTATGGGGTGACGCCCCAGATGGGTGAACTGACGAATCTTCTTTGTGAGATCAGCCAAGGCCGGCAGGAGCGCGCTCCTAAGTTTCTTGAAAAGCTCGCAGCCTTAGGCATGAAAATGACCTTGGATGATTTGCAAATCCCTGAAGGAACGGATTGCAACCGGCCCATCGTTGCACGGGCCTTGGTACGCAAGGGCTATGTAAATTCAACACAAGAAGCATTTGAGCGTTACCTAGGCGTCAATAAACCAGCTTATGTCAAACGCAACCACATTTCTACTGAACAGCTTTTGAAAATGGCCAGACGTGAGGGCGCTGTTCCAGTGCTGGCTCACCCGGGTTTGATACAAAATGAGGTCTTCCGTGAGGCAGACACGATCCATCAGCTTAAGCAGGCAGGCCTGATGGGAATAGAAGCCTGGCATCCCAAACACACTTCCGCGCAAGGTCAATACTGGGTAGAAATGGCGAAGCGGCACGGACTACTGGTTACCGGTGGCAGTGATTTTCACAAAGAGGACGATGACCATGGACCTATTGGCAGCCAGATAAACAACTGGCTCACGATGCAGGAAGATACCGACAGGCTGCTTTCCATAATGAACATGAACTGAAAGGAAAGGGAATGACCAGAGGGTTTTCAGATTTCCAGGGCAAGGGTGCTCCGAGGAGCGGGGCGTCCCGTTCAAGCATGGAAAAACCATCTTGGGAACCCGTGCGTCCATATTTAAACGCAAATATCAATTATTCTTCCGCACAAAATCAATCCTACCGGACTCCGTACAAGCAGCCGGGCGCAGGCGCGCCGCCCGGCTGGCAACCGGTGGGCAAGCCGCCTAAAAAGAAAAGGACAGGCAAAGCGCTGGTACTCGTCTTGCTGGTTCTTTTGTTGATCGGCGGCAGTATTTGGGCTGTTAAAGCTCTGCGTGACAATCAAGTCAGGCAAAGCATTGCGCCCTATCAACAAGTATTCGGGCCCAATGTTTTTGTGAATGAGGTAGCTCTGTCCGGATTGACACCTGAACAGGCTTTTAACAGCCTGCGCCAGGAAATAACCAGCCGTATAGACAGCTGGAATTTATCGCTGACTTTCCGCGGCCATACCTTCATTACCCTTAATTATGGCGCTCTGGGCATACAGGTCAAGGAAGAAGAACTCTACCAATTGCTCAGCGAAGCTTGGAAGCTTACCCATACTGGCGATATTTATGCACGCAAGGCTGCCATTGATACGTTGACCATCACGCCTCATCGCGTATCCACTGCGCGTGGCGAATTACAAAGCACGCAGCTGCAAACTATATTCAGCCAAATTGCTGCTGCCATCAACTCCGAACCTGTTGATGCCGTTCTGCTGGAATTCCGCCCAGATGAGGTTCAGCCCTTTGTCTTCCTGGATGAAAAGGCAGGCTTACGCCTGGATGTAGATGCTGCGATGCAACAGGTGATGGCATTTGCAGTCCAAGGACAGTCGGGCAGCTATGAACTGGAGCCTCAGGTTATCCCGCCGCTGATTACCCGTGCTGAGCTTGAAAAGACTGTTCGTTTGCGTACCAGCATTGCCACAGCAATTGACAAGAGCTCTACTGATGAGCGTAACCACAATATCCGCTTGTCTTTTTCCAAATTCAACGGAATGATTCTAAAGCCAGGTCAAACTCTCAGTTTTAACGAGGTGGTGGGACCACGCACGATTGAAAACGGCTTTGCCGAAGCGCTTGAATACGCTTATGGTGATCTTGTGATTGGCGTAGGTGGCGGTGTATGTCAAGCCAGTACCACGCTTTATCAAGCCGCTGTCACTGCAGGCTTGTCCATTGTCAAACGATATCCGCATTCAGGACCGGTGGATTACACCCAGTTGGGCCAGGATGCGACTGTCTTTTTATCCAGAGACAGAAACATCGATTTTGTGTTCAGAAACACCACTGCCGGTAATATTTATATTACTGCCCACGTTCAGCCAACCCGCAACAATGCCAAGCGGTTGGAAGCAGTCATCAGAATGTATGGCCAGGATCTTGGGGATGGCGTTTCTTACAAACTACGCTCAGAGGTTGTAAAGGTTCTTGAACCTCCTCAGGAAAAGATATATGAGAATGATAAAGAAGGCAAATACGTTACCTACACAGATGAAGAAAAACTGAAATCCAAAGCAGTTAAAGGTCAGGTAATAGAGACCTATTTGGAAAAATACCAACATGGTGTTCTGGTCGAACCGCCAAAGCTGATTTCCAGCGATACCTTTAATGCAAAAGCGGCAGTGTACTATCGAGGTGTGAACAAGCGCCCGTAAAATTGTTGTTTTTCTTAATTTCATACAAGGTCGCAACGCCGGATATGCACGTCATTTGCATATAAACGCTGATGATCGAAATGTATATATGATTTTTATTTGTATAGTCATTGTCCTTTGCTTGCATACAGACTGTGTACCTTGTATAATAAATGCAAATGGAGGGTAAACACCTTTTGCAGCGTTTTTTTCTGTATGCCAACCCCGGAAAACCAGAAACCATCCCGGTTGTGGCAGCTTTCGCTGATTTATTATCAAAACACAACTGTGACATTTTATTGGACACCTGGTTGTATGAGCATTTGGGGATAGGCAGAGCGTGTAAGGCAGATGAATTGGATCGTTCTGTACACGCTGCAGTCAGTTTTGGCGGGGATGGCACCCTGCTGCGTATCCTGCCCCGGCTTGCGGAGAATGATGTGCCGGTGCTTGGGGTTAACATGGGTCATACTGGCTTTTTGCTGGAATTGGACCCTGGTGATCTTCATAGCATGGTCAACAGATTGGTTGTTGGTGATTTCTACCTGCAGGAGCGATTAATGCTATCATGCCGCATCCATGGCCAAGGCGATTTCCTTGTTATGAATGAACTGGCATTGACACGCGGTCACAATCCCAGCAGCATCGTGGTGGAGGTCACTTACCAGGAGGAGCGGGTGTACACCATACACGGGGACGGCGTGTTGGTTTCCACTCCAACCGGAACAACAGGATATACTTTATCCGCCGGCGGACCGGTGTTGCATCCTGACGCGCCTTGTCGTGTTGTAGTTCCGGTGTGTTCGCACATCATGACGCAGCGGCCTATGGTTTTACCGGTTCATGGCGAGATAGGATTGACTGTGCACGGCAAGTGCGCAGTACGCCATCAAATCAGCCTGGATGGGCAGCTGGTCATAGATCCGGACACCAACAGCCAGGTCAACATCAAGTCAGCTGAGCGACCCGCTCGCTTTATACGGTTTACACCCCAGCGCTTCTTAACCCGCCTGCACCAAAAGCAATTGGCATGGGGCAATCATATTTATGGAGGAACAAAATGAAAAGCACCAGACAAGCTGCCATCCTTAACCTTATTGAGAAACAGGACATCAAAACACAAAAGGAGTTGGCGGAAAAGCTGAAGACTCAAGGGTTTCATGTTACCCAGGCTACTGTGTCCCGAGACATTAAGGAGATGCGACTGTTAAAGGTGCTTTCTGGTTTGGGGGATTATAAGTACGCCACAGCGGATCAGGCGGAGCACTCAGTTTATGACCGTTTTGTGCGTATGTTTGTTGATTCGGTCATCTCCATCAAGGCTGCGGGCAACATTATTGTCATTAAAACCTTGTCTGGTTCAGCCAATGTCGCGGGAGAAGCCATTGATAGCATGCGCTGGCCGGAGATTGTCGGCACCCTTTCCGGGGATAACACCATTCTTGTGATCGTCCATGATAATGAGGATGCTGACGAAGTTGTCAGGAAATTTAACGAAATCCTTCGCTGATTTTTTATGCTTGAAAGCCTGCTGATTCGCAATATTGCTTTGTTTGAGGAAGCCAGGATAGATTTTGGCCCTGGTCTTCATGTACTGACAGGAGAGACTGGCGCAGGTAAATCACTGGTCGTTGACGCAGTTAATTTCTTGTGTGGTGCCAAAACGGATAAAAGCCTGATTCGTACAGGCAGTGAAAAGGCATATGTTGAGGGCTTGTTTAGCCTTGACAATCTTCCTGCTGTGATTGATATTTTGCAGCAGTTCAGTTATGATATCGAGGATGCCCAGTTGGTTCTGTCGCGTGAGCTTAGCAGCAAAGGCCGAAGTGTTTACCGTATCAATGGAATAGCATGCACACTGACAATTTACCAGGAATTAACATCCAGATTAATTGACCTGCATGGACAACATGAGCATCAATCCCTGCTTCAGGAGAACAAGCAACGCCAGTTTTTGGATTTGATCGGGGATGCGTATCATACAGCCTTGCTGCAGGCTACCTCTCAAGCTTACGCTGAGCTATCAGCAGTAAAAAAAGAATATGAAACAGCGCTTGCAGCCAGCCGTTCCCGTATGGATCGAGTGGAAATTTTGATCCTGCGGCAAAAGGAATTGAAAAACGCCAGGTTAGAGTCAGGAGAAGATGAACGGCTGCAGGAGGAACGCGATATGTTGCGCAACGCAGAGAAGATTGCCGCAGCCATACGTGAAGCCAATGAAGCCATCTTTGAAGCTAATGATAAACAGACTGCATTATCGCTGTTGGATCAGGCACATACTGCGCTGGATAGAATCAGCTCCTATGGAAAGACCTATGCTGAGTTCTCAGAGAAGCTTCAGAATCTATATTATGAATTGGAAGACATTGGCCGGGAGCTTAGCACACATACACGCGGGATCTACCAAGATGACCGTCGGCTGGAAGAAGTTGAAAACCGTTTGGACTTCCTGCGCAAACTGCAAAGGAAATATGGTCCGACAACACAGGAAATGCTTGAGACACTGACTAAAACTGAAGAAGAACTGGAAGCTTTTGAATCCCTGGATGACAAACTGGAGTGTTTGTCAAAGGCTGTAACTGAGAAGGAGCATGCTTACCATAAAGCCGCCAGCGCACTGAGCCAGTCGCGACAGGCACTGGCCAGGCAGTGTGCTTGCCGCATTGAAGAAGTGTTGCATGAGTTGAACATGTCTGGCACCCGCTTTTATATCCGTGTGGATGCCGATCTTCAAGCTGTTCAAGCGGAAGGATATGACAGAATTGTCATGATGATTGCGCCCAACGCGGGAGAGGAGCCCATGCCCTTGTCTTTGATTGCTTCCGGCGGTGAGCTATCCCGTGTGATGTTGGCAATGAAAACACTTTCTGCCGAAAAGAACGAAGTGCCTACCATGGTGTTTGATGAGATCGATACAGGGGTTTCCGGTCAGACCGCGATGGTTCTTGCTAAAAAGCTTTGGTCCATTGCGCGTTTCAGGCAAGTCATTTGTGTCAGTCACCTGCATCAGCTTGCAGCTATGGCCAGCAGTCAGTATCAGGTATCCAAACAAGAGGTGGATGGCAGGACACTGACAAGCGTTTCATTGCTGGATGAAGAAGCGCGTGTACAGGAGATCGCCAAGATGCTCGGAAACATCCGATCCCAAGGGGAAACCAGCGTTCATCATGCCAGAGTACTGCTGGAGGATGCTGCTGCGCTGCGTATTTCGGATGGAGCATAAACAGAAGATCACCAGTGGAAAAGAATATGACATATTGCCGGTGGCTAATCATCGAAGCCTAAGACATTTATTAGGAACAAAAGAAGAAAAATACCAAAGTATCTTAATATAAAAGAGAACCTGTGGGATTTACCATCTTGAAGCATTGGCGGGATCCGCTCTATATCAAATTAATTTGACATATGATATGTTACATATTTAATCCAATTATTTAATTTAATATTAAATAATTATTTAGAACATGTGTGACAATGTTTCGATCTTGTGTTATAACCTGACTTTTACACTTTGAGAGATAAAAACGCTCGGTATTTCCTTATAAATTAAGGGAAGTGAGCGTTTTCAGTCTGCACGCTGGTTTTTACCGTCAGCGATAAGAAGATGCTATTTTTTTACCTG
>Ga0255347_1000883_pt1 | contig 52165 bp, 46 predicted proteins | sample wastewater_treat_2_FD_192479 | JGI IMG/M metagenome (GOLD analysis project Ga0255347, IMG submission 192479) | Wastewater microbial communities from Lulu Island WWTP, Vancouver, Canada - plant24 | ecosystem: Engineered > WWTP > Wastewater > Unclassified | place: Canada: Vancouver, British...
GCTCGGAGAACAAAAGAGGTTAGATAAAGGGGACAGAAAAAGGCAGGAGGCCGCCACAGCGAAAAGAACTTTAACAGATTGTAAGTATATGCTTGACAAACTTCATTAGAAGAGGAGGAAAAATGAAGCTCTCTGATCTTGCCAAGAAAACAGGATGTGAGATATTAACAGGAAATGTAAACTTAGACAAAGACATAGAAGATGGTTATGTGTCGGACCTTCTATCGGATGTTATTGGCAACATAAAAGAAAACTCTGTCTGGATAACTATACAAAGGCATATGAATATTCTTGGTGTTGCAAAGTTAAAGGATGTTGCTGCTATTCTGATACCAAGGAATCTACAGCTTGAAGACAGTATGATTGAAAAAGCCAGTGAAGAGAGGATTGCCATCCTCAGAAACCCCCGCTCCGCCTTTGAACTTGCCGGTCTTATATACAATCTCTTACAAAAAGGCTAGAGTAGTTGTCGACTTACTCATGTGATCTTCATATCCATTCGACCCTGTCACCCTGCGGAAGCCTTGAAATGTCTCCTAACAATATCATAGCAAAGGCAAAAGAGGTTGGTCTTCATCTGATCTCTGTTACTGATCATAATATGGTGGAAAACAGCTTGCCTACTTATACAATAGGAAAAAAATTCGGTATTACGGTACTTTTTGGTATGGAGGTACAGACCTCAGAAGAAATTCATCTTTTAGCATTTTTCGACAACTATGATCTTGCTCATACCTTTCAGAATAAGATCTATAATCTTCTGCCTGACATTCAAAATGATGCCGAATATTTTGGAGACCAGGTTGTGGTGGATGAGGAAAACGAAATTATCCGATTCGAGACCAGACTCCTTTTGAATTCAGCTCAGATTTCAATTACCGATGCAACAAAATGGATCAAAGACCACGGTGGCCTAGCCATTCCTTCTCATATTGACAGCCCTACCTTCAGCATTATCAGCCAACTTGGCTACATACCTGATGATTTGCCTTTCGATGCACTTGAAGTACGAAATAAGGAGAAAATAATCGATCTGCTGCCACTTATCATGAAAAAAGATATACCTTTTGTCACTTTTTCCGATGCCCATTATTTGAAAGACATTGGTAGGCGACGGATTAGTCTTGATCTGAAAAAGCCAAATTGTTCAGAAATCGCAAATGCACTGAAGCAGTTGTTATGAATATATCCGACTATGATCACTATTTTATGGCAGAGGCCAAATATTTCCTAAAAATGTGACCTTTGGAGCCACCCATGTAAACAAAAGAACCATGGTGGTAGTATTATTTATTCATTAAAATATAATGAATTAATTACAATAAATAAAATATTTGTTTATTTTAGGCTAGTTTGATAAATATAGCTGCTACCCTAGGCTGCGGATATAAACTGGAAAGGAGGTTGCATAGAAAATTAGAGGGCTTCAGAAACAATATATTGGCGGTGCACTCCCATGATGGATGAAATTGCTTCACATATTATTGATATTGTTGCCAATTCTGTGTCTGCAAAGGCAACACATATCAGTGTCGATATTACACAGAATACTGAAAAAAATCTCCTGACCCTTCGTATCAAGGATAATGGTGTGGGTATGGACGAGACAACGAAACAAAAAGTCCTCGATCCCTTCTATACAACAAAAAAAGGCAAGAAGGTAGGGCTCGGCATCCCCCTCCTAAAAGGAACAGCAGAAACGACAAACGGTACCTTTTGCCTTTCGAGCATTACGGGACAGGGTACAGAAATCTTTGCTACTTTTGATTTGAGTCATCCTGATCTTCCTCCCCTAGGAAATATTCGTGATACAATACTTGTACTTGTTGTGGGGAATCCGGACACTGATTTTTGCTTTTGTATAAAAGCAGATGCAAAAGAATTTACGTTGGATACAAAAGAGATTAAAAACCTCTTGGATGGTGTTCCTATTAATCATCCCGAGGTAATCACATTTTTAACTAAATGTATTGACGAAAACATGTGAATTCTTGTACAATTCACTAGAATTTAAAGGAGGCAAATCGATGAACCTAGAAGAACTGAAGAAAATCAGAGAAAAGGCGCAAAAAGATGTAGAATTGCGGCAGAAGCAGGCTAGAATACGGATTGTCGTAGGAATGGGCACGAGTGGAATAGCAGCCGGTGCACGAGATGTCCTCAAAACCCTTCTTGAAGAGATTGGGAGAAGGAATCTTACTGACGTAATCGTAACCCAGACCGGTGAAAAGGGGTTGGCTTCACAGGAACCGCTCGTGGAGGTTTACGAAGAAGGTAAGCCGTTGGTTGTGTATGGCAACATGAACCAGGAAAGAGCTAAAAGAGTGGTGGTTGAACATGTGGTAAATGGCAATCCTGTTACAGAATTTGCACTTGAGGTTATGTAAAGGAGGGGGACGAACTTGTACAGAGAAGCTATTTTAAAAAAATTCAAACCAAGCCTTGATAACATTCTTTATATTCTTCACGATCTTCAGGACAATAATCCACAACGCTATTTAGCGAAAGAGGATATCCGAGTATGTGCTGATTATCTCAACGTTCCCTACAGTTATGTTCACAGTGTTGCGAGTTTCTATACCATGTTCAGCCTCGAACCGAGGGGAAGTAACATTATAAGGCTCTGTGATTCGCCTCCTTGTCATCTTATGGGTTCCAAATCATTATTAGACTATCTAAAAAAAGCTTTAAAGGTCGATGTTGGGGGAACAACAAAAGATGGCAAATTCACACTCGAGCTTACCAGCTGCCTCGGTGTCTGTGGAGTAGCACCAGCAATGATGATCAATGACGAGATGGTTGGTAACCTGACACCGGAAAAGGTTGACGCCATTCTTGAAAAAAGGAGACAAGAGTCATGAGTCTTGTGAGAAACCATGTACTGATCAGTATAGATGCAGGCACTGTGTTGGCAGGTGCACGGGCCGTTGAAAAAACACTTATTGAAGAGATTGCAAAACAGGGTCTTTCAGACGAGATAGCAGTTCTTGAGACTGGAAGTATTGGTACAATAAATCAGGGCGTAGTCCTCGTTGTTTATCCAGAAGGCGTTTATTACGCTCACGTTACGCCTCAGGATGTGCCCGAATTAGTGGAAGAACATCTGCTCAAGGGAAGACCTTTAAAAAGGTTAATACTATCCGAAGCACCTAAACAAACAGTTATTAAAAAAGGAAAAGCAGGCCTGCTCAAAGAGCAGCCACGGATTGTTTTGCGAAATTGTGGCGTTATTGATCCCGAAAAGATCGAAGAGTATATAGCCGAGGGCGGATATGAGGCAATCGGCAAAGCACTGACTGCCATGAAACCTGAAGACATCATCGATGAAATAAAAAAATCAGGACTTGCTGGCAGGGGTGGTGCATCCTTCTCAACAGGCATGAAATGGGACTTTGCAAGACGCGCACAGGGTGATATTAAATACATCATCTGTAATGCAGATGAGGGTGAACCGGGAACCTTTAAAGACAGGCTTATTCTCGAAGGCGACCCCCACAAACTCATTGAAGGTATGATGCTGGCAGGCTACGCCGTGGGAGCAAACCAGGGTTTTGTCTATATCAGGGGAGAGTATGCGCTCTCAATAGAACGTCTTGAGAAGGCAATAGCTCAGGCAAGGGAATATCATCTTCTTGGGAATAATATCCTTGACAGCACGTTTAGTTTTGACATATCTGTCATGAAAGGTGCTGGTGCTTATGTCTGCGGCGAAGAAACCGCTCTTATAGAGTCACTTGAGGGTAAACGTGGCCATCCACGGAATAAACCCCCCTACCCTGTTACAGAAGGTCTCTGGGGAAAACCAACTGTGGTAAACAATGTTGAAACTCTTTCAAACGTTCCTGAAATTATCAAGAATGGAGCGGCCTGGTTCAGGGGTTATGGCACAGAAAAATGTCCGGGCACAAAAGTGTACACCATCATAGGAAATGTTGCTACACCTGGTCTCATTGAAGCGGAGATGGGAACAACTTTGAGAGATATTATTTTTGAATATGCAGGTGGAATAAAGGCTGGTAAGAAATTTAAGGGCGCGCTCATAGGAGGGGCTGCGGGTGCGTTTCTAGGTCCTGATATGCTCGACGTTCAGATGGATTTTGTGAATCTCAGAGAATACGCAGCAGTTCTTGGATCCGGGGCCATTCTTGTCATGGACGAAACCGCTGATATAGTCGATATGTTACAGAGTGTGCTTCATTTTTTCCGGCACGAGTCGTGTGGCCATTGTGTTCCATGCAGACTCGGAACTGCTCAACTTGCTAAGATAATCGATCGAATTGCAGCCTCTAAAGGAATTCAAGGCGATGTAGATAAGCTTCTTAAGATTTCAGATACAATGCGGGACACTTCCTTCTGCCCTCTCGGACAATCCTTACATCTGCCCATTTCAAGTTCACTTAAGTATTTCAGAGACGAAATTGACGCCCGCATTCACTAACTTTAACCAATCCAGCCAACAAGGAGGCAACAAAATCGACAATGATAAAAGCAACGATAAACAATGTAAAAATAGAGGTCCCTGAAGGAACATCTATCCTGTGGGCTGCCAAGAAGGCAAATGTCAACATACCAACCTTATGTTTTCATCCTGATTTAAAGCCAGGTGGTCAGTGCGGTGTATGTGTTGTAGAAATTGAAGGTATCCCGGGTCTGAAGAGGGCCTGCATGACTCCCATTGGCGAAGGGTTCAGGGTATACACCCACACACAAAAGGTTATGAGTGCAAGAAAAGAGATTGTTGAGATGATTCTTGCCAACCATGATTCTGATTGCCTGACCTGCATAAAAAACAATAATTGTGAGCTTCAGACGCTTGCCGCTACCCTCGGTATCAAAATAGTCGAGTATGCCAAACTTGAAGAAAAATTACCTATAGATCATTCAAGCATTTCTATCGTTAGAGATCCGAACAAGTGCATCCTCTGTGGCAGGTGCATTCAGGTGTGCTCTGATGTGCAGTCGGTCAATGCATTAGCGGTGAATCATAGAGGTGCAGACACAGTCATCGGTACAGCCTTCAGTGCAGGTCTCGGTAACAGTGTGTGTATAAACTGCGGACAGTGTGTGGTGCATTGCCCGGTTGGTGCTCTTTACGAAAATAGCTCTGTTGAGGCTGTCTGGGAGGCCCTGCACGATCCAGATAAATTTGTGGTTGTTCAGGAGGCGCCCGCGGTGAGAGCAATGCTGGGTGAAGAATTTGGAATGCCACCCGGTTCTCTCGTAACAGGAAAAATGTATGCAGCCCTGAGGAGACTCGGCTTTGATGCGGTCATGGACACAAATTTTAGTGCGGATTTAACCATCATTGAGGAAGGAACAGAGTTGGTATCACGCTTAAAATCTGGAAAGAATCTCCCCCTTATCACCTCTTGTAGCCCAGGATGGATAAAATTTATGGAAACCTTTTTCCACGATATGATCCCACATATGTCCACGGCAAAATCTCCACAGCAAATGTTCGGCGCACTTGCTAAAACCTATTATGCTCAGGTAAAAAACATAGATCCTGCAAAGATAGTCTCTGTATCCGTTATGCCCTGTACAGCAAAGAAATTTGAGTGTCAGAGACCGGAAATGAAGGCAAGCGGCTACCAGGATGTTGATTATGTTCTTACCACAAGAGAGATTGGCAGGATGATTCGGGAAGCAGGAATTGATTTGAAGGAGATGCCCGAAGAACTGGCGGATGACATTATGGGAGAATATACAGGCGCGGGAACCATTTTTGGAGCCACAGGTGGAGTCATGGAAGCCGCGATACGGTCTGCATACTTTCTGGTTACGGGCCGTGAGCTTGAAAATCTCGACATTAAACCCGTAAGGGGATTAAAGGGTATAAAAGAAGCAGAGATTGATATTGATGGTACCAAGGTAAAAGTTGCTGTGGCACATAGCGGCGCTCAAGCCAGGGAACTACTCGAAAAAGTCCAAAATCAGATGGCTACAGACGGCAAGTGTGAATACCAGTTCATTGAGGTCATGGCATGTCCCGGAGGATGTGTTGGTGGTGGTGGGCAGTCATGGGGTAGCAATATGGCCAAGCGGGCACGAAGAGGAGAAGCTCTTTACGCAGAAGACAAATCAATGGCCCATAGAAGGTCACACGAGAACCGGTCTGTTCAGGCAGTGTACGAAAAATTCCTTGAAAAACCGAATTCCAAGAAGGCCCACGAACTCCTTCATACCCATTATATGAAGAGAAGTCTTGTGGATGGAAAAGTGATAAACGAATAATCATTTTTACGTAGATGAATGTGAGGGAGGAATAACATGGCTACTGACAACAACCAGAGTTCTGCTGAGATGCAAGAAGCAAAACTGTATCCCAGATTGGATGAAATCATCGCAGAACATAGTGGAAGGCCTGAAGATCTCATCATGGTGCTTCACAAAGCGCAGGGGCTCTTTGGATACCTGCCCAGAAAGGTTCAGGAAAAGGTTGCTGAAGGTTTGAATATCTCACTTAGTGAGGTGTATGGTGTCATCACCTTTTACAATTTCTTCTCCACTGTGCCCCAGGGAAGACACAGCGTGAAAATATGTCTTGGAACAGCATGCTATGTGCGCGGTTCGCAACAAGTTCTTGATAAGGCACAGAAAGACCTCGGTATAAAAGTAGGCGGTACTACAGAGGACAGGAGATATTCCCTGGATGTTGTTCGTTGTATAGGGGCATGTGGATTGGCCCCTGCGATGCTCATAGATGATGACGTCTATGGACGTGTTAAGTCAACGAATCTTGCAAACATTCTTGAAAAGTATGAGTAAGGAGGGTTCATAGGTATGGAGTCATCACGTGCGCACGTATTGGTTTGTGCAGGAGCTGCATGTGTCTCTTCTGGTTGCCGCGAAATTAGAGACGCTGTAGTCAATAAGATCGTTGAACAGGGATTGCAAGATGAGATTAAGGTTATCGAAACAGGATGTATCGGTTCCTGCGATCTCGGCCCTCTCGCGCTCATATATCCTGAAGGAGTCCTGTATCAGAAGTTGACGCCTCAGGATGCAGAGGAGATCGTAGTAGAACACCTGTTGAAGGGAAGAGTGGTTGAACGCCTTCTTTATAAGGAGCCTGTAACAGCCAAAACCATACCATCCCTGAAAGAGATAGATTTCTTCAAAAATCAGGTAAAGATTGTTTTAAGAAATTGCGGAGTTATAAACCCTCAGAGCATAGATGAATATATTGCCCGCGATGGTTATTTTGCACTTGCGAAAGCCCTTACCTCAATGACCAGGGAAGAAGTCATTGATGAGGTGTTAAAATCTGGCCTGAGGGGCCGCGGTGGTGGTGGCTTTCCAACGGGCATGAAATGGAAATTTGCATATCAATCTCCAGGAGATGTGAAATATGTTGTCTGTAACGCAGATGAAGGAGATCCTGGAGCTTTCATGGACAGGAGTGTCCTCGAGGGAGATCCTCACAGTGTAATCGAAGCTATGGCTATTGCCGCCTATGCCGTGGGTGCCCAGCAGGGTTACGTTTATATCAGAGCTGAATACCCTCTCGCTATTGAGCGGCTGGTCTGGGCAATCGGTCAGGCCAGAGAATATAAGTTCCTCGGCAAAAAAATCCTTGACACAGATTTCGATTTTGACCTTGACATTCGCATAGGCGCAGGTGCTTTCGTTTGTGGTGAAGAGACTGCCTTGATGTTTTCTATCGAAGGAAAAAGAGGTGAGCCTCGACCAAGACCGCCATTTCCTGTTGTGAAGGGTCTCTTCAATGTGCCTACTCTTTTAAACAACGTTGAGACTTATGCAAATATACCATCGATTATCATGAACGGGGCTGCCTGGTACGCTCAATACGGAACAGAGAAGAGCAAAGGTACAAAAGTATTTGCCCTTGCCGGGGCAGTGAACAACACGGGTCTCGTTGAGGTTCCCATGGGAACCCCCCTTGGTGATATCATTTTTAATGTTGGCGGTGGCATAAAAAACAAGAAAAAATACAAGGCAGCCCAGTTGGGCGGTCCTTCAGGAGGCTGTATCCCCGTTGAACATCTCAACGTTCCCGTTGATTATGAATCAATAACTGAACTCGGCGCAATTGTTGGTTCTGGCGGTCTAATAGTGGCCGATGAAGATACCTGTATGGTAGACTTTGCCCGATTCTTCGTGGATTTTATTCAGGAGGAATCCTGTGGAAAATGCCCCCCTTGTCGTATCGGTACAAAAAGGATGCTCGAGATTCTGAAACGGATATCTCATGGAGAAGGCAAGTTGGAGGATATTGACAACCTTATAGAACTCGCCACTCGCATTAAAGATGCAGCACTGTGTGGTCTGGGGCAGACTGCACCGAACCCTGTCCTTTCAACACTCCGTTTTTTCAAAGATGAGTACGTTGAGCACATCGTGGATAAACACTGCAGTGCAGGCGTATGCAGTTCATTGTTTGATGCCCCCTGTCAGAACGCATGCCCCACTGATCAGAATGCCTGGGGTTATGTAACCCTTATAAGCGAAGGAAAATTTAAGGAGGCAATTGCACTCATAAAAGAAGCTAATCCATTCCCTGCAGTTCTTGGAAGGGTTTGCTATCACCCTTGCGAAAGCAAATGCAGAAGAGCACAGATCGACCAGCCAGTAGCTATCTGTGCGCTCAAGCGATTTGCAGCTGACGTCGACATGGCTACATTCCCGTCATTCAGGCCTGTGACAGCAAAGCCCAATGACATAAAAGTTGCAATTATAGGTGCTGGCCCTGCCGGTCTGAGTGCTGCATATTTTCTTGCCTTGAAAGGATATAAACCAACGGTGTTTGAAGCCCTCTCCGTACCTGGAGGTATGCTTGCCGTGGGAATCCCTGACTACCGATTGCCAAGGGATATTTTAAACGCAGAAATCAAATCCATCACAGATATAGGTGTGGAGATAAAGTACAATACTCAATTTGGTAAAGACATAACCTCAGAAAGTCTGTTTAAGGATGGTTATGGGGCAATTCTTCTTGCCACAGGCGCCCATAAAGGACAGAAACTCGGTATACCGGGAGAGGAAGCATCAGGAGTAGCAGATGGTGTTACCTTCCTTCGTGCTGTGAACCTGAATGAAATAGTAAAAACAGAAGGCAAAGTCGTAGTGATCGGTGGTGGAAACGTAGCTATAGATGCAGCCAGGGCAGCACTAAGGCTCGGTGCCGAGGAAGTATCAGTTCTTTACAGGAGAGAGCGTGATGATATGCCTGCCTACGTTGAGGAGATCGATGAAGCAGAGCATGAGGGGGTCAAGATTCATACACTTGTAGCACCTGACAAAATCATTTCAAAAAATGGAAAAGTTACAGGTGTCGAATGCACTCGAATGGCCCTTGGTAAATTTGACAAGAGCGGTCGCAGAAGTCCAAACGTTATAGAAGGCTCCGGGTTCACCATTGATGCTGATATGGTCATTGCAGCAATAGGTCAATCGCCAGATCTCTCTTATCTTAATGGCGAAGGGATCAAGGTTACCAATAACAATACGGTTGAAGTTGACAAGTATACCCTTTCAGCTGGAAAAGAAGGCTTCTATGCTGCCGGTGATAATGTGCGAGGCCCTGCATCAGTAGTTGAGGCTGTAGCTGATGGCAAAAAAGCTGCTATGGCTATAGATGTTCATTTTGGAGGCGATGGCTTAGCGCCAAACGCTTTCCGGGATGAACTTATCACTATGGTTGTTTCATACGATGAGGCAGAATACCAGAAAGAAAGAAAAAGGATAGAGATGTCCCATTTACCTCTCGCCAAGAGATTCAGGAACTTTAATGAGGTTGCTCTTGGCTACCAGGCGAATGCCGCAGTTGAGGAAGCCAAGCGCTGTCTCCATTGTTATCTAAGAGAACAAGAATAATTTCCCATGAACAAATAAGGAGTATATTCCTATGATGACATTAACAATTGACGGCAGGAAGGTAGAAGTTGAGGAAGGCTCTACTATACTCGAAGCCGCGCTTAAAGCCAACATCCATATTCCAACCCTCTGTTACCTGCCAGAAGTCCAGGCTATTGGATCCTGCCGCGTTTGTCTTGTTGAGGTTGAGGGTAATAAAGCACTCCAAGCATCCTGTATGGCACCGGCCACCAACGGCATGATTGTCAATACCAACACGGAACGAGTTAGAAAGGCACGCAGATTCTCTGTGGAAATGCTCCTCTCAAACCACCCATTTGAATGTCTTACCTGTGCAAAAAATCTAAATTGCGAGCTTCAAAACCTTGCCTCCGAACTGCAGATCAGGGAAGTAAGGTTTACAGGCGAAAAAAGCGCCCAACGTATTGATGACTCTTCACCTTCCATAATAAGGGATCAGAGCAAATGTATCCTGTGCAGACGTTGTGTTACCGTTTGCCAAGAAATTCAATCGGTGACTGCCCTTTATACCGTTGGCAGAGGCTTCGAAGCAAGGGTTGAGCCTGCTTTTGGTAAAGATATCAATGAAGTGGCATGTACCAATTGTGGACAATGTTCCATGGTATGTCCTGTTGGCGCAATCACAGAAAAGGAGTATATCGACGAAATCTTTGAAGCGATCAACGATCCTACCAAATTCGTTATCGCCCAGGACGCACCAGCTGTTCGTGCTGCACTGGGCGAAGAATTTGGATACCCGCCTGGCACACTGATAACAGGAAAAATGCTTGCAGCAGTGAGAATGCTCGGGTTTGATCGTGTTTTTGATACAAATTTCGCTGCAGACCTGACTATTCTTGAAGAGGGTTCAGAATTACTGAAGCGCATTAGAGAAGGTGGTACCCTACCCCTAATAACAAGCTGTAGCCCGGGATGGATAAAATTTATTGAACATTTTTATCCTGAACTCCTTCCCCATCTCTCCACATGTAAATCTCCCCACCAGATGCTCGGTGCACTTTCAAAAACATATTTTGCCAAAAAAGCAAAAGTCAATCCCAAGGATATGGTAGTGGTCTCCATCATGCCGTGTACTGCGAAAAAATTTGAGTGCAACCGCCCTGAGATGAGCGATAGCGGCTATAAAGATGTTGATTATGTTCTTACTACAAGAGAGTTAGCAAAAATGATAAAACAGGCTGGAATTGATTTTGTCAATTTACCAGACGGTTACTATGATGATCCCATGGGGGAATATACTGGCGCGGCCACGATCTTTGGTGCAACCGGTGGTGTTATGGAAGCAGCACTCAGAACAGCATATGAGGTGGCAACCGGAAAAACCCTCGAGAACCTCGAATTTACTGCAGTAAGAGGCCTTCAGGGTCTTAAGGAAGCTGTAGTTCCTGTGGAAGGAATTGGGGACCTAAGAGTAGCGGTTGCTCATGGCCTCGGGAATGCACGGAAAATTCTTGAAAAAGTCAAAGAAGACAGTACTCGGTACCATTTTATAGAAGTGATGGCATGTCCGGGAGGATGTGTTGGTGGAGGTGGGCAGCCATTCCCGGTAAACGATGAAATACGGAGTCTTCGAGCACAAGCCCTTTATCAGGAAGATTCTGCCCTCAAATATAGAAAATCACATGAGAATCCGGCAATCAAGAAAATTTACAAACAATTCCTCAAAGAACCCCTTGGAAAGAAATCTCATAAGCTTCTTCACACCCACTATACACCAAGGTGTAGGTTCTAATTTTGAAGTTAGTCCATGCCGAGATGTGTTTTTGTTAAAAAGAGTACCCGCCTCTGATTCAGGTGCTCTTTTTTGTCATAAAAGCGTGAAAAATACCTTCTCTTATTATGACCCGTCTTACAAAGGATCGCTTGGGCAAAACCCTCATTTCAGAAAACAATTACTATCCTTTCCACTCAGTAAGGACAGTATACGACTTCCTCGTTTCATACTTCTGTGTTCCAGTCAAACTCCTACATATGCTGGCTAATACGAAGCTTTGTAAACTTAAAGGTCCAACGAAAGGAAGCCAATAAATGGAAGATACAACACTTAACCAGACTCCACGTGGCAGCAGGCTTCACATAGCTATTTTTGGTCGGAGAAATGCAGGGAAATCAAGCATTATCAATGCATTGACAAACCAGAATATTGCAATTGTCTCAGATGTACCAGGAACTACGACTGATCCCGTTTATAAATCCATGGAAATACTTCCTGTAGGTCCAGTGGTCATCATCGATACTGCGGGCATTGATGATACAGGTGAGCTTGGCTTACTGAGGATTGAAAAGGCATATAATGTTCTCGCAAAGACAGATATCCTTCTCCTCGTCATTGATCCTTCCAAAGGGGTCGACTCACATGAACTGGAAGTCATTCAAAAAGCAAGGGATCAAAAGGTTGCTATTATCGGTGTCCTTAACAAGATAGATATCTTCCCCGCTGCTTCTCCAGAGGAGATTAGTTCCATACTCAATATACCTGTTTTACCGGTAAGCGCCATCACTCGAACAGGAATGGACGAACTGAAGCTCGAAATGATCAAGGTTGCACCTAAAGACTGGATGTCATCCACTATTATCGGAGATCTTATCTCACCCGGTGATACAGTCATCCTTGTTGTACCAATTGATCTTGCAGCACCGAAGGGGCGGTTGATCCTTCCCCAGGTACAGACAATACGAGATATCCTTGATCATGACGCAATTGCCCTGATCGTCAAAGAACAGGAGCTTAAAGCTGCTATTGAGAATCTCAAAAATAAACCTCGGCTCGTTGTTACAGACTCCCAGGCTTTTCTGAAAGTAGCAGCAGACACTCCCCCTGACGTTCCTATGACCTCTTTTTCCATTCTCTTTGCACGCAATAAAGGAGATTTGATCTCTCTAGTAGAGGGTGCAAAGGTGGTGGAAGATCTTGTTCCCGGTGATAAAGTGCTTATTGCAGAGGCCTGTACCCATCACAGAGTCGAAGACGATATCGGAACAGTGAAGATTCCCCGGTGGTTGCAGCAGATTGTAGGAGGTCCGCTTAATTTTAAGTGGGCAAGTGGCCATGAATTACCAGCCGATATTGAGGATTACAAACTTATAATTCATTGCGGAGCATGTATGATTAATCGCAAAGAAATGCTCCACCGCCTCATGATGGCAAAACAAGCCGGGGTCCCCATGGTTAATTATGGAGTAATCATTGCTTATGTTCTCGGAATATTAAAACGCGCACTTGCACCGTTTCCTCAGGCCCTTACTGTTCTTGAGAACAAAAAAACGTAAATTCTATTTACTTTTGAATCGTCTATCAATATATTTGAGTACGGAGGAGAATACGATTTAATGAAAAGGCAAGATAAAAAGCATAAAGCAGATTTTATCGATGAAAAATATATTTTTAACCTTCTGGAAAGAGCAAAATCTGCACCTCAGCAAGAAGCACGTCAAATTATTCAAAAAGGACGGGATGCAAAAGGACTCACTCCTTACGAAACTGCAGTGCTACTTCAGTGCGATGAACCAGAAATAAAGAGCCTCCTTTTTGAAGCTGCCCATGAGGTGAAACAAAAGATATACGGAAAACGTCTTGTCTTCTTCGCACCGCTCTACATCAGCAACTACTGCATCAATAACTGCACCTATTGCGGCTACCGGAAAAGCAATACTATAGTTCGTCGTCGCCTCGATTTCAACGAAATAGAGAATGAGATTATTGCTCTCGAGACCATGGGCCACAAGCGGCTTGCCCTTGAAACAGGGGAAGACCCTGTTAATTGTCCCATTGAATATGTCCTGAATTCAATCAAAAAGATTTATGAGGTCAAGGATAAGACAGGGAGTATCCGCCGGGTAAACGTCAATATTGCAGCAACTACGGTTGAAGATTATCAGAAATTAAAGGAAGTAGGCATCGGAACATATATCCTTTTCCAAGAAACCTATCATAGGGAAACCTATAAAAAAATGCACCCCTCCGGTCCAAAAAGAGATTATGACTGGCATGCAACTGCCATGGATAGAGCTATGGAAGGTGGTATAGACGATGTTGGTTTTGGTGTGCTTTTTGGTCTTTATGATTACAAATTTGAAGTTCTTGCACTCCTTCTACATTCCCTGCATCTTGAAGAGCGTTTTGGTGTTGGCTGTCATACTATCTCAGTGCCAAGAATCCGTCCTGCAGAAGGAATAACCCTTGAGAAATTTCCCTACCTCGTAAGCGATGAAGATTTCAAAAAGATTGTATCAATCATCCGTCTGGCAGTACCCTACACAGGTATCATCTTATCTACACGTGAAAAACCAGAATTCAGGGATCAGGTTATTGAACTTGGTATCTCACAACTGAGTGCAGGTTCATGCACCGGTGTTGGAGGTTACCACACAGATATTGAGAAAAAACCTGGTGAGACTGTTGGTCAGTTTCAAGTTGAAGACCATCGCACCACCGATGAAGTATTAAGAAGTGTTTGTGAATCTGGCTATATACCAAGTTTCTGCACGGCATGTTACCGAAGAGGCAGAACCGGTGACCGCTTTATGCCACTTGCAAAATCCGGCGAGATTCAGAATCTCTGTCAACCAAATGCAATTCTCACTTTCAAGGAGTTTCTTCTCGACTATGCCTCCGCGGAAACCCGTGAGATAGGTGAAAAGACAATTGAAAAACATTTGGAACAAATTCCGAATACTCAAATCAGGGATGAGACAATAAAAAGAATCAAGAAACTCGAACAGGGGGAGCGTGACCTTTATCTGTAAGATCTTCAATAGATCGGGTTAATATATCTATAAGGAGGTAGCTTTATGCAAACTGTTAAAGACTTACTTAGGGAAAGAAAAAAAGCAGTCATTTCCGTCCTCCCAAAGTCGACCGTTTTTGAGGCACTAAAGATTATGGGGGAAAAGGAAATCGGTAGCGTAATGGTTGTAGATGAAAATGAGAAAGTGGTCGGAATTCTTTCAGAACGAGACTATGCAAGGAAGGTTATTCTCAGGGGAAAAACATCACGGGAAACTCTTGTTGAAGAGATTATGACACCTTTCGAAAAAATGTATACCGTAAAACCTGAGACCTCTGTTGAAGACTGTATGGTCCTTATTACCGGCAAACGCATACGACACCTCCCAGTTTTTGAAGGTGATAAATTCGTAGGACTAGTTTCAATTGGTGATGTTGTCAAATCAATGTTGATAGCACGGGATACGATGATTGAACATCTGAGCGACTATATTTCAGGAAAATATATTTAAAAAAAGATACAGGAAAAAAGGTTCGAGGATAAAGGTGCACGGTTGATGGACAGACTGAAAATGTTATCAACGTTATTGGGCCTCACTCCCTGGACCTTTTCTCTCTGTGTCTTTTTTTAATAGAGTGACCCGGTCCCTTCCCCAGTGGCCTGCCTAAAGATTTAATTCTCACAACCGCACTGCTCAGGCATTGTTCAGGATCCTCATCTACCCCTGGCTTGCCAGGGTAAAGAAGATAGTCCTCACGGTATTTCACGGGCGTATTGTTAGGCATAAAGATATTGGCCCCTCTTTGAAGCGCCAAGGTCCTGCCTTCTCCTGGGAAAACTGCATCAAATGCGGTTGTTGCAGGAATATGGGCTTCCGGATTGAAAAGACGGAGAACAGCAAGGGCCTTGAAAAATAACTCTGGATTGTCACTATAGGCATTTGGGCTACTTCCCAGAGGAGTCTCAGGGTGAGGTATAAAAGGACCAATTCCGATCATATCGAAATCAAACTTACGACATAGAAGAATGTTATCTGCAAGAGTTTCAAGTTTCTCACCAGGAAGTCCTATCATAAATCCACTACCGGTCTGTATTTCAAGGTCATGCAAATCATCAAGGCAGGTTAATCTCTCTTTTAGGGTACATCCAGGATGTAGCCTGTTGAATAGTTCTGCATCACTTGTTTCGAAGCGCAGAAAATAACGGTCCATGCCGCAATCACGCCAAAAACTATATGTTTCTTTCCTGCGATTTCCCACAGACACGGTTACGGCAAGGGATGTCTTTTTTTTGATCTTCCGAATAATTTCTCCTATCTCATCATCCTTAATGTCGCGAATTTCACCAGATTGGAGAACAATGGTCGAAAAATTATTTTCCTCCATAGCTATCGCAGCCTCCATGATTTCTTCGGTTGTCATGGAGTACCTTCTCACGTTTCTGTTTGATGCCCTGATGCCACAGTAGAGACAGTTATTTGAGCAGACGTTTGAGAACTCTACAATACCCCGAATGAACACGTCATCACCCATCTTTTTCCGACGGACCGTATCGGCATTGCTGTAAAGTCGTTCTAAGGCCCGTCCTTCAGACTGTAAGAGTTTTAAAGCAAAAAGTCTGGTGTATTCCAACCATTCCTCCAATCAGCTATGAATATATAACGAGTAAGCATAATTCGCAAATTGAATCACTTTTTTTTATTTACCTATTTCGATTTCAATTAATATAACGGCACCTGAACAATTGACAGCCATAATACACAAAATACACCGTAGAATCGTTTTACCGCTGTACCGAGCATAAATCATTTGAAGCAGTTCATCTTCTTGTGGTATTCTCAAATATATTGTGTCTGGCAGTTAGGGAGTAAGGTATTTCACTTTCTGCCGACACTTATGAGCACGCCAAAAACTGAATTCCAAAAGGAGGTTTTTTATGTCATCCATATACGACATTTTTGCTAGGGAAGTACTTGACAGCAGGGGAAATCCAACCGTTGAGGTTGAGGTTACTCTTGAGAGCGGCTCTATGGGTCGGGCTCTCGTACCATCAGGTGCATCTACAGGTGAGAGAGAAGCGCTTGAACTAAGAGATGGTGACAAGAAGAGATACAAAGGAAAGGGTGTTTTGAAGGCTGTAGAAAACGTTAATGAGACAATAGCACCTAAGCTCGAAGGCCTTGACGCGCTGGAACAGGCAAGTATCGATAATCTCATGATTGAACTCGATGGAACGGAAAACAAGAGCAATCTCGGGGCAAATGCTATTCTCGGCGTCTCCATGGCCGTGGCGAGGGCAGCAGCAGACTTCGTCGGCCTTCCCCTCTATCAATATATAGGTGGTATACGTGCCAGGGAGCTTCCTGTTCCCATGATGAACGTTATTAATGGCGGTGCTCATGCCCAGAACTCGCTCGATTGTCAGGAATTTATGATTGTCCCTGTAGGTACTGATTGTTTCAGAGAATCTATCAGGATGGGAGTTGAAGTTTTTCATACTTTAAAGGATGTGCTCAAGGATAAAGGCCATTCTACCGGTGTTGGTGATGAGGGTGGTTTTGCACCTCAGATTAAGAACACAAAAGAGGCACTTGATACCCTTATGAAGGCAATTGAAAAAGCCGGCTTCAAACCTGGTGAAGATATTCTCCTTGCCCTTGATGTCGCAGCCAGTGAATTATATCAGGCGGGCGGTAAATATAAGATTGACGGCAACACATGGACAAGTGACAAGCTGGTTGATTTCTATGACAAGATCATTAATGATTATCCCATTATTTCAATAGAGGATGGTTTTGCCCAGAACGACTGGAAGGGCTGGAAAAAATTTACCGATAAATGTTCGTCGAGAATCCAGATTGTAGGTGATGATGTATTTGTAACAAACCCTAATATCTTCAGGGAAGGTATTTCAAAAGGTGTGGCTAATGCCATTCTTATTAAGCTGAATCAGATCGGAACTGTCACGGAAACGCTCACTACTATCGAAATTGCGAAAAGGGCCGGATATACATGTGTTATATCGCACCGTTCAGGGGAAACAGAAGACACCTTCATAGCCGATCTTGCAGTTGCAACAAACGTCGGACAGATTAAGACCGGGTCCGCGTCACGGAGCGAGAGAATTGCAAAATACAACCAGCTTATGCGGATTGAGGAAGAGCTTGGTGATCTCGCAATCTATGGAGGCGTAGAGGTCTTTTATAGCATAAAGAAATAAAGGATACTGAATATCTCAAGGTTATTACAGGCTATAGGTTAAAAAAATAAAAGGGGAACGCCTGGCATCCAGGCCCTGACATGTAGCAGACTAAAGCGCTGAGGCATAGAATACCAAAACTGGTTTTTGCAGAACATCCAGTCACAGGTATTTAAAAACCCACCAGCAGTATACCCTTTAGAATTTGGGTGATGCAGATCAAAACCTGATCGTCTTTGTCAGGACGTGACGAGTTTAGCAGGGGTGGAACAGACTGTTCTGATCCTTTTCGACAAATACCCGGAAAAGATAAAGAACACTATTGTCCCGAAACTACTTATATTTTTTTACCTCACTTTTTACATATTCCAATGCTTCCGCGGCCATATTTCTGATTTCCTTCAACTTATCTGTCATAGCAAGGATGGAGAGTTTTCTCCTGATATCTTCCTGTTGCCTGCTTGTCAGGGTACCATATAGATCTTTGAGCTTGCCAATGCCGCTGCAAACAATATCCTGTTCTTTTGCATCCAGAATAAGAAGAAGGGCTGAGACATTATCGGGCATACCATATTCGGCAATATACTTTTTTACCGTAGAAACGAATCTGTTGGACCCATAGGTGCTGTGAATCTTATTATACAGCTTATCATGCTCTATTGTGCCTTTCTTGCCCATGAAAAGTCTGTCAAGTGCCTCTTTCACCCTGCCAGCTTGATACCGATCTTTCGGTTTTTCTTTCTGTTGCCCTTTTTCTTCTATTCGCCCGTAAAGTTTACTTTTGTCTCTTCTCCTGTCTAATTCCCGCCAGTCAGGCCTGTCATCGTAGTCACCCATGGCTTTTCATCCTCTCTTTCTTCGTATTCATCGGCTTCACGCCTAACGTTTTGGAGATCTGAACGTTTCTGTTAACCCAACCTTCCATACATTATCTTCCTTGTACATTTGGATAACAGCCGGTCGTTCGGCTTTTCTATATATGATATTTATCTGAGCCCTTTCCTTGCCAACCTTACCTATTTCCCACTTGCTGTATTCAAGGACCATGTCAGGATTAAAAACAGTCAGATAGCTGTCCCAATATGCCTGCGCTATGGTTCCTCCTGTTATAAAGTTATTTCTTATTTCACCTTTGGAGTATGTCACCTCTTTTCCTTTTGCTTTAAAATGATACATTATATTTTTATATGTATCGTCAATTATTGAATTCTGTGAGGCATGGGAAAGGAGAAGCCATATTCTTGCGTAATTTCTTTCTTTCATCATTTTAAAAAAAGACTCAGCAGAAACAAGCATGCTGTCCACTTCTTTGTTATTGTCAGCACCTTTAGAAGGTATTGCTAATGTTAGGAATGCAATGATCAGGAAAATGAGAATACACAGTTTCTTCATTGTAACAGGTGATTTTTGATGTATTAGCGCATGGTTTGTTGTTTGTCAAGATAAATATCCTTTCATTTGACGCAGATACAATGAAGTACAAAACCAATTATAAATTGTAATTGTCAAAATATTGCTTGACAATCAGAGAACCAATTTGATATCTATGTCAAAAGATATGTTTATCTGGCTCTTTCACAGAATCAGTGGTGTATCTCTCATAATTCTCTTTGGTATTAAGATTCTAACAAGCTACTTCCTTTTAACAAAAGATGAAAAACCTGACTGGGCACTCAGCCTTCACAGACAACCTGTCCTTGATGTGTTAATTCTTATTCTTTTCACCTTCCATAGCGTTTACGGGCTTCGTACGATTATAATGGATTTTGGCTATAGAAACGAAAAGCGGCTGTTTTTGCTGTCAAACACGGTCGCCTCAATTGTTTCAGCAGTTTTGATTTATTTATATTTTATTATGTCATAATTATGCTTTATCACGATGTCCTCATTGTGGGAGGTGGCCTTTCAGGGCTCCGTGCAGCAGTCGGTCTTTGTGATAAGTATGATGTTGGCCTTGTTTCTAAGGTTCATCCCATCAGGTCTCATTCTATAGCAGCTCAGGGCGGGATCAACGCTGCCCTTGCAAATAACCCTGATGCTCGCGATGATACTCCGGAAAAACATACCTTTGACACTGTAAAAGGGGGAGATTATCTCGGCGATCAGGATGCTGTTGAAATTATGTGCAAGGAAGCACCCGTAATTGTATACGAAATGGAACACTGGGGATGCCCGTTTAGCAGATTTCCGGACAACACAATCGCTCAGAGGCCATTCGGTGGCGCAGGTTATCCAAGAACATGTTTCTCTGCCGACATAACCGGCCATGTTCTCCTTAACACACTTTATGAAAGGTCTGTTTACAAAGACGTGAAAGTCTATTCAGAGCATGTTGTCCTTGCACTCGTGACAGACGGCAACCTTTGCCATGGGGCAATTGTTCTGGACCAGATCAAGGGGGAAATTATACCGGTAGCAGCAAAAGCAACGGTTTTTGCAACTGGCGGATACGGGCGGGTTTATCTGTACTCGACAAATGCCCTCTCGAATACAGGGAGTGGCATCGGCATACCATTCAGAGCAGGAGTCCCGGTCAAAGATATGGAGTTTGTTCAGTTCCATCCAACATCTTTAATTGGTACAAATATTTTGATGACAGAAGCCTGCAGGGGAGAGGGTGGCTATCTTCTTAACAACAAAGGCGAACGATTCATGGAGCGATATGCAGCAAAGGCAATGGAGCTTGCGCCACGGGATATTGTATCAAGAAGTATTCAGACTGAGATTGAAGAAGGAAGAGGGTTTGAGCATGAACTGGGAAAATATGTTCAACTGGATCTTCGACATCTCGGCGCCCAGAAGATCATGGAGCGGCTGCCTGGTATCCGTCGTATTTGCCTTGATTTTATTGGTATTGATCCGATATATGAACCTATACCAATTATGCCTTCTCAGCATTATTCTATGGGTGGAATTGATACGAATGAAAAGTCAGAAACCGTGGTAAAAGGTTTTTATGCTGCTGGTGAATGCGCGTGCGTAAGCGTTCATGGCGCTAACAGGCTCGGGGGAAACTCGCTCCTTGACACAATTGTTTTTGGTAAATTGGCTTCTATATCAGTTGATCAGTACCTCCAATCAGACGGTTTCAAACCTGATGAAAAACTACTCATGAGCAAAAAAGCTGAGGTTGAGCACAAGATAAAACAACTGAATAGCGGTGGGTCTCAAAGGCCTTTCAAAATACTCGATGAGTTGAGGCTTACCATGAGCAACCTTGCCGGTATCTTCCGAACAAAGGATGAGTTGCAGCAGGCTTTGAGCAAGATTATTGAGCTGAAAGAACGATATAAAAAAGTAAACGTATCTTCATCTAAAATTTATATGAACTACGAGCTTATTGGGGCATGGGAGCTGGAAAGCATGCTTGATGTTGGCCATATCATCGTGTTAGGCGCTCTCCTAAGGGAGGAAAGCAGGGGTGCCCATTCGAGAAGAGATTTTCCGATGAGAAGGGATGCAGAATGGTTGAAGCACACAGTTGCCACCATTGGAAAAGATGGTGAACCAAATATCTCATACAAGGGCGTAACTATTACAAAGTATGAGCCCATGGAGAGAAAATATTGACGGATAAGGACTATTTCACATTCAAAATTCTCAGGTATGATGCGGCAGAACCGGACATAGAGCCACACTTTCAGACCTATAAGATACGGGTCATTCCCGGCCTGACTATACTCATGGTTCTCCTCAGAATAAGAGACGAGATAGATGGAACTCTTGCCTTCAGATCTTCTTGCAGATCTGCGGTCTGCGGCTCCTGCGCTATGGTCATCAACGGTAAAATTGATCTTGCCTGCCGGACTCAGGCAGCATCCTTCGGGAGCAACACGATCATCCTGGAACCGCTGCCTAACATGCAGATCATAAAAGATCTTGTTGTTGACATGACTCCATTCTGGGATATGTACGAAAAGGTGAAACCTTACATGATCCGAAAGGGCGATTATCCTGACAAGGAGATAGCTCAAACAGAAGAAGATAGAAAAAAGATAGACCAATATGTCAACTGCATTCTCTGCGCATGCTGCTACGGGGCATGCCCTGTGCTCGCGAGAAACCCCGATTACATGGGGCCTGCTGCTTTTGCCAAGCTCGAACGCTTCATGCTTGATTCACGGGATGAACGGCCGGATAATTTCCTTCAAAATGTTGACAGCGAGGATGGTGTATGGGGCTGTGACACTGTATTAAGATGTATTGAGGCCTGTCCCAAGGACGTGAGACCCACCGATTCCATTGTAGGGTTGCGAAAACAATTGGTCAAAAATAAGCTCTTCGGGAAGGGCAAAAATGAAGATTGATTTTTCTCTTGTCACAAGGAGAACCTTCCTAAACACCATTTTTGGGGGATGGCTGGCAGCTTTCATGGGAGGGAGTCTTTATGGCCTTATCAAATTTGCCTTCCCCACTCTCGGCAAGGAACCGGATTTTGTTGTGCTAAAGCCAGAGGATTTCCTCGATATTCCTGCCAACTCAGTCAAGCCCTTTGCGTGGGGTGGAAAGCTCGGTCTCTTCTTTAAACGCTCAGATGGTAAAACAGTGGCACTTAAAGGCATCTGCACCCACATGGAGTGTAACATTACCTATTTACCGCAGGATAAAAAGTTTTATTGTGCCTGCCACAAAGGATGGTTTGATGAGGACGGAAAAAATATAGAGGGGCCACCCCCAAAACCCCTTGAATTTTTTGATATCACCATTGAAGGAGATAAACTCATTGTGGCAAAGAAGGGAATAAAAGTTGAACTGCCCAAGGCTTAAAAACTGGTTTTGGGAAAGATACAACATTGACGAGATACGAGATCTCGTAAAACAAAAATCTGTTCCTAAACACAAATACGAAATATGGTATTACACAGGCGGTATAACCCTTTTTCTTTTTATCATTCAATTCATCACAGGCATGGTTCTTTCTTTTTACTATGTACCACATTTTGAACATGCCCATAAGAGCATCATCGAGATTGTCACCAAACTGAACATGGGCTGGTTTTTTCGTTCCCTTCACCATTGGGGAGCCCAGATTGCAATTGTTATGCTCTTCACCCATCTTTGGAGCACTCTGCTTCTCAAGGCATATCGGAAACCCAGAGAGTTTGTATGGGTATCCGGATTCATTCTCCTGGGGATTGCCATTTTCTTCGGGCTCAGTGGCTATTTTCTGCTCTGGGATGAAAGGGCGTTCGCCGCTGTCAGAGTTGCCACAGGAGGAGCAGGCAATCTCCCAGTAATCGGAGGACTCATCAAGGCCTTCCTGCGAGGGGATATTGATGTGACAGGTGATACGCTAACCCGTTTTTACGCCTTTCATGTTGGTATTCTCCCCCTTGTAACATTATGCCTCATGGTGCTGCACATCCTCCTTGTTCAATACCATGGCATGAGCGTGCCCGTATCCATTAAAAAAGAGAAGTTGAAAGAGACTCCATTCTTTCCTAATTTTGTTTATAAAGACCTCATTATCTGGCTTGTTATGCTTGGGATTGTTGTCACCCTTGCCACACTTGTACCACCTGAAATTGGAAAAAAAGCTGACCCTCTTGCACCTGCACCAGAAAATATTAAACCGGAATGGTATTTTCTCTTCCTGTTTCAGACACTGAAGCTTTTCCCAGGCGAGATTTTGGGCTTGAATGGAGAGACAATTGCTATCCTTCTCATCTCAGCCGGTATCCTGTTTTTCTTCCTTATCCCGTTCTTTGATAGAAAATCACAGCGGGAAGAACGAAGCACTCTTTTTACCTGGATAGGCCTCATCTATTTTCTTTATTTTGTCCTTATGACTATAATAGGCTTTATTAGTTAGGAAAAATTAATGAAAAAAATACTCACATCTTTTGCCGGAATGCTCATAAGCGTCACAGATCTTTTCGCACAACAGGATAAGTTTGATCTTCTTCCTGCAGCCTCCTACGACAGGTTTATTGTGTATCAAAACCTCGTTATTTTCTGGATAGGTATCATCAGCCTCATTGTCATCATTAAGATGAAATTGAAAGAGGTCGAACGCATCCAAAAGATGGGGATAAACAAGGAAGAAAAAAACATTCCTGTCCTTGACTAAATCTCCGGCATCGATTATCATTCTACGACCATGCAACCGCTGATTTTGCAAAATACTCTCTGTACACCTTCAAGTATAGAAACCCTCTCCTCAGCGCCTATTGATGGAGAGGTATATTCTTCCCTCACTGGATTGTTGACTAAATTTCAGGACATCAAGAAATTTGCAAGTGAAATCCACACAGAGATTCACCTTGTGAAACCCATGCTCAAATTGCTCGGTTTTACGTATGAATCAAAACCAAAATTTTTTGAAGATCATGTTAAGGGCCCTGACGTTGCTCTCTTTTATTCAGAAGATTTCCGGGTTAAAAGCTCAAAACTATGGGGCACAAGAGAGTATTATGACAATACACTCGGTATTCTGGTCCTTAAACGCTACGGAAGAAATCTGCATGAGGGCATCACCGGGTTTTATCTTGAATTCGAAAACAGGATTCCCCTCTACCAGATTATGTACCTTTTAAAAAATTCACATGCACCATGGGGCATTCTCACCAACGGTCGTTACTGGATTCTCATCAAAAAACCTGTTGCCTTCGAACAAAAGCTTATTGAAATTGACCTTGAGGCATCCCTGCTCTCTGGAGATGAAAAATCTGCCCGTCTCTTTTTCAATACATTTTCCCATATGGGGTTGAACAAAACCCTACCAGAAATTTTAGAGCATCAGCGACAAATTCTCATAAAACATTTGAAGGACAAGAAGAAGGTTTCTCGTAAGGTAGTCGGCTCATTCAAGAAACGCGTTGATATCTACCCAAGAATAAGAGATGTGTATCGAGAGCTTTTTCCTGACGATACATTACCATCAACTGAAACATACCTGAAACATTATGCCATTGAGGTTGAAAATAACACCTACCAGAAAACTGGTATAGTCAATGAATACGATAGAAGCGATATCTGTTCTTATTTGTTCACCGGCAACCAGACTAAAGCGGACTTTGACATTGAAGAAATCATAATTGGTCAGAATAAACAATACACAAAAGAGGATCTTTTGTCGCTTCGTATACTTGATATGACGCCTGGTTTTGGGAATGTAACAACCAAGTTGCTGGAAGGGATAGCATATCTCTCTTTTGTTCTTCCTTACCATGAGAAAACCAGTTTCATAGCTGAGTGGGAGAATGAAAAATCTTTGAAGAAATATATTCTTGATCATAACCTTTATGGTATTGAGCGATCTCACATTTGTTATGATGCCCTTATAAACATGCTGAATCATCGTTACGGGGCAACAGCACATCATTATAAGCCAGGGAATCCTCTCATCGGGATAACTTTAAAAGACATTGGGAATTTGTTCGACATAACAAAACAGGGGTCTCTCTTTGGGAGAAATCCGAAAGAAGTCTTAGATGAATTCAGAGAGATGTATCGACTCTACTTTTCTCTCTCTAGCAAAATTAAGGAAGATCTAAAAGTACGGGAAGAAATTGGAGTTAAACTCAAGATCTATGTTTCGCGCATCAAAGATGTTATGGATGCAACCACAGCGACATTCTTTACGAAGGACATTGACATAAAAAAGCTAGAGGATCTGCTTTACAGCCTCGAAGCAGATGAATCAACGTGGGATATTTTCAGAAAAAAGGGGTGGTACACAGAATTCCAGCATCTTGCATTGCGAAATGGGTTTTTTCATATGGAGCTTGAATTCCCTATCCTTCTCACCAATGCTTATGATTTTATCTTTATTCAACCTGCCTTGAATTACAGTTGGGAAGATGAAATTCCTGTGGGAGAGGCGACCAAGGCATTCATCAAGAAAGGAATGCCTTTTTTGAAGCAAGACGGAAAGTTTGTTGTACTCCTTGATGATGAGGAGGAAGTACTCCTCTCAGATCTTCAGAAGTCCAAGAAATATGCAGTAAAAGCAAAGAAAAACCTCTTCATCCTCACAAAAAGAGACTTATAGCGCCTTTTCTTTCAAGGTGCTCTCGTCTTTACACAAAAAATATATACTGAACGAAACACATTATTTCAGATTTCTATCTCCATTCCGTCTTCGCCCAAAAGAAGTGGGGGGTGAAGTACACCCTTGTAGTTGTCCCAGTCAGGATAAAGATGTGAAAGGATAACCCTCCTAGGTTTTGCCTGATCTACAACCTTCTGCACCTCGGCAAGGTTGAGGTGACCAGGTGCCTTTCTCTCAGGGAATGAGCATTCAACAAAAAGAAGGTCTGCTCCCTCTGCAAGCCTTACAAGATTATGGGTATAATCAGTATCTCCGGAGAAAACAACACTCTTGCCCTCTTCTATTCTCACACCGACACTCTCCTTGCAGTGCTCCATATGAGAAGTTGTTATAACAATGCCGCTTTTTTTCAGTACTCCTCCTTGTAACTCATGAGGAAAAAGTTCGTACGATTTCGGCAAAAGCCAGGGATAGATGGTAAGAAGACCCCTGTAAAAATCTTGAAACCCTTCACCACCTATGATTGCTAGTTCTTTTGTTCTTGGCACAACATCATAATTCGATGCGAAAAGAAAAGTGGAAAGATCAGCTGAATGGTCCACATGAAAATGGGTTAGGACTATTATATCGATGTCCCTCGTCGTGTAACCATATTCAAGCAGCCTCCTCACAACAGATGGCCCTACATCGACCAGGACATTTAATTGCTCCGTCCGCACCAAATAAGAAGACGACAATCTCTGCAACGATGGTACGCAGGTCCCAGTGCCCAGTAGCTTAACTTTCATTTCGTGCCTCCCACATCAAAGATATTTAATTATTAGCGAGATTGTCGAGCGAGAAGGGGTGGCTCCACGGGCTTCTGCTCGTGGAGGGGGCGACGTGAGCCCCTGTACATGGTACGCAGGTCCCAGTGCCCAGTAGCTTAACTTTCATTTCGTGCCTCCCACATCATAGATATTTAATTATTAGCGAGATTGTCGAGCGAGAAGGGGTGGCTCCACGGGCTTCTGCTCGTGGAGGGGGCGACGTGAGCCCCTGTACATGGTACGCAGGTCCCAGTGCCAAGTAGCTTAACTTTCATTTCGTGCCTCCCACATCATAGATCATTCCCATTCTAGCAATATTCACAAATTAATATACCAGTCAACCGTTTCAACGAGGCCCTCATGGAGATCATAGTTTGGCTGCCATTTTAGTTCCTTTTTTGCTTTTGATGCATCGAGCGTGCTTACCTTAATATCCCCAGGCCTTGCCATATCTCTTTTTGGTTTGTCAAACCTATTTGGAATCGTCTTTCCCTTACTGCGTAATGCCCTGATAACCTCTGTATACAGATCGATGGTGTAGGTACCTGTTCCAGTCCCTATGTTGAAGATGCCAACTTTTTTGCTCTTGCTTGCATTGATACTGGCCCGGGCCACATCTTTTACATAGCAGTAGTCTCTAACCATACCCTTTCTCTCCTCTGGAAAATGATTCAGTGTTGGCTGCTGTCCTGCAAGAAGCTTCTCGGTAAATATAGCCACTACACCAGCCTCACCGTGAGGAATCTGTCGAGGACCAAAAACGTTACTGTAACGGAGTATTGTATAGTCCAGACCAAATTGACTGTGGTAGTACTGGATGTAACGTTCGCTTGAGAATTTGGAAATGGCATAGGGAGACGCTGGTACAGGCGGATATTCTTCATCAGTAGGCACTTTTGTTGCCTCTCCATATATGGCTCCGCCCGTTGACGAAAAGATAAACTGCTTAATGCCATTATCCTTAGAAAGGCCTAGAAGCCTCAGGGTTCCCTTAATATTGATCTCAGCATCGAGCAAGGGCTCCTGAACTGAAAGAGGAACTGAAATCTGTGCAGCATGGTGATTCACAATTTCAGGCTTTTCTACCTTAAACACCTTCTCCACTTCCTCATCGCAAATATCTACCCTATAAAATTTTGCTCTTTTGTTCTTGTTCTCCATTTTGCCTGTTGACAGATTATCTACAATGACAACCTCATATCCTTCGTTGACATAGGCATCAACAACATGAGAAGCAATAAAACCACACCCTCCAGTAACCAGAACTTTCATATTTCCTCCATTTAGATTCGAGCTCTTTATACCATAATCGCCGTTTTCAGTTAAACAATAAAGTGATTGGGCTCGCGCTGCCCCAATGCACAGCCCTTCAGTCAAATTCCTATTGACAATCGCAGCATTATATCTTATATCAAAACACATCGGCGGTGTAGCTCAGACGGTTAGAGCATGCGGCTCATATCCGCAGTGTCCGGGGTTCAACTCCCTGCACCGCCATTATTTTGTCTGTTGGTTTTACTTGCACAGTCTGGGGGATGAAGGTTCGCGGGTTCCAGGATTCAGGTTTCGATTCATGCCAATTTCATAGGCAAATATAATATATAAATTGGTAAGCGATTAAGTGCCATTGCCTGTCATTCTTTTCAATGTAAATTCCACACCGGAAGAATAGAAAAAGAGAAAACAACGAAAGGAGTATAAAGACATACCATGCAACATATACTGAATACAGAAAAAAAATTTTTTGCCATCCGGAGGCCCTTGGTTGTCTTCATGGCACTTACTGTTTTTGTTATTCTTGCCACGTGGAGCCCTGGCCTCTGGGCTGCCCAGGAAAGGTCACCCCGAAAGGCTGCACCTGCTCAGAGCACAGGCACTGCCGCTGCTCCTTCGAAAAGTTTGTTGATAAATGACGCCAACATCAATTCAGCTCTTAAACGAGCTGATGACATGATGAAAAAAGGAGAAGTCGACGGACCCCTTAAAATCCTTACAGGTGTTTATAACTATTCAAAAGACGTTTTATTAACTGTAAAATTTTTTCAGGGCCATTATGAGAAAATCGTGAATGACCCGACTACTTCACAAAGTGAAAAAGAAGAAATATACATCAAACTGAAACGGATGAACCAGTTGTTGCCCAAATATAACACTATCAGGGAAGTGACAACATACAATGTGGGTTATCTCTACGCAAAAAAAGGTGATACTGAGAAAGCACGTAAGTTTTTGACTGAGGTTCTAGAGCTGACCCCTTTTTCTACCAAGAAAGATTCCATATCCATGAAGGCAAAAACACTTCTCCTTGATATCTACGGGCTGGAAGGCGAATTCTAAGTGGAAGAAAAAAAGGCAATAGTCCAGGAAGTCATCAACATCCTGGGCATTGCACCTCTGATTAGCAGTGTTATAATTGAAAATGAAGATTCTCCCTGGAGTGAAAAGGCGCACATTAAATGGAAGAAAGACCACCTGGATGTTAAGGCATTTGTCTGGGATGACCCAACCTATCTCTACGGCCGAATTTATCGTCTTTTCCTCTATATAGTTGACGTTCTCAACCCTATCTTTGAATACAAACCGCGAATATCGCCCGATGAGCAACAAGAACCAACAGTTCGTGAAAGGTACAATCAGATATGGAGTATCTATGTGGATAGTCGTATGGAACGGCTGGAAATAGAAAACTTTTTCGACAAGACTTTGAGAAAAAACATTTTTATCGACTCAGAAAAAAACCTTTCATCGGCTGCCGCTAATACAATCTTCGATGCCCTGTGGGAGAAAGAATCATACACCTATCCAGAAATCATAGAATATGCGTATGACCTCAAAAAACTTAAATTAAAGACACCTATTGTGCCAGTAGACACCTTCAACAAGCACATAACAGATCTTCTGCATGGCTCGTCAGTGAGCAGACACCTTGAAAATATTCCATCTTCAGAATTCAGAGAAACGGTAAACGATATAATCAGTTTTGCAGCCTATCACTGTAAGGATGCTTTCATTCTATCGAAATATTACGGTATCTGCATATTGTATAATCGCCAGGTTTTTCTGGAATTGATACCTACAGGGAAAGATTCGCTCTATTTGACTGTATTTGATGGTCAGACAAACACCTTTTCAACCCTGACCGTTACAAAGGAAACCGATACGAGTTCGATACAAGAGCTTATCAAAGAAAAATACGCCTTGATAGCAAAACAGGATGAACGGCTGTAAACCGGTGGACCATAGAGCATGGGGCAAAGGGCAGAACCGGACAGGCTATTCGCGCCGAAGACGTTTCAGGGCAAGTCCAAAGCTATATTCATAAAGATGAAGACCTTTGCTCACTGCAGTGATTGTGCCGTCCCCGCACCCTATCTCCTGACACATATACTCTTTGAGAAGTTGAATAGCTGCAAGGTTTGAAGGAAATCCAGCCCACAAGTCCCAGCTCCGGAAGTAAAGCACAAAGTGTAGTTTATCCTCCATGAGGCGTGTGTCGATCAGCCTCAGACAAGGTGGATCATCAAGGGTAATGTCAGAAGGCATGCCAATCTCCATGATAGCCTGATTAGTGCCGAATTTCTGTTTCCGATAGATCCCTATGACCTCCTGAACAGGATTGATATCAAAGGAGTACTCCAGCCCCTTAATGCATACTTTTGGGTTTGTGAGCCTCTCGCCATAGGTATAAAGCTCGTTTTCAGCTTTTTTATCAGTCATAAGGTATTGCAAATATTCTTCCACATATTCCATACTTGTCGGTGAAGGTATTCCAAGTTCTGTTGGTATGTCCGGGATAAGTGGCTCGGTTCCTGGGTATTTTATATGCACCATCACCAGGTCAAATTCCCGCCGCTTGTTGCCCTCAAAAGAACCCTTATCGATCACATACTCATGTATACCCTCATTCTCGAATATTCGATAAATACACTGAAACCATGCATCAGGTAGATCGCGAGCTTCAATAAAAACCGGTCTCATTCAACCTCCTTGCCCAGGAATCATATTTTCTGAAACCATTACCGGAACCCGATTTATAGTGAATGAGTTTACCAAATAAATTGAAAAAGGGCACCAAAAAGATTACATTTAAAAGAGGAGGTAATTATGTTTGTAAAACAAATGCAAGTTGGTGGTTTTGCGGTTTTTGCCTATCTCGTTGCATGCAAGATAACGAATGAGGCTCTTGTCATTGACCCGGCAGCAGAAGAAGACAGAATATTCAAAGAAGCAGAAAGCAGGGGATACACCATAAAGTACATCGTCAATACCCATTCTCACATAGATCATATAATGGGAAACAGGCACATGAAAGAACTTACAGGTGCTGATATTATTATCCACGAGAAAGAGGCAGGCGCCCTCGTTCAGCAATCGCCCGATATGATGCTGATGTTCCATGCCAAACCATCTCCTCCAGCAGACATTACTGTCAGAGATGGAGATTTCATCACAATCGGAAAGACATCATTAAAGGTGCTCAATACCCCCGGGCACTCACCGGGAAGCATCTGTCTGTATCACAATGGAATGGTGTTTACCGGAGATACACTGTTTGTCGGCGGTGTTGGGAGGACTGATCTTGGAGGCGGTTCATTGCAACAACTCGTTTCTTCTATACGAAACAAGCTCTTCGTACTACCTGACGATACGATAGTCGCCCCAGGTCATAATTATGGTGATACACCCAAGAGCACAATAGGAAGAGAAAAGTTATACAATCCGTATGTTGGTGAAAGAGCTGTGTATTAAGAAGTTCTTTGCCCTGGCGATTGTCTCGGCTTTTCTTTTTATTTCATGCCAGACTGTAACTACTGCCCCGGCTATAATCAGGAAGGGCGATCCAAAAATCGCCCTTGTACTGGGGGGAGGCTCTGCCAAAGGTTTTGCCCATGTGGGAGTTATACGTGCCTTGGAGCAGGAAAAAATACCGATCCACATGATCGTGGGTACAAGTGTGGGCAGCCTTATCGGTGCCATTTATGCATCCAACCCTGACAGCTTCGAGCTTGAATGGAAAGCCTTCAAAATTGAAAGGAACGATGTACTCGATCCGTCACTTGTTTATTCAAAGTTTGGGCCTGTGCAGGGGGTACGGCTCGAGAACTTCGTTGACCAGACTGTAAAAACAAAAAGAATTGAGGATACAAGGATACCATTCTACCCAATTGCAACTGATCTCAACACAGGTGAAACCATTGTCCTTGAAAAAGGTTCTGTCGCAAAAGCAGTTCGGGCTTCCTCAGCTATACCGGGGATTTTCGTTCCCGTCACATTTGATAACAGGGTGCTCGTCGATGGAGGCGTTACAAACAACATTGCCTGCGATGTGGCAAAGAGCAAGGGTGCAGATATTGTAATTGCCGTGAATATCAGTAGAGACATAAGAGAAGCTAATATAAACTCGCTCATTGATATAGTCGGGCAATCAGCAGCAATCATGATGCATGAAGCGAGTAAAAACAAATTACAGCATGCTGACATAGTGATTGAGCCAAACACAAAAGGTGTTGGCATGTTTGACTTCACCCAGAAAAAATTTCTCATGGATGAAGGAATAAAAGCTGCAAAACAGGCTATACCAAGAATCAGAGACCTGATAGCACGGTACAAGTCCGGTACACCTTCTTAAGAAATATTCAGGCCAGAGTATTTTGAGTATATTGGCAGTCCGCACACGATAGGTGCCTTTTTGGTAAGAACCCCAGATAACCCAATCACTTCTCCGGAAAACTCTAATCTATAGCTCCTGCGTTTCCTGTCCAACTTTCAAACAAAGGCATTGCTGCCATGGACTTCCTATGCACTGTGGAATTTGATAAGATAGACCCAATGGGTAACACCGCCAACTTTGCGCACCAGCAGGTCGCCCTTCTTCGCTCACAGACCATGAGGAATATTAATGTTACACCAAAGGGCACAGGATATGCCTTTGTGGATGTCATGCGTGACATGGGTGTGCTACCCCCAGTGATATGCCTCAGCAGATCCTGTGGAAGGTTCACAGCCTGCAGAAAAAGCCTGATGTAAACAGGGAATCGATTGACAGACATGCCTGATTATTTTTTTTGAGAAACAGGAAAGAGGCGACAGGACAGGCAGGAAAAACAGAAATAGAAACAAAGCCTGCCATGAGCTGCTTTTCCTATCCCTATCGTCCACCGCCTGTCGTCTATCGCATATCTCCTATCTCCTATAACCTTATCCTGTTGATCAGCACATCCTCAATACGCTCTTTTCCCAGAAGAACCATAATGAGCCGGTCAACCCCGATTGAGACACCGGTACAAGGTCCTTTGATGCCTTTCAAGGCATCTATGAACCCCCCATCAATTACAAAAGTCTGTTTTCCTGATGCTTTTCTTTCCAGATTATCCTGCTCAAACCGCTTCCTCTGCTCAGACACATCAAGGAGCTCGGAATAACCATTTGCTATTTCCAGGCCCTTTATGTAAAGTTCAAACCGCTCTACCCTGTTTTCATCCTTTCTTTTTGCCATCGTTGACACGGACAGTGGCCAGTTCATGATAAAATAAGGAACATCCTGAGGTATTTTGGGCTCAACTTCTTGGATGAAGAGCTTAAAAAAAAGGTCATTCCATGCATCTCTTTCATCAATGCCTGGAAAACCAAGTGATTCCATGGATGCAAACAATTCATCCCGTGTGAGCCCAAAGGGATTGATACGTATCATTGCCATGAAAAGTTCAGACAGTTCATATATCTTCCAGGGCCGCGCGAAAACTTCCCTGTTGTCTATGGTAAGCATGCCGGCAACACAGGATATGAGTTCCTCCACTTCTTCCATTGCATCAAGGTATGTTCCCTCCCTATACCACTCGAGCATGGTGAATTCCGTATTATGAATATCTGCCTGCTCTTCAACTCTATAAACCTTGCATATCTGAAATATTCTCTTGTGCCCGTGCAGAAGTATTTTCTTCATCCCCATTTCCGGTGAGGTGTGAAGGAAGAATGGTCCCCTGTCATCAATAAAGACTTTCAGGGCCTCAATGTTCGGATCAGGGGCAACGGTCGTCATTAAATTCGGGGTTTCAACCTCCAGATAATTCCTTTCGTAGAAAAAGTCTCTCAATGCCTTGATCAATTTGTGACGGAACTGGAGTAAAGCAAGCTGAGGGTTTAGGGTTGACTGTTGGGATTTGTTGCACATCATTAGACCTCGGATATGAGTGTTATATTACCCCCTTTTTTATATCATACAATGCTTTCTCGTGTAACAAGTCTGTTTTATCCTAAAATTGATTGACTGCCCTGATAGTTCGGGTAGAATATACAGATATACGCAGGGAAAGAAAAATAAACGCATAATGCCGGGGGTATGTGAATGGTTAAACGTCAGTTATTTTGGTCTCTTCTCTTTGCTTTGTTCTCTATCGCCTGTTGGACTGTTATTGCTGATGCTGCAACCATAGAGTTTTTTTCTCCGGAAGGAACCGCCAAAAAAGTAGACCAGGTAAAGGTTCGATTTTCCGATCAAATGGTGGCCTTTGGTGATCCCCAACTTACAGGCCCCTTTGATATCAGCTGTTCTGAAAAGGGCACAGGGCGATGGATAGACGGCAAGAACTGGTCCTATGATTTTGATAGAGATCTCCCTTCTGGTGTTTCCTGTGTTTTCAGGTTGAAAAAAGGGCTCAAGTCACTTGCAGGCAAGTCTATTGTCGGCCAGACAAGCTTTCGATTCAACACAGGGGGCCCATCCGTCATTACAGCTCAGCCGTACGAGGGTGACGAATACATTGATGAACAGCAACGGTTTGTCTTCTTCCTCGATGGTGATCCTGACGATACATCGCTTACACAAAACGTCTACTGTTCCATCGAAGGGATCAAAGAAAGGGTTGGCATTCGACTTTTGACCGGTTCTGAAAAAAATGACTTTCTTAAATCCATTGGTCATGACAAGGATCAAGCACCTGTTACAGTGTTTGATTGCAGACAACAGTTCCCTCCACACGCACGAATCGACATAATTTGGGGCAAAGGTGTTAAATCAAAGACCGGCATTGCCACGACAAAAGATCAAAAGATTTCCTACAAGACCCGCACTCCGTTTTCTGTGACCTTCCGCTGCATGAAAGAAGATCCAAAAGCAAACTGTATGCCCCTCTCCCCCATGAACCTCGAATTTTCCTCTCCTGTTCCGTGGAACTTTGTCAGGGACATTACTCTCAAAAACGAGAAGGGACAGCAGTGGAAACCATCAAAAATAGAGTATTCTCATGCAATTGCATACCTTGTTTCTTCGGCAAAAAAGCCTGAAACAGATGAAAAAAGAAAGGATCTTACAGTCCAATCCATTTCCTTTGAAGGCCCATTCCCTGAAAATACGCCATTTACAATAGACATCCCCAGAGGGCTCAAGGACGACACAGGGAGACGACTTACGAACGAAAAGAAATTTCCTCTCAAGGTGATGACCCACAGCTATCCTCCATTAGCAAAATTTTCAGGGCATTTCGGTATTATTGAACATACAGATGAAACATCCCTGCCTGTGACAGTAAGGAATATTGAAGAGACAATTCAGGCATGGGCATATCAGACCGGTCTCCCGGAAAAGGGAGCAACAGATCAGTCTAAAACAGGTCATGGGAAATATCTGAACTTGACACAGGAGGTAAAGGGGAAAGTCAGAGACCTTGGGGCAGACAACGAAGAGGTTATAATTGAATGGCTGAAACGTCTTCGCTTCACAGACAGGAGGGAGTCTGTACTTAAGGGCACAGGGCAGGAGACTACATTCACTGTTCCAAAACCTGGACCCTCAAAAGAGTTTGAGGTGATCGGCATTCCTCTTAAGGATAAAGGTTTTTATGTTGTTGAGCTTGAGAGCAAGCTCCTTGGTGAACGGCTTCTCGGGAAACCCCAACCAATCCATATACCCACGTCAGTATTGGTTTCTAACATGGTTGCCCATTTCAAATGGGGAAGGGAATCATCTTTAGTATGGGTAACTTCCCTTGATAAGGCCCAACCAGTTGACGCTGCTCATGTGACACTGAGGGATTGTTCTGGAAATGTCATCTGGCGAGGGAAAACAGATAGAGATGGCATTGCAAAGATTGGTAGGGCCTTGCCGTCAAAGGACAAACTCACCAAATGCCCCGTGGAAAGAAGAGATAACCAGGATAACTGGACCAATTTTGAAGATTCCCAGCTTTTGAGTGGTATCACTTCAAGCATATTCGTGTTTGCGAGTAAAGGCAACGATTTGACCTTTACCCATTCAAGCTGGACCGGAGGTATAGATCCCTGGAGATTCAATCTGCCTACAAGATACGATAATGGTGATAAAGGAAACACAATTACCCATACGGTTTTTGATCGACAGCTTTTTCGGTCCGGCGAAACAGTAAATATGAAGCATTTTATCCGGGAGCAGGACATGACACATGGCATCACCTTTCCCACAGGAAAAGAGCTCCCTGACATGCTGATCATCCAGCATGTGGGTACTGATCAGGAATACTCATTTCCGTTGCAGTGGACAGCAAGGGGAACAGCAGAAACAACATGGAAAATCCCAGAGAACGCAAAACTGGGAACTTACCGGACATTCTTGCTCCAAAAAGGGGATAAAAGTGTACGCCGAAAGGTAGTATGGAATACAGGCTCCTTTGAGGTGCAGGAGTTCCGTATTCCTCTGATGCGAGCTTCTGTCAAGGGTCCAAAAGAACCTGTGATTAATGCGAAAGATGTTGACGTGGATATTTCACTCACCTATCTCTCTGGGGGAGGTGCTTCGTTCGCACCGGTAAAGCTCAGATCAGAGATCCGGCCACGCTTCATAAACTTCGAGGACTACAGCGAATATATGTTCTCAAACGGATACGCAAAAAAAAGTCTGACAAAACCTTTGCCCGCCCATGAAGAAGATGGCCCTCAAGAAGATTCTTTTGTTTCCCCGGGGAGAAACGGTCGCAGTGATGGTCAGGAGATAAAATTGAAGACACATGACCTTACACTCGATGCTACAGGTTCTGCCCGGTTAAATCTGTCGGATCTTCCTGAAATTGATACACCACGGGACATTCTTTCCGAACTGGAATTCAAGGACCCTAACGGGGAGACGCAAACCGTCTCATCCCGTATTGGTCTCTACCCTTCCCGGATACACGCCGGGATTACTATTGTTAAGTCAGGCCGCATTGAAGACCCTCTTGTTTACAAAGTCATAGCCGTTGATCTAAAAGGAAAACCCGTGCCGGGCGCCGAAACAGTTGTTTCCCTTCTTAAGAAAAACATTTACACCCACCGGCGCCGTGTGGCTGGTGGATTCTACTCTTATAAAAGCACAACGGAGCTTGTTGAAGCTGGTTTCCATTGTCAGGGAAAGACAGATGCACAGGGCATCCTCACCTGTGAGGACAAACCGCCTGTGGAAGGAGAAATTATCCTCCAGGCTGAAGTCCGCGACAGTGCTGGCAATATCTCTACTGCCTACACAGAGACTTCCATCTACGGCAGGGAAGACAGATGGTTCGAGATGGGCGATGATGACCGCATTGATCTCGTCCCTGAGAAAAAACAATATGAACCAGGAGAAAAGGCACGCTTTCAGGTAAAAATGCCTTTTAGGGAAGCCACAGCTCTCATTACCATTGAGCGGGAGGGTGTCATTGACACCAGTATCCAACGATTAACCCGAAACAACCCCGTGATAGAGGTTCCTGTAAAAAATTCCTACGCACCAAACATATTCATATCGGCATTTATAGTCAGGGGCAGAGTGGCAGATGCAAAACCATCGGCAATGTTCGATCCTGGTAAGCCTGCATACAAGATGGGTATCACAGAGCTTCGCGTAGGCTGGCAGAAACACGAACTCAAAGTGAATATTACTACTGATAAGAAAACATACCCGGTCAGACAGGTTGTTGATGTAAAAATCAAGGTCACCACTGCTTTTGGGAAATCTCCACCAGAGGCAGGCGAAGTGACAATTGCCGCAGTTGACGAAGGCCTCCTTGAACTCAAGGGTAATGAGAGCTGGAAGTTACTCGAAGCTATGATGGCACGAAGACCATACGAGATCAACACCTCCACTGCCCAGATGATGGTGGTTGGGAAACGTCATTTTGGCCGTAAATCCCTCTCCTATGGCGGCGGAGGCGGCAAGCAGACAACACGCGAACTTTTTGATACACTCCTTTTGTGGAAATCGTCAGTTCCTCTCAACGATAACGGCGAAGCAACAGTAAAGATCCCTCTCAACGACTCCCTAACATCCTTCAGGATCGTTGCCATAGCATCAGCAGGTGCATCCTTTTTTGGAACAGGCTCTGCCACGGTTAATACTACCCAAGACCTGATGGTCATTTCAGGCATCCCACCCTTAGCTCGGGAAGGGGATCGCTTCTTTGCCCGATTTACCATAAGAAACACATCGGACCGTCTTATGGACATAAGGGCATTACTTTCCACTACAGACCGGAAAGAGAGAAAAGATCTCAAACCGCTTGATATGAAATTGCCTGCAGGTGAATCGAGGGAGATTGGTTGGGATGTAACAGTTCCTGCAGGTACAGAGAAACTTCTCTATGAAGCCAGGGCTATGGATAAAATAGAGAATGTAACCGATACTGTGAAAATCACCCAGAAGGTCGCCCCTACAGTACCCCTCAGAACATTCCAGGCAACATTGGCACAACTGAAAGAACAGTACAGGATTGCTGTCCAGTTTCCACCTGATGCTGTCCCTTCGAGGGGCGGCATCAGGGTATCAATAAAACCTAAGCTTGCTGAGGGGTTAGGCAGTGTGACAGAATACATGAAAGACTACCCCTATACATGTTTTGAACAGAAGGTATCCAGGGCAATCGCGCTGCGTGATAAGAAAATTTGGGGCAGCCTTATGAACGACCTCCCCTCTTACCTTGATCAGGACGGGTTGATAAAATACTTCCCTGTCCGTTTCATTTCGGGGACTGATACACTCACTGCTTACATCCTCTCTATTGCCCATGAGGCCGGCTACCAGATACCAAAAATACCGAAAGAAAAAATGTTGGAAGGGCTTAAGGGTTTTGTACAGGGGCGTGTGGTTAGATGGTCAAACCTTCCTACTGCTGATCTTTCTATACGGAAACTATCAGCTTTGGAAGCACTTTCACGGTACGATGAGGCCCAGGCAAACCTGCTTGAGTCGGTGACTATCGAACCGGATCTATGGCCCACTTCCGCAGTCATTGACTGGATCGGCATTCTCTCCAGGGTAACCGATATTCCTGATAGGTTGGGTAAAATGAAAAAGGCGCAATCCATACTCCGGTCCCGTCTCATCCTCCAGGGAACGGCGATGAATTTCTCAACAGAACGATCAGACTATTGCTGGTGGCTTATGGTATCTACCGATACCAATGCTATCAAAACCCTGCTTACTGCCCTTCAGTTTGATAGTTGGAATGTAGATAGCCCAGGTATTGCTCGCGGTGTTGTGGGCCGTCTCAGGCATGGTCGCTGGAATACAACAGTAGCCAATGCCTGGGGTATTATTGCTATGGACAAGTTCTCAAAGAAATTTGAATCTCTCCCTGTAGGGGGTATAACCTGGTCGACATTTGTTAACAAAACCGTTGCAACAGATTGGGTCAAGACCCCGAATGGCAATGAGTCATTCTTTTCCTGGCCCCAAAAGAATGAAGAAATCTTCATTAAACATGAGGGAACCGGAAAACCATGGGTCACCATTCAGTCTATAGCTGCGATTCCATTGAAAGAATCTCTTGCCTCAGGTTTTAAGATAAAAAAAACTATTACCCCCATTGAACAGAAAGCAGCCGGGAAGTGGACAAGGGGAGACGTGGTACGGGTGAACCTGGAGATTGATTCACAAAGCGACATGACATGGGTCGTGGTGAACGATCCGATCCCAGCGGGTTCAACCATACTGGGTGGTGGTCTCGGAAGAGATTCATCCATATTGACAAAACAAGAAACAGGGAAAGGACTGGTACAGGAGGTTTTCCGTGAACGATCGTTCGAATCCATGAGAGCCTATTTCGAGTATATTGCCAGAGGAAAGTTTACCATAGAATACACAATGCGACTCAACAATGAAGGCGCGTTCAATCTCCCCCAGACGAGGGTAGAGGCGCTCTATCAGCCTGAAATGTTTGGAGAGTTTCCAAATGCAAAAATGGTGGTTCACCCACAATAACAGAAGTATAAGAAGAAAATCTACTATTAAGATGAGGATTGTCCTGGCTGCCCTCGTCCTTATTATTGCCCCGGCCCTGCTGTGGGGTCTCATCGACATTTACAGAAGCGCCAACGGCAGACCATGTGCAAGCTTTGAAGAGATAAAACAAAAGTACGCGGTATCAGACGCTGCACTTCTGGACCGTAATGGAGAAGTGATCCACACCCTGCGGGTAGATGTCCATGGGAGGCGACTCGACTGGACAGATCTCGATCAGGTATCTCCCTCCATGGTTCGGGCCACTTTACGTGTTGAGGACAAAAGGTTTTACAGTCACGGCGGAATAGACTGGCTTGCCCTTGTTTCAGCTACATTCAGCAACCTGACCCATAAGAACTTGCGAGGGGCCAGCACAATCACCATGCAGCTCACCTCCATCCTTGACAGGAAGCTCAGGCCCCGCAATGGAAGCAGAAGAGGGATTTTGCAAAAATGGAACCAGTTAAAGGCTGCTGTGTCTTTAGACAAGCACTGGACCAAGGATCAAATCCTTGAAGCGTATCTGAACCTCATCACCTACCGCGGTGAACTCTCGGGAATCTGTGCTGCCTCGCGAGGCCTTTTCAACAAAGAACCGAGTGGTTTGGAAGAGGCAGAATCACTTATTCTGGCCTCACTCATCACATCCCCCAATGCTTCAGTAGAGGAAGTTGCAAAGCGTGCATGCCGCTTTGCCTCGCCCGTTTCCCGCAACAGTATCCGGGACATGGCGTATAAAACCCTTGGTCGGCCCTACCATATACGTAGGGATGCCTCTATTGCACCCCATGTAGCCAGATTACTCCTGACGAACGGGAAAAAGGAGAGCAAATGCACCCTGGACGGCAACCTGCAACGATACGTGCACGCTTCCTTGAACGAGGCTGTGCGTTTTCTTGAAAATCAAAATGTTTCTGATGGAACAGCATTGGTGGTAGAAAATAAAACAGGGGACATACTTGCATATGTCGGCAATAGCGGAACATCCCCTACAACCCTGTATGTAGACGGTATTACAGCGTACCGCCAGGCAGGGTCAACTTTGAAGCCCTTTCTGTATGAACTTGCCCTCGAGAAAAAACTACTTACACCGTCTTCAATTCTTGAAGATTCTCCCCTTGAAATAGTCACCCCTACAGGTCTTTACGTGCCCCACAATTACGACAACATCTTCAGAGGGCCTGTAAGTGTTCGCACAGCTCTTTCTTCATCAATGAATATCCCAGCCGTGAGAGTCCTTGGCCTCGTCGGCGTTACAGATTTTGTGGAACGCTTGCAGGAACTTGGTTTTAAGGGCATTTCTCAGGCACCCGAATTCTACGGATACTCGATAGCCCTGGGCTCAGCAGACATAACCCTCTATGAACTTGTCAATGCTTATCGGACCCTCGCCAATAATGGAAGATTCAGCAATATGAGGCTGGTATTTGATGGGAACCGGCATCACGCACAAAATATTCTTGACAAAAAAGCAGCTTTTCTTATCTCCCACATCCTTTCAGACAGACAGGCTCGAAGCACCACCTTCGGCCTTGAAAACCACCTGTCAACACGTTTCTGGACAGCCGTTAAAACAGGGACCAGCAAGGATATGCGCGACAACTGGTGTGTTGGTTATTCTGACACGTACACAGTCGGTGTCTGGATTGGTAACTTCTCAGGAGAGCCTATGAGGAACGTCACAGGCATCACAGGAGCCGCACCTGTTTGGTTGGGCATCATGAATTATCTTCATCGCGGTTTTACCTCAAAACCACCTCAACCCCCAGGGGGAGTACAATCGGCCCAACTCACTTTTGAAGATTCTATTGAACCGCCACGAACAGAATGGTTTATAGCAGGTACCGAACCTGCCGGCATGGTATTGGTCAACAGAGTTCACGCGAAGCCACGAATCACCTACCCTACCCAGGAAACGCTGATTGCCATTGACCCTGAAATACCAGATGGCCTTCAGCGTGTTCCCTTCAGATTCGAACCACAATCTCGTCGCTTCACGTGGACATTGAACAAAGAGAAAATCGGGAACAATGACTCTGTCTACCTATGGACACCAAAACTGGGCGTCCACGAACTCGCCATTACTGATGAAAACGGCCACATCCTCGATTCCGTTACATTCCTTGTTCGGTAAAAATCATGTGGATACGGATCAAGTATTAACGTTTCTTCGATGTTGACGTCCCTGGTCTACCCGGTGTTGTCTTTCCCTTTTGCCAGGCTGTGAGACGGATCGAGTCTGCTATTTGGACAAATACTCTCTGCAAGCGTTTGTAATCGTTGGCAGGGCTTGTGAACGCTGCCATGAACATTTGTCCTTCTCTTGCGGCAATCAGCATCAGGCTCCTTTCCATCTCACCTCCGCGGCCTGTTGAACTTTCAATTAATAACAGATTCAGCTGGAAAACCACCAAGTTTTGCCGCCTCTCGTAGGATGACACGTAACCCAGGATTATCGCTTTGATAGAAGCGGATTGTCTGGTCTGCAGCATCCCCCCTGGCGTTTAGGAAATTCGTTTTCCGATAACCGGCTGCTAAGCCAAGAAGGGCATACACATTCGTGCCATCAGCATCCCTAGTCACACGTTTACCATCCGCCGCTGCGAAGTAACTCATGCCGGATGGAAATGTGTCCATGCTCCAGTTGGCTGGGATGTCAAGTATGAAACCTATGCCTTCCTGAGCCTTCATACTCGAACTGGGAGCTGTCAATGATGCCGTCAAACCAAGAGACATAACTGTGCATGCTGCGATAGAAACAAGTATTGTAATGAGAAATAGTTTTGTTTTCATAATAGAGCATAAATGTCACACGAAAATCATAGTATCAATATAAAATAGATTTTATCTTTGCCTATTTCACCGGTTTTAGTTCCTGCCAGGTCACGTTGGAACCGATATTCGGATTATAGCTCGGGCTGTCAGTAACGATATACTCGCCCAGGTTGTTTGAGAAGGCTCTCCCATAGCCGGTGGGCAACTCTACTTCTTTGCCAGCATAAGGGTCATTAAACCGCTCGACACCCCTAATGTGATCAGTAAAATTCTGAACAATTCTGTCGTTTGCCTGCTGCCGACGTTCCCAATCCTTCATCTGTCCTTCCCTCATTTCACTGCCAGCCCGTGCAACCATTTCTCCGATGCGACCAACATCCTTAATGCCTTTGATGATTTTTTGAACCATCATCTCTTTTACGTTGGCTACTTTGGCAAACCACCGTGGATTAACCCTCAAAGAATAAACCATGGTCTGAAAAACTTTGGACTGGGAATCAAGTTCGTTTTTCCGGGCTTTAAAAGAAAACACATAATCAATATACCAGTAGTTGATAAAATACCCGGGACCAAGCGCTGAACCTGGCAGGTCAGTAACAAACTGGCTGACAGCAGCATAGATTTCTTCTTCCATCGGCCTGCCGTTTTCCTGATATTCTATCCTCATCTTACCACCGTTTGCAAAACTGCGGACCCCTTGTACAGGTTGCCCTTTAGCTATATTTGCTAATTCAGGAACATCGCTCGCCTTTATCATTTTCAATCCACTCGCACCTTTTCTGGCATAAGGAATGACTATCTTTGTAAATGCTGTCTGCAAGTCAACGGGTCTCATTACCAGGGTGTTAAATCGTAATGACCCTGGTGGGTTGGTACTGAGAAACAAGCGATTATTGGTCCAGAAATACGCCTGGGTGGGAAACAGATTAAACTCACCGCTTCCATTCGGATTCCAGAAACGAAAACGGGCCTGAGCAGGCAATGCAGGATTTGCAGACCATGCAATCTGCCCTTGGGCCTGCCAGCCTTTTGGGATAAGAAGACGGAAGGCCTCCATACCCGTCATTGGGTCAGTATATCTATATGTTACAAAAAACTGTGCATTCCCTATTGGTTGCGTGTCACCCTTTACTTGGGTACCTTGTCTGATTTTTGTTTCGGCAGAGACTTCATTTGCAGCGATGGGAGACATCTTCTTGTCGTCGCACCTCACCAGACCAACAATGCTCACAAGACAAATAATTATGGCGCCTGTAACAATATTTCTCATATTACCAATTGTCTTATTCATAAGGTCTTTACGCATCTCTTCTATTATGTAGTAAAAGACATTATTCAGTTTACATGTGTATCGCCCGGTCTGAAAATCTTAATTCGATAATAGCGACTCGTGACAAATGTGTCAAGCAAAATTTTTTCAATGATAATAAACTTTAAATAAAGTAAGGCTTTCAACATGTTCTATTATTGAAGCAGTTTGGATTGATTTTTCGCAGTTTAATCAGTATACTTCTGCCATGGAGAGGTGACCGAGTCGGCCGAAGGTGCTCGCCTGCTAAGCGAGTGTTCCGCTATAAACGGGACCCAGGGTTCAAATCCCTGCCTCTCCGCCATGTGAATTCCATAAATTCAATAAATTATTCTGCTTTCGACACTTTCACACGCTTTTTTATTCCCCTTACCCTATTATGGTGATAACAACTTCGTAATCATCAGGGGCGCACAAATATGGAACAACCGTATCTCATTATTTTTGGCATCATGATTCAACACACACTTATAACCTGTCTCTGACAATTTTGTATTATTAATGGCAAATATGGTAGCACGCACCTGCAAACTCACACTATCCCGGTTTTGCTTTACTCCACTATTACTACAAAAAAAGTTCACCACAATAATTCAAACAAATATTATTTTTTTTCGGTATATCTTTATTGTTGCTCTTATCAACTCAACATCATCTAGACCGGCACGCTGGAGGAGAAAGAGAAGTTCTGCTCCTTTTCTGGCAATTTTAATGATTTCCTCAAACTCACCATCCCGTCCTGCATCATAATACTCTCGTCTAAACCGCGCAATTTTTGATAAAGATCGATTAAATCTCAGAGTCTCCTTTTTTCTTACTTCCTGACAGTTTTCACAAGAACAATCTCCGTGTCTTTGAACCATCCCAAGGAGCTTGTTAATTCTGTCATAGGGAAATCCCTCTTTTGACACCAATACCCTTAAGGCTTTTACGATATTGACAAAATCGAGTGCCTTTTTTCTGTCTCTTATTTCTTCCGGAACGATTTGTTCTGGCCCTACCATTTCTTCACCTCTTGTTTTTTTGAACGATCACCATTCACTGTATGATAAGGTCCTTTGTCATCTTTGATTTTTCTCTCTATCTTATCTTAAATGTTTGTCTTTTAAACTCTCCCAGAAATATTCTTAATTGATACTATACTCTGCAATTGATGTAAAGTAAGCTTTATCAAACCTTATTTATGGGAGGAGAGCTAATGTGGGTCACGGTTTTTTGTCTCAGTGATCGGTTTTTGGCAACACCCGTTTTTCACATCTTCGCAATTACAAATTGAAAACAAGTATGCTTACTTTTGGTTCTTTGTTTGCGTATGTTACCCACAGGTTATATGTTCAATTTCAGGAAGTTATAATCTGGACTGGTATTTTGCACGGTTTCCTTACCTGCCAATAATTGACAAACCCATGTACTTGCCGTACCTATTGAACAGTGGTCACTCAGCAAATCCATTTATCCTTCTCAAGATAGGGTCATCTGCTGAAAGAATATTGGTTGTTTGGGTCTCGTCATCAAAAATCAAAACTGCCAGTCCATGCTCAAGCTTATGCCTGACCTGTTCGAATTTTGCTTCTTGAGATACTTCTCTTTCACCATAATCAGTGCCCTCCCTTGAAACAAATTCCTGAATAACGCCGCGCAGGGCTTCAGGGCTGAGCCTATTGACTGGAATTATGTGAACAGACATTTAAGATAGTCCAACCAGATGACCAGTAAACAGGGGATTGTGGCACTCATCTCCCCCTGACCCGTGCGATAGCTACATACAAATCTCACGCCCAAAAATGCCCGAGTTTTGCCAAAGGAATACTCAACGATCATCTTATCTCCTGAAAGCATAATTTTCAAAATATTTTCGATAAAGCCCTCTACAAGCAGTCAGCAGAAGAATACAATGTATACCATTGACGATCTCTTCAAAACCAATATATTCTTCCGTAAGGGTGCTGCTTACCGGCAATCAGCGATTCCCACTGGATGCGCCACACCTCTTTAGCCAAAGACTCAGAATCGTTATTGTGCAGAAAAACGCGAAGAACGCCATTACAAGGAAGCTTATCTGATAAGACCCGGTCAAATCTCGGCCCAGACCCGCAGCCTGCGGGCCAACAAACATTCCTACATTGTTGAGCATGGACAGAATTCCGTAGCCTAAACCGAGGCGCTGGAAGCTTACCACATCGGCTGCAAGAGAGAAAACAGATACAGGAATGAGAGCGCTTGCAACACCGACACAGAGCAGAAAAAGGCTGAAAGCTCCTCCAATACCAGGAATCAGGGCAATGAAAACAGCCATTCCCAGCCCGCCCGCTGCGATAAACAACTCTTTCTGACCAATTTTATCAATAATAAGGCCTACGATAGGGCTCAGGCACATGGAAGCGATCATTACCAGGCTGGTGGAAAAACCAGCATGATCGAGCGTCATTCCCCTGCTGACAAGAAAATCAGGGGCAAAGGTGAAAAGAGAGATAATGGATGCATTGAACAAGGCCCATGAAAAACCAACAAAAAATATGGAAGTGCCAATTCCTTCACGGTTCTGATCCTTCTTTCCCTGGTTTTCCAATCTATCTTTATGATCTGGTTGTCGATAAAAAACCGCAAATATGACAAAGATAATGGCAGTAAAGAAGACTGTGGCCCAGACAGCAGCTCTCCAGCCCCAAACTCCTGCCATATGGGAGAGGCCGTTTAAGGAGATGATAGTACCGATTGGCATTGCGGTATTGTAGATCCCCATGGCAATACCCATATGACGGTCCGAGAACCATTGGGCGATAGCCTGGGGAATGGTGATTACGAGGCTCGATGCACCTATTCCTGCAAGGATTCTCCCCACAAGAAGCATCTCGAATGATGGGCCATTCGCAACAAGAAAGCTCCCTAATAGTGCAAGCAAAAATGAAAAGATACCGACCGGTTTGACGCCATAACGATCGGCAACCATGCCTGCAGGCAACGAAACCAAAATGCCGGGGAGGGCGAAAAGACTCATGAGAAGACCAGCCTGGTAATGGGAAAGTTTGAATTGGGAAATCACCAAGCTCATAATGGGCGGGATCGATTGGAAAATCAGTGCATATGACAACATACAAAGGCATAGCTGCGCGAGAATCACCCAGCGCATCATAACCGCTTCCTGTCTCATCAATCCCTTCCTTTCCCTCGGTTACACATCACTGAATTTACGGTGGACACGCCAGACTATCCAGTCCCCAAGGTGAGGATAGTTTAGACGTGGAGCCATTCCAGTCATAGCAGTTGTTATGTGTCACCATATTAATGGTTTTTTCTCATATGATATACCTGTGCAAATAGAGATTATCAATCAAAAAATATTCATTACTGTCACTGATAATCCAGCATGAATAATAGTGTTACGTGTTTTTTGCTGATATTACTGAATGAAAGCATAATATGTGAGGAAGTTGAAACGATTTTGATCAATCGTTACTATCCTTTTTCTCATCTTTTTCAATACCCCGGTCCCCGGGGCGGCAGCTGCTGGATAGTCAGGTAGATATCCCAAACCGTGGAAGGATATATTTCTGCAGAACAAACCAGGCAGCAACAATCACGATTAAAAGCAAGATATTTTTCATAGCATTACCTCCGATTTACCAATCAATATAATCACAAAAACATAAACTGTCCCCATATGGTTGTTTGCTATCATTGAAAAAGTCTTTTGTGAGCACCATTACCCATTTTTTCTGTCTGTTCATCCACCATAATCGGAAGAGTAGACTCATGGACAACCTGAAACTTATCGTAGAAAGTCTCCGTCTTTTTTAAGAAACCTTGCCTTCCTATAGCATTTCATCATTTCTTTCCTGTGTTATCGATTGTCGGAGCTTTGAAACCTTTTAAGATGTTTGAACCAGCATTTCCACATTTTATACCACACGATCATATCCACCTTATTCATCGTTTTTTGGCATCCAGGTGCCCCACTCGATTTAAATGCTGGATTGTCTTACATCTTATTTTTTCTTATAATATTCTTTCCGCCTCCACTTTACCCACGTTCATTCACAATGATTCCTCGTTTTGCCACTCCTGTGGTGAACCAATCATCTTCTCTGAATTGTACAGGCCCCAATTCGAGGCTCTTTCTTTCAATGGCTTTGGATATCTGTGGTATGTCCCTAAGGACACGGGTGACCTCGGGACCCTGATGGAAGTGGTCTGAATCTGCATAAACCTCAATTCCAAGAAGTATCCTTTCATTGTGATTTGTCATTGTTACCCGATAGTTCAGAAGCCAGGGTACTGAAAAAAGGGCCTCATCCATTTCAGGAAGCGTAATTGTTTGGCCCATACCCAAAAACACTCTGCCATCCCATCTTCCCCTGACGCATTCCATCCTTCTCAATACCGTCCCGCAGGGACAAGGTTCACGTATGAACCGGGCTATATCCCCTGTTCTATATCGGATCAGTGGCATACCTTTACGTGTCAGCGTTGTGAATACAATTTCCCCTGATGATCCATCATCAATGATCTCTCCTGTCTCAGGGTTAATCACCTCAAAATAAAGATCTGCTTCACGCAGGTGGTACCCATTATGAGCATCACACTCAACGCCTCCCCCAAGGCCCATCTCGGTCATTCCATAATGATTAAATACTGAGCAGCCCCAGATTTCTTCGAGGCTTTTAATGATTGATTGGGGAACATAATCAGTGCTTAAAAGAACGTTTTTGATCATTCCTTTTTTCAAAACAGCCCCTTCCCTGCTCCTTGCAAGGGCAAGGACCTGGGTGGGGATTCCCACGAGAGAGTCGATCTCAAGACTAACAATTTTATCTATCACAGTTTTTATGTCTCGTACCGGTCCATGGGCAAAACTATCAACCTTTATCCGTTTGAGCCCCCTTGCCAGCAATTCACCCACACTGTCCGGTTGATCTCCCGGTAATAGAATCAGCACTCTTTGACCTGGTTTAACAAAGGTTGACATACCGATAGCAAAAAAGTCGATAGTGAGTTCAAGGTCTTCCTGTGTAAAGAAAATGCGCTTTGGCTTCCCGGTACTCCCTGAAGTGCGGAGGGTAACAATTCTGGTTATATCCTCCTGATGGACAGTTAAAAAACGCCAGGGGTTATCTGAAAGGTCGGACGGCATCGTAAATGGAAGTTGACTCATGTCTGCGAGGGTAGTCAGCGGCTCCTCAGGTACAAGCGCCAAATGACGAGCATAAAATTGTGATTTTTGACGGGCATAATTGATTACATTCTTCAGGCGCTGAAGGTGATAATTGTTTAGGGCGTCCTGAAAAGATCTATCCGGTGTTGACAGACCTATCTGGATCTTATTTCTAATCCAAACCTCTAATGGTGTTAAGGAGATCATGGTCATCTTGATTCATGCCAGGAGCAATGTTGGATCTACCCTATCCTGCCAATCAAAGTGTGGACAGAAAACAAGCCTGCCATCATATGTTGGTGCTGATATAAAGTATCTCTTGGGCTGTTCAAGATTAAGGCTCTCTGGGTTCTGAAATGGTATGACTAATATGGTGAAACTTTGAGTGGTGGCATCATAGAGAAAAACCTCCAGACCAGGACAGCTTTCTTTTCTGGCAACCCCTGTGCCTGTTCCCTTGCAATAGAGGCGTCCCATCATATTTGTGTCTGGTTTTTTTTCATTGTTATTCACCTATTATGGCAGGCAGGCTGTAACCCATGATCTGCAAGGATATCCATGCACTTCTTGTACGTTTCGGAGACAATAAGGCCGCACATACTGCGGTCGGGGTACTTCTCCAGAATCTCATGGCACCTGGTCCCTCCATACTCCTCGTGGGCTGCCAAGGTAAACCATTCCACGAGGTCACCAATCATAGTTGTGCAACGGTTATCCTGTGTTTCTCCCTCACTACCCTTTCCTGAATAAAGAGAAATCAGACAAGCACCCCCAGACAAGGCGCCGCAAACTTCGCCGCTCCAGTTAACTCCAAAACAGAGCCCACCCAGGGACCTGACCAGGTCAGGATTTTTTTTACCTTCTGCTTCCATTGCCAGCATAACAATGATTTGGGAACAACAGAAGCCTTTTGCGTACAATTTCATTGTTTGCAGAAATAAGTTGTCCATAGTATGTAATCTCCGTTGTCATGGATTTAATAAAAGTGCGTGAATTCAATCAACATACCTGTATTTATAGTGAAAAGGAAAGAAGATACTCAGAATAAAACCGCATCGAACGGGCTTACGATTTACTTATCCTCAACGATTTGTTCTCCCTCAGCCATCTCCCCTGTAGCCAGTTCTTCATCGATCAGTATCATTCCGCAAAGGGGACATACGGGAAGATGAACAGCAAATATATTCCCCCTATACTCAAGTCTAACCGTTTGAACCTCCAAAGGGCTTTCGCATCCATGGCAGATCCACCCTTTATCACTTCCTGTCTTGTTCAACTCCGTCATGGTTTGCCTTTTCTCTTTAGCTCCATCCGGTGTGAATAGGTGGTGTGCACGTGATAATCTTCTCCAACAACACTGTATTCTACCCAATATGTGACTCTATCCGGCCGAAAAGATGCGAGAAAGCGCCCGGTGGTAGGATTGATAAATTTTTCTCCAATAGTCTCGGCATGATGGATTGTCCTCTGTACATCCTCCTTAAGGATGCCTCTATCATTCATAAGACGTTCCACTTCTTCAGAAATAAGCAGGCTTATATGCTGATAAACATTCTTCTGTTCTGCTGTCATGTTATTAATCTGTCAAATTGTTTTTTTGTAGCCCATATCCTGGAAACAATTCAAAAAAAGCTCTCACTTTGTTAAAATAATGCTAACCTTGGGCAAATATTTTTTCCAGATATCGATATATTCCATGAATCTCATGCCTCGAGTACCTGTGAAACCATCGTTGCTATATCTCATCATGGTCAATCAATTGAATAGCTACCCTATCCCCTGCCATTACCTTTGTAACAGTTTCCGGAATAATTATCAGACAATTTGCATCGCTCATTGAACGAAGCATGGATGGTTTCTGATGTGATGTTTTTGAAACATAAAATTCATTATTTTTAATAGTATAGCGGCCCCTTACTAAATGGTGAATCTTCCCCGAAGTGATATCCTGCTCAAGGGATGCGTTAACAATCGGTTTTCTTATCTTGGTCGCACCCATTAACCTGAGTAATGCAGGCCTGACAAATTGAATAAATGATGTGAGGGCAGGAACAGGATTTCCAGGCAGACCAAAAACCATTTTATCGCCTTTTGTTCCAAAAACACATGGCCTGCCAGGTTTGATGTTGACTCGGTCAAAGTGTATTTCAATATTCAGATCAGAACAAACCTCTTTGACAAGATCATACTTTCCAGCCGAAACCCCTCCCGTAGATATTATAACGTCTGATTTCAAGGCATTAGCAAATATTTTCCTCATTTCACCCAGTGAATCTTTAGCAATCCCCAGGTAGCGTGCATGGCCACCATATTTTGTCACCTCTGAGCATATGGTGTAAGCATTGCTGTTTCTTATCTGATGGATTTGAATTTCCTCGCCTGTATCAGCTAATTCATCACCCGTTGATATAACTGATACGGTGGGCCGTTTATATACTTTTACTGCATTGCGGTGGAGCGATGCAAGAATGCCTACATCTGCCGAATTCAACCGTTTTCCTTTTGACAGGATATGCTCCCCTTCCCTTATGTGTTCTCCTGCTTCCCTGTAATTCTCATATTTTTCTGTTTCACAGAATAATTTTATATAACCACTTTCTTCTTCTGTATCTTCAAAGCGGACTACAGAATCAGCACCTTGCGGAATGGGAGCACCAGTCATTATTCTTATTGCTGTTCCTTTTGAGACTTGATGCCCTGTACTGGAACTGCCTGCCCTTATCTCTCCTACCACATGCAGTTTCACCGGACGATTGAGAGATGCGCCTCGTGTGTCATCAGCGATTATTGCATAACCATCCATAGCCGAATCAGCTACAGGAGGCATCATTCTATCCGATACAACATCTTCATATAATATCCGGTTGAATGCTCGCATGAGAGGAATATTTTCGAAGCTGAGTGGGTTGACAGATCTTAAAACAATTTCTAAGGCTTCTTCTACAGATACAGTCAGATTTTTGTTATGCATAATATACAGGCTGGCGGAACTAGATCTCTTTGATCCCATTTTAGTTTTCTTTCCCCTCAGGCTACCTCTTTCTCTTTAGCCTTTCTTACCACACCCCGTTGATCTTCAGGTAGGGGAGGCGGTGCAGGCACACCAACGAGCTTTGTCACTGCACGGAATTTCGGAGGAC
>Ga0255347_1000884_pt1 | contig 52155 bp, 42 predicted proteins | sample wastewater_treat_2_FD_192479 | JGI IMG/M metagenome (GOLD analysis project Ga0255347, IMG submission 192479) | Wastewater microbial communities from Lulu Island WWTP, Vancouver, Canada - plant24 | ecosystem: Engineered > WWTP > Wastewater > Unclassified | place: Canada: Vancouver, British...
TCGAATAGAGCCAGACAGCCCGCTTAAAAACCTGCAGGCAGAAGGCGATTGGAAACATCTCACCTGGGATCCTGGCGGGATGTTTGTGGCTTCAGGTTCACAGGGGGTATTGTTATTTACACCCCAGGGTGAGAGTAAACTCTTACCAGGTGAAAGGGATGCGAGACTTTCGCCTAATGGAAACTGGTTCATTGCCTGGGGTGACGGAAAAAATTCTACCTCTGGGGCGCGCTTATTCCAGTCCCATAGCATCAATCCTTTACAAACCCTCATCGATAAACCCGTTGAAACCCTTATTTGGCAGCCCGATTCAAAAGGTTTTTTAATTCTTTCCGAAGGCACACTCTATCATTTTATATTTCCCGGTTTAAAACCAGAAGAAATTATCACCGGATTACCCGTGGAGTCGGATTTCATCTGGGCATGGGTTGATTAAATTCCTTTGTTTTTACACCAAATCAGCCGTTGTTTAAAATAAGGCTATAATTAGAACACTATGACGCTAAATCCCGCTTCGCCTCAAAAGATCGCTGTGCTGGTGCACCCCAATATTCCCCAAGCATTGGAAATTGGCAAAGAAGTGGTTGCCCTTATCCGATCTTTAGGAGGAGATGCTGAATCTGGTTCTTTGAACGACAATGTTTTACGAAAGTCCGTCCAAGCCCGAATATTTGATCTGGTGATTGCCCTGGGTGGAGATGGCACCATGTTACGCGCTGGGCACCTGTGCGCACCCGCAGACATCCCTCTGCTGGGCATCAATATTGGCACCTTCGGCTTTCTGGTTGAGTTAAAACGTGATCAATGGCGGGAATATTTACCGCGATTGTTTGCAGGTGAGTTCCGCTATGAAAAACGCATGATGCTTCAAGCACATTGTACAAGTTTTGGCAAAAAACAGGGCCCTTTTGATGTGATTAATGATGTGGTCGTCGCCAGAGGACAGCACGTTCGACCAATTAAAGTTGAAGCCCTGCTCAACGGTGAACACATTTCCAGTTATATGGCGGATGGGCTGATTGCCGCCACGCCAACGGGCTCCACAGCCTATGCTTTAGCCGCTGGCGGGCCAATTTTACCCCCCGAAATCCGAAACATCTTGTTAATGCCAGTGGCACCGCACCTCTCTGTAGATCGGGCAGTTGTCCTCTCGGAAGGATCAACGGTAACAATGCGGGTTACAACTGCTCACGAGGCTGTGGTCAGCGTTGATGGGCAACCGCCAGTAAAAATGACCACTGAAGATTACGTAGAAGTTGCTGCTCATGAAAAATCCTTGCTCATGGTTCGTTTTCAAGACCCTAATTACTTTTACCGCAATCTGACCGCATATATGGAACATAACCCAGTTCTCGGTATTCGACCCAATGACAGATCATCATAACCTACCCGAAGAAGAAATTACATTACGCTGCAACCGTTGTGGAAAACCGATTAGCCCGTCTGAAGCCGTCCAGACCCCAACTGGTTACCGCTGTGCAAATTGTGTCAAACAACAACAAAAAGTGTTTGATACCAGCAAACCGCAAGATTATATTCTGGGTTTCATCATCGCGGTTGTGCTCAGTTTGCTGGCCAGTCGGCTGGTTTCTATTATCGGTTTTTTCACCTTTTTGTTAGCACCCGCAGCAGGCGTTGCTATAGCCGAAGGAGTGCGGCTGATTATCAAAAAGCGGCGCAGCAAGCGTTTATTTCGCCTGGTTTTACTGGGTATCATCCTAGGTGGGTTGCCAACCATCTTACAATCCCTGTTTTATCTGTTTTTGCAATTGCAAGCGAGTGCGTTCAACATTTCTAGCCTGCTGACATTGGGGTATCAAATTCTTTATCTGGTTCTTGCGGTGCCCTCAGCATCTTACCGCCTTTCCGGCACACAAAGGCTGTGAGGTTTCTACGATGTTAATTGAATTAAGAATTGAAAATTTTGCCATTATACAAAGCCTTAATCTGGATTTTTCAATGGGTCTGGTGATCTTTACTGGAGAAACCGGTGCGGGGAAATCGATTATTATGGACGCATTGGAAGCCGTCCTGGGAGGACGTGCTGATGCTACTACCATTCGCACTGGCGCCGAGCGTGCCCTGGTTGAAGCCATCTTCAAACTCGATCCAGATGTCCGTCCAGAAATCCACGCCTTGTTATCTGCAGAAGACCTAATGGACGATCAGGACTATCTTGTTTTAGGTCGAGAAATTCGAAAAGAAGGTCGGAATACAGCCCGCATTAACGGGCGGACCGTTACTGCAGCCTTACAGCGCCAGGTTGGCGAATATCTGGTTGATATCCATGGGCAATCTGAACACCTTTCGTTGCTCCATGTCCGTCAGCATTTGCGCTTGCTGGATGGGTTCGCAAACACCGGTGAAATGTTGGATCAATACCAGGCGCTTTACCGTAAACTGGTTGACGTGCGTAAGGAATTACAAGATTTACGCGCTCTGGAACAAGATGCTGCCCGTCGGGTGGACATGCTCACCTACCAAATACAGGAAATCGATGCAGCCCAATTAGATGTTGATGAGGAAAATGGCTTGCGGCAGGACCGTACCCGCCTGGCAAATGCGGAAAACCTGGCAAAATATGCCCAACAAGCCCTTTTAATGCTGGAAGAAGGATCTCCGGAGGCAGGTAGTGTTAACGATTTACTCGGTGAAACACTGGATGCCCTCCACAATCTGGCACGCATTGACTCATCAACAGAAGCACTTTACGAACGCATGTCCGCCAGTGTAACTGCCCTTCAAGACTTGGCGTTAGAGGTTCGCAATTATGCGGAAAACATAGAGTTTAATCCCCGACTTCTAGACCAGGTTGAAGAACGAATTGATTTGATTAACAATTTGAAGCGAAAATACGGTGATTCCATCGAGGCAATATTGGACTTTGCCCAAAAAGCACGCAATGAGCTGGATTCGATTACCCATGCTGAGGAAAAAATCGAAGACCTGGAGATTTTAGAAAGCAGCCTGATAACTGAACTTGCAGAAAGCGCACAGGCTCTCAGCAAGCAACGCATAGAATCAGCCACAGAGCTCAGCCGAGGAATTGAAACTGAGTTACAAAACTTGCACATGGATAAAGCGCGGTTTGATATTAGCATTACCCGGCACTTGGATGAAAATGGGCTCCCCCTATCGGACGGAAGCAAGGTTGCCTTCGATGCCCATGGCATCGATCGTGTGGAATTCATGGTTGAGACGAACCCCGGTGAGGGTTTTAAACCTCTGGTTAAGATCGCTTCTGGCGGTGAAACTTCGCGTTTGATGCTGGCATTAAAAAACGTTTTAGCAAATGCAGATAAAATCCCCACATTGGTATTTGATGAGATTGATCAGGGCATTGGCGGTAGAGTCGGCATGGTTGTCGGAGAAAAGCTATGGAACCTTTCCCGACAGCACCAGGTGATGTGCATTACCCACCTGCCACAACTGGCTGCCTATGGTGATCAACATTATCGTGTCACCAAGGCGATTCAGGATGGGCGCACACATGTGGAAGTATCACTTCTATCAGATCAAGAGCGGCAGGCAGAGCTGGCACAAATGCTCGGTCCGGTCAGCAACGGCACTTTACAATCTGCCGAGGAAATTTTGCAAATTGTCCGTGAACAAACAGCACGGAATGGGAATTAATTAAGCGGATTTTTCAAGCCATCGATATTACAATATCGGTTAAAATATAGATAAGAGCAAAACCAAAATCAATCACACGATTGCAACCATGGAAAGGAGTTCTAATGCCCCGTTATTCTGACATTTTAGCGGTGATTTTGGGGGGTGGGCAAGGAAAACGTCTGTATCCTCTAACCCTGGAGCGGTCAAAACCTGCGGTGCCGATTGCCGGAAAATACCGCCTGATTGATATTCCTATCAGCAACTGTATCAATTCCAGTATTTACAGCATTGCAATTCTGACCCAGTTCAATTCTGTTTCTTTACATCGGCATATCACCAACACCTATACCTTTGACTCCTTCCATCCTGGCTGGGTGCAAATTTGGGCGGCTGAGCAAACCATCGACCGCACAGAGTGGTATCAGGGCACAGCCGATGCCGTGCGCAAACAATTGACCGAGATTCGCACGGCACGGTGTAAGTATGTGCTCATCCTTGCCGGTGACCATCTTTACCGGATGGATTATTCAAAAATGGCAGATTTTCACTGGCAAAACAATGCCGATATCACGGTTGCCGTACAGCCCATCGCGACAGATGAAGCATCGCGCTTTGGGTTATTAAAGCGAGACGAGCAGGACGAGATCATTGATTTTGTTGAAAAACCCAAAGACCCCAACATTTTAAATAATTTTGTTACCCGTGATGATCCAGAAAAACCCTATCTGGCTTCCATGGGAATTTATATGTTCAATCTGGACGTCCTGATTGACCTGTTAACGATGAAAACGGGTAAAAAAGACTTCAATGATTTCGGACATGACATCATTCCCTTTAGTGTGGCCAATGAACCCAGGGTCTTCGGCTACGAGTTCAGCGGTTATTGGCGCGATATTGGGACAATCCGCTCGTTTTATGACACGAACTTGGAACTGACCATGCCCCATCCCAGTTTTGATATTCACGCAGAAACATCACCCATTTATACCCATGGTCGTTTTCTGCCCGGTTCACGATTCACAAACTGCGAATTGACGGATGTATTAATCAGTGAAGGTTGCATCATCTCAGAATCGAAAATCAATCATTCCGTGGTCGGCATCCGCAGTATGATCCAATCTGGCACTCGCATCAAAGATACCGTCATTATGGGTGCCGATTATTATGATTATTCCGGAGAAATTCCCATCGGGATCGGGAAAAATTGTGATATTGAAGGTGCAATCATCGATAAAAACGTGCGTATGGGACAGGATGTTTACATTCGGCCCTTCCCATACGATGTCGATTTAGATACCGATGCCTATTCGGTCAAGGATGGTATTGTTGTCATTCCAAAAAACACCATTTTGCCGTCTGGGACGAGAATCTGCCCCGAAACCTAAATTCATCATAAAATCGTTTGTACGTTAAGGTTGCTTGGCTCAAGCAACCTTTTTATTTCGTAATCGAAATAATCCTGCTATAATTCAGTTCATGAGAACCTATACTGCGTGTTATTCTTGTTTTCTTCGCCAAGCAAAAGAAGCTGCACAAATGGCAGGTGCCACCAATCAAGAAATAGAGACCATCGTTCAACAGGCACACGATATCTTCAAGCAACTGCCAGCAGATTCTTCTCCGCCAGCTATTGGTACCAAAGTCCATCAATTAGTCCAAAAGATTACTGGTGTAGATGATCCTTACAAAGAGGTAAAGCGTTTATCCACTGCAAAAGCATTTGCATTGTTACCATCATTGGTGGATATCGTGAATTCTTCGGACGACAAATTAGAAGCAGCAATCCGGATTAGTATTGCTGGCAATATTATTGATTTTGGGGCAAATCCTGACCATGATCTTGAGGAAGTGGTCCATCGTTTCCTGACACAAGATTTTGCAATTAACGACTTGGGTCAGCTTCGCCAAGAATTAGAATTTGCAGAATCCGTTTTAATTTTAGGGGATAATGCCGGTGAAACTGTGCTGGATCGCTTGTTGATCGAAGCCTTGTCCAAAACAGTAATCTACGCTGTACGCGGTGGGCCAATTATCAATGATGCTACAATTGAGGACGCGGTTGAAGCGGGGCTCGACAAACTTGCTACCATCATTGATAATGGTACGCGCATCCCGGGAACTGTTTTGGATGAATGCAGCCCAGCTTTTCAGGAAGCTTTCAGGAGCGCCGATTTAATTCTGGCAAAAGGAATGGGAAATTACGAAACCCTTTCAACGATTCCAGGCCCAATTTTCTTTCTATTTCAAGTAAAATGTCCTGTGGTCAGCGAGGATATCGAAGCACCTGTCGGCAGCATGATTGTAAAAAAATCAGCCGCATTTTCACGTGGATTTATTGTTTGATTTTTTCGTTTTTTTGCAATAACTTTTTAAATCCTCAAAGAACCAAAGATTATATTAGGCTGGCTGTGTTCTGAACGTGTATTATTAGGTGCTAAATATTTATTTATTGGAGAAATTTTAATGAGAAAAAAGCAAATCAAGACAAATGAAGCAATTGCTGAAGAGGCATTAATATCCTGGCATGCGATGGCAAATGCCGACATCCTTCAGCGGTTGGACTCAAAAATTGAAACCGGCCTTACCAGCGAAGAGGTCAAAAACAGGCAGGCGCGTTACGGGTTAAATGAGTTGGAAGAAGCACCACCAACATCTTTCTTGCAAAAGCTGTGGGCACAAATTAATAATTTTGTAATTTACATGCTGCTTGGCGCGGCAATTATCTCTGCCCTCATGGGCAATTATGTTGAAACCATTGCCATTATGGCGATTGTAATCCTCAATGCCATCATGGGGATTATCCAGGAAAACCGTGCAGAGGCTGCTTTAGCCGCCCTTAAAAAATTAGCTGCACCGGAAGCATCCGTGCTGCGGGATGGAAAACATATCTCTGTTCCCGCTCCTCAGTTGGTACCAGGTGATATTATTTTTCTTGAAGCGGGAAATTACATCCCTGCAGATGTCCGGTTGCTTGAAGCCGTTAATCTCCGTATTGATGAGGCTTCAATGACCGGCGAATCCGTATCCGTCCAGAAAAATGCGCAATCCAGGCTCGAGAAAGATGTTCCCCTGGGTGATCGCGATAATACAGCTTTTATGGGCACCCTGGCAACATATGGTCGCGGCAAGGGGATTGTTGTCAGCACCGGCATGAACACGCAGCTTGGATTAATTGCCTCCATGCTCCAGCATGTGGAGGAAGAACAAACCCCCTTGCAACGGCGATTGGATCAGTTTGGCAAAATTTTAGGTTGGGCGTGTTTGATAATTTGTGCTTTGGTTTTCATCATTGGTGTTACTCGTGTTGTACTCGAACTGGGCCGAACTGATATCTTCAGCCCACAAGCATTAGAAACCTATACCGAGTTATTCATGATTGCGGTTTCTTTAGCCATTGCTGCTGTACCCGAAGGGCTGCCCGCCATCGTTACCATCAGCCTGGCGTTAGGGATGCGCGAAATGGTCCGCAGACATGCCCTCATTCGCAAGCTTTCTTCGGTTGAAACCCTGGGCTCAGCCACCGTAATTTGCTCCGACAAAACAGGAACCCTGACCCAAAACGAAATGACCGTTACACGTTTATGGTCTAATGGTGAGTTTATTGACGTCACAGGTCGCGGTTATACGCCTCAAGGTGAATTCCTTAAAGATGAACTGGCCGTTGAGATAAATGATTTCCCGACAATTAAAGCTACCCTCTGGCTGGGCGCTTTGAACAATGATGCGCAATTGGAACCGACCGGAGAACAGGAAGGGCGTGAAACTTTTCGCATGATTGGCGACCCAACCGAGGGATCTATTCTAATTGCCACACAAAAAATGGGTACTTCGATCAACGCACTCAACCAGATCTATCCCCGGGTACAAGAAATCCCCTTCGATTCTGTTCGTAAACGCATGTTAACCATTAATGCAGTTAATTCTTCGGAAAGTGAAGCTGTTTTTGCAAAGCACAGCAGCGATGAAAAATCTGAACATTATTTTGTTAGTGTCAAAGGCGCGCCGGATGTGGTTCTGGGCTTATGCTCCCACATCATGACAGGTACAGATAACGACAAACCATTAACGGAAGATTTGCGCAAAGAGGTTTTGGCTGCGAATGATGCAATGACGAATGATGCACTGAGGGTTTTGGGTGTTGCATATCGCAAACTTGATTCACTCCCAAATGAGATTTCCAGCGAAGCTTTAGAGCGCGACCTGACTTTTGTCGGGCTTATCGGCATGATTGACCCCGCCCGCGAAGAAGTCAAAGACGCCCTCAACCTGGCCCGCAACGCTGGGATACGCACAATTATGATTACCGGTGATTATCCAAACACTGCCAGAGCCATCGCTGAACAGATTGATTTACTACAGCCTGGGCACATGGTAATGACTGGCGCAGATTTGAATAGGCTCAGCGACGAAGAAATGATTGAAAATGTACGGGTTACCGACGTGTATGCACGGGTCAGCCCGGAGCACAAAATGCGCATCGTGGATGCCCTGCGCGCGAATCAGGAAGTGGTTGCCATGACGGGCGACGGGGTAAATGATGCGCCAGCGATCAAACGGGCGGATATTGGCGTGGCGATGGGTATCACCGGCACCGACGTTGCTAAAGGCACCGCCGATATGGTGCTTACCGATGATAATTACGCCAGTATTGTTTCCGCGGTTGAACAAGGCCGGGTGATCTATAGCAACATCCGCAAATTTGTTTATTACCTGCTATCGTGTAACATTGCTGAGATCATGGTCATCTTCCTGGCAACCATTTTTGACTGGGATGTTCCATTAACTGCCATCCAACTGTTGTGGCTGAACCTTGTCACCGATGGCGCACCGGCGCTCGCATTGGGATTAGAACCCGGCGACCCCGATATCATGGAATTCCCACCCCGACCTAAAGATGAGCCCATCGTCAACAAACATATGCAGATCGGCATTCTGATACAGACAATTGCCATTACCGCGGTCACCCTGATTGCTTACGCGATTGGCTATATTTTTGAACCTGAACATGCCGAATTTGCGCAAACCATGGCCTTTGTAACCCTGAGCATTTCCGAATTATTCCGAGCCTATACTGCCCGGTCAGAATTCTATCCATTAATAAAAATTGGTGTGTTCAAAAATAAAGTTATGAACTGGGCGGTGCTGGGGTCATTGGCGCTGATTTTTTTGGTGATCTATGTGCCATTTTTGCAACCGATTTTCAACACAGCTCCCCTTGGAATTGCAGAGTGGCTTGAAATCCTACCACTGGTGCTGATCCCCTCAGTTGCGGCAGAGCTTACCAAATTGGTGATACGAAAACGAATGAAAAAGACCAGTATGGTTGGAGCCTGATAAACCAATTCCCAACAATAAAAAGGAGCTGCTTAAAATACAAAAAAGACAGCTCCTTTTTTTAGTGAGAGTAATCAACTTTCCTTCACAATTGGAAAGATTGCTTTGTTTCATCATATAATAATAACAATCCGCACTCTCACAACAGAAAGAAGGTTAAGGCGCTTTATGGAAAAATTTATCGCAGTAGCCGGCAATATTGGCGTCGGAAAATCAACCCTGGTCAAATTACTCAGTGAGAAACTGGGCTGGACGCCTTTTTACGAACCTGTAACCGAAAATCCCTATCTGGCTGATTTTTATGAAGACATGCAAACCTGGGGTTTTCACTCTCAGGTTTATTTCCTAATGCGTCGTCTGCGCATCCACCGGCAGCTGATGAAAATGAACGGGTCAGTCATCCAGGATCGCAGTGTTTACGAGGATGCGGAAGTTTTCGCCCATAACCTCTTCCAGCAAAGCGCAATTAGCGACCGTGATTATGCTACCTATCGCGAACTCTACCAGGTTTTGGTGGAGTTTTTACCGGCCCCCGACCTGGTGATTTATTTGCGGGCTTCCGAGAAAACTTTGCTGAACCGCATTTCAATGCGCGGTCGAGACTATGAAAAAACAATCAGTGCACAATATTTGGCTGACTTAAATAATTTATACGAAAACTGGATCGATCATTTTACGCTTTGCCCCATTCTGACGGTTCCCTGTGATGACCTGGATTACGTGGCCAAACCCGCCCATCTGGAATTAATTATTAATAAAGTTAAAGAAATATTGATGGGCAAAGCAGAAGTTCGTTTTTAATCGTTATGGGCTTATTAAAAGATGCCATTCGCGAAGAAACGCGTTGAATGACCCGTTCAACACATCCTGAACCGATGTAAGATTTTTACAGGCAGTCTGTTAAATTCGTGAAAAGGGTTATTTATGAACGTTGATGAGGAATTACAGTCAACTTGATCGCTGTGCGTGTCTTCCCATCAATTTCTACATCCACAAATTCCGGAATAAACGCGATTTCAATGCTATCGTTGGCTAAATAGCCTTTAGCAAGGATAATCGCTTTAACCGCCTGGTTTACGGCTCCAGCCCCAATAGACTGAACTTCTGCCAACTTGTGCTCACGAACAACACCTGCAATAGCCCCTGCGACTGCAGCGGTACGGGAGTTTGCTGATACCTTGATTACATTCACGATCTGCTCCCTTTTTGATTAAACGAACAAATTCAAAGCGTAGAATACAAATATATTCTGGGGCTTTTATCGATGACCTTTTTAAATTTTACATGATTTATTTTATCTAATCAAGCTTTTTCCCAAAGAATAGAATTGTTTATAAATTTAAATTAATAATAATTCTTTCTTGGTCTCATAATCGGTTTTAAGCATGCTGAATTTTAGGCCCGCATAATATGTGCTTAGGGATATTTGGAAATATTGGCATGATTCTATTAAAGAAGTCAAAGAATTCCATTTATGGGATAAGCATCAAATTTATTTGGCATAAATCCAATTTATCGTAAAAAAATTTTAATAACACCCTGGATGAAAAACAAACCCTGCCGGTATTATGCCTGCAGGGTCTGTTGTAAATTTTTATTCACTATTTACTTCGTTATAAAAATTCTAGCGTAGATACAAAACTATGCGATGTTTCAATGTTTGCAATTTTTTATTATGCGGGTTCGCTTGAACCTGGTAGCGGTTTTCTCTCTGCACGTGCAGCTTTGTGGATTGCCCGGCGTTCACGTAAATCCTCAACTATTTGACGATGTTGTTTCCGGTCCAGTGGGTAGAAGATGGCAATTAATATTCCGGTTACCAGCAGCAGCGCAGGTAATGGGCCAACAACCAATCGAATACCCATTAATGCACTGGCAGGCTGCACTACGCCCTGCCCTTCCTGAAATTTAGTAGCCTGCAAAACAAGCAAAGAAAGGGGTTGAGCAATCGCCATTCCGATCTTTCCTAGCAATGTAACCAGGCTGTAAAACATCCCTTCTTTGCGCTCGCCGGTGTGCCATTCATCCCACTCAATTGCGTCTGGAATGATTGCCCAGGGCAACACCTGTCCTGCACTAACACCAATACCGGCCATCACGCACATAATTAAAATCAACCACAAGGGTGTTTCGGGCGTTAACAAAATCAACCCGATCATAACTGTAGCCCAAAATCCAACACCGATAATATAAGCTCTGCGCTTATTCCAGTTTTTAGAAACCCAGTTCCAAATTGGCAGGGCGAATATCGCTGTTACAAAAATACTGATCATAATGATCATGTTCTGAGACTGGCGTTTAATAATGTGCAGGATATAAAACTGCAAATTAGATTCAATCACCACGATTGCCATCCAGGTCGCCAGATACATCAGGGCGCCAAAGACAAAGGGTCTGTTTTTGAAAGCAGCTTTAAGGGAAGGCCAGAATTTGGGCAGTTCCTCCGATTGATATTCCTTCTTTTCTTTGGTTCCAAAAAATACACCAAAATAAGGCGCGGCAGCAATGGCACCAGCTACAGCAGCCATAATCAAAACATCACCTTTCCTTGCCAATCCCCAATCACTGCCAACAATCAGAGGAACCAAAATATATGCCGTCAGGGTGCCAATAATATTAAACATCATCCTGAAGCTGGTCAGCTTTGTTCTTTCGTCGTAATCGGAGGTCAATTCGGGGGTAAGGGCGAAATAGGGCATATAAACAACGGTTGCCAGGGCTTCATAAATAAGATAAGCCAGAGAATAATAAATAACCAGTCCGGTGTCTCCAAAATTTGGAGTTAGCCACAAGAGCATAAAAGATAGTCCAAAAGGAACAGCGCCAAACAAAAGGAAAGGACGCCTCCTCCCCCATTTCGTGCGGGTACGATCTGAGATATACCCGATAAGCAAATCATTAACAAAATCCCAGCTTCGACCAATGAACAATATAATCGCCACCAATCCGGGTGCTAAACCAACCACCGTCACCATAAAAACTGCAAAAAAGGCGGTGATGATTGAATTGTTCATACTGAAGCCAAAATCCCCCATGCCATACAAGATGTTCGTTATAAAGGGAAGTTTTTCTTTTTTCTCCATGATGCCAGCTCCTGTTTTCATTAACAATATTCAATTAATTAACCCGTAGAATGCATTTTCGTTGTGCTTTTTACGAGAGACGATTAAAAAACCAATAAAAAAGCCGTTTAAACGCTCCAGCAAATAGATCCACTTATTATCAAACGGTTTGCTTTTTTTCACCATGTGCTTAACACCAAAGGCCTGTTTGTGTTCTGGCAGGACATAATATTTCACAGAATAAAATGGAAATATTGGGTGCGACTTGCGATTTTAACAGGCTTTTTTTCAGGCAAGCCCCTCTTCCAACATGTTCATCAGCATTGTAAAATCTACGCGAGAGGTCATATCAAAACTGATTGGCGTTACTGACACTTTTTTATCAATTGCAACCGCACGGATATCACCATTTGGCTCTAAACGTTCCGGGTCACAATCAATTTTATAACTAATGGGGCCGGGATCTGAAAGCTCACTTCTTTCTGCCATTATGTTGATGTAATAACGTTCACGCGATTGCCGGGTTAGAACCCAGGGAGTATCTCTTGTTGCGTCGGCAGGCACATCTATTTTGAGAATTTCCACGTCAAAGGGGAGGCGGGTTTCCAGCAAAAGTTTAGCAAATTTCTGGGTGAAAAAAGCAGCTACGTCAAAATCAATGTCCCTTGAGTGCGAAAGGTGATATTCCTGCTTGGTTTGCAACGAAACTGCCAGTGCTGGAATTCCCAATGTGGCTGCTTGCAAAGCAGCGCCGACGGTTCCAGATACTGTAAGAGTAGCACCAACATTTTCTCCGTAATTAATGCCCGATACAACCAGATCGGGTTTATGTTTGATGACATCGAAAACCCCATGTAACACTGCCTGACCAGGCGAGCCGTCTACCGCATACACAGTCCAATCGCGCCCATTAATCTGTAATGACAATGTCTCAATGATTCCAGATGAATTGGAAGGCATACTGTGTCCCGCAGCTGTTTGTTGATACAAAGGGGCAACAACATGCACAAAACCAAGGGACTCTAAGGCTTCAGCAGCAGCCCATAACCCCGGCGAGTGGATTCCATCATCATTTGTCAGCAAGATTTGAGGTTTATTTTCAGTCATAGTATTTAATAAACAATTGAAGTTGCCAATGGAACTAATTTTTCAAAAAAATCGGCTTCGTGCAACCGTATTTGAGCGTGCTTTTACCATTGGGGAAACCCGTTCTTTTTAAGTCCGCAAGACATTTCCCTGCTAATCCGCACACTGTGCCGCAAAGGATTTAATCTCTTCAACCATCGCCATTAATCCATTGGTACGTTGCGACGAAAGATGTTGATTCAGACCAATTTCTGTAAAGAAATGCAAATCAGCCTGGCGTATCGCACTTGCTTGCTGACCAGAAAAAACTTGCAACAGCAAAGCTGCCAGACCTTTGACGATTAACGAATCGCTGTCGGTTTGTAGGTATACAACCCCCTGGCGACATTCGCGAGCCAACCATACCTGAGATTGGCAGCCCCGAACAAGATTGTCATCAATACGGTATTTCTCATCCAAAGGTGGACTTTTTTGCCCCAGTTCAATCAAATATGCATACCGTTCATCCCATTCCGGTAAAAAAGAAAAATCCTCAATAATTTGTGTTTGAATTTCCTGTATTGTTGGCATCGTTTACCGTCCCAAGAGCTTAAGAACCTGACGAATCGAATCCACAAGCACATCGATATCTTCTTCAGTGTTATAAAGTGCCAGAGACGCCCGCACATTGCCCTCAATACAAAGCGTCGTCATAATCGGTTGCGTACAGTGATGACCGGTGCGCACAGCCACACCTCGGGTATCTAAAAGAGTTCCCAGGTCGTAGTGATGTACGCCATCGATATTAAACGGAATGATGCTGGTATGCTTTTTGCCATTTCCATATATTTTTAACCCGTCAATTTCGAGCAGTTTTTTCCGTCCGTACTCCAAAACCGCATCTTCATGGGCGACAATCTCATCAAAATTAAAAGATGTCAAATAATCAATCGCCGCTGCCAATCCAATCGGGCCAACAATGTTTGGTGTGCCGGCTTCAAATTTAAAGGGGAGTTTATTGAACGTGGTCTTTTCGACGGCCACCTGTTCAATCATTTCGCCCCCGCTTTGATAAGGTGGCATGGCTTCCAATAATGCCTCTTTACCGTAAAGGACGCCAATACCGGTAGGTCCATAGATCTTATGACCGGAAAAGGCGTAAAAGTCTGCGTCAAGCGCTCTAACATCATGATCAACATGTTGAACAGCCTGGGCTGCGTCGACCAAAACAATCGCCCCCGCCTGATGTGCCATTTGAATAATCTTCTTCGCAGGGTTGACCGTTCCTAAAGAATTTGATACGTGGTTGAAGGCAACCAAACGCGTTCGTTCATTCAATAAATTTTCAAGAATATCTAACCGGAGATCACCGCGCTCATCAAAAGGAACAACATGGTATGTCGCTCCCCGGCGTTCGCACATCATTTGCCAGGGGACAAAATTCGAGTGGTGCTCCATCATGGTAAAAATCACTTCATCCCCAGGGTTGACGAATGCCTCGCCAAAAGAATATGCCACTAAATTGATCGATTCCGTGGTGCCGCGAGTAAAGATGATCTCATGATTGTGCTCGGCGTTGATATAACGCTGGACGGTTTTGCGGGCGGCTTCATGGGCTTCGGTAGCTAAGTTCGCAAGATGATGCGCGGCACGATGGATATTGCTGTTGTAGCGCGTATAATAATCCACAATTGCATCAATTACAACTTGCGGTTTTTGTGTCGTCGCTGCATTATCCAGGTAGACCAAGGGCTTTCCATACACCTGGGTATGTAAAATTGTAAAGTCGGCGCGGATTTTTTGGATGTCGATGGTCATGATACCCTTCTTGCAATATTTTCTTTATCAGAAGATTTTACCGCAGACATGTCTTGAAGTTAACGCTGACAGGTTATAAAACGCGATTCCAGGGCTTTTTTATCAAATAAAACCGGATTAAACACCACTATTAATAAAAGGTTGTTCGGATTACAGGCTGAAACAGATGTTTGCGGTGAGCACACGCGGGATTAAGAGCGCAGTTTTCACAGATAGGTTCTGTCATTTCTGGGCAATGCTGACGGTTATAGTTGAAGGCTATATGATCAACTGCGCCTGTGGACAAACCCGATACATCGACCAATTTTTGAATGGTTTTGTAGCATGCAAAACGAACAGCCCATTCTTCTGCTTCAGAAACCAGCATACGATTTGCGATTTTATTCAATAATTCGTCATCAATAATCTCGACCAATCCAGTCCGCAAGCAAAACCGCATCACATGATAGTCAATCACTGGCTGTATGGCTTCGCTTTTAGCAATCTGCAAAAATTGCTCCGGTCGTTCTTTAAGAATCATCGCCAGCAGGTTGGATTTTTTACGGAAAGGATCTTCTTTATATCCGCCCACATGATCCAAAATCGAGAGGAAGACTTTCAGGGGCTCATCTGATTGATGGGCGCGCTCAAGGATATTTATGGGCGTCAAATTCAAGGAACACATATCATTGCCATACGATTGCGCCATATGCAGATGTAAATCTACTGCAGGCATCGGGTCGCTGCCATCATCCGCGCGGAATAATGCCAGGGTCTCTTCCAAACTCGATCTGGCTTGCCGCCCTGGTGAGAAAAACTCGGGATCTCGGTCCAATGGACGCAGGTAGGCATAGGACAAATAAGTAGATCCCTTTGAAAGACGACCATCAATCGTGGCAAGAAGCGGGTGGCTGTATCTGCCGCCAGTTTCCTCCCAAAAACTGAATTGCTGCAAAGTTTGAACAAAGAAGTAATCCAATGTTTTGGGATGCCCAACCGGCGGATAGTAATCACTAATAAATTTGACCGGTTCAGCTTCCGGGATAGTTTTCATCACCTGGGCGATACGTAACACCTGATTCTCATCAATTTGAACCCGTTCATCCATGGGAATCGACGGCGGTTCACAATCAATAAGCAGAGCTGTTGGACCCAAATACTGAATTTCTTCAGAAGCCAGAGCCATTGCTTTCCTGGCAGCGATAATTGGATGTTCTCCTGAGATAATATGTGTTAAGGTTGCTCCACAGAAAGTATCACCGGCGCCAGTCGGATCTAATTCATTCACGGGTATGGCTAAGATTTCTGTTTGGTATTCTCCCTGAACAACAATGGCACCTGCTTTGCCGCGGGTGATGAACAAAATCTTACCCGGGGAGGTTTGGGCTCGATCAAGGCTGCCAAAAATCGCCTGAGCCTCGGCTTCATTTAGGAAAACAAGGTCTGAGCTTTCAATCATGCTTTTTACCAGCGCTAAATTTTCTTCAATCAGGCTCAGGAAACTTCCACAGGAGATTTTTTTAGCGCCCCGCTCAAGGCAGGCTTTTATGAATCGATGTTGATGTTGAGCCTGTCCCAATGCAGTAATATGAACAACGTCAAAACCCGTAAGGTCTTTCGGCAATCCTTCGGGGTCCATCCAGGCTTCTGCGCCCGAATAAAATTCTAAATAAGTGGTTTTTTCGTCCCGATGTAATATTTCAAAGCGGGGGATTTCATCAAGGAGTACCCGAGGACCAAACCAGTTTTCCAGCCGATTTGCAAGGGGCAGCAAAGATTCTGGAATCTGGTTCGGGATTGGGCTGAACATAGAAACCCGGCATCCGCTACGGTGTGCTGCCAGTGCAGTATACAAACCTGCCCCACCTATAGAATTTTCACTTCGGTTTTTAAAGTGCAAGCGATCAAGGGATGGTCCGCCAATGATAAGTAAATGGGTCATCTGCGTTAATTCTCCGTTCAGGCGCGTTTTGAACAAATTTGTTCTGATTAGAAAGTCAAATTGACCTTTGTTTTTTATGATTGGGCTTTCATCAGGATTAATAGCGTTTAATCCAAACCAGGTCTCAAAACAGAGCAAACCGTTTTTTGGCACCACTTTTATTTGCCTTCTTAATCAGGATTATTTTTACAATCCAATTGTTCGCCAAACACCTTTGACCTGTTAACTTTTAAGCCCTGGGTCAACCCATGCATGATTTTATCACCAAATCGAACGGTGACGAAACTTTTACCTTTCATGAGGGCAGGGCGAACAGATTCGCATTGAGTGTTCAACCATCCAAAATTTTTATTACCAAACTACTGGAGGTCGTGAAAATTGTTCGCCTTAAGCCTTGCGGAGTCTGTAAATAAATATCACCGCACCTTGAGGCCCTGTAGACCAGGAAAACAGATTGTCTTAATTTTTGGGGATAAATTTATTAATAATGGGGAGATAGGCTGCAAACAGGTGAAATAAAAAATTAAACCAGGATTTGGGTTTGTTGGCATCCGTTCCTGGCTTCCTGGCTATATTTAATTAAGTCTACAGGTCAATATTATTTTTCGCCGAGTTTGCGCCTTTATTTAACGGCTCTTTAATAACCTTTCGCATCGATTGCCAGGTCTCTTGAAATTGCAATTCCTCCCATAGCGCCAAAAAGTCTTGATATTGTTCAGCCCGCACGTGTTTGCGGTTTTCTAAAAAATGGAGTAAGCCCGGCAATATTAATCCTAAAGTCTCTCGGCAGTCAGGGTTCTTTTCAATCCGCCTGGTCTCCTGTTTAACAAATTCAGGCAGCCACTCAATCCAAACATCGTTGTCATGTATTTCCCCCAGAAGGTCCTGAATTTTTTTCATCGATCGAACAAAGGGGTCTAAAGCCCGGTCGTAAATTGGGGCAAAGATCTCCAGAGTATATCGCAAATGCTTACCTGCAATGCGCATAGCATGCAATTCGTAAATCTTCCCAGGATCATCAATAAAGTTTTCGTAACTGAGAAAGTGTTTTAATCTACTGCGAATGGCTTTATTAGCTTGCTTATAAAGAGGACGAGTCAACAAAAAAGTGCTTTCTGATCCTCGGAGCAGTTTCTTTAATGACAAAGCCATGACCCCTAGAGAATCTCTTTCCTTTAAGCCACCCAACGTTTGAGAAACCTTCTCCTGGGCTATGTTTCGCTGTTTTTTTAGATATTTCAACAAATGATTGTAACCAGGCTTTAAAGAATCTTCCAACGTATTTGCACAAGCGCGGTTAAGCAAATCTATCTGGATATCCAAATCGCGAGCTTCACCCAAAGCTCCGGTTATTTTTCGAATCGCTTTCCGCCAGGTTTTTGCTCTCTTTTTTGGCAAACAAACATAAAAGAGGTTAAGCCCATTTCTCAGGCGGCGCGAACCAACCCGCATCCGGTGAACATGTTCGATATCATCGCCAATCAACGCTCCCTGGATTTCACCTTGCAAAGCCTCAATTTGAGTGAGCATATACCGAGCACCAAACAGGCAGTTTGCCGATCGGTTGAATTTTCCCATTGCATCTTTCCTGGTAGAAACATTAAATTTGTAAGGCTTCCTTATCCACAAGGACAGGGGATTTATGCTAGCTTTTAATGGTTTGATCCTCAAGAAGATTTCGTATCTGCGCTTGGAGATCTTCAAACACATCCTTTACCGATCGACCAGCGTCAATGGTAACAAAGCCATACTCCTTCGCCATTTGATCAAACAAAACCGATAGCCGCCCCTGGTAATCCACAAAACTATCATAAAGATTATCCGCAGGATATAAATCCATACCGGCTTCCCAGAAATTTAGTCCACGTCCATGAATCAACCGACTTACTAGATGGGGAACATCCGCCTTCAAGTACAACACCAGATCCGGTTTAATGGCAATGCCGTAAAGCTTACGAGCCCATTCTGGATCTGCACCCCGGACAATATCGCGTGCCATGATCGAAAAGAAATAACGGTCAGAAAGTACCACAAAGCCAGCCTGTAAAGCGGGAATGATCTGGTTTTCAAGCCTGTCCGCAAAGTCTGTTGCATAAAACAAACTCATTGTAATTCGGCTGAGGGTGTGCCCTTTTTTGGCTTCGTCCAACCCAGCCTGGGTCATTTCAGAACGGCGCAAACCCGTATCCGAAACGGCAAAGCCTTCATCTTCCAGCCAATGCCGCAATAATTGTGTCTGCGTTGAGCGACCAACGCCATCTGAGCCTTCCAGCACAATCAGTTTGCCAGGAAAATCTTTTGTTTTTAAATAAGGGAAACCTGCTCCATAGAATTTTGATTCCGACATTTGCTTCCTCATTGATTATTTAATTTCAGATTGGTGGTATACAAAAACACTCTCATCAGGAATGGGCAGACCCTTCCAACCTTTAAGTTCCTGTTTGACAATGTTTCTTACCAGTTTTTGTTGTTTTTGTACAGAATCGGTGCCATCGATCACTGTCAACCCAAATTCATCGACCATACGATCGTACTCATGCAAAATACGTGCCTGAAATATACCAAAGCTTTCAACACGGCTTTCTGAAAGATTCAGGTCCATCCCTGCTTCGTAATATTTTAATTTGGCTCTGGCGCTGGTAATGCGCTCAACGGCAATATCAAGGGGAACCCTGAAGTACAGGGTTACATCTGGCTGCAGGGCAAAGGAATACAGGTTGCGTACCCATTGGCGATCGACACCCCTGGCAACATCCCTGCCAAAGGCAGTGAAGGCATAGCGATCCGCCAAAACCACCACTCCGGCTTTAAGCAAGGGGTAAATCTGGTTTTCCCAGCGGTCGGCAAAGTCTGTACATTGTAAAAGACTGAAGGTGGTTGGGGTGAAGAGCTTACGCTTTTTAGCGAATTTCGTAGTGCTTTTGACCAGCGCTGAGGAATTCCATTCGCTGAAATGAACAGAATGTCCATGTGCTTTGAGCCATTTATACAGCAGGTCAATTTGGGTGGATTTGCCGCTGCCGTCGATTCCTTCCACAACAATCAATTTTCCCGGCGTATCGTTTTTTCTTAACATCATCATCCTTTCACACTGCAAGGCGCAGTGGGGTTAAAAATTATACTTGATATACTCTGAAAGCTTTTTTCAAAGGCGCTAAAAATACACCGGATTTATCATACCGGTGTATTAATTTTTTTACCGTTTTTGTTGCGGTATTTTTTTACTCTTCTTCCTCAGCTTCCCATTCATCATCAGTATCAGTAAGTTCCAGTAATTCTCCGGTAGCAATAATGATGGTCCTTTCGCAAATATTTATCACCCGGTCTGCCATGCATTCTAATTCCGTAATCACTTCCAAAATGGCGATAAATAAACGCAGATCATGGGCAATGGGTTATTGGGTAGCCATTAAAATTAATACCCGATTCTCAATGGTGTGCCGTTTTTCATTAATCTGCTCATCGCCTTCGTAGGCTTGGCGCGCAGCCACTTTATCCCGCCGTTTTAGGGCGTCGATGGCGTTCACAATGGCTTGTTCAACCATGCTTCCCAACTATAAAACCTCATCTTGCAAACGTTGAATTTTGCGGTCTAAAGTTTGTCGAGGCATAACATCTCCTGAGAATATCTGTTTTCTATCCAGATATTTTATTGCATCATTTATACGAGAACCGGCTCTCATTATTACCCAAATTCAATAATTGGGGTAGCCCAGTTTTTTATAAAACACAAACTTTCTCAGGCAATCGGCAAGGAGATATACAATGTACTCCCCTGATCTTTCTCGCTTTCAGCCCAAATTGATCCGCCGTGGGATTCAACCATATGCCGCGCAATCGACAACCCCAAACCGGTTCCCCCGCTGGAGCGCGCCCGATCCGATTTGAAAAAACGCTCAAAAATTCGCGTCAGGTCATCTTTTGGAATGCCAATTCCAGTATCTTTTACAAGGATAACAATAAAGTTACCATCTTGAAAGGCTGATAGCGTTATTCTGCCGCCGGGCGGGGTGGCTTTGGTAGCATTATGAATCAGGTTGATTATCACCTGCACAATACGGTTTGGATCTGCAAAAACAGGGGGCAGGTTAGGTTGACAATCAAAAACCAGCTCAAGCCCGGCGCGTGCGACTTGCAATTCCATGCGCTCGTATGCGGGTCTTAAAAGTTCGCAGGGCTGTATGCGCTGAAACGAAAGCGGTACTTTCCCCGATTCAATGCGAGAAAGATCCAGGATTTCATTAACAAGCTGGGTGATGTTGTCAATTTCCGTTTCCATTCGAAGAATGAAACGTTTCGCTGCGGGAGGATCTTCTAAAGCGCCTTCCTGCAAAGTTTCATTGAGCGCTTTCAGGCTTGCTAATGGGGTTCGTAGCTCATGAGATACATTGCTGATAAAATCTCGACGGACTGTTTCCAAACGCCGCAGCTGGGTTAAATCTTGAAAGAGGATGAGGGTGGTGCCTATTTCGGCAGTTTTCAGCGGCATTCCAGTTGCCTGTAAAAAAATGTGTTGCGGTCCGATTTCAAGCATAGTGGTTTGCCGTTGTCCATTTTTTGCTGCTCGCCAAAGGTCCACCAATTGATGATAACGTAAAACCTCCACTACCGATCGTCCCAAACCCTTCTTCCGATCAATGCCAAAAAGCCGTTCAGCGGCCGGATTTAACAATTCAACCCGCCCTTTAACATCGGCAATCAAAACGCCATCCGTCATCTGGTCAAACACCGCAGAAAGTTTGCTGCGTTCACTGGTCAGCCTTGCAAACTGATCACCCAGGTGCTCTGCCATTTCGTTGATCGCCAGGCTAAGCCCGGTAAGTTCGTTTGGTGGATCTATATGTTCCAGTTTGCGAAAATTTCCCTGGCGTATTTGCTGAAGTGCAATGGTCAGATTTTCCACCTGTTTAATTGAATAATCACGAAGAACTAACGCAAGGAACAAGCCTACCATAAGCGCAATTGAAGAGACCAACAGCCAGTACTGCCAGAGTTGATTTAGCTTCGCCCGATAAGTGGTTGCTGGTATCTGGATTTTCACAAAACCTTTGCCGCAACTCTCCTGTTCGCCAATCCCCGTAATCATTGTCATTCCCGAATCATCTGATAAAACAAAACGACCTTGTGAGCAAACGGTTTCTAAAACATTTGAATTTGTGGCAAAGGCAGGGTCAGCGGATGATCTTCCCCAGGGAAAACCCTCTGAATTGATAAATGCTACATCAATCCCTAAAGCGTACTGATAATGTTCCACTAGGTTTTTGTATTTATCCACCCCTTCTGGATCGGCAATCCATTGTTCAGCTTCTTTGGCAATCACATGGGATAAATTCTCATAATGATCTTGCCATTGGGCTTCTTGCGCATTACGAAATATGTTCAGACTGATCAGTGCATAAACAGTAACGGAACCAAGAACCAAAATAAGAAAGGCTACAGACCTCTGCCAAACGACACGAAAATTCATCCATTATCCTTCAAATCGATAACCCGCACCCCGCACCGTAACGATGCGCTGTGGATTCGTGGAGTCGTCCTCAATTTTTTCTCGCAACCAGCGCACATGCACGTCAACAGTACGGCTGTCTCCAATAAAATCCCATCCCCAAACCCGTTCAAGAATGAACTCGCGGGAAAGAGCGCGTCCGATATGTTGGGCAAAAAAGGTCAAAAGTTCATATTCCTTGGGTTTAAACGGCACGACCTGGTTATTTATTTTAATTTCGCGGCGTGTCATATCGATGCAGAGATTACCAAAATTCATAATCTTTGCTTCTGGTTGTATTGTTTCTACTGAAGAAACGTGTTCACGATCCAGCCGAATACGCCGAAGTAAGGCTTTTACACGGGCAATCAATTCACGCATGCTGAAAGGTTTGGCTAAATAATCGTCAGCACCGACCTCCAAACCCACAACACGATCAATTTCATCATCCCTCGCAGTCAACATCAACACCGGCGTTGACATCTCGCTACGTAAAATCCGGCAAATCTCAAACCCATCCAAACCTGGTAGCATTACATCCAGAATAATCAAATCCGGTTTTATCTGGCGCGCCATTTCGAGCGCTTCCAAGCCGTTCCCTGTTGTTTTAACCGTGTAGCCTTGCTTTTCAAGGTTATAGGTCAGGGTTTCCTGAAGGGAGATTTCATCATCAACAACCAAAATTTTCTCAGCCATGTTTAGACTTCCTAACATCATCAAGAATCAAGGCAAATTTACTCGCAAATTTCTCACGCGAAAAGCTTGTTTCAATTAATTTTCTGCCATTCAAACCCATTTCATAGGCTTTCTCTGGGTCATTTGCCAGGGTCTGAATGGTTATTGCCAGGGCTTTGGGGTCTCCCGGAGGAACGAATAAACCCGCCTGACCTTCTTCAATGACATCGCGAATAACACCATCAATAGCCAAAAGGACCGGTCGACCTGCTGCCAAATAATCGAAAACTTTATTGGGGTAAGTCGTTTTGTACATTTCAATGGGTTTCAGGATTGCCAAACAAGCATCAGCGCCTGCTAATGTTCCAGGCATATCCTTTTTCGCCACTGGGGGTAGAAACAATATATTTTCTAATTTTCGGTGTTCTGCTTCAGAAACATGCCGAGGCTTTTCTTTACCCGATCCAACCAGTACAATCCGGATGGAAGGTTCATCCCGTAAAATTTCTGCCGCATCCAATACGACATCAAGATCATTGGACAGACCATGGGCGCCGGCATACAAAACAACAAAACAATCCTCCAGCCCATGTTCCTCTCGAAATTGATTTCCTTTTGCGGAAGGATCAAACATATCAGGATCAGCGCCATTGGGCACTAAAGCAACTTGCCTGGCACCACGTTCCTCGACATGCTGGATAAAGCCGGGAGAATTGACCACCACCCGGTCCGCATGTCGATAAAGAAAACTTTCTAAACCCTCCGCAAGCCGAATTAAGATTTTATTTTTTAGCACCCCCACAGCAACAGCAAAAGCAGGCCAAAGATCGCGAACTTCCAACAAAAAGGGGACACCCTTCAAACGCGCGAGCAACCAGGCTGAAGGCGCTTGGAACATGGGAGGCGTCGTTCCCCATACTAAATCTACCCTCCGGACAAAGAGGCCTTTAATCAATGAAGAGATCATAAAACTGATAAAACTAAAAACCCTCCAAACAAAAGAGCGATGGAGCACTGGCAGGGTGTAACTGCGAAAAATAGTTACACCCAAGTCATCTACTTCTTTACTGGGGTGGCGACCCGAGGCGGTACCGGTCAGATAACTCACCGGGCTGGCAATAATCGTCACCTTGTGACCCTGCTTGCTGAGGTATCTTGCCAGTTCATGGTGACGCGTTCCGCCGGCCTCATCCAGCGTTACAAAAGCCTGGTGAATTAACAATATATGCATATTTACACATTCTACTCGAATTTGCTGGCAGGATTAAAAATCACCTGATCAATCAAGAAATTGCCAGGTCGAGGTTAATGACAGAGGCGTTCTTCCAACTTTATTGGCGATTAATAATAGTGCCGGCAGTTTTTTGGCATAGGTTGGTGAATACCATCCCCAGAAGGGTTTCGCGGTAATTTGTCCCAATAAAGTCTTCCCTGCTCTAACCAGGTTGATATGGTCTACCCCGGATATTTGCAATTTATAGGAAAATTCGGGGCCGGCAAATAAGATTGTGTTTTCAGATTCAACAGACCAATCCCAATCGGGCATCAGCCAGGTCAGGTTGACTGAATGGTGCTTCTCATCCTGTTTATCTTTCTTCAAGACAGTGTCGGCAACCTCCCAACCGTTTTCCATTCGCGATAGTTGTCGTTGATGAATTAAACCCAATTTCCTAAATCCATCATGTTCGGCAGTAACCCATTTCAACTGATTGTCATCATCATGTTCATACCCCAAAATATGCGCTTGTGCCCAATCCAGCCACAAAAAGCGTCCCGCATGGGTCATTTGTTCCCGGGAATCGACGGTTAATGTATTATGAACTTGACTGCTTTTTAAGGTGTTGTCCCAGGGCGTTGGTGCATTGTAATGATAGGTCCCCGGATCAATCGCAACATTCTTACCTCGCCACCACAAATCAACATGTAATTGGTCTGCATGGGAAGGTCGATCAGTAAATTGGGCAGCCCTGAAAAAAGCCTTGCCTTCATTTGATGGCACGCACATCATATCATGAGCCTGCGGTTGATTTTGCTTTATTGCAGTTGGTTGTGGGAGGTTTAGCCAGTTGCTCATTTCGTGCAGTTCAGATTTATCATAGATGCTGGTATTCAAAAAAGCGCGAGCCGCCGCTTCCAAGACCGGTCTGAAATCTTCCTGCGGCAGAGAAGAAAGGGGGAACAAATAAGCACCATCATTGGCGCCGAGGTTGGGCACTTGCCCAGTTTCAGGGTCGGTTAAAGCCCATAGCCAGCGCGTGGCAGCAATCAGCCTGTCTAAAGTCTCTGGCGGCCAATCAACATCCCCGGATATACGGCGGATATGGTCTGCAAAGAGCGCAATTTGAAGCATCACCCGATGATAATTTGTGCTGTGTTGCATATAGGTGCCAAATTCTGAAATCTGATCTTGAAACCCCCAGTTTAGCCAGCGCCAACCCAGCCGTTTCCACTTGACAGCCTGAGGATGTGTTGGCAAATAGATACCAGCGGTATAAAGCCCGGCTGCTTCAGCCAGCAAATGGTTGTTATTTTGTGCTTTTGCATAAACCAGCGTCGGAGGAATACGCTGAGCATGTTCCGCCAACGCTGACCACAGTGCTTTTCGGTTTTCCAGGTCCGTGGACGGTGCAGTTGCAAACACCCGATCGCAAAAAACAAGCGCCATCAACCGGATGGCGACCTCTTGTGCGGATTGCCATTGCCGTCCCATATTGGGTGGATGCGCTTTTAAAAACTTTCTGGTTTTATCCCAAAACACCTGTGCATAAACCGGGTTTGCGCTAAAAGCATAGGCTCTTGCCAGGGTAATTGCCCAACCGAAGCGTGCCGGTTCCCAAATTATTTTGATGTCCTCAAGGGTTGGTTTTCTTTCCAGGTATGTCCAGTGCTCATTTGATGCACCAATCTCCAAATCCAGGGGGACTGGTTCACCGCCGAACAGGCGAACTTCACCACGGCAAATTTCATCGGCTGCGCTCAATGTTTTGTTGATTTCTGCTTGATTCACTTTTGGGAAAGAATCAATAGCCCCAATACCAGGTTTACCTTCATAAAAGTATCTGCGTTTGGGTGTTAATTGGCGGTAATACCCACTGTATAAACCTGTTTTATATAATAGAAAATACCAGGGTTTCACAAAACCCAATTCTCGCAGGGCTTTGATTTGTTTAAATTTTATCCGCTTCATAATCAGCCCTTGAGGCAATCAAAAATTCTGGGATAATTTCGCAAACCAGCACGTGGTCAATTGCTGAATTATCAGTTCAAACTATAATATTATTTTTTTAAAATTTGAACAGGATCACCGGTGCGTAAAGCTTCAAGAGCAGCAAAGCTGGCCCGGGTGACACCCAGGAGTTGATCGTAAGGAATGGGTGGTTTTCCCTCACCTTGAATGGCAGTTAGGAAAGTTCGCCAGGCATTTTCATGGCCTTTATCCTGTCGTAACCTGTGACGCCTTACCTTTCGCCGTCCCTTGAATACGGTTTCCAGTCGACGCCAATCATGCAAGGCTGCCACCCTTCCCCCAAAGAAGACCTCGAGTTCCTCTTTAGGATATGCTTTATCACCATTAGCCAGGTAAGAAACAACGCCCAAAGATTGATCGGGAAAGCGGAAAGTCATCACCAGATTGTCTTCGCTGTAAACACCACCATCCGGCAAACCCTCGGCTTTCACCTCCACTGGAATCTCACCTACCAGATAAGTGAGGAAATCAATGAAGTGACAACTTTCGCCAATGATACGCCCGCCTCCAATCTCGGGGTCAATCAACCAGTGCCCTTTTGGAATTACATTCGCATTCACGCGGTAATGCATATATAAGGGTTCTTGGCGTTGATCAACAAAGGATTTTAAGTGAAGTGCCAGGGGCGCAAAACGACGGTTAAACCCGAGGGTTAGCAAGGTCAACTTTTCGTTTTGCAGCATTTCTTCGATCTGTTCGAGTTGCTCCAGGTTGATCGTCAGAGGTTTTTCGCAATAAACATGCTTGCCAGCCTCTAAAGCACGTTGGATTTGCTGCGAATGTAGATTATGGCGGGTTAGAATAGCAATCAGATTAATCGAAGGGTCTTCAAGTAAAGTGTCTTCCTCACTGGCTGCAAAGCCAAACCCAAACTTATGCGCGGCTTGATGCGCACTTACACCCGAAGCCGAGACAATACCCACCGGTGCTATACCGCCCACTTTTTTAACCGTCGGCAAGAAGGTGGAAAGGGCATAGTTCCCAGCACCCAATACACCCAAAGCGACGAAATCGCCCGGTTTCACCTGAACATAAGGCGCTTCGTGATTGAAAATACGCCGCTCTTCAGGTAGTTCATGTTCATCATAAGTGATAAGCACACCTAAATAAGGTTGTTCTCCGGTGATGACTGCATACGCCTGTACGGCGTCCACAATTGGCACCCGGTGGCTGATCAATGCCGGGATATTCAACTTGCCTTCCCCCAGAAGCGTCAGGAACGCAGCGATGTTGCGATTTTCCGTCCAACGGACATAACCAATCGGATAATCAAGCCCTTTTTCTTCGTAACCCGGATCATAGCGGCCAGGCCCGTAAGAGCGAGAGACAACCAGTGTCAGTTCTTTTTCGTAATACGGCTTGCGAGGAACGTCCATGCCCACAGAACCAACGACCACCACTTTGGCACGATCGCGGGCTATCTCACCTGCCAAGGTTAGCGGGTCATTATCGGATGTATCTGCACAGATCAAAATTGCATCCAATCCTTCCCCCTGTGTGAAGGATCGTGCGGCTTCTTCGGCTTGATCGCGCAGGACGGCTTTATTAGCACCCATTTGGATAGCCAGCTCTACCCGCGCAGGATCAAGATCGACGGCCAGCACCTGGCAGCCTGCTGCTCGGGCAATCCCCGTGGTCAGCAAGCCCAATAAGCCCAGGCCAATCACCCCAACCCGTGCACCAACCCCAGTATCAGATAAACGGAAACCCTGAATAGCAATCGCTCCAATAGTTGCAAAGGCTGCCTGCTCAAAGTCAACCGGGTCGGGGATGCGAACCATCAAGTTTTGAGGGATAACTGCGTATTCTGCATGGACGGCATAACCACCACCAGCACAGGCCACCCGGTCGCCAACTTTAAAACCCGTCAAACCAGGCCCTGTCTTAATAATTGTGCCAGAGGAAGAATAGCCCAAAGCAAAGGGCTGATCCAACTTGTTTAACGCGGCTTCAATCGTGGTAAGCAGCCCCTCGCGGCGGGCTTTGTTCAACACCTCTCGCACCAAATCAGGGCGCGAGCGCGCTTTACGCAAAAGGCCCTTCTTTGCAAAAGAAACCAGCATCCGTTCGGTGCCCGCTGAAACCAGCGAATTCGCCGTTCGAATCAGTGCCATACCTTCCCCGGGAGTAGGAATGGGCACTTCTGCCACCTTCGCCTGGCCTGTTTTCATGTGCTGTAAAAGTTGTTTCATAAGATTTCGCCCATCATATTTGTTTGTATGATAATTTGATTATAGCGCAAACACAGGTATCTGTAGCTTTAGGTTCGTATTTACCGTTTATGGTCAATTCAAATTTTCTATAAATGATTTTGACAATGGGGGGTTAAATACCTGTTTAAAATAAAAAAGTCGCTCCAAAGGGCAACTTTTCTATGTTCAATTTTAATTTCAGGCTTTCGCAGGTTTTTCTTTCTCTGCTTTTGCCTTCGTTTCGGATTTTGGTTCCGCTTTACCCTCAGTTTCTTTTTTCGCAGAATCTTCTTTTTCGCTATGGAAAGATTGACCGGAGGGCGACCGGTTGTCAGTTGCGTAAAAACCCTTACCCTTAAATACAATCCCCACGGGTTGGTAAACTTTTCGTAAAGCCGGCTCACTGCACTCCGGACAGATTTTCAGGGGATCATCGGTGAACTTCTGAAATTGGTCAAAGCGGATACCGCAATTTTCACATTGATAAGTATAAGTAGGCATAACAAACTTCCTGTTTCTGATCGTAAAAAATTATAGTCCTCTTCAAACCGATTGGCAAGTGCAGGCTGTGTTCATTAACAGTACTCTTATACGAACAGCATTCCTCTTGACCACCCTGTCCTTATGGAATAAAATTTAATTTCTGAAAGATGCCCTCGTAGCTTAATGGATAGAGCAACTGCTTGCGGAGCAGTAGGTTGTGCGTTCGAGTCGCACCGAGGGTATTTTTTGTTTCCCCAGTACCAAATAATTTATCCAGAACAAGAGGTCAAGGCTGTTGGCAAGAGGCCCTCACAGGTTCTTTTTTACAAGTTACGTTATGCGCAAGATAATTTTATGGGTGTCTTTCTTTCAAGCAAGGTAGTAATTTAATGGAAACCGATTAAGTGTTTCGATAGCAATGGCTAATTATTAAACTGTTCCTTTTGATGAAACAGGAAATTAAAAGCGTCTCATGATCACAACATTTAATAAAATGGGGAAAAATCTGATCAAGAACAATAACCGTTGAAAAATGAGAAAATTTATCGAGATTTGATATTAAAGACTTATCAGACTATAATTATCGTAAATGCACCATGATTAAGGAATTTAAAAATGTTTTCAGATTTGTATACTCACAAACGATTGCCCTGGGTTGTTCTTTCCATTTTTCTTATAATAGTGATTAGCAGCGGATTAATTTTTCTGGTCTTGCCCCATTTGACGGCTTCTGCACAAAATAGCACCGATTCCATTGGAATTAAACTGGAACTCGTGGCATCGGGGGTACAACGCCCTATTGGCATTTCTCACGCCGCAGATGGCAGCGGACGCCTGTTTTTTATTGAGCAACAGGGACAAATTATCATCCTGGATGGCCGACAAACCGAATTAACTTTTTTGGACATTCGAGATCGCGTTGCATCTCCAGCAACGGGCGGCGGTAATGAGCAAGGTCTTCTTGGGCTTGCTTTTCCACCCCAATACGCGGATAAAGGCTATTTTTACGTTTACTACACCATGCTCAATGGTGACAATGTTCTTTCCCGTTTCTATCTCACTGAAAACCCAAATCTTGCCAATCCATATATCGAAGAACATATTTTAGTACTGCCCCATCCACAGTACCAGAATCATAATGGGGGTCAACTGGCTTTCGGGCCCGATGGTTACCTTTACGTCAGCGTTGGTGATGGCGGCAGTGGTGGAGATCCTCAAGGGAATGCTCAGAACCCCGCTTCATTGAACGGTAAGTTATTGCGGATAGACGTTGAAATGGAAGCCAGTCTTCATAAACCCGTCCGTGGGGTCAGCAATATTATCTGGGATTTTAACTGCCTTAATGGTGCCAACCAGATTAAACCGCCAGCCTATTTAATTCCAGAAGACAATCCCTTTATCGATAACCCCCAGTTTCGACCTGAAATTTGGGCTTTTGGCCTTCGAAATCCCTGGCGCTTTTCCTTTGACCGCGAAAGCGGAGATCTTTATATTGCTGATGTAGGGCAAGATCGCTGGGAAGAAATCAATTTCCAGCCTGCAGGCAGTCCTGGCGGGCAAAATTATGGTTGGAAGATCCTGGAAGGCGAGGAATGTTTTGGATCGGTTATCTGCAATTTTGACGGTTTGACCCCACCAGTACATGTGTATCCCTCTTTTTCTTCTACCAATTGCTCTGTCATTGGAGGATACGTCTATCGCGGCAAGGAAATTCCCGCCCTGGAAGGATTGTACATCTTCGGAGATTTTTGCAGCGGCAGCATTTGGGGTTTGCAGGAGGATGGGGGCACCTGGCAATCGACCCTGCTGGGGAATGCGAATTTTATGATCAGCGCCTTTGGTGAGGATGAACAGGGTGAAATATATTTAACCGATATGCTCGGCGGTAAGATTTATAAAATTCGTAAATAACAATTTGGGGTTGATTTCGCAGCCCTTTGCATTGGATGCATCGGGATATTTGTTCTTTTGCAAACAAAAATCAGATGTAGTTATATACCAAAACCAGGTAATAACCAATCAACGCTGCCCAAATCCAACTATCAATCCGATCCAGAATGCCGCCATGGCCGGGAATCAGGTCGCCCGTATCTTTTACTCCCGCTGTTCGCTTGAAGAGACTTACCAACAAATCCCCCATGGCAGAGACCAGCGAAAGCACGAAACCCATCACAAGGCCTTGCCAAAGGGGCGTTTCTGGCGGCAGCCAACTGACAGAGCGCCAAAGCAGCACCAACAGGGCACCAAAAAGGGTGCCAGTGATGGTCCCACCCGCCAGACCCGCCCAGGTTTTACCTGGGCTGAGGCGTGGAGACATCTTGGGTCCACCCAGCCAACTGCCAATAAAATACGCGCCTGAATCAGCCAGCCACACTGCCGGTAATGCTGTCAACACCCAACCACGCCCCGATTCCAAAGCCCGGAAAGGAATAAAAGCGCTGCCAACCCAGCCGATGTAGATAATTCCGGCGAGGTTCAGCGCAAATCCAATAGTCATATCTCGCCCATTGCGCTCGTAAGCCACCAGTGCGACTACCGCAGTCAATATAATGAGAAGCGTTATTAATATCTCCGGATATTCCCCTTTAAAAACCCACTCATGCATTACCACCAGGAAGATCCCCACCATAATGGTCGGAAAGGAGGGAAGATTGTCAATTCGAAAAAAAAGGCGGGTGTATTCATAGGCAGCAGCCACTAAAACCATCAGAATAAACAGGTTAAAAAGCCACCCACCGAAATAGATTAAAATTAACACCAGTGGAATGAACACCAGCGCTGCTTTAACACGTTGTGATAGCATATGCGTATTTCTAAATGACCTCAGGCTTCTTTTAATCCACCAAAGCGTCTATCTCGCCTGGCATAGGCATCGACGGCTTTTTTTAATTCCTCTTCACCAAAATCAGGCCAGTAGACCTCTGGAAAAATCCATTCTGAATACACCGTTTGCCAGGTAAGGAAATTACTTGTGCGCTGCTCGCCTGAGGTACGAATCACCAGGTCGGGGTCTGGGATACCATCGGTGAATAAATATCTGCTCACCAGGGCTTCATCCACTGTATCTGGATTCACCCGATCTGCCAGCATCTCTTTGAGCGCACAAATAATTTCATCGCGCCCCCCGTAATTGAAGGCCAAGACAATGGTAATCCGGCGATTGTCCTTGGTCAGATCGATGGCGGCGCGCACTTTTTTCTGCAAAGCGCTTGAAAGTCCGTCCAGATGACCGATATGGAGCAGGCGGGCTCCTTCCGCATGCAATTCAGCAATTTCGCGATCGATCACCTCTGAAAGAATATGCATCAAACCGCTTATTTCAGATTTAGGTCGTGACCAATTTTCTGTCGAAAAAGCATACAGCGTCAGGTACTCAATGCCTAATTTCGCGCTGGCTCGGATAATGGTGCGTAAATTTTCAGTCCCCGCACGATGACCTGCCATGCGGGGCAGGCCGCGTTCCTGTGCCCAGCGCCCATTTCCATCCATAATTATGGCCACATGTCGGGGCACTTTTGATTGCGCTGAAGAAGTATCTTCTATAAGTGTCATGGATGATTAAACTTCCATAATTTCTTTTTCTTTGCGCTCACCGATTTCATCGACTTTTTTAACCATTTTATCAGTCAGTTCCTGAAGTTCCTTTTCGCCTCGCTCCTGGTCATCTTCAGAAATTAACCCCTCTTTTTCAAATTCACGCAAATCGCGAATCAGGTCGCGACGGATATTGCGAACGCGAACACGCGATTCTTCCATTCGATTATTGACCACGCGCACCAGCTCTCGACGGCGTTCTTCCGTCAGTTGAGGCAATGTAAGGCGGATTACTTTGCCATCGCTATTTGGAGTCAATCCCAGGTCGGAAACCAAAAAAGCGCGCTCAATATTCTTCAGCGTAGATGGGTCAAATGGGCGAATCAAAAGTTGCCTCGGCTCCGGAACGCTGATAGATGCAAGCTGAATCAGAGGGGTATTGGCGCCATAGTATTCAACAGGTAGCCGTTCGATCAGGGCTGGTGAGGCTCTCCCCGTTCGAATTGCGACCAAATCCTCTTCCAAGGAATCCAGAGCAGATTGCATTTTTTCAACGGCTTCTCTCAGTGTGGCTTTGATCATGTTCTACCTCCAATGTTTGATTGCGTTTACGTTGATTAAGCATACAACAAATTTAAATTCTCGTCTACCTTCTATCACAGTTAGGATCGTTATATTTAAAACCAATCCACCGCCAAACAGATGCTGATTTCCCAATTAAAAGCCTATCAACCACCCAAAGGAATGTTCGCTGGACAATGTTTAAAACTGGTCCCAGTATACATCTATGCTTAAAGTAAAAATTTTTAACAAAACACTGCCTGTTACTGACAGGCAGTGATGGTATCGTAAAAACCTGTTTAGCGGCTAACAATTATTCAAGGGCGCCATCGGTAACCAGGGTGCCAATCCTTTCACCCCGCAACGCCTTCGGCAGCGCTTCTTCATCCCATAAATTCAAAACCAAAATGGGGAGTTTATTTTCCATACAAAGCGAAATTGCAGTGCTGTCCATGACTTCCAAACGTCGGTTAAGGGTTTCGATATAGCTTAGCTGATCAAATTTTTTGGCTTCTTTATGCTGATTGGGGTCCTTATCATAAACCCCGTCCACCTTGGTTGCCTTAATCAAGATGTCAGCGCCAATTTCCATAGCGCGCAGTGCGGCAGCGGTATCCGTGGAAAAATACGGGTTTCCTGTGCCGCCACCGAAAACCACCACGCGCTCTTTCTCCAGGTGACGAATCGCCCGTCGTCGTATATAGGGTTCTGCCACAGAACGCATTTCAATCGCAGATTGTACGCGAGTCATCAAATCGATACGCTCAAAGGAATCCATCAGCGCCAGGGCATTCATAACCGTAGCCAGCATACCCATATAATCGGCTGTAGCCCGATCCATACCAGCATGCAAACCAGTGCGTCCGCGCCACAGGTTGCCGGCGCCGATCACAATGGCGACATCCACACCCATTTTGTGGACTGCTTTGACCCTTTGGGCAATAGCGTTTGCCCGATCTGGATTAATGCCAAATCCATCTTCACCCGCCAAGGCTTCACCGCTTAATTTCAAGAGGATTCGCTGGTATACAAGGCCATTTTCGTTTTTCGCCATCAGTCCTCCTTGGATATTATTAGCGTGCTCTAAAAAATAAGCCAACCTTGTGGTTGGCTTTGTAAACAATTAATCCTGATCTTCCGCTTGTTCGTCGGCACCCGTTTCAGAGCCCAGTTCCCAGCGCTCAAAGCGACGCACGGCGACTTTCTCACCAAGTTTGCTCACCGTCTGGTTGATCAGATCCTGAACGGTCAGCGAGTCGTCACGCACATAGGTCTGGTTCAAAAGGACTGTCTGTTCTTTGAATTTCTTCAAAAAGCCCTCAACAATTTTGGGGATAATGTACTCGGGCTTGCCTTCATCTTTGGCACGTGCGGTTGCAACCTGTGCTTCACGGTCCAGGTCTTCCTGGGGGATATCCTCTTCCCTGAGGTAAAGCGGGTTTGCAGCAGCCACCTGCAAGGCCAATTCATGCACCAGCTCACGAAAATCGGGTGAACGGCTGGCAAAATCGGTTTCACAGTTTACCTCAATCATCACCGCCATGCGACCTTCGCCATGAGAATAAACCTCAATAATACCTTCCGACGCCTCTCGGCTGGAACGTTTGGCTGCCTTGGCTAAGCCTTTTTCTCGGAGGAATTGGACTGCTTTATCAAAATTGCCATCAGCGTCACGCAGTGCAGCCCGACAATCAAGAATGCCACAACCAGTGGCTTCTCGTAGTTCTTTGATCATTTGTGTTGTAATTTCCATCTGTTTCTTTCCTATTGTTTTGATGTATTAAACTTCTTATTCTTCATCAACGTCGCTGTCACCGTCATTGTCCTCGACGGTTCTTGCGTCATCCTCGACATCAAGATCTTCTTCTAAAGTATCTTCAACATCATCCTCAAGATCCGCTTCCAGATCATCATATTTGGCACGTTTTGCAGAGCCAATATATTTAAGGGTTGATTCTCCCAACAGATCTTCATCTTCCAATTCATCATCATCCTGGATAAATCGGCTCATGCTGGGTGGCATCGGTGCTGCATGCAATTCTTCTTCTTCGACCTCTTTGCTGCGGATTGCTTTGCCTTCCATAACCGCATCCGCAATTTTTCCCACAATCAATTTAATCGCTCGGATAGCATCATCATTTGAGGGGATAATGTAATCGACATTCTTCGGATCACAATTGGTATCTACCATTGCTACAACAGGAATGTTTTTCAGATTTGCCTCATGGACTGCAGTATCTTCCCGCATCACATCAACCACAAACAGAACATCAGGAAGCCGTTTCATGTTGCGGATACCACTGAGCCTCTTTTCCAAACGGGAAATCTCCCGCTCGATCATCAAGCCTTCCTTTTTTGTGACCAGTTCCAACTCACCGCTATCGCGTAAGCGTTCAAGCCGTTCCAGTTCGAAGGTGCGTTGTTGAATGGTCGTCCAGTTGGTAAGCGTGCCGCCCAGCCAACGCTCGTTCACGTAAGGCATCCCGCATCGTTCTGCTTCTTCGCGGATCGTATCTTGTGCCTGCCGCTTGGTTCCGACAAACAGTATCGTGCCCCCTTCGATTATCCGATCGCGTACAAATTCATAGGCTTCATCTAAAAGATTTACCGTTTGTTGAAGGTCAAGGATGTGGATTCCGTTGCGTTCCGTAAAAATATAAGTACGCATTTTGGGGTTCCACTTATTGGTGTGGTGACCAAAATGGACACCGCTCTCTAAGAGCGCTTTCATTGTAACAACAGGTGACATGGCTAATTTAACTCCTTTGCGTTTTAACCTCCGCCTCCTTCTACTTGCCCCTCACCCATTTTATGGGCACGCAAGGCAAATCCAGAGGCGTGTGAAATAGTGCTGTTTGAATAATTTAACAGCGGCATGAGTATATCACATGGAAGGCCAAATGGGAAGTAGATGCATATTGTTTAATCGATAATATTAAAATACCCTGGTACGGCTTCCGTTCTTAAAATACGCATCATAAACCCAAAATTAAAAGAAAGTTTTCCTATCCCCAAAGAGCCTTCAGAAAAAGCACAATCGAATCCAAAACAAGGCTAAATCAGTTAAAATACAATAATCATGCTAAAATTTTGGCAACTGTTGATTTGCAATGCAGCGCCTTTCAGGTTTTTGAAAATTTTCTAAACCCCCATTTTGAAAAGGATTGGAAGGAAACACAGTATGCCCTATGAAATCGTCGTGGAAGCACCAAGAAAAATTGTGTTTCGAGAATATCAAGATCGCAACCCTCGCAATAGTGAGGTGTTGATTAAAACCCTGTTTAGCGGCATAAAAACGGGTACAGAGTTGAATACCTATCGAGGAAACAGTCCATTTGCCAATGAAACCTGGGATCCTGATTTGCGTGTATTTAGACCTCTTAAGGAGGGTGAGGAACAACCCCCTTTTTTTCCACAACCATTAGGATCTTGGGCTTCTGGAGTCGTGCTTCAAGTCGGAGAGAATGTGCGTCAGTTCAAAGAGGGTGATTTAGTGCATGGCATGTGGATGCATCGACAGACTGCCCTGGTGCCAGAGGATAAACTTTACCCAATCCGCAATGGCGAAAATGTCGAACGGGTTTTGTTTACCGACCCTGCCCGCTTTGCCCTTGCGGGTATCCACGATGCCCAAATCAAACTTGGCGATCGGGTGGCAATTTTTGGATTGGGTGCCATTGGCATGTTAGCAATCCAAATGGCACATTTGAACGGCGCGGCGCAGGTGTTTGCTATCGATCCAAACCCATCACGCAGGCAGATTGCAAAATCAATCGGTGCTGATTTCGCATTGGATCCTGCTGAGATCGATGCAGGAATTGCCATTAAAGAGGCAACGTTCAGCAAAGGTGTTGATGTGGCTATCGAAATATCGGGGGTCTATTCAGCACTTCAGCAGGCTTTAAGATCTGTCCATAAAGAAGGAACCGTCGTAACGGTTTCATATTATGGACAGCAATTAAATCACGTGGATTTATCAAAAGAATGGCATCACAACCGCATCACACTACGATCGAGTATGCCTGGTTGGGGTTGTGCCTCCCGCTTTTACCCCATGTGGGATCTTGCCCGCCTGGAACAAACCGTGATCACAATGATCGAAGAACAAAAACTTGACGTAGATCCTATGTTCGGCGATCGAATTTCATTTCATAATGCGCCCTTAGCATATGAAAAGATTGATCGGTCTTTAGAAAGCGGCGTTAAAGTGATTTTTGTATATGACTGAAACAGTGAGAGAAAAATGAAAACCTTGCGCACTGCAATTATCGGCTGCGGAAATTTTGCCAGACAGCATGCCCTAACTTTGTCAAAACTGGAAAATATCGCCCTGGTTGGTTTTTGTGATATCGATGAAAACCGCGCGCATGCTTTTAACCAGGAGTTCGCTCAAAACACTGGTACAGTTTTCACAGATTACAAGCCTTTATTTTCAAAATTAGATCTGGATCTGGCATATATTTGCTTGCCCCCTTTTGCCCGCGAAAACGAAGTTCAGTTAGCCTGTGAGCATGGGGTGAACCTGTTCATTGAAAAACCAATCGCTTTGAACATGGCTCTGGCAGAATCAATGGCAAAGTGGGTCCGTGAAAGCGATATTAAATGCCAGGTCGGGTTTAAATATCGTTTTGGCAGGGCAGCGCGCTGGTTAAAATCTTACTTACAAGATCAAAAAAATGAGTCCCACGGTTTCATGGTGGCAAGCTATGCCTGCAATTCGTTGCACGCTGAATGGTGGCGTCGTCGTGAGCTCAGCGGAGGTCAACTGGTAGAGCAGGTTATTCACCTTTTGGACATATCACGATTTTTTCTTGGAAACCCCGTTGAGGTCTTTTCATTACAGGATAATTTATTTCATAAAGATATCCCCGATTATTCAATTGAAGATGCCAGCATCACGACCATTCGGTTCGATTCAGGCAGCATGGCAGCCATCACAGCCACGAATGGGGCAATCCCAAATAAGTGGGCATATGGATGGAAAATGTATACAAAGGAATTGACCGCAGATTTTTCCGACCCAAATCATGCCGAGTTTTATCACACAACCAAGGAAGGTGTTCCAACCACGAACATCTCCGCAGATGACGATTTACATCTGGCTGAAAGCTTGGATTTAATCCAAGCGATATACGAAGATCGTGAACCAGCAATCCCAATAGAAGAAGGCGTGCAATCATTGCAGCTTGCACTGATGGCAGCAAAATCTGCTGAATTTGGGACTTCGGTCAAGTTTCAATGATCGGTGTATATAGAAACAAACAAATTAACCCTGTATTGAATTAAACGTTTTAGAAAATTTTTGCCGTAATACTCCCAGCATAAATATTTAAAGTTAATATTTGTTCGGCTTAATTATGGAATCCCAGGTTTTTTAATAACATGTTGTTAATCAATTTTTAAAATAGTATTGACAACCAAAACGTTTTTGTTTATGATATTAGCATACCAAAACGTTTTGGAAAGGGACCAGGTGAAAGCAACCATTAAGGATGTCGCCAAAAAAGCCAATGTATCCATCACGACTGTTTCACGCGCCCTGCATGATTACAACGACGTAAGCCCCACAACAAAAAAACGAATCATCCAGATCGCTAATGAGATGGGTTACACGCCCAACACACTCGCTCAGAGACTGCAAAAACAACGCGCTGATACCATCGGCCTGGTCTTGCCGACTTTTGAACCGCGCTTTTCTGACCCGTTCTTTAGCGAGCTTTTAGCGGGAATTGGCAACAAAGCTGCAGAATTAGGGTTTGATCTATTGGTATCAACACGCGCCCCTGGTGAACAAGAAATTGAAACATACAAGAAACTAATTGACGGCGCCAGTGTCGACGGTTTCATTGTTGTGAGAACCCGTGTATTTGACCCACGGATAGATTACTTAATTAAACGGGGGTTTGCTTTCGCTGCGTTCGGACGCAGCCAGTCTGATACTGATTTCCCTTTTGTTGATGAAGATGGCTATTATGGAATGCAATTGATTGCCAAACACCTGGCTGCGCTGGGTCATACGCGTATTGGATGCATCACCTCGAACGCCGATTTGAACTTCACACGCTATCGAATTAATGGGTTGAAAGAAGGTTTGGCTAATCATCATCTCTTTCTTGATGAAAATCTGATACGAACGGGGAATTTAACTCAAAAAAGTGGGTATGAAATCACCAAGGAATTGCTGCAATTATCCAACCCGCCCACTGTCATCGTTGCCTTTAACGATCTGATGGCGTTTGGTGCAATGAGCGCGGCTCAAGAATTGGGGCTGGTTGTCGGAAGGGATTTGTCGGTAACTGGTTTTGATGATATCCCCATGGCTGAATTCAGCCACCCTACTTTGACCACAATTTCTCAACCGGTTTACAGGATTGGCGGAATGTTGTGCGAAATATTAATTGAAAAAGTCAATGGTGATTTAAAAGAACTGCCACAAATTGTGTTGAAACCAAAACTGATGGTTAGAAGATCAACAGGTCCGTTGATCGCGTGAACAAAGTGATGAAGAGTGAAAAGGAGGTTGAATTAAAAAAGTGTCTTACATTGTAAATCCAATCTTAGTCGGAAATAAATCAAAATAAGGAGTTGAACATAATGAAAAAAATATCAATATTTTTAGTTGCGGCAATGCTTTTTAGCATCATTTTGACCGCCTGCCAACCTGCTGCCGTTGAGGAGCCTCCCATCGAAGAACCGAAGGTTGAAGAACCAAAGGTCGAGGAACCCAAAGTTGAAGAACCAAAAGTCGAGGAACCCGAAGTTGAGGAACCAGAGGTTGAGGAACCAGAAGAGTTGGGAACGGTAATTTTCTTCTCCACACAGTTTGTCCCTGTTGAAGAACAAGAAAAATTCCGTGCTATTTTACAAGATGGCGGCTTTGACTTCATCGGCACAGAAGAAGGTCCTGCAATCGACCTGATCAAAGCTGGGTCACAGGTTGGACAGGCAGAACTGGACGTCATCGGTGCACTGCACGGTACTTATCCGCCTGTTACCGACGACATGATGAATGTGATCGATATTTATGAAGACCTTTCTGCCGATCGAGAGTTTTCAGCAGCCTTCCTAAAAACCGGCTTATTAGGTACTGATGACTATCTATATTACATTCCCTGGATTCAAGCTACCTATATCATGGCAGCTCACAACGATGCTTTAGAGTATCTCCCCGAGGGTGTAACTCTGGATAACATGACCTGGAAAGATTTTTCGGATTGGTGCCAGATCTTAAAAGACGAGACCGGTGGACCAAAATGCGGTCTCCCGCATGCTGGTCTTTTCCATCGTTTCTTGCAGGGTTATATGTGGCCCTCATTCACCGGTGGTATGGTCAGCCGCTTTAGGACCGACGATGCAGCCGAAATGTTGACTTGGCTACGCGATGATTTGTGGCCAACCATCCACCCGCAATCAGTCACCTATGAGTTTATGCAAGAACCGCTTCTCTCTGGCGAGGTTTGGGTTGCTTTCGATCATACGGCTCGCTTGATCGATGCTTTCAATACGAAACCCGACACATTTGTTGGCTTCCCCGCCCCACTCGGACCAAAAGGGCTTGGCTTTATGCCAGTGATCGCCGGTCTGGGCATCCCCAAAAATCCAAACAACTATGCTGGTGCCGTTGCCCTGATCGATTACCTGACCACACCCGAAGTGCAAGCGCGCGTCTTACGTGAATTAGCCTTCTTCCCGGTTGTTTCCGGTGTTGATTTCTCGGGCTTACCGGCAGGCGTGGCGATTGAAGCTGCTGCTGTTGAAGCGCAATCCGCCCATCCACAGGCCATGGCTGCCTTGTTACCCGTTGGCCTGGGCGAGCGTGGTGGCGAGATCAACCAAATCTTTAAAAATGTCTTCGACCGTGTCGTTATGGATGGTGAAGATATTGCCAAGGTACTTCAAGAAGAAGGTGCTGCTCTTGAAGAGCTGATTGAAGCAACCGGCGCACCCTGTTGGGCTCCTGATCCCGCCAGTGTTGGCCCGTGTCCGATTGAGTAAAGCTCAACGAACATTAAAATTTTGTCGATAATCACATCCAGCTAAACAGTGAGATCGTGTGGTTAATCATCCGCACGATCTCACCAATCCATTAAAAGAAACAGGATCTCATGAGTGATCAACCAAATACCCCCAAAAGAAAAAAATATAATTGGGCACCCTATCTGCTGATCCTCCCATCCTTTTTATACCTAATCGTGTTCTTCGCCTGGCCCATGGTACAGGCTTTGGTTCTCACCGTCAGAGAAAATGATGTGCTCCTAAAAGTGCACCGAGAACCCGAGCAAACAAGTTCGACAATCGGAGTCTTTCCGCGAGGGCTTTCAGTTGAGATATTAGATCAGCAAGCCAACATTATTTCTGAAAGCGATTTGGATGAACCCGGCTTAATCACTGAGATTTGGTTTGAAATTCAAGTTGAGGATGAAACCGGTACCACACTGATGGGTTGGGCTCCGGAACGTCGTTTCCGAATCAGGGAAACCGATGAAAACGGTCAACCACTCAAAGCAACCGTAAGGCCTATTCTGGCTGACGAGGCAGACCCACGGACTTCCATCTACATTGAGCCAAGTGAAAGCAGCGAGGTGGTAGCACACCTGGAGGCACAAACCACGGTTGATATTAGTGATCAAATGACCTTAGAAATCTGGTTTCAGGTCTCTGGAGAGATGGATGGTGAAACAGTAATTGGATGGGTGCAATCTCGGTATTTGCGGGCTTTTCCTGAGTCAAATCAAGCCCGTGTAGACCGGGGCAATACCGGCCAATTTACATGGAAGTTTATTCAAAGGATGTTCAAGGACCGCTTCTTCTGGCCCGCTTTTCGAACCACATTACTGTTAACGGTCATTGTCATCCCCATACAATTTGTACTGGCAATCATCATGGCTTTAGTTATCCAGGCAAATTTGAAAGGATCCAGTATTTTTCTTGGGATTTTTTCAATTGCTTTGGGTGTATCTGATCTGGCTGTAGGAATCGTCTGGTATGCGATATTCACCAACTTTGGTTACCTTAACACAATTTTAGAACGTTTGGGTCTGATCAGCGCGCCGATTACCTACCTTTCTGCGGATACGCGGCATTGGATACTCATCGCAATTATCCTTGCAGAGGTTTGGCGTGCAACGTCCCTGGTAATGGTGATTGTTGTTTCTGGAATGCAATCGATCTCTCAAGATATTTTAGAAGCTGCAGAGCTGTTTGGCGCCACCCTTTGGCAACGTGTAAAAAACGTTATCCTCCCCTTATTGAAACCCAGCTTACAGGTCGCCTTGATTTTGCGCACCATCCTCGCGTTACAGGTGTTCTCTGTTGTTATGGCAATTGGGGGCGGCGATGTTGTAACTGTCTTGGCCAGAGAAACCTATCGCCAGTATTACGATCTGCGTAATTTTCACCTGGCCGCGGCTTACGCTACTTTTATCTTGGTGATATCCATGATCTCTTCGATATTTTATCTGAAAGCTGTCCGAACTGAAGAGGAGGTGCAGGGATGAAAAAGAATAACACAGACCAAACCCCAAGAGTTGAAGTTGCGCCCGAAGTGTTGGCAATCCATTTAAAAATGAAGCGGATGCAAAAGCTGCGCCGAGGTCTGGCTTACCTTGTAGGCATTGTTATCTCGCTGTGGATTTTAATCCCGATTTATTTTATTGCCTCAATGGCATTAACAACCCCAGAAGTGGTTAGATCGTACCCAAAGGGTGTGTTGCCTTTCATACCCTTTTCCTTTGATACGCTGCGCTTTTTCTTAGGGTCTTACGGCATTGTTAGAGGGATTGTCAATAGTGTTGTCGTTGCCCTTATCACAATTGTGCTTTCTACCATCATCGCTGCGCCGGCCGGTTATGCTATTTCACGATACATCTTTAAAGGCCGCGATCTTTTTCGACTCTCAATTTTAGCTGTAAGGGCGTTTCCTGTTGTCGTACTGTCAATCCCCCTGGCAGTGGTTTTTATTCAGTTGGGCATTTACGATAACATCTTCAGCCTGGCATTGATGCACACAGCCCTGGTATTGCCTACATCGGTATTGGTATTGAGCAGTGTGTTTGCCAGCATTCCCTTTGAACTGGAAGAAGCAGCCATGGTATTTGGGTGTACACCGGTTCAAGCATTTCGCTACATCGTGATCCCACTGATTTTGCCCGGGGTGGCAGCCTCAGCAATTTTTAGTTTTGTGCTTTCATGGAATGAGGTGTTTGCAGCAAGCATCCTTACAATTCAAAACCGTACACTGCCCGCCCAGGTGCTTGCCACCCTGCCATATTCACCCGACCCTTACAAATTTGCCGGAAGCTTTTTTATGTTGATTCCTGCGATCATTTTCATATTCCTCATCCGGCGATATCTGTTCAACATGTGGGGTCAGATTACAAAATAAGAAATAAGGTGTGAGATTATGTCAGAGATACTTATTGAAAATGTTACCAAGCGTTTTGGAAAATTCGTAGCCGTTGACAACGTCAGCATGCACATCAAAGACCAGGAATTTATGGTGCTGCTCGGTCCGAGTGGATGCGGTAAAACGACCTTACTTCGCACAATTGCCGGCCTTGGCATGGCTGATGAGGGCCGCATTTGCATTGGCGATCGGGATGTAACCTATTTACCGCCGCGTGAACGCAAAATCTCAATGGTTTTTCAGAACTACGCCATTTTTCCACATATGTCGGTTCAAGACAATATCGCTTTTGGCTTGAAAATGAACAAGGTGGACAAAGAAACCACCCAAAAAAGGGTGATGGAGGCAGCAAAACTCCTCCATATTGAAAATATGCTCGATCGACTGCCCGGCGCCATGAGCGGTGGACAGCGACAGCGCGTTGCCGTTGCCCGGGCAATCGCCATGCAATCTGAGGTGCTCTTGATGGACGAACCCTTGAGTAACTTAGATGCTTTGCTGCGGTTAGAAATGCGCGCTGAACTCAAACGGCTTTTAGCCGAAATCAAGGCTACAACGATTTATGTCACCCATGATCAGATTGAAGCCTTGAGTATGGGCGACCGAATTGCCGTTATCAAGGATGGGATTGTGCAACAATGCGACACCCCAGACATTGTTTACGACAAACCTGCCAACTACTTCGTGGGTAGTTTTATTGGCAATCCACCGATGAATTTCATGGATGGTCAGGTCCATAGCAACAATGGTAGCGTTGAGGTGTACATTGGCGATTTCAGAATTCTCCCCGAAGAGGCAATGCAACCGCTGCTTAAACCGTATCATAACAAATCCATTGTCCTTGGCATTCGCGCTGAAAATATGCAGACCATAATGAACCCCGACGAGGACGCCCTTGAAGTAGAAGTGCTGGTCGTTGAGCCTTTAGGTTCACAAAATCTGCTGACTATCCGAGTTGGTGAACATATCATTAAAGCCGCAACCCACCCAACCTTTGCTGCAGAGCCAGGGATGCACGTGTGGATGAAGTTCCCATCGGAAAAAATCCGCTGGCTGGACCGGGACACTGGTGTGGCGCTTTACCCGGAAAAGTAAAGCCTAAAAAATATTGGTAACCCGATTGAAGGATTTGATTACTAAATGACATTTACAATTTCACCTGACCTGGTCAAATCTGCACAGGCTGTGTTGGGCAACAACGACACTGGTGTATTCGTTAAACCCGGACCAAACCAATATCCTCACCAATGGAACTGGGATTCAGCGCTTATTGCCCTGGGATTTTCGTCCTTCGATTTGCCCCGGGCTTTGCTTGAAATCCGCTCTTTATTAATCGGTCAATGGCAGGATGGTATGCTCCCACATGTGGTTTACCATGGGATGGAATCAGATTATTTCCCGAACCCGAGTTTTTGGGAGATCGAGAAAAGCCCTAATGCGCCCAAAACTCAGACAACAGGGATTACGCAACCACCACTGTTGGCGACCATCTTGCGCATGATCCATGATAGGCATCTCATTACCGATTTTGTGAGGGAGGTTTACCCACATATTCTTGCCTGGCATCGCTGGTTACATACCTATCGAGATATTGATAACACTGGATTAGTATGTATTATCCATCCCTGGGAATCGGGGACGGACGATTCGCCGCGTTGGTTAAAAGTGCTTGAAACCATCCCAACAGATATTGAACTGGAGTTTTCTCGTGGCGACACCCGTTATGTCAAAGAAAATGAGAGGCCTTACCCTCAAGACTATCAGCGGTTCATGTATTTAATTGACCTGTTTCGCAAGTGCAACTATAACCAGGAAGAAATCCTCGCCCAGTCTCCTTTTGTTGTACAGGATGTTTTGTTCAATGCAATTTTGTACCGCGCTAACGTTGATCTGCTGGCTTTAGGTAGAACTATCGGGGAAAACACGGATGAAATTAGCCAATGGATAGCGTTGATGGAATCTAATTTCAACCAACGCTTTTGGCATGAAGACGATGGATTGTACTATGACTTTGATGTAGTGGCACAAGCACCGGTGCGGATTAATACTGGTATCGTTTTTTTACCCCTTTATGCGAAATTGGCTTCCCAGAAACAGGTTGAACGCCTTTTAAAGGAATATTTCAACCATCCCGATCATTATGGCATAAATACATGTGTTATTTATCAACTGAGTTCGGCCAGCCAAAGCCTTTCAACCTGGGATCCACGCCGTTACTGGCGCGGCCCAGTTTGGATTTTGCTGAATTGGTTAGTTTACCAAGGCCTTGTTGCATATGGATTTGAGCATGAGGCGGAAAAATTGCGCTCAGACGCTCTTTCTTTGATATCACAATCAGGCTTTCGCGAATATTATGACCCACGAGATGGCACAGGGTGCGGCTCGGAGTCATTCTCCTGGTCCGCCGCATTGGCAATTGATTGGATGGTGCAGGATTTGTAGTGAAAGTTAGAATTAGGTCTTAGGTTTAAATTCAACTTCACATCAAGTGGCCATTTCGCATCAATTTCATTCCGATCTTAATGGCCATTATTGTCGTCACAATTATCATTCAGGAAACATCGAGCGTGGAAAAGAATAAAAATATCGCTATCCTTCATTACCAAACCGGCCACACAGATGGCGTATCCTTAGAGATCAACAAATGGCGGGGAGTTTTGGAAAAAATGGGACATACCATACACCTGTGTTCTGGCGATTTGGGCATGGGTGTTGGTTATTTAATTCCGGACCTATATCATCATCTGGATGAAATAAAAACACTTCAGAGAAATGCCTTTTCAGAATTGACAGAATTTGATGCTGATAGCCTGGCAAGAGAACTTGAACGGGTTGTCCAGCGGCTTGAAATGGAGTTGTGCAGGTTTATCGAATCCAAAAACATTAACTTCTTTATTGTCAATAATATTTGGAGCGTTGGATTAAATTTGCCAGCAGCCATAGCCGTAGAACGAGTCCGAAAAAAATATGCCTTACCTGCCATTGCCCATCACCATGATTTTTATTGGGAGCGCAATGAAGGAGTTTCCCCGACTTGTAAACTCGTCGAAGATATTTTGAAGGATTATTTTCCACCAAAAGACCCATTAATTCAGCATGTGGTGATCAACAGCCTGGCACAGCAAGCCCTGGCTGACCGTAGGGGTGAAGACGCCAGGATTGTTCCAAACGTGTTTGATTTTTCAGCACCAGCCTGGTCAGTGGATGCTTACAATCACGATCTCAGAGCCCGAGCCGGGATTAATGAGACCGACATTTTAATTCTACAGGCTACCAGGGTAATCCCGCGTAAGGGCATTGAACTAGCCATTGATTTTGTTAAAGCGTTAAACTCTCCGCAAATTCGATCAACATTAATGCAAAACGGTCTGTATGATGGCCGGACTTTCACCGAAGAAAGCCGGATAGTTATTGTGTTGTCCGGTTACACAAAAGATGATGCTTCAGGAAATTATCTGAATTTGCTCATTGAAAAAGCACGTGAAGAAAATGTGGATCTCCGGCACATCGAAACGCTGATCTCTCATTCCCGTAACCAACAAGACGATTCAAAAACCTATTCCTTTTGGGATACCTATGCCGTAGCAGATCTGATAACGTATCCGAGCCTTTGGGAAGGTTGGGGCAATCAACTCTTAGAAGCCTTCCAGGCGCGCCTGCCCGTCGTCCTTTTTGAGTATCCTGTGTATCTTCGAGATATTAAACAGCGGGGCTTCAATGTTATTTCTATCGGGTCAACAATCGATGGTTATGATCAGGCAGGGCTCGCGAAAATAAACCGGGAAAAACTGGAAAGTGCCGCATGGGAAGCGGCCATTGTGTTAACTGATTGCGAGCAGCGAAGGATGATGGTGAACGAAAATCATTTAATCTGTCAAAAACATTTTTCATTGGATGCATTAAAAACCATGCTGACGGATTTAATCGAGGAATATTAATAACAGAGGGATAATTTGTTTATGTCAACGGATAATAAACTCCTTGAACACTTAGTTTCTGTTTTTGGTGAACAGCAAGCGCATTTTGTTCAAAAGCGTATCATGGAAATGATTGCTGAGTTTCAAAAGGAAACTTTACCGGGCAATGCAGATGATCAAAGTGTTGCCATTAGTGAAAAAGATGTCATTTTAATCACATACGGTGATTTTGTTAAACAAAATGGGCAAACCCCGCTACATACATTGGCTGAGTTCCTGGATAGTTATCTAAAAAAACAGGTTTCAATAGTTCATATTTTGCCATTTTTTCCATATTCTTCGGATGACGGCTTTTCTGTGATCAATTATCGCGCTGTAAACCCGGCTTTAGGCTCATGGGATGATGTCAGCTTCCTCGCCAGCAACTATCGCCTGATGTTTGATGCTGTGGTCAATCACATTTCCAGTAAAAGCGAGTGGTTTACCGGATTTATCAACGGTGACGATCGATATCAGGATTACTTTATCACCGATGCTGACAATTGGGACCTGTCCAATGTTGTCCGTCCACGTACCTCTAATTTATTGACAACGGTGGAAACATCCGTCGGGCCCCAAAAGGTGTGGACAACCTTCAGTGCCGACCAAATTGACCTGAATTTTGCTAATCCCACTGTCTTCTTAGAGATTATCAACCTATTATTGTTTTATGTACGCAAAGGCGCATCGGTTATCCGCCTGGATGCTATTGCGTATTTATGGAAAGAATCCGGAACAACCTGTATACACCTCCCACAAACACATCGATTAATCAAGGTAATGCGGATGGTTTTGGAAATGGTGGATCCGTATATGATCTTGATTACCGAGACCAATGTTCCGCATATCGAGAATATCAGTTATTTTGGTAATATAAACCCGGAGACGGGGGTCGGCGATGAAGCACATATGGTTTACCAGTTTTCTTTGGCTCCCCTGGTTTTGCATACCCTCATCACCGGAAATACCGATCGGATTAATCAGTGGGTTGAGAATCTGGAACCCACCGGGATTTTTATGAACTTTATCGCTTCGCATGATGGCATTGGAATGATGCCTGCCATCGGTTTGATCAGTGATGATGACATCCAAAGGATCATCGATCAGGTGAAAGCGCACCAGGGATTGGTTTCGTACAAATCTAACCCGGATGGTAGCAAAACCGTATACGAGTTAAACACCACCCTTTACGATGCCTTAAACAACCCCAATAAGCTTAACCCGCCCATGGACATCGCTCGGTTTATTGCTTCACAGATTATCATGCTATCGTTAGCCGGCGTACCAGGCATTTATTTTCACAGCTTGTTGGGGTCGCGTAATGCTCACGATTTCTATCAGGAAACAGGACGAGAACGTTCAATTAATCGCAAGGGTTTCCAATATAATTCGCTGGTGGGAACTTTGTCTAATCCTGAGAATGTCCATTCCCAAATTTTCAAGCAATACGTCCGCCTGTTAGATATACGGACCTCTGAACCAGCTTTTCATCCAGAGGGGCCCCAAAAGGTGCTACGGGTGGCTGGGGAGGTATTTGCCCTCGAACGCCACAGCCCGGATGAGGATTCAAAAGTGTTGGTGATAGTCAATGTCACCGAGGATCCATTTACTACCAATGTGGATTTATCCAATACAGATTTGCAAAACCATACTCGCTTTATGGATCTGATCAGTGGAAAGGAAATCTTCGGGAAAGAAAACCGGTTGGAGATCGCATTGAATCCCTACCAGGCATTATGGCTAAAGGTGATCGATTAACCCAAACATCTGATGGTCTTCGTTCGTATCACGCTCATTTTCTATTCCAAACCCAAACTCTGTTTTCGGAATTACAATAATCTGGTAAATTAATCTGTAGCACCCGGTTTTCAACCCTGTGCCCTGTTACAAAATTCACAGCGCGATTTTGCGTTTTTTCCGATCTAGGTCGCCTGTGAATTACCTGCTTTTTATAAAAATTATTACCAGATAACTCTTTCTTAAACCTTATGAGCATCACAGAAAACTACCCCTATTATCACCCCATTACCGTGCGCTTTGCGGATTTGGACCCACAAGGTCATGTTAACAACAGCGTCTATCTGACGTACCTCGAAAGTGCCCGTTTGGGGTTTTATGAGCAAGTCGGAATTTGGCACCCAAATCGTACAATGCAAACGGGGATGGTTGTCGCACATACCAGTATCGATTTTATTGCACCAATCCTCTTTGGGCAGTCTGTTCGGGTAGGCTTGCGTTTAGAAAAGATTGGCACTAAGAGCTTTACTTTTACATTTTTAATAGAGACAACACCAGACCAAATCGCGTTAGCTCGCGGCACCTGCGTGATCGTAGCTTTTGACCCCGAAATAAATAAAAGCATCCCGCTTCCCGATAAATGGCGGAAAAAACTCGAAAACTTTTCAAAATAGATTGGAGCACCATGAACCTTCCTGAACTAGACCAAAATGGAATGATCAAATTTTTGATTGAACTCCTTGAAACGCCCAGCCCTACCGGGTTCACCGACAACGCCATCGCCCTTTGCGAAAAAGAACTGGCTAAGCTGCCTGATATTACCTTACAAAAAACCCATAAAGGCGCATTGGTGGCAACGTTGCCTGGAGAAACAGAAGGACCCTGGCGAGCACTCACCGCTCACGTGGACACTCTGGGGGCTATGGTCAAAGAAATAAAATACAATGGACGCCTCCGATTGACCAAACTGGGCGGATATGCTTGGAACACGGTTGAAGGGGAGGGTGTAACCGTGTTTACCCGAACCGGTGAAACCGTTCGGGGAAGTTTGCTGATCGACAAAGCCAGCACCCATATATTCGGTCAGGAAGTGGGCAGTACCGAACGCAGCGACGCCAACATGGAGGTTCGCCTGGATGTCGATACCAACAGTGATTCTGATACTCAGGCGCTTGGCATTGAGGTCGGTGATTTTGTCGCCTTTGATCCGCGGGTGGAAACGAACCATGGCTTTATTCGCTCACGCCACCTGGATGATAAAGCCTGTGTGGCGAACATCATCTATGCCGCAAAAGCCCTGGCTGATGCAGGCTTAAAACCCCGGGTAACCACTGTTTTATTCATCAGCAATTATGAAGAGGTCGGACATGGCGCAGCGGCAGGGATACCGCCCGAGGTAAGCGAGCTGGTGGCAGTAGACATGGCTGCTGTGGGCAATGGCCAAAATTCTGATGAGCATTATGCCACCCTGTGTGTTAAAGATTCAGGTGGTCCTTACCATCACGGGCTCAGCCTCCGCCTGCGCCAGCTGGCTGAAAATTATAATATCCCCTACAAAGTCGATATTTACCCCTTTTATGGATCCGATGGCGGGGCTTTCTGGCGCGCCGGTGGAAATGTCGCTGTTGCGCTAATCGGTCCGGGTGTGGATGCCTCGCACAACTACGAACGCACCCACACCAATGCACTTGTTGCCACCACGAACTGGTGTTTGGCGTACTTGTTGAACTAAATACTTGAAAATTTTAAAAGAGGGCTGCAGGATGTGGCGGGTTGAGTTTTCCATCCCGGTTATCTATCTATGTGCGTGTCCTTTTTTCATGCCTTTTAAATAGGTGTATACTTTTAATATATGCCCGATTTAACCGACCGCCTGAACTTGCAAGACCTGGGCTTTCTTGAAATCGTTGCTGAATTGTGGGGTTTGGACCTGAAAGCACCCGATGCCCGTGGCGCCCTGCCTCCTTTGGTCCGTTCCATGTTGAACCCTTCCCTTGTGCTTGAAATCGCTGAAACCCTGCCAAAAGACGCCCGCCAGGCTCTGGACGCCCTGGTTGCGCATGAGGGTTGGCTGCCCTGGGCGCGTTTCAATCAGCAATTTGGTCCTTTGCGGGAAGTTGGACCTGGAAAGCGTGACCGCGAAAAACCATATCTGGACCCGGTCTCACCGGCAGAAACCCTGTGGTATCGAGCCTTAATCGGGCGCGATTTCCTCGCACGCGGCGGGTCGCTGCAAGAATGCGCCTATATTCCTGATGACTTGCTGGCATTTTTGCCGCCAATCAGCCAGGAAATGTCCCCTCCCCCAGGCAGGGCGGCTTCACCCGGTGAAACCGCCCATGTCCAACCTGTTACAGATCGCATATTAGATCATACCTGTACCTTATTGGCTGCTTTGCGCCTGGGCGACCCACAACGTTCACCAGCAGCACAGGCCTGGCAGCCACCGCTAAAGGTGGTCCACGCTCTTCTTGCAGCTGCGAAATTAATCACAGCCTCCGAACATCCAGTTCTCGAAGAAGCTCGTTCTTTCCTCGAAATGTCTCGAGCTGAAGCCCTGGCCTGGCTGGTACAGACTTGGCGGGAATCGCCCATGTTTAATGAGCTGCGCCTGGTGCCCGGTTTAGCATGCAAAGGCGCCTGGCAAAACGATCCTGTAACCACTCGCGAACGTGTTCTGACTTTCCTCAGCGAAGTGCCTGAAGGCGTCTGGTGGCATCTGGATAGTTTTATTCAGGCGGTTTATAAACGATCGCCCGATTTTCAACGTCCAGCTGGGGATTTTGACAGCTGGTTGATCCGTGATGCTCAGTCCGGAGAGCCATTAAACGGGATTAAGCATTGGGATCGAGTGGATGGTGCCTTGTTGCGTTATCTGATAACCGGTCCTTTACATTGGCTGGGCATGATAGACCTGGCCATGCCAGCAATGGGAATGCCGGTAACTGCTTTTCGGTTTTCCACCTGGGCCGAAGCACTTTTGATGGGTCAGCCTGTAAAAGATCTATTGGTTGAAGACCAGAAAATTAACGCTTTTTCAGATGGCAAGCTGATTGTCACCACAC
>Ga0255347_1000885_pt1 | contig 52129 bp, 50 predicted proteins | sample wastewater_treat_2_FD_192479 | JGI IMG/M metagenome (GOLD analysis project Ga0255347, IMG submission 192479) | Wastewater microbial communities from Lulu Island WWTP, Vancouver, Canada - plant24 | ecosystem: Engineered > WWTP > Wastewater > Unclassified | place: Canada: Vancouver, British...
CGCGCGGGGGGCGACATGCCTTCTCGGTGCCGGCTCTTGAGATAATTCGAGTTTCAATCCACGCCCCCGCGCGGGGGGCGACTCTTTCCCGGCGAGCCATTTCTCGGCCCATTCAGTGTTTCAATCCACGCCCCCGCGCGGGGGGCGACCTTCGCCACAGCCACCAGGATCATTGCCTTGACCAGTTTCAATCCACGCCCCCGCGCGGGGGGCGACCTTGCAGTGCACAAGACTACCATCAGGCTTGACCAGTTTCAATCCACGCCCCCGCGCGGGGGGCGACAGCAATGTCAGGATGATTGTTACACGAGCAGCATGGTTTCAATCCACGCCCCCGCGCGGGGGGCGACGTCTTGCAACTGCAATCCTCTTGCAGCTTGAGCCGTTTCAATCCACGCCCCCGCGCGGGGGGCGACGTCCGGCCGGTACGCTTGGCACGTAGGGGAAGCGGTTTCAATCCACGCCCCCGCGCGGGGGGCGACGACATTGCCAGCAAGGCCGACCTGAACGCCCTCAGTTTCAATCCACGCCCCCGCGCGGGGGGCGACCGGCTGCCGCCGAAGCCACCCGAGTTCATGGACCCGTTTCAATCCACGCCCCCGCGCGGGGGGCGACCTCGGGACAATGGCCTTGTCAGGATTGAGGAGTTTCAATCCACGCCCCCGCGCGGGGGGCGACCGGCCAAGGATTTTATCGGTAGCAGAGACGTTTTGTTTCAATCCACGCCCCCGCGCGGGGGGCGACGCCTTCGAGGAGATAAAACTGTCGATGGTGGAATGTTTCAATCCACGCCCCCGCGCGGGGGGCGACATGGTTGATGGCACAATCTGTTTGCCACCTGTCAAGTTTCAATCCACGCCCCCGCGCGGGGGGCGACACCTGCATCATCTCAGACACACGTTCGCCTCAATGTTTCAATCCACGCCCCCGCGCGGGGGGCGACTGTGGATGTGTGATGTGAGCGAAAACACTCACTCTTCAGAGACTCATCCGCGAATCATGAGACAAAAGCATGATTCTTCGAGTCGCTCCACTCAGGGAAAACAAAAATCCTCCTGTTTTCAGATCATTACAGTAGCGCGAACCTCCCAGGCAAAACATGTCAGCTTGGTGTTCGCGGGGCATCAGGCAATCAGGGGCCCTTCCTGGTCAAAACCCGGTTTGGCACCAATGTGCTCCACTCGCTTCTGCCAGTTGGCCCCCAGGAAATAGAACCGCAGACTATCTTGTTTGGGGTCAATGACTTCTGCCAACCGTTGCTTCATCCTGGTCCACTGGGCCGGGTCAAGGATACACTCGAACACCGAGTACTGGACTCTCTGTCCGTAATTCTTGCACACTTGCGCCACACGGCGGAGTCGCCGCTGCCCTTCCTGATCAGTTGTTGCCACATCATAGCTGATCAGTACCATCATGGTCCATCATCTCCAAACAAACGGCGGGTATCCGTCGAGGTCTCCCCTCAAATAGCGAGCCAACAGGAGCGCTTGCACATGAAAGAGAATCCCGACGGCCACCTTTTCGCCGAGAAAAGGATGCACGATCTCGTCCTGCTTGCGCTTCTGGTATGTGACTACAACTTCCTTGCGGGTATCGTCAGTCATGGTGACCCCACCCGTTTCGGATTTGACAAATCCCCTGGGGTTTACCTGCCCGAGATTGATGAGGGATAAAGCCAAGCGGTCCGCTAGAAACGGACGGAACTCTTCCATAAGGTCCAGGGCCAGTCCCGGTCTTCCCGGCCGGTCACGGTGCAGGTAGCCCACCGCCGGATCGAGTCCCACGCCCTCCAGAGCCGACCGAACGTCATGGAGCAACAGCGTGTAAAGAAATGACAACAGGCAATTGACATTATCCAGCGGAGGACGCCGATTGCGTCCCTGGAACCTGAAGGCGTCTTTCTGGCTGGTAATCAGGTGGTCGAAGACGCTGAAATAACAACGGGCGGTTTCGCCTTCAATGCCCCGGAGAGCATCCAAGTCCTCCGCGGCTTCCAGGCGTCTGAAGGCGCCCCCGAGGACGCTCACAGCCCGCTCAACTTCAGCCTGGGCAATCTTCTCCCCATGGTCCCTCAGGACGCGTTGCAGCACCGTCCGCGCGCTGGAAATCTTCCCGACCAAAATGGATTTTGTTATGTCAGCTGAGAATTCGGGCGAATCGGCCCGCCGGTACTGTTCGCGTCGCAGTAGAACGTTTCCGGAAACGGGACCCTGGACTCGTGCCAGGAAGCGACCATTTTCCGTCAGGAAGCTGATGGCAACCTTATTCTCTGCGCAGAAGCCCATGAGAAAAGGGCTGCACATCACCCGGCCGAAACAGACGATCCCACCAAGGGTGTGCACCGGAATCTGGAGGCGCTTTTCCCCTTCCACGGAAACCAGTACGGTTTCACCCTCCTTGGAGAGGTAGGCACCCTGGCTGGTTACATACAAGGTATTGAGAAGCTTTTTCATACTCGCGCTTGGCGGACCTCATCTGGTGAGTGCATTATGACCTGCCCGTCTCCACCAGGCTTTTCCGGAGCAAAATGGAAGCGCAGATACCGGCAGCTTTCCCCAAAGAACTATGAGGAAAGCGGTCGGCTATCCAGATATAGCGTCTCAGGGCACAGATCCTGCCCGTTGAGCCATTCGATGCTTCCCAGGCTCGGTTGACGGAGTTGAACAGTTTAACATCCTTCAATTCCTGAAAAACACCTTTCTCGAGGTGGGGCCGCACATCAAAGCGCCGAACCTCTCCATTGCTGAACTTGAGGGTAAGCGAATAGTCCGGATTTGGCTTAACGTCAACAACGCGTGGATTCATGCAGCCCCCCTGTCTCAATGGAAATAACGCCCATTGTCACTGCTTCGTGGTGGGCTCAGCCTCCTGCTCCCGCATCATTTCCGCAAGATAACGCGAAACGGAGCGCCTGCCGGTGCTGACCCTTGGCAGACACGAAGAGACGAACGAGCAATTCTCGCACTTTTCATCATACCTGGCGGGCGGCGTTGTCCCGCAAGTAATCAGAGCGTGTAGGCGCACTGCCGCCGCCTCGGTTTCTCGGCGAAGATCCTGATCGAAGACCACATCCACCCGGCGGCGGGTCTTGCCGTAGAAGAGCGCCCCACCGGGAACCTCAACACCCAGCATCTCTTCCAGACACATGGCCTGGGCGCAAAGCTGGACCTTATCCCAGGCTTCCTTCTTCGGCCGCCCCCGTTTGTACTCCACCGGAAACGGCCGCCAACCCTTTACTCCCTTGCCCTTCGGCGCGGCCTTGCCCTCGTCGAGATGGAACTCGACGATATCGGCCTTCCCCACCAACCCCAGCCGCAGGGAGCGCAAAGGCAAACCCGACGCGATCCGCACCTTGCCGCGAGATTCACTGCGTCCGGTATCCACCCGCTCGTGCATGATGCGTCCTTCGGCCGTGTAGAGGTTTTCGTCCCATTGCTGCTCCACATGGATCAGCGCGCACTGCCGCTCGCAAAAGAGCAGGTGCTGTAGCGCTGAGAGGGGCAGGAGGTCGTCTTCGTCGTACATCTCAAGCAGGTCCTTCTTCCTGGCCGGGAAATACCGCATCGCGAATACATTTCCAGAGATCAGCCACGCCCAATTCGCACGCCCACTTCTCGATGTATGCCAAATCCAGATTCCTGCCCTGGGTTCGCGCCACCTGAAGTGCGTCCGTCCAATGTCTTTCCGAAGTGCCGAGCTTTGACCACTCCAGCTTTGAGAGAATCACGTCCTCAGGGGTAGCGATCTCCAGGGTGGTTTCCAAGGTGCCGATGCGCATGCGGCGGCCGAATTCTGTACGACAGAAAGGCCGTTCTTTGCGAACAATGAGGTTTGCCTTGTACCCTGAAGCTTCATCGATGATATTGAACGCGGTCCTGGAGTTGACGGCTTCGCGTATCGCCTCTTCGCTGACGTAGTAGCCCTCCCCCAGCGAGCGCGCAAAGTGACAGAGTGTCTCCTCATCGGCATCAACGACCACATCGAGGTCGAGCGTGGAACGAGGGTGTCCGTGATAGCTCGCCGCCACCGAACCCACCACCATGAAGGGGATGCCTGCCTCGGCAAGCTTGGCTGTGAGACGCTTCAGAAAATCAGACTGCTCATTCATGACGTGGCCTTCCTGATCGCTCCGGCAATTCGATGCCGTGCAGCTCACGGGAAAACCCTACGCGGAGCGTTTCTTCCGAGACCCCGGGATGTCGCTGGCAAAACCCAGCCCAGGCTATATCCCGGATGGTGTCGCTGAACTCCATGGCCAAGCGCAGCTTCTCCTCGCCGCTGAGTCGCGCGAAGATTTCCTCTTGCCGTTTTTCTGCTTCCGGTGTGGTGTCGATAATCATCGGGGCTCCGGAAGGCGTACCATAGGCTATGGTTTTCTGCCTTTGTTGCGCATTTGTTGACGGGCCTGGTAGAGTCTCTCCGTGAAGCCGCCCTCCTTCAAGAACTCCTGTTCCAATGCGCGTAATTGCTGGTCGAGCAGATAGTTCGCCTGGTGAATCACGCAGATCAAGGTGTTGGAGGCGGTTTCCGCGGACGCCGGGGGTTCGAGATAAGGCTTATAAGTCAAATATGACCTATTTTTCTGATAGCACAACCCCCGAACCTGCTTTGCTTGGGGGTGATCTTTTCCCCACAGCGGCAGCCCATGCTGGCGCAGGTAGTCCTGGTAATCGAGGAGCAACTCCTCCAGGCTCGCTCTGGCCACGCCAACGAGCTTCAGCTCCGTTTTCTTGGAAGTGCCCGAGGCCATGCTGCCCTCGGCAATGTTCTGCTTGCCGCTTCGAGCCGCCTGCACCATCTGATCGTGGGTGCGCGACCGTCGATCAATGAAGCGGTTGCAGAACACCACCGTGGCGTCATAGACAATCTCCGCCATCTGGTAGGACTTCAGATCCCGGTAGCCGCCATGGGGCGGGATCAGTTGAGGAGAATCTTTCGGGTCAGTCATTCCGGTTTGGATCACCTCTTGGTTATCGGCTTTCTCTGTCAGGGCATCGTAATAATGCCAATTCCTGACGGCAAGTCGGCGTCGTTGAGATCGACGATGTAGTCGCTGTATTCGCGTGCAGGTTTGGCATCGTCAACCCGGCTGATTCTAACTCGTTCAAATAGGGTGTGCGAGGGCACATTGCCGAGGGCATTATCATGCCTGAAGATAATCAGCCTGCGGGCTGCCATACTGCCAGCCGGTCGCGCGGCCGATTGGTCGAACTGAAAAGCGTTCAAGAGCGCTTCCCAAAGAAGATTCAGGTCCTTCCCATCGAAACCGGTCTTCTCCGCAAGGAATGGATTGACAAAGCCTTGGGCTCGGTAGAGCGCGTAGGGCACGGTGAACTTGCGACCCATTTCTCCTTCTTCCTTGTCGACGTCGGTCACGCGGGTAATTGCATGTTCAGACGAGACGATCTGATCTATGGAACGGGCAAAAGACAATTGCACAGGCCCCCTCAATTGCCCTGCATTGGGTCCCGTCGACATGACGGCACCAAAAGTCCGAATGTCATAGTACTGCTTGCATAGCCATTGCTGCAGGACCTTTATGTCCTTGGGCGATCTGGTTTTTGCTTTGTCTGTGTCCCATTTCCCTGGCCCCTTGCTGAAATCAGGAAAGTTGTTTTCTTTGCATGCATCAGCAAGAAGCGGATTAAGGGGCTTGCGCTCTTGTATGAAGATGTTGAATCCCAGATCAGTGCCCCTAGCAACCAGAACATAGTTTCGAACTTTCCGTTTCAGACAGACATCCGTGACCAGTCCCTCGCCGGTTTCCGGATCGATGCGGGGCAGGTTGCCAGCGTCGGGGTCGCCATTGGGGTTGGCGTCTTTCACGTCGAACAGAAAAACGAAATCGTATCGGTTCATGTTTGATCTCCTCCTTGATCTTCTGCCTTATCCTGTTTCGAAGTCCACAGGTCTCTCATCTGGTGGTAGTAGCCGATGGCGAAGAGCCCTTGTTCTGTCAGGTTCAAATGAGAGGGGAAACTCGTGAGCGGGTCGAGGATCTCGCGAACCAACATCTCCCGCCCCACTTTCCCTTTCTCCATCCTTGCCAGATGGTGCTGATAGGTCCTCAACAATCGCGGGAAGACGACGCCGGGCGTCGCTGAGGCAGAGCTGTAAAACCGGTCCCGGATGCTGGCATTCAGCTTCCCCAGGGCATCACCCTGCGTTTTTTCCAGCACGGCAAAGAGCCGACCCAGTCGATAGGATGGATCTTTGCGGTTCAAATCGAGTCCCATACTGATCTCCTTCCGTTGGTTTCTTGTCAAGTAGCCTTTCACGATGCTTGCTCGGACGTAGTTGATCGTTTTGTCGGCATGAATTCTACGGCTGACGGCATCGAAAAGCCCAGCCGGATACTGCGTTCCTGTGATTACGGCACGCAAGAGCGGGCCGGATAGAATGGGTGGAATTTTATCCCGGTCCGCTTTCTCTTTCAGTCGCGGACAGGTTTCGTCCAGCAGTTGCCGTAGGCTGGGGAATTCGGGGTCGGGGCGCTTGGCCTCGGGGCCATACTCTCTTTCAATGCTCATATCGGTATAGTGTTGGCGGAGATTGTCGAGCAAATGACTCAGCGTGTCGCGGTAGAAAAATCGCACGCCGATTCTGCCTTTTGCCTGGCCGGTCAGCCCCAAAATGAAAAAGGGTGTTTGATCAGGGTTCTTTTCGATTTCCGCGTAAGCCTCTTTGCCCTTGCGAAGAGATCTGAGAAACAACTCCAGCTTGTGCCTCAGCTCATCATCCTGGACTTGCTGGTTCTGGGATACCAGAGAGCCCTGAACGGCAAACTGGGCAAAAATATCTTCTGTCAAGGTTGGCTCCTCGGTCCAGAAGATCACTGTTGCATCCGCCAGTGAAAAGCGGTGTCTGTAACTCTTCGGACCATCCAGGAGGGCATTCAGAGCTGTTGCGTAGCGAAAGGCGGCGTGTTCGGAAACGGGGGCGTTAAAGCTCTGCTCTTTTCCATATGACTCATATGAAGAGTCATTGAACGATACCAAGAGCGATTCACCCTGAGTGCCGACTCTCTTGATCTTCGGTTGAAGACGCGCTATCGGGGCAATCTGTCCAGTGATCAAACACTGGCCTTGAGTACCGGCTACAGCTTGCTGTTGCTGCTTTAACCACCACCCTGCGACGACTGGATCTTCGTGCACATATCCCAATTGGCCCACAATCTGGAAGACTCCAAATCCCACCGCTGCCTCGCCTAACACCGGATACCCCGACGCTCTTTCGGGGTTCCATGTCCCAAGAAATTGGCAAACCGCATGATAGGCCGGGCAGTCAATCTCTGAGAGTAGCGACAGGTGTTTCTTCCGAAAGGATTGAAAACTCCTTTGAGTGCGACGGGGATCATTGTCTTGCGGTTTATAGCCCAACATATAGCCAGTATTATCCCAAAGAAAACAGGGATTGAAACCGGAACCGGAAGGCTTGGTGGTACCCGGAACCTGAATTTGTCGCGGGACTTTCTTCTTCTCAATCTGTAAACGCGCATCCTCGATGTCGTGTAAAGTCCCGTCAGGTTTGAGCACAACCCGGAAAGCGATTTTTTGAAGACTGTAGCCGGGTGGAGCAATGTCATAGTCGGGATCATAACTGAGCCGGTCGTATAGTTCGTACAAGGACTGTAAGATCATGGCCTCAAGCCCTCCCCGATGACAATGGCGGCACTACAATGATGCCGTTGCACATTCTGGCACGGAAGAAGCGTGGTTCGGCAGTGAGCCTGCGACCCTGGTTTGATTCGATCACTTTCCCCTTCGGGTCCGCAACAAAAACGATATCTTGCAGCATGTAACCGAGATCTCGCTCTCCTCGCAGAGATTCGTGGCAGGCAGGGAAGTTTTCAACCAGTTCAAAATCTGCCGGGAATTCACGAGTGCCGAGATAGGCGTGGTGAAAACAGCCCCCCCTCTGTGCTCGATCTTTGAACTGGCGAAGGTGTTTTGCCTCGGGAGCATCGATCAGCTTGCCATCTCTCATTTCCGGTCTGAGAATCTCGACGTGGGCTTCGATGCCGTACCTGACATCCCTCAAAATCATGGCCGACCGCTGTTGACGGTGCTGCTCCACGGCAATACCCAGTTTTCCAGCACCGGACTTGATAGCCGATGTGATACTCGGAGTGGAAATCTTACAGTCAATCTCATTGCGTCGAATGTGGGTGAATCGAATAGGGTTGAAGACGTGCAATCTGTCGATCACCCAGCGCATCTCCGGCTTCCAGTAGATGGCCTCAAGGATGCCGCGAGCCGCGCTGGGAGTGATGACATCATAGCTGACCCGCTCCACCTTCATTTCCGGGCGATTGAAGGACGCGTAATCGCCCCAGACGAGAAGCTTGATACCGTATGCCATGGCCTTCCTCCTTTCTCAGACAAAAATGGCGCCCGGTCCTTCACCTTCCAGATTCAGTCCGGTTTCATCGGAATAGTGGATGTCAGGACTGACCAGGATGGAAATGCTGTCATGCACCAAATGAATGCTGCCCCCGACGTGCCTCTCCCACGTTCGGCGGGGAATCTGAACAACGAATCGCTGAAGCTGCCGGCGGATTTCCAGAGTGGGAGAGGGCATGGCCCGAACTTGCTCACACAGGCGACGACCCGCTTCACGCCATGGAATGATAACTGGACAGGAATCAGCCTCGTCGATCAGCTGAAAGGCGGCAGCAACCTTCTTGAATCCAAAATTGAAGGGAAACGTGGGGTCTTTGTTGAGACAAAAGCAGTCCATGATATGCTTACGGTCCCAGCGGTGGCTCTGGTCCCAATAGTAGAGCCGGAAGTAATGTTCGATAGCTTCCAGATCCAGCGGGTTGTCACACAAGGACAAAACTTGGCCTGCGCATTGGGCGGTATCCGTGAGGAACCTTTCGGCTTTGGTGTGTTCCGACCGGAAAATATAAGTGCGCCCCTGTTCAACCAGCCTGCCATTGCGGTTGCAGCGCCCTGCCGCCTGGGCGATCGAATCCAGCCCTGCCAGAGCACGGTAGACCATCGGGAAATCGACGTCCACCCCGGCTTCAATGACCTGGGTGCTGACCACTCTGCAAATCTGGCCACTCTGAAGACAGTCCTTGATCTTGCGTAGCTTCTCTGAACGGTGGGATGGACACATGTTGCCACTGAGATGAAAATGCCCCTTAGCCGCCCCCATCGCTTCGAACAGCTTTCGAGCATGGGGTTTGGTATTCACAATGCAAAGCACTCTTGGTTCGGCCAATAGCCGTTCGCAAAGCAAGTCATCAGACTGATTTCCAATATACTCCGTACGGACGCGCTCAAGCCGGTTATAGAGGCCAATCGGGTCAGGAATGATTTCATAAGGCTTGCTGATGCCGATTTCAAATCCTTCCCGTTTTTCAACCACCGGTTGGGTGGCGGTGCAGAGAACAACGGTTGACCCGTAGTTGCTGACTAACTCCTGCAAGGCCTGTAAACAAGGTTTGAGGTAATCAACGGGCAGGGTCTGGGCTTCGTCAAGGATGACAACGGATTGGGCCAACCGATGAAGCTTCCGACAACGCGAAGTCCTGTTGGCATAAAGAGATTCATAGAACTGTACCGAGGTTGTTATCACAAGCGGCGCATCCCAATTCTCTGAGGCCAGTCGGTTGGCCGCCGTCTCTTTCTCTGGATCAAGACTGCTGTGATGTTCCAGCACGACATCAGCCCCGAGTTCACGAGACAACGGCATAAATGCCTCCCGGAAGACATCGGCGTTCTGCTCAATGATACTCGTCAAAGGGATAACATAGATGACCCTCTTCATGGCATTGGCCAGCGCATGGCGAAGCGAAAACGCAAGGGATGCGAGAGTCTTTCCACCTCCGGTGGGTACCGTCAGCGAGAAGAACCCTGGTTTTTGGCCTGCCGCTTTGAGGCAGGCCATGCGAACCAACTGTCGCTCTCGGTTCACCGGTTGCTCTTCTTCCTTGAACTGTCGGATAAACTGCGTCAGCGCTTCATCCATTCGCGCAAGGATGTTGTCAGGCCAATGTTTTCGGAGTCCCGCCTGTTGCGGATTCATGAACATCTCGGTATCGAGAAAATCGGCGTCAACCAGACAAGAAAAAATCATTCGTACAAAAAACGCGATGGCAAATGGATCTTTAGCCCCAAAAGCATGCTGCAAGAAAGGTGGAGGGTTGATCGTGGCTGCTACCGGGATCACGTCAACACCATCTTCATAAGGAGGCACAGCCTTTCTCAAACGGGATTCCAGGCAGGATGTAATATCCAGCCCGTTTGGGAGTCCAGTATGATGGCCGGCAACCGCATAGGCCAACAAATGCCCCAATATGGGCACACTGCGAACGGCGTACTGGGCGCCAGCCGTGGAATGGTCTACTCGACCTGGTGCTGACTCAATAGATGCATCCAGGTCATTTGCCTTCAGCAAGTATTCTTGAAATTCGTCTGGGAACTTGCCAAGATCATGCAGCCACCCAACAGCTTCTGCCCATTCCGATGAATCAAATAGTGCTGCGAATTCTCCAGCTTTCCTGGCCACGTTTGCAAGATGCAGCTCAAGCTTTTGCCAGTCCGATGACGGCTTTCCGGATAGACTGTGGGCATAGTATTGTTTTGGCATAAGAAGCTCTGCTAAGTATTACATATCAATGAGTTACTGCAAAACGTGCCCAATTAGTAGCTCATTCATTCGGGCAGTAACCCAATACCAATTTACCGGGTTCACCGATGCTCTCTCCATTGATCTGCCCCTGCACAGGTTGCTCCCCATAGAGTTGCCCTTGATGCAGGTGCTGGTGCTTCGAACACCCCCTTGGGGCGGATTCTGATTCCGTTCCGACTGCTGCCGGAACACATAATAAAATGTTGCTGGTTGCTTGTTTGAACAGCTTGCCGACGTGAAGGATTCATTCCTTCACGGGAACACTCTTGACTGAGCCGGGATTCCGGCGACTACTCAGCAGAACTTATAGCACAGGTGGTAGGACATCCGACGACCCAGGTCCGAAAAAAAAGGGAAAGTTGGAGCTGGTGATGGTGCCTGCCGAGCGCACCACCAGGAGACCGATCCGGCATGCAAGGGGTGACGGGCAAACACTTCTTATCCACGAAGGCACACGAAGTCACAGGAAGGCACACGAAGTCACAGGAAGGCACACGAAGTCACAGGAAGTCACAGGACGTCACAGGAAGTCACAGGAAGTCACACGAAGAAGCCTTCCTGTTCCAGCCGCGACGGGAGCGTTGTTCGCGGCTGGAAAGCCGCTCCCGCATGGTGTCATTACTGCGGGAGGGGTTTTCAGAAACGCAGCAAATCAACTAGAAATAGAGCTCTTTCATGCGGGCCACTTCCTCCCGCACCTCCTCCCACAGTGCCTTCGGCGAAAGCACTTCGACGTCGGCGCCGAACTGGAGGATCATCATCCTGACCTCGCGGAAGTCGGCCACCGGGAACGAGAGCTCGAGGCCGCCGTCCGGGGTGGGGCGGACTTCCTGCGCCGGGTGCCAGAGCTGCTCGCGCACCCAGCGCGCGCGGAACGGGGTGAAGCGCAGGGTGACGGGAATCGCGGCCGGGCCCTGGAAAATGCCGAAAGCGGCGTCCAGCAGGGGAGCCCACTCGCTCCGGGGGCGGGCCCGGAACGTTTCATCGTGAAGACTCAGGACGGCGATGCGGGCGAGGTGAAACTTGCGCCAGTCGGCGCGCAGACGGCACCAGGCGATGAGCACCCACGAGCCCATGTAATGCTGCAGGTGATGCGGTTCGACGAGACGACGGGTGGTTTCCCTGGAACCGGGCGAGTGGTAGGCGATCTCGATCAGACGGTTTTGGACAAGGCCTTCGACCACTCCCTGGAAAATTTTCCCGGACGCCGGGCTATGGCCGTGCCAGGAGGCCGAAAAGGCTTCTCCCAGACGGGTGTCGTCCAGGCCGAGGGTGGTCGCCGTGTCGCGCAGCTTCAGGCTGAAGCCCCGGATGGCCTCGCCGAAAAAACCTCCGGCAGTGCTCTGGAGCAGGCGGCGGGCGATGAGCAGCGCCAGGAGTTCTTCCTGAGTGGCGGGCAGTCGGGGCAGTTCGAAGCTGGCCCTGGTGTAATAGTAGCCTCGGCGTGCTGCATGGTAGGCGATGGGCGCCTGCAGCCGGTCGCGGTAAAGGGTGATGTCGCGCTGGGCGGTCTTGGGGGAGATTTCAAACTCGGCGGCAAGGTGCGAAGCGTTGGGGAAGTGCTTTCCTCGCAATCGGCCGTCAAACCACAGAAAACGTTCGAGCTGGGGAAAGGTGGCCATGGCTGAAACCTCTTGGAGAATAAAAAGTGAAGGGTGAAGAGTGAAAGGTGAAGGGTGGGCATGGGGGCTCTCGGAGTTTGAACCGCTCAGATGAACGAACTGAGCAGGACGACCAGGAGCATGGCTACGGGATAGTAGCAGGCGCGGTTGAAGAGGGCGGCGGCGGCGGGGGCCGTCGGGCCGGCGGCGAGCCTTCCGGCCGGCGGGATCAGCAGGATGAAGCTTACTACCAGGGCGGCCGGCAGGTAGAGGGGGTGCAGGGCGGCCGGGGTGGCCCAGTAGAGCAGCTGGCTGAAGCCGACGGTGCCGATAAGGCTGTAGAAGGCAATCCGGGCGGCGCGGGCGGCGCCGAAATGGACCGGCACGGTGCGCGCCGCAAACTCCCGGTCTTCATCCAGGTCGGCGAGATCGTTGGGCACATTCTGGCCGCCGACCTCCCACGAGAGCAGCCACAGAAAAAGGACAAGCAGGAAGCCCGGTGACGGGTCGGGTTCCACCGCAAAGACCGCGGCAATGCCTCCCGCCGTCTTCACCACGCCGCTCAGCAAAATCCGCAGATAGCTGACTCGAAACAGCAGGCAGTAGATGGTTTCCGCCAGGCAGCCGGCCAGAAACACGAGAGCGCAAACGGGATTCAGCAGCAGCGCCCCGACGAGCGCGAGGGCCGCCCAGCCCGCCGTCCACAGCACGGCCTCTGTCAGGCTGAGCAGGCCCTGGGCCAGCGGGTGCCGCACATAGACGGCGTCGAGGTCGTCGGCGGAACAGGGGAGACCGCATCTAGCGATTTTTTCCCGATCGGTCCGGTAGTCCACCAGGTCGTTCAGGGCATAGACGGCGGTGTAGCCCGCAAAGGCGGTCACGAGCCCCAGGAGGATGATCCGTGGAGACGGGATGCGGCCGAGCCAGAGGAGGGCTCCCAGGGCGGGGGTGGTCATATCGAGCAGGGCATGCGGGGTTCGCGAAAGCGCCAGAAAGAGCGTGAGGCGTGATGGGTGAGGCGTGAGGGGTGAGGGGTCAGGTGTGACGACGGGAGACGATGGTCTCATTCTCATCCTTCCTGAGCTAACCTGGAAACTACGGACTATCGGCCTGGTCGAATCTTTACCTGACAGGCCTTGAGGAACCATTCGTATGAATCCTGGAGAAGGCCTCTTCGATTGCCTCCGGAGACAGGTCTCCCCGCTGAAGGGCGAGTTCACGGATGGTTCTTCCTGTCCGGTGCGCTTCCTCGGCGATTTCCGCCGCCCGGTCGTAGCCGATGAGCGGGACGAGATAGGTGGCGAGGGCCAGGCTTTGCTCGATGCTCGCCGCGCAGCGCTCGGGGTTGGCGGTGAGGCCGTCGATGCAGGTGCGGGCGAAGAGAGTGGCCGCCGAAGTGAGAAGCTCGATCGATTGCAGCAGATTGTAGGCGATGAGCGGCAGCATGGTGTTGAGTTCGAAGGCGCCCCCCTGGCAGCCGACGGTGATGGCGGCGTCGTTGCCGATCACCTGGGCCGCCACCTGCAGGACCATCTCCGGCATGACCGGGTTGACCTTGCCGGGCATGATCGAGGAGCCGGGCTGGAGGGCGGGGAGGTTGAGTTCGCCCAGACCGCACCGGGGCCCGGATGCCAGCCAGCGCACATCGTTGGCGATCTTGCCGAGGCTGACGGCCACCGTTTTGAGAGCGCCGCTGGTTTCGGCGGCGGCGTCCTGCGCGGCCTGGGCTTCGAAATGGTCTTTCGCCTCGACCAAAGTGCACCCGAATTCAGCCGAAAGGAGCACGCTCATCTGCGGCGCAAACTCGGGATGAGCGTTGACGCCGGTACCCACCGCGGTGCCGCCAAGAGCCAGCTCGGAGAGCGAAACCGTGGCGGTCTCGAGCCTTCTCCGGCCCAGTTCCACCTGGCGGGCATACCCGGCAAATTCCTGGCCGAGCCGGATGGGAATCGCATCCTGCAGATGGGTACGGCCCATCTTTAGAATCTCGTGAAACTGGTGGGCCTTCCGCTGGAGGCTTTCCTGGAGCAGGGTGAGTGACGGCAGGAGGCGGTTCTTGATTTCAGTCAGGGCGGTGATGTGGAGGACGGTCGGAATCACGTCATTGCTCGACTGGCAGAGATTGACGTGGTCATTGGGGTGCACCGGCGATTTGCCGCCGCGGACGCCGGTGAGGATTTCATTGGCGCGGCCGGCGATGACTTCATTGGCGTTCATATTGGTGGAGGTGCCCGACCCGGTTTGAAAGACGTCCACCGGAAACTGGTGATCGAACTTGCCCTCGGCGACTTCCATGGCGGCCTGGTGGATAGCGTCGGCGAGCCAGCCGTCCAGCAGCCCCAGGTGGCGGTTGACCTGCGCGGCGCATTGCTTGACCCGCCCCAAGGCGCGGATGAAGGGGGGAGGCAGGGTGAGGCCGCTCACGGCAAAATTGGCTACAGCCCGCTGCGTCTGAGCTCCATAGTAGGCGTCCTCCGGCACAAGCACGGGGCCGAAGGAGTCTTCTTCCCGCCGTTCAGGGTTCATTGTCAAGCCCGCCGATGATCATGGTCTTGGTGTTCACGAAGGCGAGGAGACCGCAATGGGCCATCTCCCTCCCCAACCCGGATTTCTTGACTCCGCCGAACGGGAGTCGGGGGTCTGATTTGACGATGTGGTTGATAGCGATGAAACCCGCCTCGATGGCTCGGGAGAGGTCCCTGGCACGTTCGAGGTTGTGGCTCCAGATCGAGGCTCCCAGCCCGAACTCGGTGGCGTTGGCCACCTCGACCGCTTCCGCTTCGTCCCGGACGGTGACGATGGGGGCGAGAGGCCCGAAGACCTCTTCTCGAAGCACCCGCATCGCGGGCGTGACCTGGGTGAGGACCGCGGGCTGGAAGAAATAACCCCGGCCGGCAGGAGGGCGGGGCCCGTAGGCGACCTTCGCGCCCTTGCCCAATGCGTCGTCGAGCTGGGCCGTGAGCTCCTCGACCAGGTCCCGCCTGGCCAGGGGGCCGAGATCGGTGGTTTCTTCCCGCGGATCTCCTATCCGAAGCGCCTGCAGGTGGGCCAGGAAACACTCCTGGAACTCCGCCGCCACCGCTTCCAGCACAATGAAGCGCTTGGCTGCCAGGCAGCTCTGCCCGGTATTGGACGTTCTCGCCTGCACCCCCTTTTCGGCGGCCAGGCGAACGTCGGCATCATCCAGCACGATGAAGGGATCAGACCCCCCCAGCTCCAGCACCAGCTTCTTGATCTGCCTGCCGGCGAGGGAGCCGATTCTCGAGCCGGCCGCGACACTGCCGGTGAGGGAAACGCCGTCCACCCGGTCCCGGTCGATGAGTTCCGCGGCGGTTGCGGCATCGGTCAGCAGGGTCTGGAACAGGTGCTCGGGCAAGCCCGCGTCGCGGAACAGCCGCTCCAGTTCCAGGGCGGCCACGGGAACGTTGAAGGCATGCTTGAGGAGGCAGGCGTTGCCCGCCATGAGGGTCGGAACGGCGAAGCGCAGGACCTGCCAGAAGGGATAATTCCACGGCATAATGCCGAGAATGACGCCCAGGGGTTCGTGGGTCACATAGCTTTCCTGGGCTTCGGTGGGGATGAGGGTGTCTCTGAGAACCTCCGCCGCCTGGTGCAGGTAGTAGTGGCAGAGCTGGAGGCATTTATCGATTTCAGAACGAGCCTGCCGGATGGGTTTTCCCATCTCGCTGGTGATGAGCCGAGCCCAATCGGGCTTGCGCCGTTCGAGATGGTCAATGATTTCCTTGAGAAAACGCAGCCGCTCGACCACCGTAAGCCGCTGCCAGGAGGGGAGGGCGGCGCGGGCGCGGCTGACGGCAGCCTCGCACCGGTCGATTCCAATACCTTCAAAGGTGCCGTTGATCTCTTCCGTATAAGGGTTGATGGAAATAAGTTGCATTAGCTATATCCTCACGCACCACAGGGAGCAGGGAACAGGGAACGGTTTCAGGCAGTCGCTGTCTGCCTCTCGTCGAGAGGCTGAAACACGCAGCCGATCGGGCCGCAGTAATCGCCCACGTATTCGGCCGAGGGGCGGTAGAGGGCGGGTTTGCCCTGGGCTTCGCCGAATTTTTCTTCGATAATGTGAGCACACCAGCCCGAGACCCGGGAAATGGCAAAGATGGGGGTCATGAGGTCGATCGGGATCCCCATCATGGAATAAACCGAGCCGCTGTAGAAATCCACGTTGGACTTGATGCCGGCTTTCCCCATGCAGGCGAATTCCCGCTCTGCGACCTCGTCGAGGCGATCCAAAAGGTGATACCAGGTTTCGTGACCGGTTTGCCGGCCGAGCTCGAGGGACATCTTCTTGAGGATGACCGACCGGGGATCGACGGTCTTGTAGACGGCGTGGCCCATCCCCATGATCTTTTCGCCTTTCGCCAGGCGTTGCTTGACCCAGGCTGCAACCTCGTCGGGGGAGGCAACCTCGGCTTCAATCTGCTCGATCATTTGCATGACCCGCGCGTTGGCTCCGCCGTGCAGGCTTCCCGACAAGGCCCCGATGCCGGCCGCAACCCCCGCGTACAGGTGCGCCTGGGTGGAGACCACCTCTCGACAGGCAAAGGTCGAGGCATTGAAGGTATGATCAGCGTGGAGGACGAGACAGACATCCAGCTTTCGGGCCATTGCCTCGTCCGGTTTGCGGCCGGTCAACTGCCACAGAAAATTGGCGGCATGGGAAAGACTGTCGTCTGCCGGCAGGGGCTCGCAGCCGTTTCTGATCCGGTGCCAGGCAGCCACCACTGCCGGCAGGCGGGCTATGAGCCGAATGGCTTTGCGCAGATTGGCCTCCTTGGTTTCGAGCGACAGCTCAGGGTCGGTCAGCCCCAGCAGGGGTACGGTGGCCTGAAGCACATCCATGGGTGCTGCCGTAGGCGGCAGCCGCCTGAAGGTGTCATGGATGAATTCCGGGATCTGCCGGGCGGCCAGCGCCTGCCGGTTGAATTGTGCGAGCTGCGCTTTCGTCGGCAGGGTGCCCTCCAGCAGCAAGTGGGCGATCTCCATGAAGGTGGCACTTTCTGCCAGCTCTTCGATGCGGTAGCCCCGGTAGATGAGGATCCCGTTTTCACCATCGATGTAGCTGATCTTCGTGTCCGCCACCTTGACACCGCGCAGGCCGGTGTTCTTCAACCGCACTTCGGTTGCCATATCGTCCTTCCTCCTGACTGCCCCGGTTGGAGCAGACTTCGCTTTTCATCCACGAAGTCACACGAAGCAGGAATCAGCCGGTCTCCGAGTCTCGAGTGGTATTCGTGGGGTGTGGTGCGCCGCCGTTACCGCTGAACTTCTCCCGGCATTTCCGCTTCACCGCTTTTTTCTTTCACATAATTCATGGCACTGCCGGCCAGGAGGTATCGGCGTTGCAGAGCGGAGACCTCCAGCAGGGTGATGATCCGCTTCCCGTCGACCTCGACCGGGATTTCGCGATCGCCTTCGGCGACGCGTCGTCTCAGTTCGGGGAAAAGCAGCAGGCTGCCGGCAGTGATGAGCTGGTAGTCCTGAGCGTCCTTGAAGCTGAGCGGCAGAATGCCAAAATTGCACAGATTGGCTTTGTGGATACGGGCAAAGCTCTTGGCCAGCTTGGCGCGAACCCCCAGAAAACGGGGCGCGAGGGCGGCATGTTCGCGGCTCGATCCCTGCCCGTAATTGTCGCCCCCAACGACGGCCACCGTCCCGTAGCTTCGACATTTGCGGACGAAATCCGGAGCAAGCCGGGAATAGACGAACTCACTCAGAGCCTGAATGTTGGAGCGTAGCGGCAGAATCTTGCTGCCGGCGGGCATGATCTCGTCTGTGGAGATATTGTCTCCCACCCGTATCACAACCCTGGCTTCGAGGGTTTCGGGGAGCGGGTCCATGACCGGCAGGGGTTTGATATTGGGGCCGCGAATGACTTCCGTGGCACGCAGGGCCTCAGACGGGGAGATGATGGCGGTGGTATCGATCAGGTACTTTTCGGGGTCCATGACCCGCGGGTAAGGCATCTCGCGGGCGAGCTCGCGGGGGTCGGTGATGACGCCCATGAGCGCGGCTGCGGCTGCCGTTTCCGGAGAGCAGAGGTACACCTGGTCACCTTCCGTCCCGGACCGTCCGGGGAAGTTGCGGGGCATGGTGCGAAGACTGACTTCGCCGGTCCCCGGCGCCTGCCCCATGCCGATACAGCCAAGACAGCCGGGTTCGTGGAGCCTGGCGCCGGCCATAAACAACATGATGACGCCCCCGTGGGCTGCCAGGTTGACAACGACCTGGCGACTGCCGGGGTTCACGTGAAATGAGGTGTAGGGATGGGCATGGCGACCTGCCACGATCCTGGCCACCACCATGAGATCGCGAAAGGACGAGTTCACGCTGCTGCCGACGACGACCTGATCCACTTTCAGTCCTGCCACCCGGCTCACCGGCACGACGTTGCCGGGAGACGACGGGCAGGCGATGAGGGGTTCCAGGGCAGCCAGGTCGATGGTATCGTGCTCGTCGTAAGGGGCCTCCGCGTCGGCCTGCAGCTCCTGCCAGACCTCGCCGCGTCCCTGTGCTTCGAGATACCGCCGGGTGTTTTCGTCGGCAGGAAAAATGGTGCTGGTAGCCCCCAGTTCGGTGCCCATGTTGCCGATGGTTTCCCGATCGGTTGGCGACAGGCTGGCGACGCCGGGGCCATGGTATTCCACGATCTTGCCCACACACCCCTTCACCCCGTAGCGTCGCAGCATCTCGAGAATGACGTCCTTGGCGCTCACCCAGTCGGGGAGAGCCCCCGTGAGCTTGACGCCCAGTACCCGGGGGCAGGGAAAGTGATAGGGATAGCCGGCCATTGCCATGGCGATGTCAAGCCCACCGGCACCGATCCCGAGCATGCTGATGCCGGCGGCGCCCGGGGTGTGACTGTCTGCCCCCAGAAGAGTTTTGCCGGGAATACCGAACCGTTCCATATGGACCTGGTGGCAGATGCCGTTGCCGGCGGGGCTGAAATGGAGTCCGTAGCGAGCTGCTGCGGTCTGGAGATAGCGGTGGTCGTCGGCGTTCTTGTGGTCCGTCTGCAGGATGTTGTGGTCGACATACTGCACGGCCAGTTCCGCCTTAACCGTGGAGATGCCGAGGGCCTCGAACTCGAGCATGGCCATGGTCCCGGTTGCATCCTGCAGGAGGGTTTGATCGATTCGGATGGCGATTTCTTCGCCCGGTACGAGCCGTCCTGAAACCAGGTGGGCTTCGAGAATCTTCTGGGTCAGATTGCGTGCCAACGCTTTCCTCCTTCTTGCCAGGGGAAATCAAAAGCCCTTCCTGCTCTACCTGGAGCCAGGCCAGGGTTGCTCCTCAGGCGGCTGCCGGACAGCCTGCAAACCCCGCTCAACCCTATGATCTGGAAGGGATAATGTCAATCAAACTTTGCGCGAAAGAACGCTGCGTTCCCCCGCCGGGGAAAAAGCGAGGCGATCCCGCACCGCATGATGCCGTCAGCGCGTATCTTCTCTTAAAGGGTGTCCGATTAAAAGCAGGGGGGACGCGGGAAAGCAGAGAAGTGGGGGTCCGACCGTCATCGGTGTGCGGCAAACATCCCCGGAGAACGGTCAAACCCCACACCAAGGTTGTCATTCGGTGGTGAGAGGGAGGTACACGATCTCGTTGGCGAGACCTTATTTTACCTTTTCGCTCAAGCTCTTGCCCGGCTTGAACTTAACCACTTTGGAGGCAGGAATCGTAATCTTGTCACCCGTCCGGGGATTACGTCCCTCGCGTGCTGATCTGGTGCCTACACTGAAAGTCCCGAAACCGACCAGAGTCACCTTTTCACCCTTGGAGAGCGCGGCCGAAACTGCAGCGACAAAACCGTCAACCGCTTTTTCCGCCTGGGCCTTGGTAATTTTACTGTCACCGGCAATCTTCGCTACCAAATCTGCCTTTGTCATTTTCTTTCCTCCTCCGTTGTTTCCTCTGATACGTTCCAATGAACCACACCCACTGACAAGATCTTCTCACCTCATCACCTGCCACCGCTATCGCTCAGGTGCATCGTGAGAGCTGACCGGTCACCCCTGCCCACATTCGGCGCCTAATATGAAACTTGATATATGAATAATGCCAAGGGCTTCGTGCCCCGCACCGAGTAGCTCAACCCCCTCCTTAACCGCTAACCCCTGAGCCACCTACCAATGGCGCTGAGTCCTTCTGCTTCTAAGTTTGAAGGCATTCTAAAGAGAGTTTTTTTAAAAAACAACTGTTTTTCTGAGGCTGGAAGCCCATTCAAGCATTTTTTTGGGTTCTGGGCCATGATTCCGGAAGGCTCAAAATCGTCAGCAAGGTTTTTAATTGACCAAAGTCCTGGATATATGGTAGAATTAGTATAGTCAGCGGGGTCATATTCATCTGCTCTTAACTTTAGGATGAAGGAGGGAACCATGGCTGTTCGAGTGTTTATCGAGAGGGAGATCCAGTCGGGCAACGATCTCAAACTTCACAACCTCCTCATGCAGCTCCGCACCAAAGCGATGCTGCAGAAAGGCTACATCACCGGGGAGACGCTCAGAGATGTGAGCAACGCCAGCAAGTTTCTCGTCATTGGTACCTGGAACAGCGTCGAGGATTGGAATGCGTGGCAGGCCAATGCGGAACGCCAGAAGATTCAAGCCGAACTCGACAAGCTCCTGAAAATTCCTGAGAAGATCACCGTCTACACCTACTAATCCTAGCGACCGGTTCCAGAGAAGCAACAACGCACTTTTGCCATTTCCTTAACCATACCTGCCCCTGACGCGCCCGGTAGAGGCCGCTATCATCTCTACCGGGTAAGCCGTCCGTGGCTCTTTATTCCATGTATCGTCGTACCTGATAGACTCCTTTTTCACCTCTGAGGGCTGCGACCACCCGCTTCAGGTGATCGGTGTCCTTGACTTCGATGGTCAACTTGCACACATTCAGGCCATTCGCTCGAGGATCGACCCGGATCCCGACCACCCGCGCATCGGTTTGGCCCAAGACGCTGCTGAGGGTTGCCAGCATGCCCTTCTCGCCGGAGTAGACCACGCGAAGGTCTACCGGATAGCTCTGGTCCTTGCCCGAATCCCACTGGACTTCGATCTGCCGTTCCGCATCACCCTTTTCGAGGTTCTTGCACGCCAGGCGGTGGACAGTGACGCCTCGGCCCCGGGTGATATAGCCTACGATGGGGTCCCCCGGCACCGGATTGCAGCACTTGCCCATGCGGATCATCACATCGTCGACTCCCCGAACCTTGATTCCCTCATCCGGCGGCGCGCCTTTGGGCTTCTCCACCGGGATCGACTCTTCTCGCGGCGCTTCCTCCTCGGCGGCCAGGGAGGGCAGCCGGCCCAGCACCTGGTTGGGAGTGATTTTCCGGTAGCCGATGGTTGCCAGAAGGTCGTCCACCGAGCGCAGGGAGAGGCCGCGAGCGACCTCGAGCAGTTCCGCGGAATTGACCAGGTTGGTGAAATTCAGTCCCTTTTTGCGAAACTCCCGCTCACAGAGTTCCCGTCCCAGGCTAATCGAGCGGGCCCGCTCTTCCGCTTTCATCCAGTGACGGATGCGGTTGATGGCCTTGGTGGTTTTCACGAACTTCAGCCAGTCTTTGCTGGGGCGCTGGTTGGCTGAGGTCATGATTTCAATGGTGTCCCCGTTTTGCAGTTCATAACGGAGGGGCACCAGCTTCCCGTTGACGCGGGCGCCGACGCACCGGTGGCCGACCTCGCTGTGGACCTCATAGGCAAAATCCAGTGGCGAAGCCCCCCGCGGGAGGACCTTGACATCGCCCATGGGGGTAAAAACGTACACCTCATCCGGATAGAAGTCGAACCCGGCGACTTCGGAGAGCCCTTTCGGATCATGCCATGCCTTGTCCCATTCGAGCAATTCCCGCAACCACGAAAACCGCTGGGTTTCCTCAGTAGCCGTTGCGGTCGGGCGTGATCCCTCCTTATAGAGCCAGTGCGCGGCAATTCCTTCGTTGGCGATCCGGTCCATGTCTTCGGTGCGAATCTGGATTTCCACGGGCTCATGGTGAGGGCCGATCACCGTGGTATGAAGCGATTGATACATATTGGTCTTGGGCTTGGCGATGTAGTCCTTGTAACGCCCGGGAACCGGCTCCCAGGCGGCGTGGACCATGGCCAGGGTTTCGTAGCAGGCGGTTACGGAGTCGACCACGATCCGAAAGGCGATGAGGTCATAGATGCGACGGAGATCCATGTCCTGCCGCAGCATTTTCAGATGGATGCTGTAAAGGTGCTTGGGACGGCCGCTGACCCGTCCCCGGATGCCGTTTTCCTCCAGCTTCGCCGTGAGCAGTTGCCTCACTTCATCTATATAGCGGCGCCGCTCCTCCTGAGTCTTGGCCAGTCTCTGCAGGATCTGCTCGCAGGCATCCGGTTCCAGGCAGCGAAAGGCGAGGTCTTCCAGCTCCTGTTTGATCCAGTCGATGCCCAGGCGGCCAGCCAGCGGCGCATAGATGTGGCGAGTCTCTTCCGCCAGGATGCGATGAGAATCGTCGAACCGGTGCTGGAGGCTTCTGATTTGGTGGAGTCGCTCCGCCAGTTTGACCAGCACAACCCGAACGTCGGGGGACATGGCGAGCACCATTTTCCGGATGTATTCGGTCTGGCGTTCCTGGCGATTGCTGAAAGTCAGCTGGCTGAGCTTGGTCACCCCCTGCACAATCCGGGCGACGCCCGCGCCGAATCTTTCTTCCAACTCCTCCGGGGTGACGGTCTCTTCTTCCAGCACGTCATGGAGCAGCCCGGCGGCGATGGTTTCCTCATCCAGTCGCATGCTGGCCAGGAGTCCGGCCACGGTCAGCGGATGGTCCAGATACGCCTCACCCTCCCGCCACACTTTGCCCTGGTGGACCTTCGCGCTGAACACGTAGGCCTTCTCGAGTAAAGCCACATCGGCTTCGGGATGGTAGCTCAGCACCTGATCAAGAACTTGAAAATAGCGCACACCGACCGTCCTGCTGATTAATGGATCTTCTCACCTGTCATTTGGGCAACTTCCCGTAGCAGATGCTCGAGCAATTCGGATTCGGGAATCTTCGCCACCCGCTCGCCTTTCTTGAACAGGAGCCCCTGGCCACGCCCGCCGGCAATGCCGACGTCGGCTTCTCGAGCCTCACCGGGACCGTTCACCACACATCCCATGATCGCCACCTTCAGCGGTGTCTGTACTTTTCTGAGCAGCCGTTCGGCTTTCTCGACCAGGGGAATGAGATCGATCTCGGTTCGTCCACAGGTCGGGCAGCTGATCAGTTCGACCCCGCGGTCACGGACTTTCAAAGCCCGCAGAATGCTGTAGGCAATCGGGATTTCCTCTTCCGGGGCGCTGGTGACGGATACCCGCAGGGTATCGCCGAGTCCTTCGAGCAGCAGCACGCCGATGCCGAGGGCCGACTTGACGGCTGCGTCCACCACCGTTCCCGCTTCGGTAACCCCCAGATGGAGTGGATAGTCGGTTTGTGAAGCCAGCAACCGATAACAGGCGATGGTGTTCAAGACGTCGGACGATTTCATGGAGACTTTGAGGAGATCGAAATCAAGATCCTCCAGCAGGCGGATATGCCGCAAAGCGCTTGCCACCATCGCTTCGGGGGTGGCGTGGCCATACTGCGCCAGCAGGTCCTTTTCCAGGGAACCGCTGTTCACCCCGATGCGAATGGGAACCTGACGCTCCCGCGCTGCGGCGACGACCTTGCGGACCTTTTCGGCCCCGCCGATATTGCCGGGATTGAGGCGCAGACCGTCGACTCCCGCCTGCAACGCCTGCAATGCCAGGCGATGGTCGAAGTGGATGTCGGCAATGAGGGGGATGCCGATGGCCTTCTTGATCTGTGGGAGCTGTTCGGCGGCTTCCCGATCGGGAACTGCGACCCGTACCATTTCGCACCCGACTTCCGCCAGGCGCTTGATCTGGGCAATCGTGGCCCTCCCATTGCGGGTGTCGGTGTTGGTCATGGACTGCACCACAACCGGCGCCCCGCCGCCGATGGGGACGCCGCCGAGGATGATCCGACGGCTCTGCTGCCGCCCTGGGAAAACGTTCAAAGCAGATCCTTTCGGTCACAGCGCAGGGATCATGCTGTCTGACCCTTTCTCAAAAAAGTGCTTCCATAACGGCTTGTGCCATAGTAAGGGAGAACGGTTTGAGCTGGCAAGCCTGCCATGACCAAAAACCCTTCATTCGGTTGCTGGGTAAGAGAGCAAGGTAATGAAAAATCTTCGGATCCTGTTTTGTGCTTCGGAAGCGGCACCTTATGCCAAAACCGGCGGCCTGGCCGATGTGGCCGACGCCCTCCCGGCGGTTTTGAAAGATCTTGGCTGTGACGTCCGACTGTTCATCCCTTTCTATCGCTGCGTTCGGGACTGGGTCAAGGCGCCGAAGCTCCTGCCCGCTCCCTCGCCCATTTCGGTCGGAATCCACGACTACCGTGTCAACCTCCTGGAAACCCGCGCCTTGTCAGGGATTCCCCTCTACCTGCTGGAAAAGGATGAATTCTTCGATCGCTCTTATCTCTACGGTTCGCCCGGTGCGGGCGACTATGAAGACAATGCGGAGCGCTTCATCACCTTCTGTCGTGCCATCCATTCCCTGTGCCATGCGCTTCGGTGGAGCCCTTCCATTCTGCACCTCCATGACTGGCAGACGGCCCTGGCCGCCGCTTACCATCGCACTCAGTGGCGGCACGACCCCCTTCTGGCCGATGCCAAAACCATTCTTACGATTCACAACCTGGCCTACCAGGGGGTTTTTCCACCCCATTATTTTAGCCTCACCGGCCTCCCTGCGGAAGCCTTTTCCATTCACGGCATGGAATTTTGGGGGAACTGCAACTTTCTAAAAGCCGGCCTGGTCTACAGCGATCACCTGACTACCGTCAGCCGTCGCTACAGCCGCGAAATCCAGGGTGAAGAGGCGGGGTACGGGCTTCATGGGGTGTTGATGAACCGAGCCGACCGGCTGTCGGGGATCCTCAACGGGATCGACCAGACGGTATGGAATCCTGCAACGGATTCCTTCATTGCCCAGAACTTCAGTGCCGCCCGCCTGGCCGGAAAGCGCCAATGCAAGGCGGCGTTGCTGGCCGAGCTGGGATTTCCGGACCATGTCGAAAACCTGGCGCTGGTGGGAATGATCAGTCGCCTGGCGACCCAGAAGGGTTACCACCTGGTTTCTGAAATCGTGGATGACCTGATGGCGCTCCCCCTGGTGCTGGCGATTCTGGGCAGCGGCGATGCCGAAATCGAAGAGATGCTGCAAGCGATGGCGGAACGCTATCCCGAACGGATCAAGCTTGTCCTAGAATTCAATGAGCCCCTGGCCCACCGCATTGAAGCCGGCGCCGATCTCTTCCTGATGCCTTCCGCTTATGAACCTTGCGGCCTCAACCAGATGTACAGCCTCCGCTACGGGACCATCCCCGTCGTCCATGCGACGGGCGGCCTGGACGATTCGGTGGTGGACATCCTGGAGGAGCCCTCCCTGGGAACCGGGTTCAAGTTCTACCGGTATGAGGGCCAAGCCTTGCTCGACAGTGTCAAGGCGGCCCTCGAGCTCTTTCGCAACCCGGAGAAGTGGCTCGAACTCCAGCGCCGGGCTATGGCCCAGGAATTCTCATGGCGGCGGTCCGCCGGGGAATACCTGGAAGTCTATGAGAAGGTTCTGAGCGGATAGTGGCGAGGTGTCGGCTCCACTGCGTATCCCGGATTCCGAGCGCGCCAGTGACGATGCCCGGGCACATCTCCTTGACTTTGGGCGGCGGAAGCTCAAGAATTCCGTCCGGGCCCAAGTCGATTCCCCGCTCTTCTTTGAAGGTTGGGCGTATCATGTGGCGTCCCTGCCGGTTGAGTGTGGTTAGGAGGAACATCCCCGGGACCGACTTCGGTGCCGCACCGAGCTGTTGACCATCGGAGAAGGAGCATACCTCATGATCGTGCCGTCCAAGGCTTTTTTCAGCAAGGGTGTAGGCTTCCACAAGAATGAGCTGCAGTCCTACGAACTGGCGCTGCGGGATGCGCGGATTGAGACCCAGAACATTGTGAGTGTGTCGAGCATCTTCCCGCCGAACTGTGAGATTATCGACATCGAAGAAGGTCTGAAACTCCTTCGGCCCGGCCAGATCACCTTCTGTGTCATGGCGAGGCTCAGCGCCAATGAGTGTGGCCGGATGATCGGGGCCTCGGTCGGCATTGCCTTTCCCACTGAGAGAAACCAATATGGATACATCAGTGAACACCATGCGTTTGGCCAGGAGGAGGTTGAGGTCGGAGATTTCGCGGAAGACCTGGCTTCCACCATGCTGGCAACCACCCTGGGCATCGAATTCGATCCCGACAAGGACTACGACGAACGCAGAGAAATCTACCTGATGAGCGGAAAGGTGGTCGAAGCCCTCTCTTTTCCCTGTGTCGCCAGGGGCAGGAAGGGAGGCTATGTGACCGCCATTTCCTGTGTGGTTTTCATCGAATAGTAAGTGATCGTTGAACATTAGGAAAGAGGAGGTACGCCAATGCTGAAAAAGATTGGCATTATCCTCGGCGGGGGCATCCTTCTGGTCGTTGTGCTCTTCGGCTGGTGGATCTTCAGTCGCCCCGACCGCGGCACGACGGGAGAGGTCAGCACCCGTTTTCGGTGGCTTGGTCCCAACGACAAAATTGTGGTGGACGCTTTCGACGATCCCAAGGTTCAGGGAGTCACTTGCCACATCTCGCGGGCGGAAACGGGCGGGGTCAAGGGCCAGCTTGGGGTGGCCGAGGATACGAGCGATGCCGGCATCGCCTGTCGCCAGGTGGGGCCGATCAAGATCCTCAGCGAATTGAAAGAGGGTGAGCGGGTCTTCGACGAGCGCCGCAGCCTGTTGTTCAAGACCCTTCAGGTGGTGCGCTTTTTTGACCGTGAGCGGCAGGTGCTGGTCTATGTTGCCTACAGCGATCGGGTGATCGAGGGGAGTCCGAAGAACAGCATCAGTACCGTGCCGATCATGAAGTGGCCGTCGCCGTAGCGCTGCCCGCAATACAGTTGTTCGAACGGGAACGGTGGCATGACCGGGTGCGAGCCACCGCCGCGTCGAGTTCCTCGGTGGCCGGAGTCATTCCCCCGTTCGCCGTTAAGACCGCGGTTGCCGGCTCGAAGAATGGGCGGACCCACAACCACAGCATCTGCCCGGGCGACGGTCTTTGCGATCGCATAACCGAGGCCGACCACACACGGTTGCGGAACGCAGAGGGAATGCCCTCACTAAGCATCATGCTCGCAATGCGCGCGTCCAGGGGTTCTGCCGGATTCCAGCCTGGAACCCCGCCGACCGAAGGGACTCGGGGGAGGTGACGCCTTGTTCGTTGCCGCTCACGCTCCCGCGGCAGGGTTTGTGCGCCATTGTGCCAGACGAAGCAGCAGATTTCCCGAAACCACCCGACGGTATTCGGCAGTTGCCCGCAGGTCGGTAATGGGGGATACGTCCCGGCGAACGATGGCGGCGGCTTGCCGGAGCTTCTCCAGGGACAGCGGGGCGCCGATCAGGATCTGCTCAGCTTCGGGGCAGGTGAAAACCGTCGGGGCCACGCTTCCCCAGGCCAGGGTGGCCTTTTCGATGATGCCGTCGTCCGAAACCCGCAGGAGTGCCGCCAGGCTGGCAACGGAGCACGCTAAAGCGTTGCGCAGACCCACCTTTTCGAAGTGATGAGCATGGTATTCCACGGGCTGCCTGATCCATACAGCGGAAAGAATCTCACCTTTTTGGAGCAGGGTTATGCCGGGGCCGACGATAAAATCCCGCACCGGCAGACGCCGCACACCGTGTTCGCGACGCAGTTCCACTTCGGCGTCGAGGACATAGAGCGGGGGGAGGGTGTCTGCCGCCGGTGAGGCGGTGCAGATGTTACCCCCGATCGTGCCCATGTTGCGGATGGGTGGCGAGCCGAGCCCTTCGATGGCCCGAACCAGTACGGGGAGACCTTTCTGCGCCAGCGGATCGACCAGGATGCGGGTATGGGCGGTGCATGAGCCGATGCGGATGGTGCCATTCTCCTGTCGGCTGATGCCTTTCAGTTCCTCGAGACGATCGAGGCAGATCAACGAGGTCGGATGCCGCAGTCCGTTGCGGATCTGTACGAGAAGATCGGTCCCTCCGGCGTAGACGGAAGCTTCTGGGTGGATATCCAGAGCCTGCCACAATTCGGCCAGCGAGCCGGGCAGCAAGACTTGATTCATAGCGATTCTTTCTTTTCCCTGGGAGCCTCTGGGTTTCTCCCGGGGGCAGCGGCAGCCGCTACCGCGCCAACAATCTTCACGTATCCCGTGCACCGGCAGAGGTTACCGCTCAGGCCCCGGCGAATCTCCTCCCGGTCGGGATCGGGGTTGCGTTTCAGCAGGTCAATGGCGGCAAGCACCATGCCGGGAGTGCAGAACCCGCACTGGACCGCACCGTGTTCAATAAAGGCCTCCTGGACGGCATGGAGCGAGCCGTCCTCCGGTGGCGCCAGGCCCTCGATGGTGGTGATGGAACACCCCTGCAGCTGGGCTGCCAGCATTAGGCACGACAGACGGCTTTCGCCGTCAACCAGAATCGTGCAGGCGCCGCACTCACCGGCGCCGCAGCCTTCCTTGGTACCGGTCAGGCCCAGATCTTCGCGGATCAGATCCACCACCCTGCGATCTGCCGGTACTTCGACCTGGGTCGTGCTGCCGTTCAAAGAAAACCGTATCTTCAAGATCGAGCTCCTCAGTCTGAGTCGTTTTTTCCTGTGGTCTCGGGACCAACCTCTTGCCTGGATGGTTCACCCAGCAGTGCCAGGAGATGCTCGACCGTCAAGGGAGAGCGGCTCGGGCCGTGCCCGAAGGCGTCCCGGACGGCGTTCGCGACGGCCGGCAACGAGGCGTTGACACCCACTTCGCCGATACCCTTCATGCCGAAGGGACCGGTCGGTTCGATGGTTTCCACGGCAAGGACGGCAATATCGGGCAAGTCCATTGAAGTGGGCAAGAGGTAGGTGGTGAAGTTGGGATTCAAAACCTCCCCGTCTCTCAGCAGGAGTTGTTCCGAAAGCGCGTAACCCAACCCTTGGGCCACCGCGCCCTCGACCTGCTGTTCGAAGCACTGGGGATTGATCACCCGTCCCCCTTCCGTCACTGCGAGATAGTGCTTGACGTCGCTTTTGCCCGTCAGTTCATCCACTTCCACACAAGCCAGATGCGCGGCATACGAAAAAAAGACGTGGGGAAAGCCGATGAAGAATTCCTTGCCGGTATCGAGCCCATCCTGGGCAACAGGCATGACAAACTGGCTGATGCATACCCGGTCGGATTCGGGAAACAAGCGGCCCAGCACCTCGAGGGTAACTTCCCTGCCCGTGGGCAGATGCTTCACGCGGCCGGGCAACAGCACCAGACCTCGCTCCTCATCGAGCATCAGGAGCAGGGTGCTCCGGTGGAGAAGCTTTTGCTTGAGTTCGCGGCAGGCCTGGATAAGCGCATTGCCGTAAGTGTAGGTGGTGCGGCCGGCCGACGATGATCCCGAGGGATGGGTCCGGTCGGTATCGGGCTGGATCAATTCCAGGCGGGAGGCTTCCTGGCAGAGGATTTCCCCGGCCATCTGCATGAAGGCGGCGGCGTTGCCCTGGCCCATATCACTCACCCCGTTAAAGACGCGGATTTTACCTTCCTGAGTCAGTTCCACCCTGGCAATGGCGGAATCGGGGAGCCCCCGGCCGTAGCCCATGGCGTTCCATACCGCCGCCAGGCCGACGCCCCGGCGCTTGAACAGTCCGGCCGCCTGCTTCCAGGCTTCGCGCTCGGTCCAGAGGGGGTGCCGGCGCAGAGTTTCGAGGCAGGGCATCAGTCCCGTGGAGTGGACCATGGTGACGCCCGCGCCGTTCTTATCTCCTCGCTCCAGCCCATTCTTCAGCCTCAGTGCGAGCGGGTCCAGGCTCAGTTTGGCCGCCAGCCGGTCCATCATGCGCTCGACGGCAAAGGCCGCCTGGCAGACGCCGAAGCCTCGCATGGCCCCGCCGATGGGGTTGTTGGTGTAAACGCACCACCCTTCGATGAGCGTATGAGGGACCCGATAGGGACCGGCGGCATGTTCCATGCCCAGCTCCATCACCTCGCCCCCAAGATGGGCGTAGGCGCCGGTGTCATAATAGAGGCGGCAGTGAAGTGCCTGCAGCGTGCCGTCGGCTGTGGCGCCCAACCGGTAGATCATGCGGGCCGCATGACGTTTGTAGCCGGCGAGAAAACTCTCTTCCCGCTCCCACCACATCTTCACCGGCCGCCCTTCGGCATGCAGGGCGGCGAGGGCCAGCAGGCACTGCACCGTGGCGCCGTCCTTGCCGCCGAAGCCGCCGCCGAGATAGGGGCTGATCACCCGGAGGGAAGCGGGATCGAGGCCTAGTGCATGGCCGATCTCGAAGCGGTCGCGGAACGGCGCCTGGGTGGAGGCGATCAGGGTGATCCTGCCGTCCGCCTCCTGCCACGCCACCCCATTCTCCGTCTCGAGGAAGGCATGCTCCTGAAAGGGAACCCGAAACTCCCCTTCCACCACCACGTCGCATTCGGCAAGAGCCTCTGCACCGCCGCCCTTCTTGATGGTTGCCTGAAGCAGGAGGTTCCCGCGCTCGTGAAGCAGCGGAGCTTCGGGCTGCAGGGCTTCCTCCGGGTCGAACACGGCAGGCAGTGGTTCGAGGTCGACCTGGATGAGGCGCACCGCCTCCTTGAGAACCTCCCTGTTTTCCGCAAGCACCAGCGCTACGGGATCACCCCGGTGCCGGACCTGCTCGTCGGCCAGTACCGGCTGATCCTTGTGGACGATGCCCTGCCGGTTGGTGCCGGGAACATGCTTTGCGGTCAGGACCGCCACGACGCCCGGCAGGGCCGCGGCGGCCGAGGTGTCAATGCCTCTGATCCGCCCGTGAGGAATGCCGGCCCTCTTTGCCCCGGCCCAAAGAAGATTTTCGAGATAGTGATCGATGGCGTATTTTTCCACCCCGGTAACCTTGGCCTGGGCATCAAACCTCGGGACGGAATGTCCCACTTCAGGTATTTCTCTTCTCAAGGCCCTTTCCTCGTTCCGCCCCTCGAGCTCCAGCTGATGAATGCCAAAGGGGAATCGTGCTCCGAAAGATATAGCCTGCGCTCAGGCAGTCACTTACGCGCCTGCACGGGACCAGCGTTGGCTAGGCGAGAGGTTCTCCTATACTGCTCCTCTGGCCTGCAATGCCTCGATGTCGCCAGGAGACAGGCCCAACTCCCCAAGGATGTCGTGGGTGTGTTCGCCGAGTTCCGGAGCGTGGTTCCTGATCGCGCCCGGCGTCAACGAGAACTTTGCGGCAATTCCCAGTTGCCGGTAGGCCCCCCAGCTCTCGTGCACCATATCGACAACCATCCGCCGGGCGCGCATCTCCGGATCATTCATGACCTCGGCAAGATTCATGACGGGCTCACAGCAACAGTCCCGGCCCGCGAAATGGCCTGCCCATTCGGCCAGCGTTTTCTCTTTGAAAAAGGAGGCAATTTCCTGCTGCAGGACCTGCTGGTGCGGTCCCGGTTCGAAATAGTGCGGCTGGTTCCAGTGCGGCTGCTCCGCGGCTTCACAGAAATTCCTCCAAAACTGGGGTTCAATGGCCCCCAGACTCATATGTCGACCATCCCGCGTTTCATAAATGTTGTAACAGGCAAAGCCATGATTGAGGAGGTCATCGCCGGGATGAGGGACTTTATCGTCGCCGAGGTATTTTCCCCAGCGCAGGCAATTCCAGGCAAGCGCCCCATCCATCATCGGCACATCGATGAATTGCCCCTCACCCAGACGTTCGCGGGCCAGGAGCGCGACTACGATACTGAAAGCCGCCAACAGGCCGCCACCACCAAGATCGGCGATTTGCACGCCGCTCAGCGTGGGTTGACCACGCCTGCCACTGTACGAAAGGATACCGTTGAGAGCAAGGTAGTTGAGGTCATGGCCCGCTTTCTGGGAACGGCTGCCTTCGCAACCGTAGCCGTTGATGGAACAGTAGACAAGCCGGGGATTGACACGCTTGAGGAGGTCATATCCCAAGCCCAGGCGAGTCATGACGCCGGGTCGAAAACTCTCGAGGACGACATCTGCCTCGCTGACGAGTCGCTCGAAGAGTTCCTTGCCCTCCGGAAGCTTCAGATTGAGGGTGAGGGAGCGTTTATTCCGGTTTAAAACCACATGGAAACCGCTGTTCTTCCCAACGAGCGGCGGCCACTGCCGGATGTAGTCCCCCTGTTTCGGGTCTTCCACCTTGATCACGTCTGCGCCCATGTCGGCCAGCAGCATGGAGCAAAACGGCCCGGGAAGCAGACGCGACAAATCCAGTACTTTTATGCCGGAAAGTGCACTTTCCATGTTCATCTCTCCCAGGAAATCATTGCCGGCGATAAGGACTCTCCCAGTTGGTCAGCAGGTCTCTTGAACCCTCTGGCGACACGCTCGTTCCCAGTCCCGGATCACCATCCGCAGGATGTCGCGGGCACGATCGGTATACAGCGCGAGAGCTTGAAAATCGGGGCGACACCGAAGTCGCTGCATCAGCAGGCCGTCCGTGTCGAACCATCGCGGCAGGATCCCACCGATGAGGTACCCCTTTGACCGCAGGGTAGCCACCGCCGCTGCAACCGCCGGGGTATCCAGCTTGAGCCAGACTTGCAGGACCAGCACATCCCTGTCGAGCGCCTCCTGCTCGAGTTCGGCCAAACGGGAGGCCAGGTCCTGACCGGCGTGGGGTATGGCGATCCTTGCCACCTGGGCAGCGTCATAGATCTGCATTCGGAGTTCGGTAGGCACGGCCTCCGGAGCAACTTCCGCCGTCGGCACCAGCGTCCTCTCGTCATCCAAAGCCGAGTAGAGGAAGCGCAGTTCGTCCTCGTACACGCGAGGCAAGAAGACGATATGGGGCTTTGGTTTGAAGCAGCGAAACTGCAAGAGCGTCGACATCCTCTCCGAGGCGGGTTTTTTCCGGTCATACAGGTTCGCAGGCACCAGGCACAACTCGAGGGCTGTCTCAATAAACCCGATGTTGGCGCTCAGCTTTTGCATGGTGACATGGGCGCAGGTTGGTTCGCCGAATACCTCTTCAATGCCAAGCCGCGGGACTACCTCGTCCATCAGGTGTTTGGCAATGCCTTCCGCTATTCCCAGACACCGGTATTCCTTCAGCACCAGGCCTGCCCCCCATTCATGGATGAACTCGCCGAGCTCTGATCTGATGAGATGATGAACTCCCACAATCTGACTGTCCACGGTCCGGGCCAGTACGGAACGGCAGTCACCGGTGCGGTTGGCCTCCTTAAGCTTTTCGGGATCGTAGTAAAGTTTGACAGGATAGTCGTCTCCATAGACTGCCTGGAAGAGGCGAACTACCCCCCGGGCATCTTCGGGACGGAAGAGATCCACTGTAACCGTGATATCCTTTGGCGGGGTCTTATGCCGCATATGGTTGCTCCGTCGTTGCTGGGTGAGTCTCAAAAGGGCTAACGCCTGCCTGATGGCTGGCGCTTCCTCTCGGTTGAACCATCCAGTGTGCCTGGAGTTTACTCTTCTCCGTCAAATTTTACCAGATCGTGGGAAGGTGCGACTTGGACGTCTCCACGTTTCACAACGTCAATCGCCACCGATAACACCGTCATTACGATCAATCACGTTTGCGACACTGCCGGCACCTAAGCCGCCACCTCGAAGTCCGCAAGCGTTATGGTTCTTCCCAACCGGGGACGGGTGATCGACCTTTTCTCCCACGCCAATCACAAAATCGGCATCGAGTCCCTTCATGTCCTTTTCCCTCCAGTGCCCACGACCCTGACCGGCTGGGGTCGATCCCCGCCTGCCCTTTTTCCTTAAATCAGCTGGATCGCTCCCGACGGCGAATGGTACAGCTTATTCAGGGTGGGGGCACCGGTCGCTGTGCCCAACCCGTGAGTATCGCCGCGATGTTCGGCTCCGGTCTGTCCAGTGTTCCATGAGACTGTGACAGGGAAAGCACACCCTCCGTAGAGGCGCTTCCCGAAACCCACCGTTGCGCGCAGGAGCAGGACCGAGATATCACTGGAGTGTCGTCAAAAACGCGCCAGGAAAGATTGTTTTCATAGTTGGGATGGACCATAAAATCGTCTTTGATGATATTAAAGCTATCAACAAAACGTTGCGCAACTGTGACGAATTTACCGTTTATATAAGCGTCATCAAAGGCATCCAGAATTAATGAAACTCTACTAACACACTCTGACATATAATAAAGGATAATACAAATGAGGGATCAAATGGCGGTGGGGGCGCTTCTTGTCGTGTTCCTTGCTCTTTGCGGATGTGGACGTGTTCATTATCAAGATCCGGGGATCGGAGCTCGTGACGATCCAATGCTCTGTGCGTCAGGCCACGACGAGTACAGCGATCAAGTATTGCGTCTCGAGAAGGAGCTGGAATCCCTGAGCAATGATATTGTAAAGCAAGAAGCTTTCCTGATTGCTAATACGGCGATAAGGTTTTCGATGGTTCTTGCAAACCAGTACGAATTAGTCCGCCCACCCCTGTGGCACAATCATCTCGTGAACTCAGGGCTAAAGAAGAGAGGAATATGTTTTCATTGGACACAGGATCTGATCAAATGCCTCCGTGAACTAAAGCAGAAAAGCTTTGATTTTCACCGCGGCATTGCATACCCCGACTCATGGTGGAGAATTACTCATAGCAGCGTAATCATCTCTGCCAGGGGGCAGGCCTTCGAGGATGGAATAGTTCTTGACCCATGGAGAAACTCTGGCAAGCTCCATTGGATCTCAGTAAAGGAAGACCGATATCCATGGCAACTGGAACCTCCCCGGAAAGAGCGAACTTCACTCGGCGAATGAGCATTCGTCATTGCTGCGGAAGCAAGAAGCCAGGAAGATTAACCCACCTCCTGGAGGCAGGCTTTCGCCGGCAGGAAAGAGAGGGTTACTGTGAGAATCGCTCAATGCAAAAGGCCTTGGCCGGCGTGTCCCAGAGGCGCAGAGTGCTCGAAACCCAGGGGCCGCTGCAGCCCTATGAGAATATCATGCTTCGCTTCACCTCCGCCGAATTCGGTTCTCAAGCGCTTGAATTCTATGCGAAAGTGATCTGCAGGGTCGTCGGACCGGGAGCTCGCTACCTCCTGCACTTCACCTTGATCCCGCCTATAGTGCGGACCTGGCTGAAGCAACTCACAACCAGCGCCAAACCTCATTGATCGGCTGCTTCAATTTTGGGCACCCTCTCAGGTTCAATCAACGATGGAGGTGAAATTGAAGGTTCTTACTATTATCGGAAGTCCTCATGGTCCCAAGGGCAACACCGCCAGGCTGACCCGCCTGGTGCTGGAAGGTGCGGAGAGCGAAGGCGCCCGCGTCGAAACCCTGTACCTGCCGGGGAACACGGTGCTGCCTTGTCTTGGGTGTGACGCCTGTCACAAGAAGGGACGCTGTGTGCAGAAGGATGCCTTCGAGAAGATTCAACAGAAGGTCAGGGAAGCTGACGGGATTGTCCTGGGGAGCCCCAACTACATTTTCAGCGTCAGTGCGCAGCTGAAGGCCTTCATGGACCGCTGCTCGGCGGCGATCCACTGTCTGGCTTTTGAGGGCAAATACGGAGCTTCCGTGGTAACTTCGGGCGGCGGTGATGAAGAGGCCATTGCCGAGTACCTGAACCATTTCCTCATGATTACCGGGATTCAGTCGGTGGGCTCGATCTGGGCCACCATGGGGTTGCTCATCGGGGATGAGTTCCCGGCGGTACTTGCCGAGCGGGCGCGTGCTCTTGGGAAGCGGCTGGTCCTGGCCTGGAGGACCAAGGAATCGTTTCCGGAGATCCTGGATAAAATGGCCAGTTTCAGGGAACGCATGCGGCGGCTCATGGAAGACCGCAAGGAAGAGTGGCCGTTTGAGCACGACTACTGGAGGAAGTACCGAGGGCTTGCCTAAAACTTTAAGACGTTCTCCCATGGTAAGCCGTTATCTTCTATCGCGAAGAGCACGGAAAGCGGCGGGTCTTTCCATGGAAGATGCCCTTGGAAATATCCGAGCTCTGCCAGGTGAGGTGATAGGAAATTGCTTTTTCATGGCTTTTGGGTAGCAGGGGATGCTGAAAACGAACTGTCGATGCGGAACGGAATAGAGGATATTGGCTGGAATATCTTCCGCGTTTTACCCCATCCGCTGCCTCAGGACGATGAGCAGAACCAGGCTCAGTGCCAGCAACCCGCCGCAGAGGTCGAAAAGCGTACCGAAGGAGAAGCCGGCCGCCAAAAACATCCCGCCCACACAGGGGCTGACAAAGAATGCGGCGTCCATCGTGAAGAGGGCGAGGTTGGTGTTCAGGCCGCGCAAGTGCTCGGGAGAGGCGAGGAAGAGGGCCGCATTGAGGAGCGGCAGGGTGACGCCGATGCAAAGACCGTAGTAGCCTGCCAGGAGGTAGTAGATGGTTGGCGAGCGAATGAAGCCGAACGAAACAAAGCACAGGACGAGCTGAAAAGTGAAGACCTGGAGCATGCGAACCTTGTCGACCCGATCGAAAAGCGGCCCGCTCAGCACGCGCACGGCGATCATGACCAGCGTCGCGATGATAAAGAACGTGCCGCCCTGCCCCAAGTGAACATGCATAGCAAAGCTCTTCATGAAGAAGAAGACCGTGGCGTAGGCGAGGTACACCAGCAGGTTGACGCCAAGCAGGAGCACAACCGGCCTTTGCCGAAGGTTTTGTCGCAGTTCGGCCAGGCTCGGGCGCATCATGAGGGTGCCGTCGATGCCGGCCGCCTGCTTTGCCACCCGCCTCCTCAAGACTTCCAGGAGGATCAAAGCGGGCAGGGCCATGACCGTGACCCCCGCGTAAAGGTAGGCCTCGCTGGGCAGCATGGGCAGCAGGAGGTCCGTCACCAGGGGCATGACGGCGTAGGGGACCAGCACGGTGACGCTCATAATGCCGAAGCCTTGGGCGCTCCGGTCCCGGGGAATGAGATGGACCAGCAGGGACATGCTGGCCGAGACCAGGAGCACAAAGGCAGCGCCGTGGAAGACCCGCAGCAGGATGAGACCGGAAATGGTCAGTACCCACAGATACGAGCACAGGGCCGCCACCAGCAGGACGAGGGCCAGCATCATCACCCGAACCGCATTCCCCAGGTGCAGCAGCGGGATGATGGCCAGCCGCAGGGCGAAGGCGCTCATAGGTTCGAGGCCCAGCAGCAGGCCCCGCCATTCCACCGGGATGCCCAGCCTGGCCAGGTAGCCATAGAAACTGAAGAATACGGCCATGTTGCAGAAGGCGAAAAAGGACACGAAACAAAGGGAAACAAACTCGAAGGTGAACAATTTCCTGGGCTCTGCCAACGGGGCCTCGGTATTCCGTCAACGGACCATGCGGTTTATGGGCGTCGGACTGTGGTTCTTGCCACGAAGGACCTCAAGTTGATGGCCATCCCATGAGGGTGGAGAGGTTCCCGCCGCCGTGGCGCTTTCAAACTTCAGGATCGGCCCTGCGCTTCCTCCCAGTCCGCCTTGACCATATCGAGAATCTGGACTGCCTTATCAGCGAAAAGGTGAATGCCGTCCCAGTGGGGCAGGCCGAACACCTTCTGCATGAGCAGGCCGTCCACGTCGAACCAGCGCGGCAGGACGCCTCCGATGAAATACCCGCGGGAGCGCAACAGCGCCACCACGCGCCCGACCCACGGCCAGGAAAGCTTCAGCCACACCTGATGGACGATGGTGCCCCGGTTGCGAGCCGCCTGCTCCTGTTCGTCGAAAACCGACGCGAACTCCGCCCCCGCTTCATGCACCGCAAAACGAGCCACCCCGGCGTAATCAAAAATCTCGACCGCCACGCGGGTTTTCGTCCCGGCGGGCAGGTCCCCGGCCGCGGGCACGAACCGGTTCTCCTGGCCGAGGCCGCAGTAGACGAGCCGCAGCAGCTCTTCATAGACGCCGGGAACATGGATCGCCTGTGGTTTGTCAGCGAGGATGTTGAAGGTCAGCAGCGTCGCCACCCGCCCCGAGGCGCTTGCTTCCTGAGTATACGCCTCGGTCGGCATCAGGTCGACCTCCAGGGCACAGGGCTCGAATTTCAATCTGACAGCGAATTTCTGCGTAATGATATGATTACAGACAGATTCTCCAAAGACTGCTGCAATCTCGAATTGTCGAGCCACGACGGTGAGGCCGTGCTCAACCAGCCTGAAAGCGAGCAGGCCGCCCCGGCAGTGGGGGTCGACAACCTCCGCCCCCAGTTCGAAGAGCCCCTCGAAGGGAGCGCTGTGGTAGAGTGCTGCATGGCCGACGATCTTTCCCTCGGGCGTGCGTGCGACCACGGAAATGGTCCTCCGGGCCGCGTTCTCAGCGATCAGTCGCTCCGGGTCCGCGAAGGTCTTCATCGGGTAGCCGTCGCCATATACCTTGCGAAACAGGCAGGCGATTCCCGGGGCGTCTTCAGGCTGAAACAGAGCGATTTCCCATTTTCGGCCTGGTTTGATGAGATGTTCTTCCGATTCAGCCATCAGCTTTCCTTTCCTGCTCTGTCGAGCATTTGGCCAAGGGCCCCCACCAGGGCCACCATGGCTTCTTGGTGGGATATCGTCACCCGGATCCAGTTGGGAAAGCGAAAAGCGGTCATGGCGCGCACCATGACCCCGAGGGTCATGAGCTTCCGGTAGGCCAGAGCATCGTTCATGGGCAGCTTGATCATCATGAAGTTGCCTTCGCCCAGGACAAAGGGAAGCCCAAGGTTCGCGATCTCCTTGGTCAGAAAGGTCTTACCCCTCCTGATCAGCTCCCGGGTACGTGCCACGTGCTCGCCGTTGTCTGCGAGGGCGGCGAGGGCCGCCACCTGCGCGAGAGCGTTTACCGAATAGACGACACAGGTGCGGCGGATGATGTCCACCACCTCCCGGCTTCCTGCCAGGTAACCGATGCGCAGGCCGCCCAGGGCGTACATCTTGGAAAAGGTCCTGAAAACCACCAGGTTGGGGTATTCCCTGATCAGAGCCATGCCGTCGGGGTAGCTCGGGTCTTCGACGAATTCCGCGTAGGCTTCATCCACCACCACAATCTGGCTCCCATCGATACGATCGAGAAAATGCCGCAATTGCTCCAGCGACCAGAAACTTCCCGTCGGGTTGTTGGGGTTGCAGAGGAAGAGGATTTTGGTGCGTTCGTCGATTTTCTGCAGCATGCCTTCCGCGTCGAAGCCGAAATCCTTCAACGGCACGAGTCGAGCCTCAAAGCCGGAGAACTCCGCAACCCATTCGTAAACCGCGAAGGTCTTGTCTGCCGTGATGATGTTATCCCCCTCCTGGCAGAAAGCCTTGATCACGAAGGTGATCACCTCATTGGCGCCGTTTCCCACGAGGAATTGCTCCAGAGCCATGCCGAAGCGTTCAGCCAACTGGCAGCGCAGATAGTAGGCGTCTCCGCTGGGGTAGATTGAAGCCTGGGGGGGAGGAAAAGCGCGAATGACCTGCTGAGCCCCGTGAGGCGGGCCCAGGGCGTTTTCATTATTGTTGAGCCGGTAGAGCCGTGAACAGCCGTAAAGCTTCTTCAGTTCCTGGTCGGGCTTGCTGGGAATATAGGCCTGGAAGCGCCTGATGTAGGCAGGGACCAGTCGGTCAAGGGGAGGTGCCTTGCTCACGGGGAGGTCTCCTCCAGGTGCAAGATGAGCTGGTCCGCTACTCCCGCATAGGGAAGGATGATACCCGCCCTGAAGCCGTGGCGAAGCAGGCCCGGGACGAGTTCCGCCTGCCAGGACTGCCCGAGGTCCATGACAAAAAGCACATTCTGAATGTGCTCTTTCCGGAAAAGCTCCTTGTGGTGAAGGAGATTCTCGTCGAAATCCGTTCCCGACCAGATGGGCTGGAGGGCGACGAACTCCAGTGAACGGTTGAAGTTGCTCAAGAGGACCGAGTGTGGTGAGTGCCGTTCTCCCTGATCCGTTATGAGCCTGATCTCCCGGGGCAATACCAGCCGGGCATATTCCCTGGCCAGAAATCCATGAAGCTGGGGATGGGTCCAGACGACACTGCCCAGATCCTCCCGGAGCAGGCGAGCCCATGCTTCTAGGTGGCAGAGCGTGCCGTCTTCCTTGCGATTGGGCAGCTTTCCGAGAAACTCGAATTGCGCTCTGGGAAACTCCGGCGTAGGAAAATGGTTGATGAGCACGACGGCGGAGCTTCGGGCAATAGCCGCGAGACAGTGGTCGAGGAGGGCGACGGCCATCCCGGCTTCCGGGTTCTGGTTGAAAAGATAGGGACCAAACCATTCCACTGCTTTGTCCGCACGCCTGTGCCAGAATGTCCCGCCGCCGATGGCGCCCGCAGGGCTGACTGCCACAGCCGCCTGGTATTCTCCACTGCCCACCATGTCCACGAGCTTGCCGGGTGTATTGAACACCGCTGGGATGATCTGATCACAATAGGTCGCGTGCACGAGTTCCGCAAAGAGCTTCAATTCTCCCGTATCGGGCGGTCGCACGGAGAATTGGGCAAAGGCGGGGACTGGCGGGAGCGGCAGTCCCTGGCACAAGGGATAAGTCTTTTCCTTGATGAGGGTGAGTCTCAGCCGGTTGCCCTCGGCTGGCTCCATCTGGAACCGGTCCACCGATCTGGACGCCAGTAGCAGTCCCATCTGGTCCAGATCATTGTCGTCGGCCAACGATAAGGTTGCCGTGATATTGAACATTCTCATATCGAGAGCAGCGGTCGGAAAAACGAAATCCAGGCGGACGTAATAGCCGCCCCCCGAGGAATGAATCTCGATTCCGCCAGCTTCCGGGGGAACCACCCGGCAGAGATAGCTGAACACTTCCTCGGCTGCGAGAGTGAGGGCAAGCGCCTCGGGTTTACCCAGCCCCTGGGCCACCGCTGCTTTTTCCGCGAACGAGGTTGCCAGCGGGATGTAGGTTTCCCTGCCGCAAACCCGCAACGACGCCTGATCGTTCTCCACACCTTGTTTCACCATATTCTCCTGCCTCGCAAAAGGGAGATGAAGGATCATGGGATCGGCCTGTGGAAAACTACCAATAACAGGTCTCCTGAAGCCAGACAAGAATGTTCTTGCGGGGGGAAGGCCCTTGCCGCTTTCCTCTTCTCGCGAGCTGGCTTCCTCCCATGGCCGGGCCAAAGACTCCCTCTGAACGGCCTGGTTCGGGGTGTCTCATGACACACAACTGTCTCGCCCGAGATCCCGAGACAATCTGAGGAACCTGCCCGAGAAGGCCGGGTTTGCTGGTGTGACCCCGTATGAGCAATCGACCCTCGACCGGCTGGGCTCAGACGAACTGAGTCTGCCGGGGCTTCCGTGGGGGGGCCATGCCTCACCAGCTCGTCCGCCGCCCCACCTGCGGGCCAGGTCTGTGTCGCCTGCTCCGCTGGACCGCTCGGATGGCTCGACAGTGTCTCAGGTTGTGGTGGGAGCATCTCGGCGGAGTCCGGGGGTGTCTTGAAGAGTGTTGATATTTCAAGCTGTGTGGAGGGGTGAAAGGAGTGTCTTCCAGCTGGCATGATTCTTGGTAGTTACTGTCGGCGGATGAGGATGTCCTTTGGCTGGTGCAAAGCGTACAGAAGGAGAAACCTGTGGCAAAACCTGAAGAAATCTATCAGTGTCAAACGATAAACTGCGGCTTCCTGTATGATCCCGACCGGGGCGACAGGAAGGGGAAGATTCCCAAAGGGGTTAAGTTTGAGGATCTTCCGGAGGATTGGAAGTGTCCCGTGTGCGGCGCCGGCAAGAAGGTGTTCCGGCCACTTCGCGGTCCCGGTGCGGTGAGTGAGTGAGTGCAGGATCGGAGAGGCTTATTAACGGTGCAGCCTGTAGGGATGCTAAAGCCATGAGCAGTCATGATGTGACAGTATTCAGGCCTTATGAGTTTGTGGTGGGGGAGCGAATCACCATTTACCAGGGGCCGCGTGGGGGCGACTGGGAAGTAGTCGGTGTGAGCGAACGCAAGGTCAGGCTGCGATGTCCCATAAGCGGGCGGGAAGTGGAATGGGACCGTTTCTGCTATCTGATCGAAAAGCGGACCGGCGTTTCCTGGCCCAGTCGCGTTTGACATGGGGGAGAGGAAAGCCGCGGCTGAGCGAGGGCCATGCTGCGGTGTGGAAAACGGAAGCCTGAAGGAGGATGACATGGAACTACCGGAATACATCACAGTGGCTGAGGTCAAGCGGGTGTGTGAGGCGCTCAAAATCAGGGACTGGACGGCGTTGAGTGAGGCCACGGTGCTGCCTGAAGAGGCCGCCGTGATCCTGGGTGAAGTCAACGAGGAAGGGATGCCTATCACGCTCGAGCGTTTCATCATGGGCCTTGAAGTGGAGCTTGAACACGGCATCCGGTTCAAGGACGCCAATGTGACCAACAATCACCCGATCCTGACCGGCAAGATTGTACTGGCGCACTTCAAGGAGATGCTGGACTACTATGAGCGTCTGGAGGTGGCGGAATTGGAGGGCGATCTGCTGAAGGCGATGGTTGCCGGCAATGCTCAAAAAGTTGCCGCATATTACAGGAAGCTGGTGACGGCAAAACTTGCCCTGAGTCAGGCGGAGGCGGCGGAGCTGCAGTGACCGCGGCGGGCAGTCAATCAGGGGGATAGGTTCTTTCGACAGCAGCCAGCTGGCTCCCGTTGGTGATCGTCTACAAACAACTGTGCCGTTTTCGTGGGCTGTGTTCACCGATGGCGCAGCCTGTGGGCACAGCTCACCCTACTGGGATTACGAGAAACACTTGTTCTTGGACAGTCTCTTATCGGTTCCAAGACAGTCCGAAGGAAGGCCAATGGCCCTCGGGCAAAGCTCCCCATGGTTACAGTTCCAGGGCCGCCAGGATTGATTGTTCTTTCTGTATCAAGTCCACCTGGATCGCTTCCACCCTGCTCAAAAGGTGCTGACCAAACACCTTATCGCCAATGGAAGCCAGGTTGATGCGGACGTTGTAGAGGGCCGAGAGGCCTGCCGTGCGCGCCAGCAATGCTCCTACCACGCCGTCGGTCACGGCGTTCGGGTATCCCCCGGTGATGACCTTGCCAGCAAGGTCCAGGACGGCCCTGGCTTTCTCGGCAACTTCAAGGGGCACCGTGGCTGCTTCCTTGAAAGCAGCTTCGATGGCTGCCCGGCGAAGTTCCCTTGCTTCCTCGTTCGCCTTGGGCAGCCGGTAGGCTTCGAGGACCCGCGTATACGCCTCGGCGTCCCGGTCCATATCCCGGATCAGGCTTTCGCGGAGAGTGCGAGCGCCGTCGGCGATTGCCTGCATGGCCTCGGCAACACTCTCGAAACCCTTCTTGCCGAATGTCAGATTGGCCACCATCTCCACGAGGCCGGCCGCCGTAGCAGCGCTCAGCGCAGCCACGGGGCCGCCGCCGGGAACGGCGGTGGCGGCGGCAGTCTTGGCCAGAAACTCAGCTATGGGCAGGTTTGCGAGCAATGCGGGCCTCCATGAGTGTCTTGTCGTAAACCAGGGTTCCGTTCTTGAACACCTTTTCGACGGTGCTGACCCCGATATGGTAGGGGAGGTACCGATAGGACGGGAATTCGTGGATGACGAGGTCTCCCTGTTTGCCCGCCTCGATACCGCCGATGGTCCGGGCTCGGCCCAGGGCAGCGGCGCCGTTGATGGTCAGTGCCGTGATGGTCTCTTCGGGGCTCATCCCCATGTAGAGAGTCGCGAGGGCGATGATCAGGGGGATCGATTCGGAAAAACAGCTGCCCGGATTGAAGTCCGATGCGAGTGACACGGCACAGCCGCTGTCGATCATGAAGCGACTGCGGGCGTACGGTTCCTTCAGGCTGAAGGCCGTCAAGGGCAGCAGGGTGCATACCACGCCGGCCTGTGCCAGGCGGCGGATGCCGGTGTCCGAGGCGTGCAGCAGATGGTCGGCGGAAACGGCGCCGAGTTCTGCAGCCAGTTCGGCGCCGCCGAAGGGCACGATTTCATCGGCATGGAGCTTGATTCCCAGACCGGCTTGCCGGGCCTCCAGGAGCAGCCTCCGCGACTGGTCGATGGAAAAGACGTCCTTCTCGCAGAAAATGTCGCAGAAATCAGCCAGCTTCCGTTCGGCAACCACGGGCAACACGTCGCTGCAAAGGAAATCGATGTAGGCCTCACCGCAGTCGCGGTATGCTGCGGGAACGGCATGAGCACCAAGGAAGGTTCGCACCACCTCGACGGGATGGATGGCGTCGAGCTCAACCATGGCTTCCAGTTGCTTGATTTCGGTATCGAGGTCAAGCCCGTAGCCGCTTTTTCCCTCGACCGTGGTGACTCCAAAGGAGAGCATGGAGTCGAGCCGTTTGAGTCCCGAGGCGACCAGTTGGGCGCTCGATACCGCGCGGGTTGCCGCAACCGTTCTGGCGATACCGCCCCCCCGCTGCATGATGTCCATGTAACTGTCACCCCGGAGCCGCCAGGAAAACTCGTCGGCCCGGTAGCCGTCGAACACCAGATGGGTGTGCGAGTCAACGAACCCGGGCAGGACGGTCCGGCCTTCAGCATCAATCACCGTAAAACCGCGGGAATCGATTTTGCCCAGGATGTCACGGGTCTTGCCGACGGCGCTGATGATCCCCTCGTGCACGACCACGGCGCCGTCGGAGATCACGCCAAGATCCTGCATGGCCTCTCCGCATCTGGCTGCAGTTCCGCTGCAGGTGACCAGTTCGGCGGCGTTCCTGATAATGAGATTCCCTTTCACCGGCCTTCCTATTCCATCATCCGAGCTTCGATCACCTGCTTCATGGAGAAGCCCTCGAGCCTGAGGTAGTAGGAGGCCGAATCGATCAGGGCTTCCATGGGGACCAAGCCGACGATCTCGCTGCCGACGACATTCACCCCGTACCGCCTTGCTTCGACCCGGATCATCTCCAACACCCGATAGATGGAGGTCTTGGAGGTGTTCGTCAAATTCATGGAAACCTGGACCATTCCCCGGTCTTTGAGCTCGATCCCGAGCGCCTTGCAATACCGGAACCCGCCGCTGAGATGGCGGACCTTTCTGGCAATGCTATCGGCAATCTCCAGCTGATCGGTACCGAGGTTGACGTTGAAGGCCACAAGCGGCATGCGGGCTCCGATCGCAGCTACTCCGGCGGTGGGATGAATCTGAACGGGGCCGTAGTCGGGGCGCCAGTCCGGATGCTTGATTTTCTCGGCCATCCCCTCAAACTGACCCTTGCGGATGTCGGAAAGGTTCCGGCGCCCGGCCCGAGACGCCGAAGCCTCGTACAGAAACACCGGCAGGTTGTACTTTGCCGCTGCCTCGCGCGCGACCTCCCGGGATATCTCCACCGCTTCCTCGATGGTCATGTTGCGAATGGGAATGAACGGGACCACATCGACGGCACCCATGCGGGGATGCTGACCCTGGTGGTGGGTCATATCGATCACTTCGACGGCGATCCCAATGGCCTCCAGCACCGCTTCCTTGATAGCCGCCGGCGCACCGACCGCCGTGATCACGGAGCGGTTGTGGTCCTCGTCGGTCTGGTAGTCGAGGAGCTTCACCCCGACCTTGCCCCGAAAAGCGGCAACAATTCTTTCGACCTTGGCAAGGTCCCGTCCTTCGCTGAAGTTCGGTACCGTTTCTACCATCGTGCGCAAATCGGCCATGCCACCGAGTCCTCTTCAGAGTCCCTGCCTGAGGGCCGCCGTGGTGGAAGGGGGCGCTACCCTCTTGTCTTTGAAAAAGTGTTCGCGACCAGGTCGTGGATCATGGATTCGTCCGTCAGGTACGGAAGGGTGATGTGATCCGTTTCACCGTGCGTAAGGTTGTATTCCATGCCCGTCAGGATGGAGTTTTCATTTCCGGCCCAAGCGCGGCGGGCAACCCCGCCCATAACATCCCAGGGAATGGCTTTGCGAATCACCCGGTCAATCCGTTCGCTGCCATCGAGGACGAGGCCGAAACCGCCGTTGATGGCATTCCCGATCCCGGTGCCGCCGCCGTTGTGCAAGGCCACCAGGCTCATCCCCCGCGCGGCGTTGCCGGCGAAGCAGTGGGTTGCCATGTCCGCCATGATGTTGCTGCCGTCTTTGATGTTGGAGGTTTCCCGGAAGGGGGAATCGGTGCCGCCGGTGTCGTGATGATCGCGGCCGAGCATCACCGGACCGATTTCGCCGGTGCGGACCAAATGGTTGAACTTCAGCGCGATGTTCCTGCGGCCGGGTGCGTCCTGGTAGAGAATGCGTGCCTGGGTCCCGACCACCAGTTGGTGTTTGGCGGCATTCTTGAGCCACAGGTAATTGTCTCGATCCTGGAAACGCCGGTCGGGATCGATACACGACATGGCGGCCTGGTCGGTCTTGGCCAGATCTTCCGGCCGGCCGCTCAGACACACCCAGCGGAACGGCCCGTACCCGTAATCGAACAGCAACGGCCCCATGAGGTCTTCCACGTAGGAGGGAAAAATGAAACCATCCAGGGGATTAACGCCGTTCCGGCAAATCTCCTTGATGCCGGAGTCAAAGACCGCCTTCATGAAGCTGTTGCCGTAGTCGAAAAAGTAGGTGCCCCGCTCCACCAGGGTTCTTATCAAGTGGAAGTGGCTGGCGAGGGAGCCGTCCACCAGTTTCCGGAACCGGGCATGATCGGTGCGCAGCAGCTCGGTGCGCTGAGCGAAGGTCAGCCCCTGGGGGCAATAGCCGCCGTCATAAGCCGCGTGGCAGGAGGTTTGATCGGAGAGGAGGTCGATGGGTACCTCCCGGGCCACGGCATATTCGAGCAGATCGACGATGTTCCCGTAATAGGCGATGGCAGCGCCCTGCCGTTTGCGCTGGTATTCTTCGGCCAGCTGGAAGGCTGCTCCAGGATCGTCACTGACCTCCCTGATCCATCCCTGCTGACGGCGCGTCCGGATCCGGGAGTCGTCCACCTCGGCGATGAGGCCGACCCCGTTGGCGATTTCAGCGGCTCTGCCCTGCGCTCCGCTCATTCCGCCAAGGCCCGACGAAACGTAGAGGACCCCGCTCATATCTCCCCCGCTCGTCGCCAATCCCAGCTTGAGACGGCAGGCATTGAGCATGGTGCTGTAGGTCCCGTGGACAATTCCCTGCGGACCGATATACATCCACCCGCCGGCGGTCATCTGGCCGTAGTTGGCAACCCCGAGGGCGGCCGCCCGGTGCCAGTTCTCCTGGTCGTCGAACCGGCCCACCATGAGGCTGTTGGTAATGATCACCCGCGGTGATTCCGGACCGGAGGCAAAGCTGCCCAGGGGGTGGCCGGAGGCCACAACCAGCGTCTGATCGCGCGTCAAGAGCTCCAGGTAGCGCTTGATCAACCGATACTGCAGCCAGTTCTGGCACACCTGCCCGGTTTCCCCGTAGGTTGTCAGCTCATATGGGTAGAGGGCGACGTCGAAATCGAGGTTGTTGTCGATCATCACCTGGAAGGCTTTGCCTTCGAGGCAACGCCCCTGGTACTGGTCGATGGGCTTTCCCTTGATGTGGCCCTCGGGGCGAAAGCGGTAGGCGTAGATTCGCCCGGTGGTGATGAGTTCCTCCAGGAACTCCGGGGCCAGTATCCCGTGCCATTGTTCCGGGACATAGCGGAGGGCGTTTTTGAGGGCGAGTTCCGTGTCCGCCGGGCTGAGCTTGAAATCCCTTTTGGGTGCTCTGCGGATCCCTTCTACAAAGGGCTGTTTTCCCGGCAGTTCGGGGAAGATCGCTGCCAGTTTGACCGTCATGGCCCTGGCGATCTCAGCATTGGACAACATCGTTGTGCCTCCTTCCTGAGAAACCGGGAGATCTGTTGGAGACAGTATGCCAAGATTTTGCCTGCCAAAAAAGACAAACTTTAGGGCAGGTCACACCTGAAATTGCTTGCCGGCGGCAGGGGAGGGGGCGATCCCCTCCCGCAATTGTCCGTCATGGCGACGGGTTCGGGAGGGGGGCAACGGGGTGTCCTCGGATGAGCCGCTAGTCCCTGCACTCGGCCAGATGCCCGTGGTGATTCAGCTTGCGGAGTTTTTCCATGGCTTTCTTCTCGATTTGTCGGATACGTTCCTTCGAGACATTGAAACTCCGGCCGATTCTTTCCAGGGTTTCGGCAGGCTGCCCTTCGAGGCCGAATCGCATTCGGATGACTTCTTCCTCTCGGGGGTTGAGATTGGCCAGCAGCTGGCGTATGGCCGCCGTCAACTCGCCGTGGGCACAATGATTCACAGGGGACGGAGTGTGCTGGTCTTCGATCAGGTCGCCCAGAGGCTGTCCGCGATCGCCAATGGGAGAATCCAGGGAAACCGGCTGCAGCGAGAGACTCAGCACCTGCTGCATCTTCTGGACGCTGAGCTGGGTCTTGGCTGCAATCTCCTGAGGGGTGGGTTCCCGCCCGAGTTCCTTGAGGAGTTCGTAAAAAACCTTGAAGAAGCGGTTTTTCATTTCCACAAAATGGACGGGCAGCCGAATGGTACGCGTCTTGACATAAATACCCCGAATGATGCTCTGCCTCACCCAGTGGGTGGCGTAGGTGCTGAAGCGCGTCCCCCGGGTATGGTCGAAGCGGCCCACGGCGGTTAGCAGACCCAGGTTGCCTTCCTGAATCAGGTCATCGAAACTCATGCCCCGCCCGCGGTAGCGCCTGGCGATGCTGAGGACCAGCCGCAGATTGGCTTTGATCATTTCCTGCTTGGCGTTATTGATGGTCGCCGTGATCGCTGCGGCCTCTCTGAGCATCGCCGGGTAGAGCGGGTGCTCCGGGTGTTCGTGAACCAGCCGCTCGAGCGTAACTCGGATAAGCCTGAGTGCCTTATCCCGCACCCCGGGGAAGGCTTTCTCGCGGCTCAGCAGGCGCCGAATTTTCTCGTTCAACCGCTCGATCAAGGCGTCCTCGGGGGCGTGCCTCGCAACCAGCTCAGTGAGACGATTCTGACCCTCTCGCAGCGTGGTGGCGAGTTCCAGCTCGCGCTCCCTGGTGAGGAGCGGATACTGAGCGACTTCTTTAAGGTAACAGGCCACGGGATCTCTCTCGAAACTGTCGAAGGCCGGCTGGCCGAAGATCTGTCTTCGCTCTTGTCGATCATCCAGATCTGCAGACTCCTGCTCGCTCCTCTCCGCTGCCGGGCATTCCCGGACAATCCTGCCGACGGAGAGTTCCGTAGCGAACATATCTTCCAGCCCGGGTTCACCGAGAAAGCTGCAAACTTCCCGTTCGACCCGACGAAGTCCGGCGGTGTCGAGGGTGATGGTCTTAGGGGTTGCATCCATTTTCATCCTGATCCTCCTGTACCGACATGTCCTGAGCCAACGGTGACGAGGGTAGGCGGGCAACATTAAGGATCGATTAGCGGTGCATTAGAAAACTCTCATGGATGCTTTTCCGTGAAATCTTCCATCCCTGCCGGCCGGGTTTTGGTTTCCGCTTGCCGAATGAGCAAAAGAGCGGTAGTAGTCAGAGGCAAGTTCAAAGCGAAGACTCCCCACCCTGGTGACAGAGGCGTTAAGGATGAAAGGTCTGGAGCTGGAAAGCCTGCTGGCTGATAAACGAAACCTGGAACAAATCCTCGATAACCTGATGGAAGGGATCATTGCTCATGACAAAAGCCGACGGATCCTCTTTTTCAACCGGGCGGCCGAGACGATCACCGGTTTTCGAAAAGAGGACGTGGTTGGCAAAGACTGTCACGAGGTGCTTGGAGGGCCATTTTGCGGCAGTCGCTGTTCGTTCTGTGGGGAAGCTCCTGCCACCCTCACTCACCTCAGCTATCCCTTGAACATCCTCACGAGAAGCGGTGAACCCCGTCGGTTGGAAATGTCGGTTACCGGCATGACGGACGAGAAGGGGTGCTTTGTGGGGGTGCTTGCGGCATTCCGCGATCTGACGGATCTTATCGGCCTGAAAACCCGCCTGGGAGAGCTCACCAGCTTTGCCGGCATCATTGGCCGCGATCAGAAGATGCTCAATATCTTCGAGCAGATCCGGGATCTGGCGACCAATGACTTTCCCGTGCACATCCACGGTGAAACAGGAACCGGCAAGGAACTGGTCGCGGCTGCCATTCACCAGGAAAGTCATCGCAGCGGCGGCCCGTTTGTTCCCGTCAACTGCGGGGCACTCCCGGACGGACTGCTGGAAAGCGAGCTGTTCGGCCACGTAAAGGGGGCCTTCTCGGGGGCGATTCGGGATAAGAAGGGCCGGTTCGAGCTGGCCCATGGGGGCACGATCTTTCTCGATGAAGTGTCGGAGCTCCCTCGGCCCATGCAGGTGAAGCTGCTCCGAGTGCTCCAGGAAGGGACCTTCGAACGGGTCGGGGGAGAACGTACCGTTGCCGTCGACGTGCGGGTTATCAGCGCCACCAACCGCGAGCTCAAGCGGGAAATGGAAAAACAGACCTTCCGGGAAGACCTCTACTACCGTCTCAATGTGTTTCCCATCCGCCTGCCGCCCTTGCGTGAGCGCAAGAATGATATCCCGTTGCTCGCCGCTCATTTTCTGGGCGAGGCCGCGGAGCGGGGCCAGAAATCGCGAGGATTCTCCAAGGAAGCCCTGGGCGCACTGATGGACTACTCCTGGCCTGGCAATGTCAGGGAGCTCCGCAATGCCGTTCACTTTTCCCTGGTTACCGCCAGAGGGGGAGTGATCTACCCTGACAATCTGCCTCTTGAGTTGCGCCAGGAAGCCTGTTCGGGAGTGAAGCCGGGTCCCTCGAAGAAACTCGAGGCCGGGGCGGTCGCCGTGGCCCTGCAGCAAGCCGGCGGCAACAAGTCCAAAGCGGCAAAACTCCTGGGTGTTGGTCGTGCCACCCTCTATCGCTTTCTTGCGGAAAGGCACGCTGTTTCATAATACAATAGTGTCTCAGATTGCTATCCGAGACAGCTCTTGCTGCTCTCTGTCGCTCCCTCTTCGGGTGAAATCCTGAATCTCGGCCGGAGCCTCGGCAGGGCTCTGCATTGCGAACTGTTTCATATCTGTCTCATCCAATCGTTCCCTATGGCCTGCGGTAATTTCGCCTGGCGACGGCAAGGAATTGCGGCGGTGCCGCCAAGACTGGGGTTTTGAGGAGGTGGCCCGATTGGATGGAGCTTGGTATGGACTTTGCCATGGGATAGGGTCGAGATCAGAGCGTAGGGATATTTCTCCCGGAGTGAGGAGCATGACCAGGCCATGTAACGATAAGATATGCCAGACCCTCGAGCTGGTGGCGCGGATGATGGAGATTGCCGATGAGGGCGATCTGGTGCGCGAGGATAATGGCTGTGGGGTCTTGTATGGCGTCCTCAGGGATTCGGCCTTCAAGATCAAAAAACTGGCTGAAGCAGAGCGGGAAGCCCACCGGAAAAAAGGCTGGTGGCAGGATTGACTCAGCGGGAAACAGATCTCATTGAAATCTGAACCAAACCTTAACGAAAAGGAGAGCACCATGACGAGAACGGAACAGAATCTGATGGATGCGTTCGCCGGGGAATCGCAGGCTAACCGGAAGTATCTGGCCTATGCCAAACAGGCGGACAAAGAGGGTTTGGCCCAAGTTGCCAAGCTTTTCAGAGCAGCCGCCGATGCCGAAACCATTCATGCTCACGCCCATCTGCGCGCCCTCGGGAAGATCAAGGACACTGCTGAAAACCTGAAGGACGCGATTGCCGGGGAGACCTACGAATTCAAGCAAATGTACCCCGCTATGATCGAGGCGGCTCAGGAGGAAGGCAACAAGCCCGGCGAGCGCACCCTCAGCTATGCCAATGAGGTGGAGAAGTACCACGCGGTTCTCTATCAGAAGGCCCTGGAGAAGATGGGAAGCCTCGAACCGGTCGATTACTATATATGCTCAGTCTGTGGCTATACCTGTGAAAAGGAACCGCCGGGAACGTGTCCGGTCTGTAGCTCGAATGCCAGGGTATTCTACAAGGTTGACTGAGAGGAGGCCAAAATGGCGAAGGTGTTCCGCTTC